>Ga0247718_1000357_pt1 | contig 12604 bp, 18 predicted proteins | sample 21E_DmetaG_FD_189045 | JGI IMG/M metagenome (GOLD analysis project Ga0247718, IMG submission 189045) | Soil microbial communities from hillslope of Landscape Evolution Observatory, University of Arizona, Oracle, AZ, United States - 2-1-E_D | ecosystem: Engineered > Artificial ecosystem >...
GGCCTCTTCCAGTGTCTCGCCTTCGTCCAGTTTGCCGCCGACACCGTTCCAACGGCCCGCTCCGAATCCCCGCTTCTTCATGGCAAGCAATACTTCATCGTCTTTCAGTAAAAACAGTAGGGTCAGTTGTTTCATGCTATGTCTCCTGCCAGCCAGGTGGCGATTATATGGGCTAAATCTGCCTCTTTCTCATCAAACGTATGGTTGGTATCGGCTATGATCTCGTAGTCTATCGTTGTGTGGTGATTGGCGTGTTTCTTCAGGATTCTGACTGCATCTGCCACGCTGCCGGCACTGGCGGCTGCCTCGTCGTATTCTCCGTATAATACGAGGGTCGGTTTGGTAATGCCTCCGAATTCCTGAAACAGCTCCTTATGTCCAAGACGTTTATGCGCGACTTCAAAGAACGGGAACGTGTTATACGGGCCATCGGGGTCTATCAAATCCGCCGCCGATTGGGCGGAAAACGGGCTCATACCGCTGTATTTGGGCATGGTGCGGTGTGGTTTGCCGTCGGCCACGTGTTGTTTGGCAAGCGAGAGGGTTTTCCAGAATCTAGCGTCGCCTAAGCCCATGTACCATAACCCACAGTCATCGCCTGCTCCGGCCAAAACATATTTGCTGAACGGATTATCGCGGCTTAAAAAATCATACACGCAGATTTTGTTGGCACCGCTGCTATGGCCGGCCAGGTACAGCTCTTCATAGCCGCGGTCAGCAAGGAACAGTACGGCGCCGTCGATATCGTGCAGGCAGTCGGCAATGAGTTCGTGGTGGGTGCCGGCCTGATAACAGCGTTCTTCCTTAGGCAAAGAATCATCCCGAATTTTCAGGCGCTTTTTGTTATGGGCGCCGCGGTTATTGAACGCCAGCAGCGCGATTCCGCGCGCCGTCAGTTCACGGGCCAGCAGATTTATCCGGAGCGGATTGTATATGACACCGCTATCGCCCATGCCATGCAGCCATACGGCGACCTTTTTCGTCGGTTTTTGCGGCGTATAGAGCAATCCTGGCAGTTCGAGCTTATCGGTAGAGAGAAACGATATAAGCTCGGTTTTCATGTTAGGCTTCCAGTTCGACGCTGACCGGGCAGTGGTCCGAACCCAGGACTTCCGGATGTATCTCAGCGCGCTTAATTCTCGGCTTCAAGCTTTCCGACACCAGAACGTAATCAATGCGCCAACCGACGTTGCGTACGCGGGCTTTTGCAAAATGGCTCCACCAGGTGTAATAGCCATTCCCCTGCTTAAATATTCGGAGCGTGTCGACGAAGCCTGCCCTCAGCCAGTTATCAAAACCGTTCCTCTCTTCGGTCGTAAAGCCCTTTTTACCAACATTCGGCTTAGGATTAGCGAGGTCGTCTTCGGTATGGGCGACATTCATGTCACCGCAGTAAATCACCGGTTTATGTTCCTGCAGACGTGCACAGTATGCAGTGATACCTGCGTCCCAGGTCTGTCGGAGCGGAATCCGTGACAGATCATCCTTGGCGTTCGGGGTATAACAAGTCACTACGTAGAAATCCTCAAACTCAGCCGCCATGACACGGCCCTCTTTATTGGCGTTACCATACACATCGCCTTCCACTTTGTACTCTTCAATGATATCTTGCGGCAAGCCGTTAGTAACTGATAGCGGCTGAATTTTAGAGAAGATAGCGGTACCACTGTAACCCTTTTTCTCGGCGCTGTACCAGAATTCTTTGTACTGCGGCAGATCGGCTACTGGCGACTGTTCGGGTTGGGCCTTGGTTTCCTGTAAGCAGAGGATGTCCGGATCATGCTTGGCTATAAAGTCCTGAAAAGCGCCTTTGTTCCAGACGGCACGGATGCCATTGACGTTCCATGAGTATAGTTTCATGCCCTCCAGTATAGTTCCTATCTGTAAAACCTGCTAGACTACAGGGTAATGTATAAACGTGTACTGCTGAAATTGTCTGGTGAACAGTTATCCGGTAAGTATGATTTTGGAATTGACCCTGAAATAGCAAAATACCTGGCAAGCGAAATAAAAGCCGTGCACGATGCGGGCTGTCAGGTCATCATGGTAGTTGGGGGCGGCAATATGGTGCGGGGCGCGGAAATAGCTGGTCATGGCATTAAGCGCGTTACGGGTGACCAGATGGGTATGCTGAGTGGGCTCATTAACTCTATGGCCATGACGGATATATTTGAAGCAAATGATGTCCCTACACGCTGTCTTAGCAATGTCTTTGCCGAGCAGGTTGCCGAGAGTTACTCATTTCGATTAGCGGAAAAACACTTGGAACGCGGCCGTGTGGTCATTGTAGCCGGCGGCATGGGCCGCCCGTACTTCACGCATGATACCGCTGCCGTTAATCTTGCGCTCGAGCTCGACTGCGAAGTCATGCTGAAAGCTACGAAAGTAGATGGCGTGTACGATAAAGACCCGAACCAGCATGACGACGCCGAAAAGATTCGCGAGATTACAGCCCAAGAAGCGGTCGGTAACGAATCAATCAAAGTCATGGACAAAGCCGCCCTGGGACTCGCCATGGAGCAGAACATGCCGCTCATCGTCTTCGACGCGTTTACGCCTAGAAATCTCCTGAAGCTCGTCCAGGGCGAAGCCATAGGCACCACCATCCGTTAATATTGATAATTGTTGACTAATATGTCATAATTAGAAGATATGGATAAGCAGTCTGCTGAACTGGCTCAACTAGGTATGAGTTATCTTGACCAAGAGTTATCTCCGATGTTCCGTGACATTCGGGAGAATTTTCTGGGCAGTCTGGCAGTATCTGGCGCATCAATAGAATCTCTACGGGGCGATATCGATAATGACACACACAATCGTGAAGTAATATCAAATTTTGCGGCTAAGCTTCCAGGCATGGTAGCGGACTTTACAAACAACATGCTTACTACGGAATTCGCCAGCAAAAAAGCAGACACAATGCTCGCTTTACAGGCATCTACGGTATTTATTGAAGACACGCTGTACAAAGAAAGATCTTCTGAAGGGACTTGTATATACAAATTCAGTGCTCCCTTTTATGTAGTCGGACTAGATCCATTACAACAACGGCTGCTAATCGTATCACCACGAATAAGTAACAAAGATGACTTTTATAGTGATTATCGCCATCATAGTAATAAATTTGGCAGATTTTTCGGCAATGGAATAAGTGACGCAGTATTCATCGCACAATTCAAAAAGCCCTTCCAGCAAAAAAGGCTCCAAGAAGTTCGTAATCACCTTGATGTTTCAAGGCGACTAATGGATTCTAACGCAGTTATAGATGTAGAAAAGATGTTTGATTCATCTTTAGGTATTTTACGAGCGTCAAAAGACACGCCCGGTTTTCTCAAACTAAAGCGTATTACAGCCTCTAAGCCGCTCAACTATCTCTCGGATAAAGAAATGGTTGCCTTCAACGTCATGGATAATTTATATCGCTTGGCGCTTGCATTCGGAAAAAGTGAAGAACTGATACAGGCACTTGAGCCGCAACCGCAAAAAGTCGCCAGCCCGGCAGCCCGTGCCCGCCGTATGAAGCACATTGCTCAAACTATGGGCTACACGGTTAAAAAGACCAGCACGCCTGAACCCGAAATTTGAGGAGTACGTGCATCTACGCTACACTTTTGCAGTGATTCTTTAAATCTATAAGGAGGGGTCGCCTAGTGGCCTATGGCGCACGCTTGGAAAGCGTGTTGGGTGCAAGCCCTCGAGGGTTCGAATCCCTCTCCCTCCGCCAAATAGAAAAGTCCTGCCTTGTTGTAGGGCTTTTCTATTTGCTGTAGCCGAGGATTCGAACGGGTATGCCAGTGGCATACCCCGGCACTTTTGGAGATTCATCGACAAAAGCGAATCCCTCTCCCTCCGCACCATAACCGAACTACATTTGCAAATATGTATAAAATGTTTAAAAAAGTACATTTTACATCTTTTACTTACAGTGGTCAGAGGGTACACTAATAGAAATGGCAATTATTGAGTTAGAAGAGGTCAGTAAGCTCTATGGCTTTGGCGATGCTACGACCGTAGCGCTCGACGAAGTCTCTCTTAAGATTGAGCCGGGTGAGTTTGTGGCCATTATGGGACCGAGTGGCTCCGGCAAGACGACGCTTATGAACATTATCGGGCTGCTCGACCGCCCGACGCACGGCAAATACGAGCTCGGCGGCAAGTCAGTGGCACGGCTCCGGCAGTCACAGCAGGCCAAGGCGCGCCGGGATTCAATTGGTTTCATATTCCAGTCCTTCAATCTCCTGCCCCGCCTGACGGTTCTGGACAATGTAGCCCTACCGCTGGCCTACAAAGGTATGACGCAGGTGCGGCGCCAAAAAGCTGCCAGCAAGATGCTGGAACGCATTGGGCTGCTGGAGCGTGAGTATTACATGCCCAGACATTTAAGTGGCGGCCAGGCCCAAAGGGTTGCAATTGCCCGGGCGCTTATAAACGATCCTAAGATTGTCATTGCCGATGAACCGACAGGAAACCTTGACAGCGCCTCAAGCCGGCTCGTGATGGAACTATTGGCGGATATCCATAAGACCGGGAATACCATACTGATGGTGACTCACAACCCCGAGCTGACACGGTATGCCAGCCGGGTTATCTTCATGCACGACGGCAGCATCATGGAAGACATGCAGTCTGAAATAGGAGAAGTGCCGGATGTTGCCCGCCGCAGCATGTACTTTATGCCTCGGACAACAGAAGAAGATGATCTGGCGGGTGTCTCTGCACTTATGCAGGCTATACCGGAATCTGAGGCTAAGAAAAGCGTGAAAGAAAAGAAAAAGTCCGTAAAACCCAAAAAATACCAGAGCCGAAAGAAAGGCAAAGGTAAGTAACGATGCTGTTCAATAACATCAAAATGGCATTACAGTCTTTGCGCTCATCGAAGTTTCGGAGTCTGCTGACGATGCTCGGTATCATCATCGGGGTTTTAAGCGTTGTGACGGCCGTTAGTATCGGTGAAGGAGTGAAACAACAGCTCACGGGACAGATTAATAAATTCGGCGAAGATCTCATAACCGTTCAGCCGGGCAAAACAGTCACCCGCGATGCGAGCGGCCAAATTACAAATGTGAATCTGTTCTCATCATTTGGTACCACGAGCCTGACAGAGGCGGATCTGGAGGTCGTTCGCAATAGCGGCGGCGTCCGGTTGGCTGTGCCACTCAGCCCGATAAACGGTATCGCCGAGTACGAAGGCCGACAGTTTAGCCAAGGTATCATACTGGGCACGACCGAGGCCGCCCCGGAGGCGCTGAACCAGCCGGTTCAGTACGGTGCGTTCTTTTCTGAAAAAGACGCCAATCAGAATGGCGTGGTTATAGGTACGCGGGTAGCCCAGGAGCTGTTTCAGGAAAACGTGCCAATTGCGAAGACGCTGCGTATTCGTGATCAGACATTTATTGTTAGGGGCGTATTTGAAGAGTTTGAGAACTCACCCCTTACGCCCACGTTGGACTATAACAGTGCGATCTTTATGCCTTATTCCGTTGGCAAGGAGCTTACGAATAACCAGGCGCTCATCCGTGAGATTCTTGCCAAGCCGACGAACGTTGCCGAAACGGAGGCGGTGGCTGGCTCAATCCGCACTGCCCTGCTCTCTGCCCACGCCGGCCAGGAAGACTTTACGGTGCTGCGGCAAGAAGAAAACTTAGCCGTGGCCGGGAATATCCTTGACCTTGTAACCACCGTTATAGCGGGCATTGCAGCTATTTCTCTGATTGTAGGCGGTATTGGCATCATGAACATCATGTTCGTGTCCGTTACAGAGAGGACACAGGAAATAGGCATACGAAAAGCCATTGGCGCCACGAACAATCAAATACTCAGCCAGTTCCTGATTGAAGCCCTAATGCTCAGCCTGATAGGCGGTATTATCGGCGTACTTATGTCCGGGTTGGCAAATTATCTGTTACGCATATTCACTAACCTAACGCCAGTAATCACCCTGCCGGTTGTCGGGGTGTCGATTGTGGTTGCTGTCGTAGTGGGGGTTATCTTCGGGGTTGCCCCGGCCCTGCGGGCGGCGCGCAAGAACCCAATTGACGCGCTACGGGCAGTATAGTTTAAGACGAGTCGCGCTGCTCTGGCACTTTCTGATGCTTGCTACGGGCTTCTGAAATGCCGATGGCAATCGCCTGCTCATGACTGGTGACTTTCTTACCGCTCCCGCTTTTCAGCTCACCTTTCTTATATTTATGCATCGTTTGCTCAATAGTTTCCTTTGCTTTGGGGCCGTATTTATTCATAGTACCTCCCGAATAATTGCATTCTTGACGAGCTGCCTGGACGCACAGTCTGGGTGATATCACCGGGAGTGTCATCCGGGTTAGTGCGAGCTTCTGAAATTAAAACTCTCTGCCGTGGCATCTTGCGGGGATAGGGGTCTTCGAACCACTTCCAGTCTTCGAATTCCCTGGCTGGTTTTCTTTCCTCACTGGTTGGCGTGTGTATCATAGTAGTCCTTTAGCTGTAATAGAGACCGCGTGCGAGTCTATAGGTAGGATAAGTTTTCCGGGCGGATGCAACTAGCAGAAATCTCACAAAAATCCGGCTTATTATTAAGCCGGATATTCTGTTTCGCTGCCAAGTATTTAACGGTATGCGCCGGTGCTTTTATCACCGCTCAGAATCTTGATGAAGAACAGAAGCACTACGGCCCCGATGACTGCCATCAGAAGATTAGCCAGGCTGAAGCCTCCTACGGGGGCTCCGCCAATCAAGCGTGATATCGCACCACCTAAGAAAGCACCTATAATGCCGATCATAATATTTGCAATCACACCTTGGTCTTCATCGGTTTTCATAATCAGTGACGCAAGCCACCCGACAATTGCCCCGAAGGCGATCCATATAAGTATGCTCATCTAGACTTCCCGGTCCCAGTTACGATGGTCGTATTCGGTGGATGGCTGTTGCTGTTCAAGTTTCTCATCCAGCTCCTTATCGGCTTTATGTAGCTTGTGGTTAATGGCGGATTTAAACTTGGCAGTGGAATCACCGATTTTCTCCATGCCATGGTGTACCTGCTCTTTCGTATGATTGATCTTGTTGTTAGCTCGCTCGTTGAACTCATTTGCCTGCGAATTAATCTTGTCACGGGTTTCTTTGCCGCTCCTTGGTGCGAACAGTAACGCCAGTCCCGCTCCTGCCAGTCCGGCAAGCAGCGGTAACATCATCGAATTGGATCCTTGCTTTTCCGTCATGGTAACTCCTTTACTTACTACGGGTTCATGCTACGCTGCAAAACAGAAACTAACTATAATAATTTTCACAGAAGAGTACTTATGCAGATACGTATTATCACCGTTACGAACAAGATTAATCAGCCGCACAAGCAGTTAATAGAAGACTATTGCAAACGGATCGGTCCGAAATGGAAAATACAGTGGCGACTGGTGGCAGGCGGAAGAGGCGACAAACAGAGAGCCTTGGCGGAAGAAGCCGAAGCAATTAGCAGATTACTAAAGCCCGGTGACAATATATGGCTGCTTGATGAAACCGGTGAGCAACTGGATAACGTCCAGCTTGCTAAAAAGTTTGAATTTGCTGAACGGTCAGGCAGTGACCTGGTGTTTATCATTGGCGGGTCATATGGCGTTGATGAGAAAATCAAAGCTGTTTGCCATACCAAGTGGTCCCTGTCGCCATTGGTATTTCCCCATCAAATAGTACAGATTTTATTATCAGAACAGATTTATCGTACACAATCAATACTTGCAGGACACCCATATCATCATGCATGATTACTTCAGGATGATAAATTTTTAACAGCAGAAGTTATCTCCTGATGTGAGTATAGGTCTATTATCAATAAATCCTTACGGAGGTGCACGACATGGAAAGTGTCAGAAACGGTTTTGATAGGTTACTAGAGGTTACATTCGAGTGGCTACCTCAACTCATCGGCGCGGTTATTATCATAATCGTCGGTAATATGATTGCGAAAGCATTAAGTAAAGTTGTTCGTCGGCTACTAACCGGCATTCAGCTGGATAACAAACTGCACTCCAGCCAGGGCGGATCAGTTATACAACGTGTCGTTCCTAACCCTACTAATCTGTTAGAAAAGGTTACCTACTGGCTCGTATTCATCGGTGCACTGTCACTCGGTGCAACCGTGCTTGGCATAGATGCCATCAACAACCTGATCTACGCAGTGTATGGCTACGTACCTCAAGTTGTCGCAGCGTTAGTAATCTTCTTAGTTGGTAGCTCAATCGCGGCAGCGGTCGCGGCTCTGGTGAACAACACCATGGGCGACACTCCAACGGGTAAGATGCTGGCATCAATGCTGCCGGTGATTGTAATCGCAATTACTGTATTTGCCATCCTAGACCAGCTCGGTATCGCACCTACGATCGTCACCATTACCTATGCTGTATTGCTTGGATCGGTCGGACTCGGCTCCGCCCTTGCCTTCGGACTCGGTGGTCGTGATGTTGCAGCCCGCTTGCTTGAAACAACCTATGAAAAGGGTCAGCAAAGTGCCGCTCAAATGAAAGCTGATGTTGCCCGCGGCAAAGAACGCGCGAAACAGCAGACCCAGGCCATGAAGAACCGCCGCTAAACTACGGAATACGTATGACGGCAAGGCTATGCGCGATTGTAAGCGCATAGCCTTTTTCATTAGCCCACAAATCGACAGCCTTCTTCGCGCCGGGCAATGACTCTGACTGGTAATCATCGACAATAATATATGCCCCGCTACTCACTTTGCTCTCAATTAATCGCAGGGGCGTAAGGATGGATTGATAATAATCGCCGTCAAGGAAGGCGAAACAGATGGGTTCAGGTATATCGTGTGGACTCAGGCTGTCGAACCAGCCCTTATGAATGTACGGGAGCTGCAGATTAGACCGTTTGAAGTTGCTGATCAACTGCCGTTTGGAAGCTTTTAACTCTCCCGGCATGAACTGTAATCCGGCCGGGCTTTCATCATGACCGGTTTTTCCGGGCAGACCTTCGAACGAATCATAGACATGAAATTCGTTGCCGGTACCGTATGCGTTTATAAGCCGTTGGATGAATAAAGAGCTCGTTCCCTCAAAACAACCGAATTCTACCACAGCGTCATGCTTCCCTCTTGCTAACAGGCTTTCAAGGCATGTAAGAAGGATTTTAAGCTCGTTGAGCTCTATTTGGTCGCTTATAATAGGGTATTTGCTTAGCAGGCGTCCGGTATGCATAGTTACCAGTATATAAGAATAAAAGAAACGCCCGGCTTGGGGGGACTAAGCCGGGCGTGGATGGGGAATGGTATAGACGAACGAAGCTATCTGATTTCGTCCGACATTGTTTCGTCTTGTTCTTCACTCATACCTGTGTCTCCTGAAAGATTGCGTTGCAAATCTTCGTCATTTTGCAGGTCTGTTGAGTCTTCTCTGTTCATCGGCGCCTCCTTAATAATTAGTTGGCTATGATAGTATCTCGCAGATGTGCCCGGGCATCTATGAATTTTTTCACTTGCTTCAGGATTCACAGGGTTCGAAAGCTGATTTTTGGAGAAACTTGCGGTTCCGCGTGATTGACCCTACGGTCAGGTGGTACTTCAATGTATCTTTTTCTCGCTTTTGCCATAGTAACCTCCTTGTAAAGAATATTATAAGTTGGCCTTAAGGTGTCAGCCACTAGATACTTCACAGTCCGTGTAATGCGGCAGGGTGAAAGTCAAATGACGCGGGATAAGACGGCAATGAACGCTCTTTTAGGGTTCTTACGTTCCTGGCAAGAGTTATATGGGGATTGAGGTCGGGCGCGTATCTAAAATTATGGCTTTTATAGATAAATGCAGGGACATCATTGATACCGCATGAAATGAGCAAATGGCCTAGCCTTTCTAGGGATTGTGAATGAGCATATGTAAGTTCGTCGTTTGGGTGAAGAGTTAAGGCCAGGACCGTTCTAGCCGGACCAAACATATGGAAGCCTGTAGCTCTCAAGGTAGTCTGCCGTGGTAGTAAATCCCGTATGTCGTGAACAAAAAAAGATACGGCCGAAAGGTATGCTTCATACGTCAGCCGAGAGTTATAAGCCAGCAATTCCTGGTAGACCTCGCGTACGATACCGAAGTGAATAACGGTGAGATGTAATTTTTGCGGGCGTATGAGCCAGGCAGGTTTGCGTAAGGGTAATTCTTGTTGCAAAGTAGTCAGTCCAACCAGGCTTTTATCCACCGGTGCTAACTCGAGGTAAAGCCGTTCGCTGGTATAGACGTCCATATGAGAAAACTATTAAAGTGTCGCTAAGAGGGGGTAGAAGATGGGCGTTTTGGTCGCAGCAAATCATTATTGAAGAACTGGGGAATAAGCCGGCGTTGCCACGGCATCCGGCGTTCGCGGTACTTGTTTGCCGGTTCTCTGTCGCTTGCTGTAAGTGGCACGCTGTCGTAGTAAGGGTCCCAGCTTGGCTCAAGGCTTGCGAGCAATGCTATGACGCCGCTTTCCAAAAGCAGTAACCAATCCAATGGCATTGCTTCTATGGCGCTTACGCCGTATAGGCCCGGCCAGAAAATGCTTACAAATGACGCAGCAACTAATCCGATACCCAAAAACCGCATGCCGAGAATAGCTGGCCGGTTTCTCGCCGCTGGTAAGAATACATACGCCAGGAACAACGCCGCCAACGTGAGGCGCACTATGTTCATAGCCGGATTAACTGCAAACAACCACTCGATAGCATTAGTCGGATTACTGACTCCCAGAAAACTCACTGCAATAAGCAAGCCGCTGAAGAGTATCAAGATGCTTCTGTTCATACCCTCTCCTTATCAATTGCTTATGTCCTCAGTAAACTGCAAAAAGAAAGATAATACAGCGAGATATGTCGCTGTTAGTCAATATTGTGGTTTAGCTTATGCTTAGGTATTCACTAGTGCGGAATTCAATACTCTGCGCAGAACGGTAGCTGATTTATCTACGAGCGGCAACTGCTCTAGGGCGCTGTACGGGTCCATCACGGTAATGGCGTCAGTCTCGCAGGTGTTAGCAAGCAGTGTTCCGCCTATCACTCTGGCCATGACATATGATGCCGTATAAAGCCTGCCTGCGTACTTACCCTCGGTTATTGGATAAGAGGTAAAAGGTATGGCTTCGGTAAAGGGCTCAATTAATAGTCCGGTTTCCTGTTCTGTTTCTGCAACTGCTGCGTCTAAGGCATTCTGTCCTGGTTCAACTTTGCCGCCCGGAAGCTCCCAAAAGCTGTTGTTGGTGCTACAGTTAGCCCGGCGCACCAGTAGCACGCCGTCATCATACGGCACGTAAGCCCGTGCCACTTCTAATCTGTTCATCTCGGTAAGCAACTATACACCCCAAGCTGCTATTTTTTCAAGAGCGGCAAATGTAAGGCGCCTGACGAATGAACCTGTCATTTTCGATAATCTCCATCATGGCATGCGCTACGCTGGCGCGGTGGATGGTGCGTAGCAAGCCTGGTTTGGTTGCTTGCAAGACGTATTCCACCGTTCCATATTTATTCATGATGGGCGATCGTACACTCGTCCATTCCAGGCCACTCTCTGCTAGTAATCGAAGATGTTGTTCACTGTCCACGAGTATCGGTTTAGCCAAGACCTTGAGTGCCATATGAAAACCTCTCGCAGTTAGAGAAGGTTGCTCGGCCGGAAGCCATGCATCGGTACCGGTGAGTGTAACAATGCGTTTGATTCCCGAGCGTTTCATCGCTGGAATGATCACCGCCATACCGGTACTAAGTATGTCTTTTTTAGCCGTACCCCAACTGCCAAGGGCACTTAGTACGGCCTCCTGTTCTTTAACCGCAATTTGCACGGATTTTTTGTCATATACGTCTGTCGGTATTACCGTTACGCCCTCAGGTGTCACATACTCATGTGGTCGGTGAACTGCTGCAGTAACGGTGTGGCCGCGCTTAACTGCCTCCTGAACTAGCAACCTCCCTACTTTACCACTTGCGCCAAATACGACGATTCTCATTATTGGATCGATTCCGGAAGTTTTGTAAGAATATCCGCCGGATTGCTCCCTTTCGGATAATATGCCAGGTCATTATCCTGCATACTCCAGTGCTTCTGAATCGGATCAAGGATGCGCCATGACTCCATGACTTCGTCGTTCAATGTGAAAAGCCCGTGGTTGCCATGTATCGCATCCATGAACACTTGCTCGTATGCTTCTGGCAACTGCTCGTTCTCGGCATAGGCGTAGGCCAGTTTGACCGTGTGGGTTTCGCGCTCATACCCCGGGCTTTTTGACACAAGGTCAATCTCAATCCCTTCGTTCGGTTGAATACGGAAAATCAAGCGATTAGCTTCGTCCTCCTTGTCGCGACGGTAATGAATGCGTATTTCAGTTAATTTTTCTACCAACGCCTTGCCTGTCATAAGCCGGATAGGTACTCCTTGCCATGTTTCGGAGTCTGATTCCAGCATTAACGAAACAAACGTTTCTGTTTGGCTGTCGGGATTGCCGACTTGTTCCGCATAACCCTCATATTGAGCCCTGAAGGCATAATTGGTGGCCGCACCGGCTGCGCTGGGCCGCAGATGCTTTAAGGCCTGGAGTCTTTTTAACGGCACGGCATTCCACGAATCATTACCAGGCAATTCCATGAGAGTCAGCGCAGCAAGCTGCAGGAG
>Ga0247718_1000358_pt1 | contig 12595 bp, 9 predicted proteins | sample 21E_DmetaG_FD_189045 | JGI IMG/M metagenome (GOLD analysis project Ga0247718, IMG submission 189045) | Soil microbial communities from hillslope of Landscape Evolution Observatory, University of Arizona, Oracle, AZ, United States - 2-1-E_D | ecosystem: Engineered > Artificial ecosystem > Mesocosm...
TTCTTGCAATGTTGGAAGCCGAGGACGGTTTCGACACCGTCAACGAGAACCTGAAAGCCTGGCTCGAAGAGGCAACACAGATGGGAAGCGGTGACGACTGCACCGTCGCGATAATTTATCGCAACGATTTTCAGAAGGAACACGAAACGGAAGTGACCGCCGCGGCCGAATTATCACGCGAATCCTCGGCCCCTCGTAGCACCGTCGAAGGCGAAGCGGCAACCCCGGAGAATTTGGACGATCTGACTGTGACCATCACCTTCAAAAAGGATAAGAAAACGATCTCCAAATCGATGACCGCGAGCCCAAGCGGCGAGTACGTGGAAAAGGAAACTGAGTGATCGCTTTTGTTGGGCCGCGCCGAAATAGCGGAATCGCAAGGCGGCCCGGACCACCACTGCATTGATGTATGAACGATGAGCCCCGGCAAGTGCTCCGCAAGATCATAGAACGGCACGGTCGCTCGGTCGTCGAAAACGCGCGCAAATGCGAAGCTTTGCTGCGCGATCATTGCGGCGAGTTCCGGCGCGAGATCGCCGTGCTTTCGATGGCGCTCGAGGAAGGGGTAGTCGCGGACATGCTCGGTTCCTCCACCGCAGTGCCGCGCAAGGTCTTGCTGAATCGGCTGGCTCAGCGACTTTGCGACAATCTCGCATTGTCCGAAGCGGCCGCGCACTGGTCGGTCGGTGCCTGGGCGTGGGCTCTGGGGCTGATCTCTGATGCGGAGTTCGACGCGCAGAGCGCTCAAGCGGCATCGGCGAGCAGCCTGGTCGCGGCCACCACATCACAACAAGGCACGACCGCAACGCGTCAACCTGCTGCGAGTTCCGCCGTCGCACCGGTCACGTCCATGCCACGTCCCGCCGCGAGTACCGCTGGTCCGGTTTTCGTGGTGGCACCTCACGGCGGCAACTTCTCGAGCATAGCCGATGCAGTTAAGAGAGTTCCGTCGAATTCACGCCTGCTCGTCCGCGAGGGGCTGTACACAGAGAGCGTCGAGATCGATAGAAATGTGGAGATCGTCGGCGACGGCCCGCGGGAAAGGATCGTGATCAGGAGCACGGATCGAAGCTGCATCGCGATGCGTACGGAAAAAGCATCGGTGCGGGGACTCACCTTGCAAGGCAGGGGAAAGGCGTCAGGCCGGGCGTTCTTCGCGGTCGACATATCGATGGGGACATTAGTTTTGGAGGGTTGCGACGTCAGCTCCGATTCCCTTTCGTGCGTGGCAATTTACGGGACGAGTACCAATCCGCACTTGAAAAACTGTTCGATACACGACGGGGCCGATTCGGGAATATACGTTTTCGACAACGCGCGGGGTTTGATCGAGAACTGCGAGGTGCACCGCAACGCGAACGTCAACGTCGCCGTCACCGCCGGGGCCAATCCGACGATCAGAGACTGCCGCGTATTTGAAGGGCGAAACGGGGGCGTGGTCGTTTGGGGCAACGGCGCGACGGCGATTGTGGAGGACTGCCAGATCCACGGCCATCGTTTTGCAAACGTCGGTGTGCGCGAGGCAGCAAACCCGATCTTTCGCCGCTGCACGATCTTCAACAGCGCCGACTCGGGCGTGCTCGTGCAGGAGAGCGCGTACGGGACATTCGAAGAGTGCGACGTGCACAACAATGCGAAGGTCGAGATCGCGGTCACGGACGGCAGTAACACAATTTTGCGTCGCTGCAACGTGCACCACGGTAACGAAACGGGCATTTTTGTTCGGGATCGTGCCCGCGCACTCGTCGAAAGCTGTAACGTCTACGAAAACGACGACGCGGGGATCGCGGTCCACAATGAGAGCGTCGCCGCGGTGCGGGGCTGCAACGTCCTTCGCAATGGCACGGTTGCCGTGCGCGTGAAAGGCGGCAGCGCCGCGAGCGTCGAGGATTGCGATCTGCGCGGGAATCGGGTCGCCACTTGGGAGACCGAATACGGCGTCTTCGTAGAACGGAGGAGCAACCGCGAGCAATAGACCGCGGCGTTGTCGTAGCGATAAAGGATGAGCGAAATATTAAGACCGGGCCAGGTGATACATTGCGATCCGTCGGGGATGTCGTGCACGATCGACGTCTTTCTGGGAGCCGGGGGCCAGGGCGAAGTGTACAAAGCCCAACTCGGCGGAGAGGACGTCGCGGTCAAATGGTTTTTCCCGCACATGGCGACACCGGAGCAGCGGGCGTCGATGGAACTGCTGATCCGCAAAGGGCCGCCGAGCGAGCACTTCCTTTACCCGATGGAGATAACGACGGCGGCCGGCGTTCCGGGTTTCGGTTACGTAATGCCGCTTCGGCCCAAGCGGTTCAAGAACATCGTCGATTTGATGAAGCGGCGGATCGAGCCGACGTTCCGAGCGCTTGCCACGGCGGGGTTGAACCTTTCGCACAATTTTTTACTGCTTCACTCGCAGGGGCTGTGCTACCGCGACATCTCGTTCGGGAACGCGTTTTTCGATCCGGACAACGGGGACATTTTGATCGCCGACAACGACAACGTTTCGGTCGACGGTGCCGGAGTCCTGGGCGTTCTCGGAACCCCACGCTTTATGGCACCCGAGGTGGTGCGCGGCGAGGCTCTGCCGAGCACTCAAACCGATCTTTTCTCGCTGTCGGTCCTGATCTTTTACATGCTGATGGTCGCGCACCCGCTCGAGGGCAAAAAGGAAGCCGCGATCAAGGCCCTCGATCTGCCGGCCATGACGAAGCTTTACGGCAAAGAGCCGATCTTCATCTTCGACCCGAACGACGACTCGAACGCCCCTGTTCCGGGCATCCACGACAACGCTCTCGCGTTTTGGCGGATCTACCCGCAATTCCTCCGAGATATCTTCGTACGGGCTTTCACCGACGGCATCCGCGACCCGAAGAACGGGCGCGTGCGGGAAAGCGAATGGCGGGCCGTGATGGTGCAGCTCCGCGACGCGATCTTTTACTGCCATCACTGCTCGATGGAGAATTTTTACGACCCGCAGGCATTAAAGGCTTCGGGGGGAAACCCGGGATTGTGCTGGGCCTGCGCTACGCAGCTCAGACTGCCGCCGCGCATCCGCATCGGAAAGTCGGTCGTAATGCTGAACCACGACACGAAACTGTTCCCCCACCACGTCGACGGCGACAAGCTTTACGACTTTTCTTCAGCCGTCGCCGAGGTGGCGGTCCACCCGACGAACCCGAACGTGTGGGGCCTGAAGAACGTCTCGGATAAAAACTGGTCCATCACCACCGCCGAGGGCAGCGTCAAGGACGTGCCCCCTCAACGAAGCGTGACTCTGACGCCCGGCACCAGAATTCAATTTAGCGAATTCACTGGCGAGATCCGGGCGTAGCGTTGAAGCTGGCGAAAACTCGAAGTCATCAGCCGACTGCCGCGCGCGAATGCGATTGTTAGCTGAGGGGGGCAACGACAGTTTGACCAATAAAATACGTCCTACCGCGCGTTCAGCATCGCAGCTCAAAACTACCAAATTACAAAACTCTTACATTCGCTTCTCTCTCCAATTGTTAACCTAAAAACAGGGCGGAAATGCCGTTACTATTTTCCGAGAGATTGAGGAGTTTATTTTGCAGAACGTAGTCGAATTTCAAGCGAGCACTAAAGAGCGTATCAACTGGAACACGCTTTTCTTCGTCATACTTTTTCACGTCGGCGCCGCCGCGGCGTTGTTTACTTTTAGCTGGCAGAATCTCGCCGCGGCTTTTATCACGTGGTGGGTCGCGGGAAGCTGGGGCATCGGGATCGGATATCACCGGCTGCTGACGCATCGCGGCTTTAAGACTCCGCGCTGGTTTGAAAGATTTCTCGCCACGTGCGCTTCGCTTGCGCTGCAGTCGGGCCCGATCGCGTGGGTGACGACGCACCGCATCCACCACGCCTTTACCGAGACGGACAAAGATCCGCACAGCCCGCGGCACGGAACGTACTGGGCGCACATGGGCTGGATATTTCGCGGCACCGCGCAGGTGCAGCCCGAAGCGATGGTCCGGCGCTATTCGCCCGATCTGCTCCGCGATCCGTATCTTGTCGCTCTCGACAAGTACTACTTCATCACGCCGATCGTCGTCGCGATCGTGCTGTTTGCACTCGGCGGCTGGACGATGGTTTTGTGGGGCATCTTTCTGCGAACTGTGCTCGGATGGCACTTTACGTGGCTGGTCAACTCGGCGACTCACCTCTGGGGCTCGAAGCGATTCGAAACGCGTGATGACTCGCGCAACAACGGATGGATCGCGGCCGTCACCTTTGGCGAAGGCTGGCACAACAACCACCACGCGTATCCGCGTTCGGCTCGCCACGGTTTGACCACGCGAGAATTTGACGTCAACTGGGTCCAGATCCGCCTGCTCGAAAAACTCGGCCTCGTTAAGGACGTTTACGCCCTCGACCTGGAAGCCGAGGAAGAAAAGGTGATGCGCAAGGCTGCCTAGAGCTAAACCTTAACGGCGAACGGAAAATGGAAAATCGGAGACCGTAAGGTTTTCGATTTTCCATTTTCCGTTTTACATTTTAAGTTGAGCGATGCGGCGGCGTAAGACAGCGATCTTCTTTCTCGTGCTCGGGATCAGCCTGACCGCGCTGGCGATTGCGCTGAATATCGGCTGGATCATCCTCAACATCCGCGAGGTCGCGCTGCTGGTACTGGGAATCGTTTTCTTCACGCTGATCATCACCGGGCTCATTCTCAACACGGTCTTTCTGGTGCGCGAGATCCGCCGCAACGAGCAGCACGACGCCTTCTTAAATGCCGTCACGCACGAACTAAAAACCCCGATCGCATCAATCCGCCTTTATCTTGAAACGCTCAAGTCGCGCGACCTAAATCTGCCGCCCGAAAAGCGGCGCGAATTTTACGACACGATGCTCACCGACACCGACCGCCTCCTGCGCACCGTCGAGCAGGTTTTGGAAGCGAGCCGCACGCGCGAGCGAACGAGCACCGTCGGCGGCGAGGAGCCGTCCGAGATCGAGCTCGCCCGCCTGCTCGAAGAGACCGCCGACGTCGTCAAAACCAGGCACCATCTCGGCGACGACGCGATCCGCATCACCGCCCCGGACGAGCCGATCGAGGTGCTTGGCCGCCGCAACGAACTGCAGACAGTATTCTCGAACCTTCTCGAAAACGCGGTGAAGTACTCCGCCGGCGAGCCCAAAGTCGCGGTCCGCGTCAAGGCTTCGCCCGTGGGCCGCGCCGCCGAGGTGTACATCAAGGACAGCGGGATCGGCATTGCGCCGTCCCATGCGAAAAGAATTTTCAAACGCTTCTACCGTGCGCCCAACAGCACCGCAGTCGCAAAAGGCACGGGGCTGGGTTTGCCGATCGTGCAGGCTCTCGTCAAAAAACACGGCGGCCGCGTCGGTGTCGACAGCAAAGGCGAAGGCAAGGGCAGCACATTCTGGGTGAGGCTGCCGAGAGCGTGAAATGAATAGTGAATAGTGAAAAGTGATAAGTGAATAGAAAGCAGCGAAGCTGACCTCGCGTTCGCTTTTCACTCCCGGCTGCCGACACTTCACTTTTCACTCCCCACCGTTCACTATTCACTTTTCACTATTCACTTTTCACTGATGCGCATTCTTATCGTCGAGGACGAACGACATATCGCCGACGGACTGCGGTTCAACCTCGAGGCCGAGGGTTACGAGGTCGAGTTGGCCGCGACCGGAGAGCGGGCGCTCGATCTCGCGGCCGAGCAGACATTCGACGCCATCGTCCTGGATGTGATGCTGGCAACCGCGATGAGCGGCTTCGACGTCGCACGGGTGCTGCGGGGTCGAGAGGACTTCACGCCCATCCTGATGCTGACCGCCCGCGGGCGCCCCGAAGACGTACTGCAGGGGTTCGAGGCGGGGACGGATGATTATTTGCCAAAACCCTTCGACCTGGCGATCTTTCTGGCGCGGCTTAACGGCCTGCTAAGACGGCGCGAGTGGTTTGCTCGAAACGGAGCCGGCTCGGCCGACAACAACACAGCCGCCGTCAGCGAGACGGTCAACATCAACGGCCGCGAAGTCGATCTTGAGAATCTCGAACTCCGCCACAACGGCGAGACCGTCCACCTCACGCTGATGGAGGCCAAACTGCTCCGCTACCTCGTCGACAACGAGGGCCGCGCCGTCTCGCGCAACGAAATTCTCGAAAAGGTCTGGCAAATGCAGGAAGACACTGACACCCGCGCCATCGACAATTTCATCGTCCGCCTGCGGAAGTACCTCGAGGATGAGCCGAACAACCCCGTGATTCTGCAAACGGTCCGCGGGGTCGGATATCGGTTCAAAGCACCGACAAGTTTGCGTTAACGCGCGTCATCGGACGAGTGAGCCGGGCAGGGGCGCGTCGCCGCTTGTTCCCCACTGGACGAACATTGGTGAGTTGTCGGAGCTTTTCCATACGTACCAATAACCGTCCGAAGGCCGCCAAACCGCGTAATCGTATTTTCCGTCACCATCATAATCGCCGACTAACGGAATATCGGTGCTCACTCCGAACAGGGCGGCCCGGAAATCACCATCGCTACTCCGCAGTACGTACCAGATGCCGGTGGACGGACGCCATACCGCCACGTCGGCCTTGCCGTCACCGTCGTAATCCCCCTGCACGGTCCTGTCCTCAGCCGTGCCAAACTGGCGAAAATCGACCTGATTGTTGGAGCTTCGGTAGATGTACCACACGCCGTTGGCAGGTCGGTAGACAGCGAAGTCGTCTTTCCCATCGCCGTCGTAGTCGGCTGGCACCGGCTTGTCCCCATTTACGCCCCACTGTGCGATGAAAACGGAATTGTCGGTGCTGCGCCTCACGTACCACGTTCCCTGACTCGGCCGCCACACGGCAATGTCGGCTTTGCCGTCGCCGTCGAAATCGGCCGGCACCGGGACATCCTCGGGTAAGCCAAACTGCTGAAAATAGATCGGTCGGGAATTCTGGTCGAGCACAAACCACAACCCGCTCTCGGATCGGTAGTATGCAGGATCAACCTTCGTGTCTCCGTTGTAATCTGCAGGGACAGGCTTGTCGCCTGGACGCCCAAATTTAAACGTTGGATTGCTGCTCGACAGACTCTGTATCCACCAGCTGGCGTTAGACGGACGGAATACGCCGTAATCAGTTCTGCGATCACCGTTAAAGTCGAAATAGTTCCCCTTTGCGACCTGGCAGATATTCAACAAAACCGAAACGTCGTTCGAGCCCGAATTTGCTGACACGATATCCACCTTGCCGTCGCCGTTAAAATCCGCCTTCCCGAGAGCGTTCGGATTCTGTCCGGAGTTTGCGTCGGTAAGAAAGTTGCTCCGGATTAGGCTCGAACCGCTGAGCGCCACGATGAACGACGCCACGTTGCCGCCTGTAAAATTGCCGGCGACGACTGAGATCGGATTGGGGCCAAAGCCGGTGTTGTTCCCGCACGATGAAAAGTTACCGTTAGCGTTGCCCAGGCAAGTGGTCACGGAATCTCCGTTGTAATTGGCAACTATCAGATCAGGGATACCGCCGGAACTGATGATGTCGGCCACCTCGATCGCGACCGGGCCCGCAGCGGTAGAGATGTTCTGGTTAAGCTGGAATGTTCCGCTGCCTGATCCAAAAAATGTCGACACGCTGTTGGAACCGAAATTGGCCACGATTAGATCTTTGTTGGCATCGCCATCGAGGTTTGTCATGTACACGAACGACGGCTGGGTGCGGGTGCGGACGCTGTTGGTCGCGGCAAATCCGCCTGATCCGTTGCCGAGCAGCACGGACACCGAACCGGCAAAGATGCTGCCGAAATTCGCCACCAAAATATCCTGCTTCGAGTCGTTGTTGACGTCACCGACCGCCAGGGATATCGGCGTCGGACCGGCCACGAAATTGACCGGCGCCGAGAAAGTGCCGTTGCCATTGCCGAGCAGAATCGAAACATTGTTCGAGCCCGAATTTGCCACCGCAAGATCGTAGAAGTTATCTGGGTTGAACCTGCCCGCAGCGATGGCGTACGGGCTGGACCCGACCCCGATCAAGCTCTGCGGCCCGAAGCTTCCGGTTCCGGAGCCCAACAAGATCGAAACATTGTTTGAGACCTGGTTCGCCACCGCAACGTCCGCCTTGTTGTCTCCGTTGAAATCGGCAACCGCGATGCCGGTGGGGCTGGTCCCGGCCGAGAAATTGGTTGTGCTGAATATTGGAAGGGCGCAGTCGGGAGTTATCGGCGGCGGGGCAGGCACTGTCGTTATATCGATACTCCAGCCGCCGGATATCGAGCCGGATTGAAGCTGCAAATCATCGACGACGAAAAGGCGCCATTCGCCATTCGGACTCGACCCGTTAAAGTTGTTAAGCAAGGCGCCTGATTGCAGGTAGGGTCTAAGAGGTGCCGGCGACGGAAATGTATCGGTACCCTCGAAGATATAGTCAGTTGGCTTGTACGTGCCGCTCGTAACGGTATTGATGACTGTGGGGGCCGCATCATCGAACGTCAGGATCGTGTTACTGGCAGCCGCCGCCCCTACGTCTGACATCAGGATTAGCCCCTTCCCTCCCGGGCTTACAAGCAGTACGTCGATGTCTTCCGGCCGCGAGTGGGTCAGCCCGTTAAGCGTGACCGTGACCCGGGAGATCACCCCGGAAAGTCCGCTGACATTGATCGCCGACCCGTACGGCGAAGCCGGCGTGGTCGCGTCGTTCAGGCCGATATAACTGTTGTTACCAAATGATGCCGGCGCCCCGTTCGTAGTTATAGTTATCACCCAACCCGAATTAATTTCCCCGGGTGCACCCAAGTTGTCGTCTACCGCGTAGAGCGCCCATAGCCCGTTGGGATCGGTCCCGTTAAAGACTGAAGCGAACGTCGCACCCGGCGGCTGGCTGTACGGCCCAGCCGGCGCCGGTGCCGGAAAGGTGTCGGCCCCTACGTCGCCGCTTGTCGGCCTGTACGAGCCGGAATCGTCGGCGAACGTCGACGCGGCGTCATCCTTGATCGTGTAAACCCGATCGTCCGCCGGGATGAAGGAACCCGCGTCGGACAAAAACACATACTTCGCTCCGGTCGGCCCGACCAGCAGAAAGTCCATGTCGTTCAGTCTGGTATGCGACACGCCCTTCAGCGTTACCTCGACCTTCGTGATGGTGCCGGTCATCCCGCTAACGTTGATCGTCGAGGGATAAAGCGAAGCGGTGGTCGGGGCGGTCAAACCCGCAGAGGTGTTTATGGCGATGCTCTGCGGATTGGTAAAGGTGACCGCCTGAGATTTGCCGTCTCGAGCAGATGACCGTTGCACAACTGAAAGAACGACAAAGAGGACAATGACCACGGCGGTCGCCGCGACGAGAGCTTTTCGGTTAGACATTAGAGACCTAAACTTACGGGGAACTTGGAGTACTGCCGCACGGAATGTAGCAGGTTTTTACGACTGGCGGCAAGCTGTTTTTCAGCCGGAACGACCTATCACCTTTACCGAGCGCCGCCATTCCTGATGCAGCTCGAAACGCCACAATTCAATTTCGGGCGAAAGTGTGCGGGCGAAGAACTCGAAGTCGCGGTGAAAACCAAGGGCGGGTGCAGCGAGATAAATGAGCGCCGGTTTGTCGGCGATTTCCCGACCGTCGAAAAGGTTTGCCTCCGCGAGCACGCCGCGGCGCCGTTGCAGCTCGATCTTGCGCCAGTAGTCGGCGGCCTGGAAGACCATTTCCCGGTCGGGGTGCGCTTTTAACTCGACGATCACGAGCCGGCCGTCGCGGCGCAGTGCGAGAAGATCGATCTTGTCGTTGGACGAGCGGAACTGGTGGTAGATCGGCGAGAGGATCAGATTCGCATCGAGCAGGCGGATGTCGCGGCGGAGGATCGACTCGATCCATGATTCGGGTGAAGAGCGGTAAAGCTCGTGGCGGTGATTCTCGCTCGCGGGGTTGCGATACCGCTCGAGATCGCGGACCAATTCGACGAGTTCGTTCCAATTGTCATCCGCGAGCAACCGTCGCTGCTTGCCCGTCCCGCACCACGCTCTCTCTTCTCCGAGCACCGACCGCACCCGCGCGAACGGTAGCCCGAAAAAGCGAAGCGTCTCGCCCTGTTTGGAAAACACAACGTCAATCTTCGCCGGCGACAGATCGATGATCCGGCGTGCCGTGTCGCTCGGGCGCGGCTCGCGCGGGATGTTGAGCTTTTTCGCCTTTTCCCGCCAGAGTTCGCCGATGCGGCGTTTTTTCAATTCGATGATCGTCGGCGGATCCGTCTTTCGCGAGATCTCGGCGATGGTGATCTTCGCTTTCCAGCGGTCGCTGAGCAGGGCGTGCAGTTTCTGAAGGTTTTTCGCCTGCCGGCTCTCGCCGGCGATTAGCAGATCGTTGATGGGATTTTTGCGACGCAGGCCGAGCTTGTCGAGCCAGAGGATCGCGGTCGTCAGAATAACTTCCGGCGTTAGCGAGCCGGTCACGTCGGCGAGCACGACGGTCTGCTCTTTTCCCTTTTCGAAAACGATCTGCGCCAGGCGGCCGTTCTCTACGTTCAGTTCGACGCGAACAATCTTGACCGCGAAGCTGCGCTCGATCATCGCGGCTATCTCGTTCGCTTTGTGAAGCCGCGCGAGCTCGATCTCTGCCGACAAATCGGCAAGCGACGATCGGGGCACCAGACGGAACTTTTCTTGATTGCGCGCAAACGCTCCGGCGACGTCGATCGACAATTCAGCGCCGGCCACCTCGGCCGCGTTCAATCGCCACGAATGAAAGCCCGTCTCGTCCAGAAACCCGAAAATCGTTCTTCCGCGGTCGCCCGCCCCGATCTCGATCTCGCTGGCGAGAAGCGCAAAGCTTCTTCCCGAATCGCGCACGATCAACCACTCGCGGTGGGCATCGATGAGTGAGCGCAACTCGTCTGGGTTTACCATTCGTCGTTTACGGAACTAAAGTGTTTCATCATCGCCTCGGCCCAGTCTGCGTAGCCGCGCTCTGAAGGATGTATACCGTCAGCGAAGAAGCCCTCGCTGTCGAAGCCGACCGGCTGCGGGTAGTAGAAGACGTTTTCCATCCCGCTTGCCAGCTCCCCAATGTTTGCGTCGTGCATCCGCGAGAGCTGCCAGAGGATCGCTCGAATCGGCTGCGGGATCGCGGGCGAGAGCTTCACCATTGGGCAGTTGGAGAGAAATATCTTCGCGTCCGGGTTTCTCTCGCGCAGGATGCCAAGCAGTTCCGTCATATCGCGGCGCCATTTGACCGGGCTTGAGAGCTTCATCACGTCGTTGCCGCCGAGGCCGAGGAGAATGTGGTCGAACTTTTCGCCCGGCGGGATCAGCGGGACGAGCTCATCGATTGTGCGCCGCGCCGTGACGCCGTTTTTGCCGATCACGAACCACTCGACCGGGCGGTCGATCTTTGCCGAAAGATGTTTGGCGAATTGACCGGCGAGCGCGAACTCGTGTGTCCGAGCACCGAGACCGGCGACCGTTGATTCGCCAAGGACCAACAGTTTCGATGGATCAAGGCCATCTTCCCCAACGACGCCGCGATTCGGCCCCGCCGCGTCCGGCAGCACGCCGACGCGCCAGCGCGCGATGCGGCCCAGCGCGAAGAGAAACGGCGACACGGGCGCGATCGTCGCCATGCCGAGAACGTATCTTCGCTGCCATCGTCTGAGATTGCGGGGGTTCGTGGTCATCAAAATCGATATGTTAAAATTTAGGCTCGCGAATGATTTTGTCAAATCATTTTCCCGAGGAGTCGCGCACGGCGCGATTTTTGTGTTTTGGACGCCGGTAAAAGGGCGTTTTGATTTTTGTAATGAACGACCAGACCGTAGAGATCACCGAGGACCTGAAGCAGTACGCCGCCAATCGACTGCAGGAACTTCCGCTGGCACGAATGATGGGGATGCGGCTCATCGACATTCGGCTCGACGAGGCCGTGCTGGAGCTCGAGATGCGCGACGACCTGCGGCAGCCGAGCGGCATAATGCACGGCGGCGTCACCGCCACGCTGATCGACACCGCGATGGCCTACGCCGTCAGAACGCGCCTCGCGCCGGACGAGCCGACGGCGACGATCGACCTGACGATCCACTACATCCGCCCGCACGTCGAAGGCCCTTGCCGCTGCATCGCACGCGTCGTTCGTGCGGGAAAACGAATATTCACCGTCTCGGCCGACGTCGAGAACGACAGCGGCAAACTCATCGCGACGGCCGTTTCGACTTATACGAGAGTCTAGTGAGTTGCAGGTAGTTGCAGAGTTGCAGGACGTTTGCAGAGAGTTTCAGAACAGTGGCATTTATGATCGATCATTCATAACTCTGGAACTCTGCAACTTCCTGCAACTTCCTGAAAACTTTTCCCAATGGAGCAGCTTCGTAAATTCGCTAAGTATTTCCGCCCGTACAAGTGGACGATCGTGCTCGGGATATTCTTCATCCTGTGCTCGATGGCGTTCGGGCTGCTCGTGCCGTACATGGTCGGGCAGGCGATCGACGATCTTTCCGGTGGCATTACCTGGGACAAGATCGTTTATTACCCGCTCGTGATTCTGGGCATCAATTTTCTGAGCGGCGTCTTTTTGTTCTTGCAGCGGCGGCTGCTGATCAACACGTCGCGGCATATCGAATTCGACATGCGGCAGGATTTTTACGCCGCTCTGGTC
>Ga0247718_1000359_pt1 | contig 12595 bp, 10 predicted proteins | sample 21E_DmetaG_FD_189045 | JGI IMG/M metagenome (GOLD analysis project Ga0247718, IMG submission 189045) | Soil microbial communities from hillslope of Landscape Evolution Observatory, University of Arizona, Oracle, AZ, United States - 2-1-E_D | ecosystem: Engineered > Artificial ecosystem >...
GCGCGGGCGGCATTCTCGGGCTCGTCGCGGTGGTGGCGGGCTCGGTCATGCCTGGCATGGCGGGGGCCTATGTGGGCTTCGTCGGCGCGCTGATGGTGTGGTCGTGGCACGAGGCAAGCTTCCTTATGGGCGCGGTCGCCGGCCCTCGCCGCGAGCCGAGCAACCCCGCTGCGCGCGGTTGGGACCGGTTCATCGATGCGGGCTCCACGCTGATCTACCACGAAGTCGCGCTTGCCCTGACGGCGCTGATGCTGATGTCGCTGGGGTGGAACGCGCCGAACCCGACCGGCGCCGAAGTCTTCGTGCTGCTGCTCGCTCTGCGCCTCGCCAGCAAGTTCGCGCTCTACGCCGGGGTGCCGAGCCAGGTGGGCGATCTGCTGCCGCCGCATCTCGATTACCTGCGCAGCTATTTCGGCCCTCGCCGCTTTTCCGGTGCGCTGGGGCTGGCTCTCGTCTTCACCGTGGTGCTGGCCGCGCTGCTGGGCAAGGCCGCCCTCGCCGCGCCTGCGGGCAGCGCCGAAGCGGTGCGTGCCAGCCTGCTCTTTGCGATGGCCGCGCTCGGCGTCCTCGAACACGTGTTTCTCGCCTTGCCGTTTCGCGACGGCGCTCTGTGGGGTTGGGCGCTGCCCGGCCGCCGCAATCATCTGGGCGCCTGAGCGCGCCGCATAGGGTTTTGAAGGGAAGGGGTATTTCGGCCATGGATTATGAGGCCTTCTTTACACAGGAACTCGATGGGATCCGCGGCGAAGGGCGCTATCGCATCTTCGCCGAACTGGAGCGCCATCGCGGCTCCTTCCCCAAGGCGACGCGGCATGTGGACGGCGGCACGCAGGAAGTGACCGTTTGGTGCTCGAACGACTACCTCGGCATGGGCCAGAGCCCCAAGGTGCTCGAGGCGATGCACACCGTGCTCGATGAATGCGGCGCGGGCGCGGGCGGCACGCGCAACATTTCGGGCACCAACCGCCATCACGCGCTGCTGGAAGCGGAACTGGCCGATCTCCACCACAAGGAAGCCGCGCTGCTGTTCACCTCGGGCTATGTCTCGAACTGGGCGGCGCTGGGCACCCTCGCCTCGCGCCTGCCGGACTGCGTTGTCTTCTCGGATGCAGGCAACCACGCCTCGATGATCGAGGGCATCCGCCACAGCAAGGCGGAGCGCGTGATCTGGAAGCACAACGACTGGCGCGATCTTGATCGCAAGCTCAGTCAGGTCGCTCCCGGCCGCGCCAAGCTGGTGGCGTTCGAAAGCGTCTATTCGATGGACGGCGACATCGCGCCGATCCGCGAGATCGTCGAAGTCTGCGAGGCGCATGGCGCGCTGTCGTACATCGACGAAGTGCACGGCGTCGGCCTCTATGGCCCGCGCGGCGGCGGCGTGGCCGAACGCGACGGCCTGATGGACCGCATCGACGTGATCGAAGGCACACTGGGCAAGGCCTTCGGCGTGATGGGCGGCTATATCGCGGCCTCCGAAGCGCTGTGCGACTATGTCCGCAGTTTCGCCTCGGGCTTCATCTTCACGACGGCGATTCCCCCTGCCCTCGCCGCCGGCGCCTGCGCCAGCATCCAGCACCTCAAGGTGAGCGGCCACGAACGCGCCCGCCACCGCGACCGGGTGAGCACGGTGCGCCGCAAGCTGAACGCGCTGGGCATCCCGCACCTCGACAACCCGAGCCACATTATCCCGGTGATGGTGGGCGACGCGCGCAAGTGCAAGATGATCAGCGACTGGCTGCTCGACAACCACGGCATCTATGTCCAGCCGATCAACTATCCGACCGTGCCGCGCGGCACCGAGCGGCTGCGCATCACCCCCTCGCCGGTCCACACCGACGGCGATATCGACCGGCTCTTGGAAGCGCTGACCGATATCTGGTCGCAGTGCGAACTGGCGCGCCGCAGCCACGCGGCCTGAGGTGAGCTGAAATCAGAAGCCCGGCTCCCTACGCTGGAGGGCCGGGTTTCTTGTTGGGCCGCATATAGCCCGCGAAAGCGCGCTAGCCCAAGGCCATCGGCAAACGGTGCTCGATCCGCATGGCCGAGATAGCCCAGCCCTCGGCGGTCCTGCGCATCGTTGGTCGGTACTGCCCTGCTTCGATCGGTATGATGCGGCCTTGTGCGCCGAATGTACCTGCAGGCCATCCGTTGTCCGGAACCTCGGCCCCGACAATGCTGAACACCATGAACTGCGCGTCGATCGTGGCATGATCGCCATCGATGGCAATGATCGGGGCGCTGATCACGTTCTGGCTCCACGCGCGCGCTTCATGCGGTGCCATCATCTGGCGGACCGCCTCGCCGATCGCCGCGCGCCCTTCCAGCCTGCCGAGCAGGCACGCCGCTCCACCGACCGCATCCATGATCTCGATCGTTGCATCAGGCGTGAAGAGCGCCGCCATCGCATCGGGATCCCGATGGTCATGCGCCCGGGTGTAGTGGCCAAGCAGATTGAGCAGTGCGCGCTCGTCGGTAAGGGACATGTCGTCCTCCATGGTGGGTGAGCCGCCAGGCAGTCAGCCTGCCCGGCGGCCTGCAATGCCGAGTCAGGCGTCCGGCAGGTTGCGCTGCGCTGTTGCAGCGGAGCGAAGATCGAAGCTCTCGCCGACCCATTCCTCGGTCCTGGCCCAAAGCGCCTTGGCGGTTGCCGGATCGAGCGCATAGGGCCGCACGCCGGGGCTGCCGAAACCGATGCTGGCAGAGGTGACCACGGGCGAGACCTGGCAGTCTTCGCAGTAGCGCCCGCCGACGGCATCCGCATCCGCAACAAGGCCCGCCCAGAGCGAAGTGGCAGCGCCCTGCTGCGGGGTTTTCCATTCCATCGGCGGCTTGCCTTCCCTGGCGAGGTCCACGTTGATCTGGTCGAACAGCCCCTGGAGCTTCTCATCGCCCATGTGGCGGGACAGCTCGGTGCGGATACCGCCCGGATGGACGGCGGTCGCACGCAGGCCGAGCGCGCGGTAGCGGCGGTCGAACTCCACCGCGAAAAGGATGTTGGCTGTCTTCGAGCGCCCGTAGCCGATGAACGGTTCGTAGACGGTGGTTTCGAATCCGGGGTCCGTCAGGTCGACGTCCGAGAACCGGTGCCCGGATGAGGCGAGCATGACCAGCCGCGATCCGGGCCGCATCAGGCCGGCAATCCGGTTCACGAACACGAAGTGCCCGATATGGTTGGTGCCGAACTGGGTCTCGAAGCCATCGGCGGTGCGACCGAACGGCGGTGCCATGACACCGGCATTGGCAATCACCAGATCGAGCACGGGCTTGGCTGCATTGAGTTGATCGGCCGCGCGCCGGACGCTTGCGAGGTTGGCGAGGTCCATTTCGACGAGTTCCACGGCGTTGCTGGCGACACCGGCAGCGGCCAGCGCCCTGGCCGCCTTGGCAAGGTCCCGCGCGGTGCCGATGACCTGCGCGCCATGGCTGGCAAGAGCGCGGGCAGTCTCCACGCCGAGGCCGGCCGAAACGCCGGTGACGAGCACGCGCTTTCCGGTGAGATCGATCCCGGCGAGCACCTCGTCGGTGGTGGACGTGCGGTCGAAGGTCTTGGTCTGGGTGGGCATTGTCGATCTCCTGCTGTTGCTCAGGAGATGAGCGCATTCAGCTGCGGCGGGTAGTCACGAAAGGCGCACGACGGCCATGCACTTTCGAATGGATAGATCGCCGGTCTAAGCCATCTGGTGTCTCTGGACGAACCGCGCTTCGGGCCGCCGAATTGCCATGTCATTGGGTTGACGGGAGGCACAGCCGGTTGGACCGGCCACACTGCGAGGCTTCACTGCCAATCGAGATCGGCGACGGCGCAAGCGGCCATAATGAATGCCGCGGCGCCATAGAATTGGGTATCGGTCGCGAGGACTTCATCCGGACGGTCGCCCACCTGCTGCACCCATCCCACCTTGCCTTCGCGTGAGATCGCCTGATTCAATGCTGACCAGCCGGAGCGGATGACCGGCTCGTAGTCCTTGCGCGAAAGGACGCCGGTCTTCACGCCGTAAGCCATGCCATAGACCATGAACCCGGTTCCGCTTGATTCCGGCGGCGAAGCTGCCGCAGCAGCCATCAGCGATGGCGACCAGAACCCGTCGGGACGTTGCAGCTGCCGTAGCCGGGATGCCATGCTCCGCAGGAGATCTTCGTAATAGGCTCTGCGTGCATCCCGCGCCGGCAGGGCTTCCAGGATCCGGACCAGTGCTGCGAAGACCCAACCATTGCCCCGTGCCCAGAAGATCTTCAGGCCCGCCGGGTCGCGACGTTCAAGAAACCGGCTGTCGCGGAAATACAGGCTCTCGGTGGGGTCCAGCAGGAACGCCGTTGTTGCCTTGAACTCCTTGTCAGCAAATTCGGCGTAGCGAGGATCCCCGGTCGCGCGGGTCAGCTCGAAATACGTTGGCGGAGCCATGAACAAGGCGTCCGCCCATGACCACCGATCGTCGGGATCGGGATCTGCCGGGTTGTCACTCATCGCAAGACCCGCCGGAGGAGGATGACGCAGGACATAGTCGAGACCCGAAGTGACTCCAGCCAGCGCCGCGCGCCCGCCACCATGCCGCGCTGCCCAGATGTAAGCAGAGCCCACTAGGTGATCATCTGCGTGGAACGGGCGATCTCCCAACCGCCAAACGGTAGAGCGCCCAAGGTCCTGCAGCGCCTTCCGGTAGTGTCTCTTGCGGCTTCGATCGGCGATCTTGGTGAGGGCGACGTAGAACGTGGCCTTCTGCCATCCACGGATATCAGCGGTATCTCGCCCCACCTTCCGGATGGGAGACAGGTCCGTCATGCGAGACAATTGCCAGTCGGCCGCCTTCTCCGCTTGAGACAGTACGACAGCGCGCTGCAGCGACGGTTGTGCTGCTGCGGGGCTTGCGAGCAGTGCGAGGATTGCAAGCCAGACCCAGAACCGCATGCTCGTTCGTCCCCGGGAAGCGGATTCGCCGTGTGCAATCTGCATCAAACGCGATCGTGCGCAAAGGCTGCTCACCGCAAAGCCGAGGCGCGATCATTCGTCGATGGTGATGGGAAAATCCGGAATGACGGCCATCCGCGCCAACCACCACAAAAAAACGCCGCCCCCTTCCCGGGAGCGGCGCTTTTGTTCAGCGATGTCGCCCTGGCGAAGCTTACTTGGTGGCTTCGGTCAGGTAGGCGATCACGTCCGCACGGTCCTGGCCCTTGGGCAGGCCGGCGAAGGCCATCTTGGTGCCGGGGACGACGCGAGCCGGCTTTTCGAGGTACTGGTACAGCTTCTCGGGCGTCCAGGTGATGCCGCTTTCCTTGTTCGCGGTCGAATAGGAGAAGCCGGCGACTTCGCCCGACTTGCGGCCGATGATGCCGTGGAGCGACGGGCCGATGCGGTTCACGCCGGCGTCGGTCACGTGGCAGGTCTTGCACTGGGTGAAGACGGCCTCGCCGTGCTTGGCATCGCCCTTCATGTCGGCGAACTTGGTGCCGTCGAGCGTGGTGGTGTCGTCGGCCGCGATCTTGGCGGCAGCCGGAGCAGCCGCATCAGCAGCAGCCGAGGTGGCCGCAGCGGGAGCTTCGGCGGCAGGCGCCGCAGCTTCTTCCTTCTTGCCACCGCAAGCCACCAGGGCGGCGGACAGGGCGATCAGACCGAGGTATCCTCTCAAATTGCTCATGGCCACTCCTTCAAGAATTGGGGCAGTTCCAAGCTGCCGAATATGACGAAAATCACAGACCGGCAACGGGCAATCACGGCGCGGCAGGCTTGGATCGTGTACGTTACACACATTTAATCTTCACGGCGGAAGCCGCCCGCGCAATTGTCCTCAAGGGCATGTCGCGCAAGGGGCGTCAATCTGCCAACTGGCTGATGATTCATACGGCCCAGAGCCGCCCTTTGACAGGGACATGGCACCCCCCGTAAAGGCAGGCGCGATGAGGGTATGGCCGTTCTCCGTATTGGTTGATCCGCGCGGCGGTGCCCGCGTCCGCGACCCGCTTGGCGAGATCGCGCTGATTGTGCTGCTAAGCGCGCTGGCTGCCTTGCCCGCGATCTTTGCGCCCATTCTGCCGTTCACCGATCTGGGCGGACACGTGGGGCGCTATGCCGTGCAACTCGATGCGGGGCGCTCGGAAGTCCTGCGCATCTGGTACAGCTTCGCATGGGGTCTGCTGCCCAATCTTGGCGTCGATTTGCTGGTGCAGCTGCTCGCGCCGGTGATGGGGCTGGAGCCGGCAGTCCACCTGATCGTGGGCTCGATCCCGCCGCTGACGGTTTCAGGCATGCTGCTGCTCTCGCGCGCGGCGCATGGGCGGATCGGCGTGCAGGCGCTCTATGCGCTGCCCCTGGCATTCTCGCTGCCCTACCTCTACGGCTTCGTGAACTTCGCGCTGTCGATCGCGCTCGCCTTCCATGCCATCGCACTGTGGATCGCGCTGGAGCACAAGCCGGTGCTGCGGACGCTGCTGTTCGTGCCGATCGGGTTCCTGCTGTGGCTGTGCCATCTGGTCGGCTGGGCGGTGTTCAGCCTTGCGGCGGGCATGACGGCGCTGGCGGCCGGCTGGCGTGACCGCAAGGGCCTCGTGCGAACCGGATGGACCACCGGGCTGATGACCGCGCCGCTGCTGCTCGGCCCTCTCGTGGGCATGCTGGCGCAGCGTCCGGGCAAGGAAGCGGTGGCCCTGCTCGCCAACAACGATGCGCCGCGCAAGATCGTCTGGCTGATCATGGCGATGGCCGATCGCTGGCTGGTGTGGGACGCCGCCGGCGCCGCGATCATCGCCTTCGCACTCTACATCTGCCTGCGCACGCGCGGGTTTGTGGTGCATGCGGGGCTGCTGGCCACCGCATTTGCGCTGCTCGGGCTCTATCTGGTGATGCCCGATACGATCATGGGATCGCGCTTTGCCGACATGCGGCTCGGCTGGGTGATCCTGGCCCTGTTTGTGCTGGCTGTGACGCAAGGGCCGCTGTTCGATCCGCGCGTCGCGCGTGCGCTGCTGATCGGGGCCCTGCTCTTCTGCTCCGCCCGGCTGGCGACCAATACCGCAAGCATAGCGCTGGCCGGCCGGCAGTTTGCCGAAACGCTGACCGCAATCGACGCGGTGCCGCGCGGGGTAAACCTCGTCTCGCTCTATATCGACGAGTGCAAGGGCTGGAACACCGATCGGCGGCGGCACATCATGGGCTATGGCCTTGCGCGGCGGCACTTGTTCGACAACGGGCAGTGGCAGCTGCCGAGCGGCCAGTTGATCAGCATCCACCACCGGAGCCTCGCCCCGTTTGACCGTGATCCTTCGACGATCACCTTCCTTGAAGGCTGCGGCGATTCCCCCGCATTGCCTGAAGTGGTCGCGGCGATCCCGCAGCGGGTGCGGTTCCTGTGGGTGATCCGTATCGATCCGGGCCGGCAGTTCCCGGGCTGGCAGCCGCTGCGCAAGACGGCAGACAGCGTGGTCTACCGCCGCTTGCCAACTCAACTGAATTAATAGACTATAATGACAAACTCCCGGAGCAGGATGCCGACCATGACCGACCTTTCCAAAGCCAAGCCCGAGACCCTTGCCCTCCACGCCGGCTGGCGCGCCGATGCGACGACCGGTTCGGTCGCGGTGCCGATCCACCAGACGACCTCGTACCAGTTCAACTCGACCGAGCACGCCGCGAACCTCTTTGCGCTCAAGGAACTGGGCAATATCTACACCCGGCTCGGCAACCCGACGACCGATGTGCTGGAACAGCGCATGGCGGCGATCGAGGGGGGCGTGGCGGCGCTTGCGGTCTCCTCGGGCCAATCGGCGACGACGCTGGCGATCCTCAACCTCGCCAAGGCGGGCGACAATATCGTTGCCTCGACAAACCTTTACGGCGGGACATGGAACCTCTTTGCCAATACGCTGCGCGATCTGGGCATCGAGACGCGTTTCGTCGATCCGGCAGACCCCGAAGGTTTCCGCCGCGCAACGGACGACAAGACCCGCGCCTACTACGCGGAATCGCTGCCCAATCCGAAGCTGGAAGTGTTCCCCATCGCCGAAGTGGCGGCAATCGGGCGCGAGTACGGCATTCCGCTGATCATGGACAACACCGCGGCGCCGCTGCTGATCAAGCCGTTCGAGCATGGCGCGGCGGTGGTGGTCTATTCGGCGACCAAGTATATCGGCGGGCACGGCACGTCGATCGGCGGCCTGATCATCGACGGCGGCAACTTTGAGTGGGACGCCTTCCCCGAGCGCCAGCCGCATCTCAACAACCCCGACGCGAGCTACCACGGCGCGGTGTGGGCGCGCGACATCAAGCCGCTCGGCCCGATTGCCTACATCATCCGCGCGCGGGTGATCCTGCTGCGTGATCTGGGCAACGCGATCTCGCCGTTCAACGCGTTCTCGCTGATCCAGGGGCTGGAGACGATGCCGCTGCGCATGGAGCGGCACTGCGCGAATGCGGTGAAGGTGGCGGCGTTCCTTTCCAGCCATCCGAAGGTCGCTTCGGTGATCCATCCTTCGGTGGCGAAGGGCCGCGCGGCGGACCTTGCGGCCAAGTATCTGCGCGGCGGACAGGGCGGGCTTGTCGGCTTCGAACTGAAGGACGGCGCCGAGGCGGGCAAGCGCTTCATCGATGCGCTGCAGCTGTTCTACCACGTTGCCAATATCGGCGATGCGCGCAGCCTTGCGATCCATCCCGCCTCGACCACCCACTCGCAGCTTTCGGCGGACGAGCAGGCGGCTACGGGTGTGTCACCGGGCTATGTGCGGCTTTCCATCGGGATCGAGCACATCGACGATATCCTCGCCGATCTGGGAGCTGCGCTGGACGCGGCGTAGGCCGTTGCCAGGCTAGCCGACTTGCGCCGCCAGCGCGAGGCACCAGCCGGCCAGCACCAGCATTGTCAGCCAGGTTCCGATGACGCCGAGCGAGCGCGGCAGCGGCGGCTTGCTGTCGATGGGCGCATAGAGCCCGATGATGTGCAGCACGCGCGCGGCAAGGAACAAACCGGCGAGCGCCTTGAGGCCGAGCGGCGAGGCGTGGGCCAGTTCCAGCACGCCGAGCATCAGGATGACGATCGGGGCATGCTCGGCCAGATTCGCGTGGCTGCGGCTCGCACTGATGAGCTTGGCATCGCCCCCGTCGCCAAACGCGGCGCTCAACCGCATGCGCTGCCGCACGGTGTCGATGGCGGTGATCAGCAGCATCAGCGCGCAGACGGCAGTGACGAAGGCAGTGACGGGAAGAACAATCATGGCGGGTTCCTGTAGGAGTGGAATAGCAGTCAGGCCTTCTGCCAGCCGTGCGAGAGGAGCTTCACGGTGACCTTGCCGGTGGCGACGACCACGCCATCTGCATCGCGCATCGGAAACTCGGCGAGATAGCCGGCGCTGCCCTTGCGTTCGAGATCGGCGAGGAGGCCTTCGAGCGTCGGTTCATCAAGCGCGAAATCGGCGAAGACGTCGGTCGCAGCCATCTTGTGGAACGAGACGGCGATATCCTTGATGATCGGGTAGAAACGTGCGGTATCGAGGATCGAGATGCCGGGGATGGCGGCGGTCGCTTCGGCGAGCACGGTGAAGGCGCCCATATACATCACGCCGACGTGGTTCTCGTTGCCCGCCAGCGGCATGCGGTAGCGGGCGGTGCCGCGCCCGCCTTCGAGGAGTTCGAGGCCGGTACGTTCGACGAATTCGACGCGGTAGGTCATGCGGGGCTCCTCAGGCCTTGTACTTCACATCGCCGCCGACAATCGTCTGCTGCACGCGGATGTCCTTGATCTTTTCGGGGTCGATGCTGGCCGGATCGCCATCGAGGATCACCATGTCGGCCAGTTTGCCGGGGGTGAGCGTGCCCTTGAGGTCTTCCTCGAAGCTGGCGTGCGCGCCGTTGCTGGAGAGGACCTTGAGGCCTTCCATCACGGTGATCTTCTGGCTGGGGCCCCAGACTTCGCCGTTCCAGCCCTTGCGCGTGACCATGCCCTGCAGGCCCATCAGCGGGGCAAACGGGCCGGGCGGGAAATCGGACCCCGCGCAGACGGGCACGCCCGCATCGATCAGCATGCGGTAGGCCATCATGTGTTCCATCATCTCCGCACCGTAGAAATGGAACTTGTCGGCGTTGTAGTAGGCATAGCTGGTGAACAGCGTTGGGACCGCGCCGAGCGCCTTGATCCGGGCTACAAGCTGCGACGAGACATTGGTGCAGTGGGTGATCTTGGGGCGGCGGTCGGCGGGGCCGAGCAGCTTCATGCCGCGTTCGTAGGCCGTGAGCACCATCGCGATGGCGACGTCGCCGTTGGCGTGGAAATTAGGCTGGATGCCTGCGCGCATCTGCTTTTCGACGAGCGCATCGAGGCCCTCCTGCGTCTGCATGATGTTGCCGTAATAGGGCGGGGTGCGGCCCGGATAGGGCGTGGAGCGCGACATCGTGCGTTCGGAGAACGAGCCGTCCGAGAACTGCTCGGCGGTGGCGCCGAAGCGGATCCACTCGTCGCCGTAGCCGGTGCGGATGCCGTTGGCGATCATCGCATCGAGCATCGCGCCCGAGGTTTCATAGGTCACACGGTGCAGCAGGCGGCCCTCGCGGCGGATCTGCTGGATGGCAGCGAAATCGTCGGCAAGGCCGGTGCTGGCAGCGACGAGGCCCGGGGCGGTGTGGCAGACGCTGGTGAGGCCGTAGCGCACGAATTCCTGGCTGATCTTGGCCTGCCCGGCAATCGCGCGGGCGCGCAGCTGTTCGGGCGAGAGATCGGGCTCCTTCGCCGCATCGCGCACGAAGTTGAGCGCGGCATCGGTGACGCGGCCAGTGAGATTGCCGTTCGCATCGCGGTCATAAGTGCCGCCGAAGGGATTGGGCGTATCGCGCGTGATCCCGGCGTTTTCAAGCGCAAAGCCGTTTACGACGCCGGTATGCCCGCCGCGATGGGTGACGATGACCGGGTGGGTCGTGGAGACGCGGTCGAGGTCCGCCATGACGAGCGGGCGGCCGTCCTTGATCTTGGTATCGTCGTAGAATTCACCGCGCACGAGGCGGCCCGGCGGGGTCTGTGCGGCGCGTTCCCTGAGGCGGGCGATGATGCTTTCGATGGTGGGGAATTCGACTTCGAACGGATTGCCGACCAGCACATCGCCCAGCAGGCTCTCCCCCACCGCGTGGAGATGCGCATCGTTGAAGCCGGGGACCACGGTCTGCCCGCCGAGGTCGATCACTTCGGTGCGGGCGGAGGCGAGTGTCTTGAGCTCGGCCCAGCTGCCGACGCCGACGATGCGGCTTCCCGAAATGGCAATGGCATCAGCCGAGGGTATTGCCGGATCGAGCGTGTGGATGCGCGCGCCCTTGTAGATGCGCGTGGGGGCGGGATCGAGGACTGCAGCCATGGCGCGGGGCGAGATGCTCGCAAGGCCCAGCGCGCCGCCGGAACCGATGAAACCGCGCCGCGTGATCGCCAGTGATGCCATGCCCCTGCCCTCCCCCTTGGAACTGCCGCATCGTGCTGGCTTGGGGCGAGGCTGGCAAGGGGTCGTGCGCCTACATCACGCGGAGGATATCCACCGCTTCCTTGCCGGGCCACTTGAGCGCCGCGCGGAGCAGGCTGCCAATCACCGCGCAGCGTTCAGCAGGCTGCCCTTCGCCCTTTAGCACCACTCGGACGCGCGCTTCCGGCAGATCGGTCACCTTGATCACTTGGCCGATCAGGGCGCCCGGTATGGTCGCCTGCTTCGGAACAGTCTCGCCGCTATCGGCCAGCACGCCCTGATCTACCATACGCGCCGCCAGCGCCCGTTCCTGCGCGCGAACTTCCTCTGGAACCGGGATGTTGGTTAGGTCCGCTGTTTCGAGGAAATGACTGCAGACGTCGGGGTCTTCCTTGCGCGCGACCTCATAGAGCGCAAGGCGGACTTTGGTCATCTCGCGCAGGGTCTGCACGTCGGCAGCGCGGCCATCGTAGTAAACCCGCCGCCGTACGTACTCGAGCGGATCGGAGATGATCCCGGCCTCATCACGCCCACCCGCGCTCCGGGCGGACTCGATGTGGCTCTCGAAATTCGTCGCAAGGCTCGCCTGCTTCTCGCGCAGCCACCCGATGGTCTTGCCCTTGCCAAAGACTTCCTCGACCGCCTTGTCGCGCAGGGGAGCGTAGGCCGGATCGGCAGTGGCGGTGATGGTGGGCGGGCCGAACAGTGGATCGTGGCCGCCCGTGGGATCGGGCGCCGCCATGCGCAGCACCGCCATAAGGATTTGCAGGCCAACAAAAATCGAGATCGCGTAGCCGGCGTTGAACGTGAAACCGGTGCCGAACAGGCGGAACACTCCGAAGCCCGACCCGCTTTTTGCTGCGCCATCACCCCACGATACGACGCGTTCGCGCGGGAAGTGGTGCTCCAGCTCAGGGAAATGCTTGCGCACGCCTTCGAGGAGCTGGTTGATATCCGCGCGTTTGACCCGCAGCTTGTCGATCATGTTCGCGCTGCCCGTGCGCGTCAGTTCGGCCCAAGCCTTGTGCAGCGGGTGATCGGGTTCGGCCACCTTGTCCTGAAAGCGCAGGCCGCGCAGGCGGGCGTTGAGCCAGGCGATGGAGGGGCGCTCAGTAATCTGGCCGCGCTCGTTTTCCCAGCCGAACGCCTCGGCGGCGGGGCGCAGCAGGGG
>Ga0247718_1000360_pt1 | contig 12585 bp, 14 predicted proteins | sample 21E_DmetaG_FD_189045 | JGI IMG/M metagenome (GOLD analysis project Ga0247718, IMG submission 189045) | Soil microbial communities from hillslope of Landscape Evolution Observatory, University of Arizona, Oracle, AZ, United States - 2-1-E_D | ecosystem: Engineered > Artificial ecosystem >...
GGTCACGCCGCCGCAATAGAGGATCAATTCCGTCGATTTGTCGGGAAAAGTCTGCACGATGTCGCGCTCGATGACCCCGCGGCCCATATGGCGAGCCCCGGCGGCGTGACCGGCTTGCCACTCGTTGTCTTCGCGAACGTCGATCAGCACCGCACCGCCGTTCTCGATCCTCTCGCGCGTGGTGGAGACGTCCGTTTCCCTGATGCGGCTTTTGGCGTCGTCAACAATCTGGAGAAACTCCGGTGAGTGATCCATAGCAATGAAGTTTACTCCCAATCGCCCGCGGAAGGTTAACTTGCCCGCCGCAATTCGCTGTAATAATCTTTACGTTTGCGGTGAATATTCATTTTTTCGAGGTTTACGACATTGGCAGAACAGTTTGACGTAACGATCATCGGCTCGGGTCCGGGCGGCTATGTTGCCGCTGTGCGCGCGGGTCAGTTGGGTTTGAAAGTGGCACTCATCGAGAAGGAGCCGAATGCGAAACTGGGCGGCACGTGCGGCCTGCGCGGCTGCATCCCGACCAAAGCGTTGTTGAATGCAGCGCACCTTTATCAGAAGGCCGGCGAGTTCGAGAAGTTCGGGCTCAGGGCCGACGGGCTGAGTTACGATTTCCCTGCTGTCCAGAAATACAAGTCCGACGTCGTTGCCAAAAACTCCGCCGGCGTTACCTACCTGATGAAAAAGCACAAGGTCGCTGTCTACAACGGCTTTGGCAAGATCCTCGGAAAAGGCAGGGTCGAGGTCACACTCGCTGAAGGCGGCAAGAAAGAGACGATCGAATCGAAGAACATCATCATCGCAACCGGGTCGGTCGTGCGGCCGATTCCCGGCTTCGAAACGGACGGCAAGCAGGTCGTAAATTCCGATCACATTCTCGAGCTTGACCGTGTGCCCAAATCGATGATCGTGATGGGCTCTGGCGCCGTCGGTGTCGAGTTCGCGAGCGTGTATGCGCGCTTCGGCTGCGACACGACGGTTGTCGAATTGATGGACCGGATCGTCCCGATCGAGGACGCCGATGTTTCTAAAGAACTCGCCCGTGCGTTCAAAAAGCAGGGCATCAAGACCGAGACCGGAATCAAGCTCGACAAGCTTGAAAAGAACAAAAAAGGCATCAAGGTCTCCGGCAAAAACGCGAAAGGCGAAGACGTCAGCTTCGAGGCCGAAATGCTGCTCGTCGCCGTCGGCCGCATGCCCTACATCGAAAATCTCGGTCTCGAAAACACAAAGGTCACAACCAACCCGCGCGGCACCATCAAGGTCAACGAGTACTGCGAAACGGACGAGCCCGGCATCTACGCCATCGGCGACGTCATCGACACCGCCTGGCTCGCGCACCTCGCTTCGAAGGAAGGCATCATGGTCGTCGAGCGGATCGCCGGGAAAAAGGTCGAGCCGATCAATCACCGTCTCGTCCCCAACTGCACCTACTGCGACCCCGAAGTCGCGTCGGTCGGGCTCACCGAAGCGAAGGCCAAAGAGCTCGGCTACGACGTGAAGGTCGGCAAATTCCCGTTCTCGGCGTCGGGCAAGGCCCGCATCCTCGGCGAGACGGACGGCTTCGTCAAGATCGTCTCCGAAAAGAAATACGACGAGGTCCTCGGCGTCCACATCATCGGCCCGCACGCGACCGAGCTCCTCGCCGAAGCCTGCGTCGGAATGGCGCTCGAGACAACCGCCGACGAACTCGGGCGCATCATGCACGCGCACCCGACTGTGAGTGAATCGGTTATGGAGGCTGCCGAAGGCGTGCACGATTTGACCATCCACATCTAGTTACTTAATGGGCCGAGCGGCGGCCGGCTTGATCCCGGGATCAAGCCGGCCGCCGATGCTTTCGCGACAGTACCTTGCTTATCCAATAAGACCGGTGACGCTTGCCTGCAACACTGCGCGGAACCGATAATCATTAATCGCACCGCGCCGGGCGCTCCGTTTTGATTTAGGCATGTCTCTCCAGTATCTCAAGCAGGCTATCGAGGACAACGACACCGAGAAACTGATCCGGTATGTCCGCTTGCATTTCGGTGACGGAAACGAAGACGCCGGCAGGAAAGAGATCGACAAGGCATGGGTCGAGGCCTTAAAACCGCTTTTAGATCTGCCCGAGACGGACCGTGAATTTATTTTAAAGACCATCGCCGAAAAGGACGCGGCGACTCTCGCGCATCTTTTCTTTCACCTTCATTTTTACTTCGTGAAACGTTCGGGAGAATGGATACATGACGGCGAACTCTGAAAACACGAGCGGCGGCCCCGCACAACTGCGGCCGGGTTTATGGCAGACCGTCAACGAGCGCTATCCGGGCTCGATGATCACCAAGGACGACTTTGTCCCGCTCGCGCGGATGAGCAAGCCGCTCAGCGAATCGCGTCTGACATTCGTCAGCACGGCGGGCGTCCAACCCAAAGGGACGCTGCCGTTCGACACCGTGCACCCGGTGGGTGATTACACGTTCAGGCGCGTTCCCTCCGATTCGAAACCCGAGGACCTGGAGATCCATCAGCTCAAATATCCCACAGTCGGAGCCAATCGTGATCTGAACGTGATATTTCCGATCGAGCGGCTGCAGGAACTCGCATCAGAAGGCGTGATCGGCGAGCTTGCGCCGAACTTCTTCTCCTTCATCGGCTACAACATGGATCCCGAGAGACTCGAACGCACGCTCGCCGAAGACATCGCCGAGGCCGTCAAAGCAGAGGGCTCGGACGTCGCGCTGCTCGCGCCCGCCTGACCGATCTGCCACCAGTCGATCGCGCTGGTCCAGCGTGCAATAGAAAGAAGAGGAATCCCCACCGTCTCGGTCACCGTCGCACTCGACGTAACCGAGCACATCAAGCCGCCACGCGCCGTTTTCGTGCCTTTTATGATGGGGCATCATTTCGGCGTGCCGTTTCACCGCGAGATGCAGCATCAGATCATCCTACAATCGTTAGAACTTCTATCAACCGCAAAGCAAAGCGGTGAGGTGCGGATGCTGCCGTTCAGGTGGGCACAGGCCCGAGCCGAAGGAAAGGAAATTGAGCGACGCTTATCTATTCGAAGCTAAGAAATGGGATCAAAAGAAAAGACCGTTTATCTGAGCGGAGCCATGCTCGGCTGCACCGATGAGGAGTGCCGCGACTGGCGCGAGTACGCAAAGCAGAATTTGAACTGCCGGACGCTGGACCCGATGGTCCGCGACTATCGGGAGCGGCCGATGGACGGCATGCTCGATATGGTCGCGGGCGACAAGGCAGACATCGACGCCTGCGACACGCTGCTGGTGAACTTCGTCAAGCCGAGCGTCGGTACGAGCATGGAAGTCCTCTACGCGTGGGAGCGCGGGAAAAGCGTCGTTCTCGTCGCGCCGCGAGACGCCGTCATCAGTCCGTGGCTGGTTTATCACAGCCACCACGTTTTCCATTCGATCGACGACGCGGTCAGGCACATCAACGAAAGCTCTTTGGAATCAGCCTGACTCCGGTTAATTTGCGGCTTTACACTCCCACCCACTCGGCCCGACAATCATGCAGTCCGCAAAATCGGCAATCGTCGTTTTTGCTATAATCTGCCTTTTTATGAAACCCGCTCAGACGTCTTACCCGAAATCAAAGATCAACATTCTCCTTCTTGAGAACATCTCCGGCTCGGCCGTAAAAGAGTTTGAATCCGCGGGCTATGCAGAGGTGAAACGAATGAACGGAGCGCTCAGCGAAGAGCAGCTTGTAAAAGCGGTCAAAGGCGTTCACCTACTTGGCATTCGATCGAAGACCCATATTACGCAAGATGTGATCGAAGCCGCCGACAAACTCCTCGCGATAGGTGCGTTCTGCATCGGCGTAAATCAGATTGATCTCAATGCGGCGACCAGCAACGGCGTCGCCGTTTTTAACGCGCCGTACTCGAATACGCGGTCGGTCGCCGAGCTCATCATCGGACTGTGCGTGATGCTGATCCGCCGAATTCCGGACAAGAACGCAGCGGCTCACAAAGGCATCTGGCTCAAGGAAGCAAAAGGCAGTTACGAGCTTCGCGGCAAAACACTAGGCATCATTGGCTATGGCAACATCGGCTCGCAGGTTTCGATCATGGCCGAGGCGATGGGGATGCACGTCGTCTACTACGACATCGCGACCAAACTTCCGCACGGCAACGCCAAACAGATCCGGGATCTGAAAGAGCTGCTCAGACAGTCCGACATCGTCACGCTTCACGTTCCGTCCGCCGCGACGACCCGGAACATGATCAACGCCGAGACGCTCAGGTCGTTCAAGAAAGGCGCGCTGCTTCTCAACTACAGCCGCGGCGACGTCGTTGATCTCGGCGCTCTCAGAAAAGCTATCGACAAAGGAACGATCGCCGGTGCTGCGATCGATGTTTTCCCCGATGAACCCGAACGATCGGGCGACGCGTTCTCGAGCGAACTGCAAAATCTGCCCAACGTCATCCTCACGCCGCACATCGGCGGCTCGACCGAGGAGGCACAGGCCAACATCGGCCTCGACGTCACCGCCAAACTCATCAAGTTTCTCGAACTCGGCACGACGGAAAGCTCACACACCGTCCCGCCCGTCAGCCTCCCGCCGCAGGCCGGCACGCACCGAATCCTGCACATCCATCGGAACCAGCCCGGGGTGCTCGGCGAGATCAACTCCCGCCTCTCGGCCCGCGGCATCAACATCGTCGGGCAGTATCTCAACACCAATCCCGAGATCGGCTACGTGATCCTCGACGTCGAAACGCAAATCTCGAGAGAGGCCCACGAGATACTCCGCGACGTGCCGGGCACGATGAAGTCGCGGATCGTGTATTAGTTGTTTTGCTCCGAAATAGGTGATAACTGATAGCTGATAACTGAGAATGAGAAACTCTTGGGTTATCAGCTATCAGTTATCACTTATCAGTTATTGCGGAGCCGAGCGCGGCGTGAAGATTGTCTTTCCCGGCGGAAGTTATGATGGAGTGTTCACCTATTGCCGTGTTGAGCTTGAATGGGTTCGGGACGTGCTGCTTCTAGCGGAGCTGAGGGCCTAAGGTTCCGGAGGGACGAAACGTTTAATAGAAGTTGTGGCAAAAGCCTACCGAGGTCCGGAGGAGCCATACTTCTAGACGAGTTTGAGTTAAATAGAACGCGGGTATGAAGGTATTACTATCGATATCACTGATCGGGCTATTTTCGGCAACGGCCGTTTCGCAATGGATCAAACAACCAGTAGACACGACGGCGAGCCTACGCGGTCTTTCGGTTGTGAATGAAAAGGTAATTTGGGCCAGCGGCACCGGCGGAACAGTGATACGAACAACCGATGCCGGTAACACTTGGAAAGTGATGACCGTGCCCGGTGCCGAGAAACTCGACTTTCGCGATATCGAGGCGTTTGATGAGAATACCGCTTATGTTCTGAGTATCGGGAATGGCGACAGCTCGCGCATTTATAAAACCACAGACGGCGGCGACACGTGGTGGCCGGAGTTCAAAAATACCGACGAAAGGGCATTCTTTGATGCGATCGCCTGTTGGGACCGCGAGTATTGCATCACTATTTCCGACCCGGTTGATAACAAGTTTGTCCTGCTTAGGCGCTCGCCCGGCCGCAGAAACAACATCGGCATTCGTGCCCCTCGCTGGGCTCCGACAATCTACCGCACCGGTATTCCTGCAAAAGAAGGCGAGGCCGCTTTTGCCGCGAGCGGTACGTGCCTGATTACGCAGGGCGAGTCGTCTGTTTTTCTCGTAACCGGCGGAAGCGACGCTCGCGTTTTTCGATCCGAGGACCGAGGCATCACGTGGCTCGTCGCAGACACGCCGATTGTTAAGGGCACGAGCGGGAGCGGGATCTTCTCAATCGCGATGCGCGACGCTCGAAACGGCGTTATCGTCGGGGGAAATTACGAGAAGCCGAACGAAACCTCGTCGAATCTCGCGTTAACTTCAGACGGCGGTCGATCGTGGATATCCGCGGCGGGCCTGACTGGTTATCGCTCCGGGGTCACCTATGTCGGAGAGTCCACGATCGTCGCCGTCGGCACTTCCGGCTCCGACATTTCTCGCGACGGCGGCAAAACGTGGAAGAAGCTTGGCGACGAAAACCTGAACGCCGTGCAGGCGAAAGGCGAACGCGCGGTCTGGGCGGTCGGCCCGAAGGGTCTCGTCGTAAAACTGAAAAATTGATTTTGCAAACTGCTCAATTGGTCTGTTACTCGTATTAAATAAGACGACCGGTCAAAAGCCCATCGCCAATGATGGTCTCCTACTTCCGCGAGTGTCACGCAAGCTTTTTGCAGTTTTGACAATTACGAACCGAGATGCTGCCGATTAGAAATGTCAGACTAAGCGAAACCTTCAAGCGGTTCTTCGCGAACGAGCGATCCGGGGCCATTATCCTGATCGTCTGCACCGTCGTGTCGCTGGCGATCGCCAATTCGCCGCTCGGCAAGGGCTATCTGGATTTTTGGCATTCGTACCTGGGCCCGTTGAGCGTTGAGCATTGGGTCAACGACGGGCTGATGGCGATCTTTTTTCTGCTGATCGGTCTCGAGCTTGAGCGTGAGTTGTACGTCGGTGAGCTTTCGAATCTAAGAAACGCGCTGCTGCCGATCTTTGCGGCGCTCGGCGGGATCGCGGTTCCGGCTCTGATCCATTTCGGCTTTAACGCAGGTACGCCGACCCAGCCCGGTGTCGGGATACCGATGGCGACGGACATCGCGTTTGCGATCGGCGTGCTGGCACTGCTGGGGAATCGGGTCCCGGCGTCGCTTAAGGTCTTTCTCGTGGCGCTCGCCGTGATGGACGATCTCGGTGCGATCATCGTGATCGCGGTCTTTTACACGGCGGAGCTTTCATTGCTTTATCTTGGTCTCGCCCTCGCGGTCTTCGCAGTGCTGTTCGTGCTTAACCGGCTACGGGTGATGTCGCTGATTCCGTATCTGATCGGCGGCGCGGTGGCATGGTACTTTATGCTGAAGTCGGGCGTGCACGCGACGATCGCCGGTGTGCTGCTCGCGTTCATGATCCCCTTTACGCACGTCGCCGAAGATGAAGAATCGCCGTCACACCGACTGGAACACATACTTCACAGGCCGGTCGCCCTTGTTATTCTCCCGATCTTCGCACTCGCGAATACCGGCATCTTGATCGGCGCGGGCTGGGCCGAAAACCTGTTGTCGCAAAACAGCCTGGGCATCATGCTCGGCCTGACGATCGGCAAGCCTGTCGGGATCACGCTGATCAGCTTTATCGCGGTGATGATCGGGATATGCCGCTTGCCGCTTGACCTTAGTTGGAGGCACGTTTTTGGCGCGGGCGTGCTCGGCGGGATCGGTTTCACAATGTCGATCTTTATCACGAACCTTGCTTTTGTCGGCGGAGAACCCGAATTTGCGAGCGAAACCATAAACTCGTCCAAGATGGCGATCCTTCTCGCGTCGCTTACCGCCGGGATTATCGGGTTCGTCTGGCTGAAGATCTTCGGAGCACCGGTCGAAGGCGACACCGACTTGGACACAATGGATTTTGCCGAGGAGAATTACGGCTAGATGATGAGCCACAAATTTATCAGCGTTCCTTTCAAAACTGAGAGCGGCTTGTCGTCGGTCAATGGTGTCGCAAAGTTCTCGAGTGCTGGCGTCGTGCTCGAGTTCGAATCCAAGCTCTTCGGCGTGTTGCCGGGCGGCGTCAGGGAGGCCCGTCTGCCGGTGGGAGAAATTTTGGACGTCAAATTCAGAAAGGGGCTTTTCAAACGCGGCGCGAAGATCGAGATTCGCACAAAAACCTTCTCGAAACTCACGGAATTGCCAAACAAAGATGGCAAAGTGACTCTCAAGATCGCGGTGGACGACTACGATCGCTCAAGTGAGGCGGTCGAAAAGCTGCAGAAAGATCTTGCCGAACACGTAGCGGATCTGCCGCCCGCACATACGCCGGTGAGCGTTTTGTTTGACGAAAGCGAGGAAGATACCAAGGATCTAAAGGACAAATGATCGATAACGCGGACGGGCCGCGAAAATCGTACTCATTCAAACAACAACGGAAATCGTTAGGAGGTGAAATATGCCAAAATTCGTAATCGAACGCGACATCCCGAGCGCGGGCGCTATGTCGATGCAAGACCTGCAGGCCGCGTCTCAGAAATCGTGCAGCGTGCTTGATCGTCTGGGTTCCGAGATCCAGTGGATCCACAGCTACGTCACGGACGATAAGATCTACTGCGTCTACACGGCCCCGAGTCAGGAATTGATCGAGCAGCATGCTCGAGAAAGCGGCTTCCCGGCCAACCGCATCTCAGAAGTAAAAGCCCTGATTGATCCGTCACGAGCTAACGCCTAAGTTGTCATCGCGGATCGGACTGACTGCACGACGCTGCTGCCCGCCGCCAGTGTCGTGAGGGCGGTGGTGCGCGTTTTTCTATGCCTTCAAACTCAAGAGAACTTGGTCGACTGATTTCGACGCACACGATCTCACCGGCCTACATGCAGCGGGCGGCTTTTATGGCCGTGCTGTCATTCTTATTCTTCCTGGCGATGATGGTCGGCTTTTACTTGAGGCAGAATTTAGGCTATTTCCTGCTGGCGTCTGCATTCTTGCTGGTTTATCTGGCGACGATGTTAAGTCTTTTCTCGCAGCGGCGGACTGCCGTCAACATCTTTGAGAACGGGATAACGTACAAAAAGTTTTCCGCGCGTTGGGATGAGATCTCCGCGACGGAGACCGCTGAGAGGCCGGGCGGTCGAGCAGGCCTTGAGCTGCGAAAGAGAACGGGCGAGTCGGTGACTTTGCCTGATACGGTCAACGATGCGGAAAGGATGTTGTCGAGCGTGCGGCAGCGGGTTTCGAAAGCGGCCTGATTAACATTTCTGTAGGCTTTCTAGTATTCTAATCTTTTAATTTCGCTTTACTTTTTGCCACTTATTCATACGGAGATTATATGAGCGTAGAAGTTGTGATGCCGCAGATGGGCGAGTCGATCACCGAGGGGACCGTTTCGAAATGGCTGAAACAGGTCGGTGAGCGAATCGAAAAGGACGAGCCGATCCTTGAAATATCGACCGACAAGGTCGATGCGGAAGTCCCAAGCCCAGGGGCTGGTGTTCTTTTGGAAATACGTCACAACGAAGGCGACACCGTTGAAGTGGGAACCGTGCTTGCCGTCATCGGCACCGAGGCCGAGCAGCCGGCGTCAGCGAATGGTTCGCAGGCTTCTGCAACCAATCCTCAACCTGCGAAAGCTCAAACCGAATTGGCGACCACTTCAGAAACTGTTTCGGAGCCCGAGCATGCGCCCGCAGCCACTACGAGTTCGGTAGCCCCCGCAAGTTCCGGCGATTTGGCCGACGTCGTAATGCCGCAAATGGGGGAGTCGATCACCGAAGGAACGGTGTCGAAATGGCTTAAGGCGGTCGGCGACAAAATCGAAAAGGACGAGCCGCTCTTGGAAATCTCCACCGATAAGGTAGACGCTGAAGTCCCGTCACCCGCCGCGGGCACACTGCTCGAGATCGTTGTGAACGAAGGGCAAACCGTCGAAGTTGGCTCGGTGCTCGCGCGCGTCGGAGCTGAAGGAGCAGTCGCCGCGCCGCAGCCACCCGCTCGCGTTTTGGTGGAAACGCCAAGAGCTGAAGAGCCGAAACCGCAGGCGAAGCCGGCGACCGCTGCTAATCCGATGCCCGTGCCGACAAACGGCGGCAACGGTGCAACGACTGTCGAGGATCTTCGCCGTACCAAGAGCAGTCCGGTCGTCCGAAACATCGCAAAGCAGCACGGCATCGACATCACGCGAATCCCCGGCAGTGGCATCAGCGGCCGCGTCACCAAGAAGGACATTATGTCCTTTATCGAGTCCGGTGCCGCGCTTCGTCCGCAGGACCTGCTCCGCAAGGACGCTCCAGTTGCTCCGCCGATTGCTGCTCCGCAACCCGCGCAGCAACCTGCCTCAGCAACGCAACAGGTTGAATTCACTTCCGCTCCGCTAGGAGCATCAGCCGCCGACCGCGTCGAGAAGATGTCGGTGATGCGCAAGAAGATCGCCGAGCACATGGTCTATTCGAAACGGACGTCGGCTCACGTCACGAGCGTCTACGAGATCGACATGACCAACGTCGCCAGGTTCCGTGACCAGCATAAGGCCGAGTTTCAGTCGCGGTATGGCACGAAGCTCACCTTTATGCCGTTCATCTTCCAGGCCGTCACGAACGCGATCCGCCAATATCCGATCGTCAACGCGCAGGTCGATGGTGAGAACATCATCTACAAGGGCGACATCAATCTCGGAATGGCCGTGGCTCTCGACTGGGGCTTGATCGTCCCGGTGATCAAACGGGCCGATACGCTTTCGCTTTCGGGCCTGGCCCTCGCGGCGAACGATCTGGCCGACCGTGCAAGGATGAAAAAGCTCAGCCCCGACGAAGTTCAGGGAGGCACCTTCACGATCACGAACCCAGGTGTCTTCGGCGGCCTCTACGGAATGCCGATCATCAACCAGCCGCAGGTCGCTATTATGTGCGTCGGCGTGATCGAGAAGCGGCCGCGGGTCTTCACCTCGCCCGAGGGTGACGACTACATTGCGATCCGGCAGATGGCCTTCTTCTCAATGACATATGATCACCGGATCGTCGACGGTGCAGACGCGGAGAAATTCCTTTCTGCCGTTAAGAAGAACCTCGAACACGGGCAGTTCAGTCTCTAAACAATAGAACGGAAGCGGAAGGAACAACCGCCCATAAATAAAATTTCACTGGAAATAGCCCTTCGAATCTAGTATTTTGTAATCCAAATACTGCTCTTCCCTAGATCGGTCCATTTTTAGATTTGAACTGCGATCGGAAACAGTACACATCACCCGACTCTCCGGCCGATTCAACCGAATGCTGAAAAATGGGCATTTGTGTTCCGGATCGCGACATTTCTGCAACCTTGGTTGATTACTGTCGTGATTACTGTATTTAAGTACTCGCCCACGCGTGCCTTATTTGTATGGCACGCAGATTGAAAAAGCCCCTAGCGAAACCGTTATGGTGTTTCGGGTCGAAACGTTGACGACTTTGAGCTGTGAGCGACACGGATCTCTGAAAATGGATAGGACCAGGTCGTCAATGTCTGAAGCAACCGGCGCGGGTAATTCGCGTCCGTTATGGGCGTATGAATTGCAATTTTTATCAACAAGGAGTTTGCTTATGTTAAAGAGATTTTCAGTAATGTTGCTCGCGGTTCTGATCAGTGCTGCGGGTGTATACGCTCAGTCGACTCAGAATGCTTCGATGACCACGGGCTCAACTCAGGTGCGCTCGTTGGCCAGTGGGCAGAAGTACAAGGTCGAGGGTGTGGTCGTCGCAAGGGAAGATGAAAATACTTTCATCGTCCGCGACACAACCGGAAACGACACGCGCGTTATGGTCACGCCGAACGCCAGCGTGAAAACTAAAGGCGGATTCTTCGGCGGTGGCGATCGCGTCGCGGCTAATCAGATCGTTCGCGGATTGTATATGACGGTCGAGGGTCGTGGTGACAACATGGGTAGCCTTGCTGCTACCAAGATCCGTTTCGACGAAGATGATTTTCGTGTAGCTCAGTCGATCGAGAGCCGCGTTGCTCCGGCCGAAGAGCGTTTGACTGTCGCCGAGCAGAACGCACAGCGTATCTCGGGTCAGATCGATGAATTGATGGCCATCTCGAATGCCGCCCGCGGCGGTGCTCGTGCGGCTCAGGAAACAGCTGATGCGGCCGTAGCCGGCGTCAATGCGACCAATCAGCGCATCGCGGCTTTGGACGACTTCGTCGTTCAGTCGACCGCTACGGTGAACTTCCGCGTCGGCAGTGCCGTTCTCTCGCCGGAAGCGAAAACTCAGCTTGACGAAGTGGCTACGGCCTCGCAGAACCTGAAGGGCTACACCATCGAGGTTACCGGTTTTGCATCTGCCGACGGCGGCACCGAGATGAACAAGCGTCTCAGCGAACGCCGCAGGGACGCGGTCGTGCGATACTTGGTCGAGAACCACAACATCCCGCTGCGTCGCATCGGAACTTCGTTCGGATTTGGCGAGCTGCAGGCTGTCGCCGACAACACAACCCGCGAGGGCCGTGCTCAAAACCGTCGCGTCGAAGTTAAGCTCCTGGTCAGCCGAGGCATTAACCAGAATGTCGAGGTCAAACAGACCACCAGCACTGACACCGACCAGCAGTAAGTAAATTGACTTACTTGACGAGGGCAAATTTCGGCGTGACGGGTTACAAACCTTTCCGCCGATTTTGCCCTCTAACTTTTGCCCGGAAGCCGGGCCCAAAGCCGAGACAAGGTAGAGTATTTATGAGACAGAGAAACCTAGCGGCCGCCATCGCCTTCGCTATTTTCGCTTGCCTTTTCTTTTCGACTTCTCTTGTAGCGCAGACGCCAACTGCTACTCCGACCGCGACGCCGAGACCGGCCGACGTCGATGAGGGTGTCATCAAGGTCTCGTCGCGGCTCGTGGTCGTACCGGTCTCGATCACCGACAGCAACGGCCAGCCCGTGCAGGGCCTGACCATCAACGACTTCCGTATCGCCGAAGAAGGCCGCGCCCAAAAGATCGAAAATGTCGGAACTGCCGACGCGGTGCCGCTCGACATC
>Ga0247718_1000361_pt1 | contig 12574 bp, 10 predicted proteins | sample 21E_DmetaG_FD_189045 | JGI IMG/M metagenome (GOLD analysis project Ga0247718, IMG submission 189045) | Soil microbial communities from hillslope of Landscape Evolution Observatory, University of Arizona, Oracle, AZ, United States - 2-1-E_D | ecosystem: Engineered > Artificial ecosystem >...
GCGGTAGATGGTGTTGCGGCTGATGCCCAGCCGCTTCGACGCGACCGAGATGTTGCCGTCGGCCGCCTCGACCGCACGGCGGATCATCTCGCGCTCGATCTCTTCAAGCGTACCGCACGGCTCGGCGACATCACTGCCGCGTGCGGGGGGCACAGCAGCGCCGTCCGGCGTCGCATCGGCCTGCTGGCAGCGAGCCGCCTCGTCGAGGAAGTCGTCGGACAGGTGTTCGCGGGTGATGCGCGCCTCGCCGGCGGCCATCACCGTCGCGGTGTGCAGCACGCCGGTGAGCTGGCGCAGATTGCCGGGCCAGTCGTAGCGCGTCAGCAGGGCCTCGACGTCGGGCGCTAGAGCGGGCGCCACGCCGGGGGCCAGATCGCTCAGGACGCGCCGCACCAGGGCCTTCAGATCGCTGCGCTCGCGCAGCGGCGGCAGCTTCACGGCCAGGCCGTTGAGCCGGTAGTAGAGGTCCTCGCGCAAGGCCTGGGAGTCGATCAGCTCGCGGGGGTTGCGGTCGGTCGCGGCGATCACCGCGACGTCGATCGCGACGGGCGCGGCCGCGCCCAGCGGCAGCACCTTGCGCTCCTGCAGCGCGCGCAGCAGCCGCGCCTGCAGCGCGAGCGGCAGGCCGCCGACCTCGTCGAGGAAGAGCGTGCCACCGGCGGCCTCGACCAGCTTGCCGGGGCTGCCCTTGCGGCGCGCGCCCGGGTAGTAGCCCTCGGCATAGCCGAACAGCTCGGCTTCGAGCGTGACCTCGGGCGTCGAGGCGCACTGCACGCTGACGAAGGGCGCGCCGCGCCGCTGCGACTCGGCGTGGATGGTGCGGGCCAGCAGTTCCTTGCCGCTGCCGGCCTCGCCGAGGATCAGCACCGGGATCTGGCGGTCGAGCACGCGGCGCACCTTGCCGATCGCCGCCTCGAGCTGCGCGTCGCCGGTCAGCAGGCGCTGGAAGCCGAGGGCCGGTGTCGCGTGGCTCTCGGTCGGAGCGGTCGCCGCGGCCGGTGGCGTGGTGGCCGGGTCGGGGGTGCGCGTGGGGCCCCCGAGGTCGCCGCCAGCAGGCTGCCACAGCGACCAGTTGCAGCGTGCCTGCGCATACACCAGCTGGCCGTTGGGCAGCACGAGCCGCAGTGGCTGCGCCTGCGGCTGACGGCTGGCGTCGACGATCGCGCCGATCGAGCTGCCCAGGAGGCTGCCGACGCTGTGCATGCGCACCGCCGCACCCGACAGGCCGAGCAGGTCGAGCGCGCCGCGGTTCGCGCCCAGGCAGCGGCCGTCGCGATCGACGGCGACGATGCCCTCCATCAGCGTGCCGACGAACTCGGGCCGCAGGTGGAAATGCAGGCGCAGCGCGTCGCTGAAGTCGTCGCTGAGCCAGTGGTTCTCGATCATCCGCGCCGACATCTTGACCAGCCCCATCGTGTGCGGGTGGTAGCCGCGGCGGTCGCCGGAGACGTCGAGCACGCCGAGGATGTTGCCGCGCGGGTCGAGGATCGGTGAAGCCTGGCAGGTCAGGAAGTGGTTGGCATGCATGAAGTGCTCGTCGGCGTGGACCAGCACCGGTCGCTCGTCGACCAGCGCGGTGCCCATGCCGTTCGTGCCGCGGCTGCACTCGGCCCAGTTGACCCCCGGCGCAAGCGCGACATGGGCCGCCTTCTCGAGGAAGTCCTCGTCGCCGATCGAGTGCAGGATCGTGCCCTGCGCGTCGGTCAGCACCACCATGCACTGGGTGCGCGCGACCTGGTCGAACAGCAGCTCCATCACCGGTGCGGCATGCGCGTGCAGGCGCCGGTTGCGCTCGCGAGTGACGGTGAAGTCGGCCCGCGCGATCGGCGTGTAGTCGGGCGCGACGATGCGGCTCAGACCCAGCGCGGCGCAGCGCTCGTGCGACTCGTTGATCGACAGCACATGGGTGTTGTCGAGCGGCAGCGCGCTGGCAATCGGGCGTTCGATGCTCTCGTCGCGGCGTCGGCGCCCGGCACCCGGCAACGGGGCCTGCAAACCTTGCGTGCTCATCGGAGAAGCTCCCTTTCTGCCGCGCGCGGCGGCGGGTCTCGCGCATGTCGGGCAGTCGATGGGGCTGCCGCGACGGTGTCGTTGCCGACCTCAGGCAATGTTCACGCCAGCCCGCCTCTGCGGGCGCCCGATCCTAGGAAATGGGGGAGCAATGTTCAATTTCGAAGCAGCATGGCCGAGTCTTCGGTGGGGTCTGCGCCGAATTGGGCGCAATGCGTGACACGCCGCCGCCGCATCGCCTGCTCCCGTTCCCGGACGGAGCGATGGCTTGATTGACCGTAAATCAGGGTTACTCCCGGATATGAACAAGTTTGCCTACTGAAGAACATACTGACGTTGCCAGATCGCTGGCCGGTGTTGCGACGCGCGCGCGGCGTGGCGAACTGGCCCAGATCTGGATCACGATCCCAAACCGTCACGCGGAGACAGCTGGCCATGCAGAAGACCCTCCACCTCAATCCCGAAAAGTGCACCGGCTGTCTGCAGTGCGAGATGGCCTGCTCGTACGAGAACTACGCGACCTACGCGCCTAGCAAGTCGCGCATCAAGGTCTTCAACTTCCACCACACCGGGCGCAAGGTGCCCTACACCTGCACCCAGTGCGACGAAGCCTGGTGTCTGCATGCCTGCCCGGTGGAGGCCATCACGATCGACCACGCCACCGGCGCCAAGGTCGTCAACGAGACGACCTGCGTGGGCTGCAAGGTCTGCACGATCAGCTGCCCCTTCGGCACGATCAACTACGTCCAGGAGACCGGCAAGGTGCAGAAGTGCGACCTGTGCGGCGGCGAGCCGGCCTGTGCCGAAGCCTGCCCGACCGGCGCGATCACCTTCATCGACGCCAACTGGACCGGGCTGGACAAGATGCAGGCCTGGGCCGAGAAGCTCGGCAACCAGAACGCCGCGGTCTGACGCACGGAAGTTTTAGGAGAACGACATGTCCTGGGCTGGAAAAATCCTTCGCGTCAACCTCACGAACGGCACGGTCAAGTCCGAGCCGCTGAACATGGAATGGGCGCGCGCCTACCTCGGCTCGCGCGGCCTGGCGTCGAAGTACCTGTCGGAGGAGGTGGATCCGAAGGTCGACCCGCTGGCGCCCGACAACAAGATCATCTGGGCGACCGGTCCGCTGACTGGCACGATGGTGTCCACGGGGGGGCGCTACACGGTCGTCACCAAGGGGCCGCTGACCGGTGCGATCGCCGCCTCCAACTCCGGCGGCTACTGGGGGGCCGAGCTGAAGTTCGCCGGCTGGGACATGGTGATCTTCGAGGGCCGCTCGCCCAAGCCCGTCTACCTCTCGATCGAGGACGACCATGCCGAGCTGCGCGACGCCGCGCACCTGTGGGGCAAGTCGGTCTGGGAGACCGAGGAGATCATCAAGAAGCAGCACCAGGACCCGCTGACGCGCATCTCGTCGATCGGGCTGGCCGGCGAGAACGGCGTGCTCTACGCGGCGGTGGTCAATGACCTGCACCGCGCGGCGGGGCGCTCGGGCGTCGGCGCCGTGATGGGCAGCAAGAACCTGAAGGCGATCGCCTGCCGCGGCACCAAGGGTGTGTCCAATGTGCGCGACCCGAAGGCCTTCATGAAGGTCACCTTCGAGAAGAAGAAGATCCTGGCCGAGAACGCGGTCACCGGCGAGGGGTTGCCGACCTACGGCACCCAGGTGCTGATGAACGTGATCAACGAGATCGGTGCCTCGCCGACGCGCAACCACCGCGACGTGCAGTTCGAGGGCGCGAAGGACATCTCCGCCGAGGCGATGGCCACGCCGCGCAAGACCGACGGCAAGAAGCCGCTGGTCACCAACCAGGCCTGCTTCGGCTGCACGATCGCCTGCGGCCGCATCCAGAAGATGGACCCGGGCCACTTCTCGGTCGAGAACAAGCCGCAGTACTGGGACGCCACCGGCGGCCTCGAGTACGAGGCGGCCTGGGCGCTGGGCAACGCCAACGGCGTCAACGACCTCGACGCGCTGCAGTACGCCAACATCCTGTGCAACGAGCAGGGCATGGACCCGATCTCCTTCGGCGCGACCATCGGCGCGGTGATGGAGCTCTACGAAATCGGTGCGCTGACCAAGGAGCAGCTCGGCATCGAGGCGCCGTTCGGCTCGGCTCGCGCGCTCGTGCATTTCGCCGAGATCACCGCGCGCGGCGAGGGCTTCGGCAAGGACATCGGCCTGGGCTCGAAGCGCCTGACCGAGAAGTATGGCCACCCGGACCTGAGCATGAGCGTCAAGGGCCTCGAGTTCCCGGCCTACGACGCGCGCGGCATCCAGGGCATGGGCCTGACCTACGCGACCAGCAACCGCGGTGCCTGCCACCTGCGCAGCTACACTGTCGCCTCGGAGGTGCTGGGCATCCCGGTCAAGACCGACCCGCTGACCGCCGAGGGCAAGCCCGAGCTGGTGATGGCCTTCCAGGATGCGACCGCGGCCTTCGACGCCGCCGGTATCTGCATCTTCACCAGCTTCGCCTGGGGACTGCCGGACGTGCAGCCGCAGATCGCGGCGGCCTGCGGCGAGGAGTTCACGCTCGAGAAGCTCAACGAGATCGGCGAGCGCATCTGGAACCTCGAGCGCGACTTCAACAACCGCGCCGGCTTCACGGCGAAGGACGATACGCTGCCCAAGCGCCTGCTCACCGAGCCGGCCAAGACCGGCCCGGCGAAGGGGCTGGTCAGCAAGCTGCCGGAGATGCTGCCGAAGTACTACGCGGTCCGCGGCTGGAACGCCGACGGCACGCTCACGCCCGAGACGCGTTCGCGCCTGGGTCTCTGAGCTGAACCTTTTCCCGCGAGGGGCAGGGCGGTCCGAGGTAACTTGGTCCGCCCTGTGTTTTGAGAAGACTGGGACCTCTCGATGCGACACCTGATCCTCGGCGCCGGCCCGGCCGGCGTCATCGCGGCGGAGACGATCCGCAAGCACTCGCCCTACGACAGCATCACGATCGTTGGCGAGGAGCCCGAGCCGCCCTATTCACGCATGGCGATCCCCTACCTGCTGGTGGGCAAGGTCGGCGAGGACGGCACCTATCTGCGACGCGACCCGGACCAGTTTCGCAAGCTCAACATCCAGTTGCTGCGCCACAAGGCGCTGCACGTCGATGCGAAGGCTCGCACCGTCACGCTGGACAACGGCAGCATCCTCGGCTTCGAACGCCTGCTGATCGCCACCGGATCGAACCCGGTGCGACCGCCGATCCCCGGCATGGACCTGCCCGGTGTGCACCCCTGCTGGACGCTCGAGAACGCGCGCGCCATCGCGCAACTGGCCAAGCCCGGCGCCAAGGTGCTGCAGATGGGCGCCGGCTTCATCGGCTGCATCATCATGGAGGCGCTGGCGCTGCGCGGCGTCGAGCTGACCGTCGTGGAGATGGGCGACCGCATGGTGCCGCGGATGATGGGGCCGACCGCCGGCAACATGATCAAGCAGTGGTGCGAGAAGAAGGGCGTGCGCGTGTTCACCAGCACGCGCGTCGAGGCCATCGAGGCGGCCAGCGCCACGCCGGCCTCGAACGGGTGGCTGGGCAAGATCGCGAGCCTGTTCGGCGCGGGCAAGCCCGCGGCCGCACCGGCGCATGCGATGCGCGTGCGGCTGTCGAACGGCGAGACGCTCGATGCCGACCTGGTGATCAGCGCCACCGGCGTCAAGCCCAACGTCGCCTTCCTCAAGGATTCGGGCATCGAATGCAAGCAGGGGGTGCTGGCCGACGAGCGTCTGCAGACCAACGTGCCGGGCATCTACACCGCCGGCGACTGCGCCGAGGCCTTCGACCTCGCGACCAGGACCCGCGTGATCAGCGCGATCCAGCCCAACGCCGCCGACGAGGCCTATGTGGCCGCGATGAACATGCTCGGCCGTGGCGCGGTGCTCAAGCGCGTCCCGCAGATCAACGTGCTCGATACCCTGGGGTTGATCTCGGCGAGCTTCGGCGACTGGCAGGGCGTGCCCGGCGGCAAGAGCGTCGAGCTTCACGACCCGGAGGACTTCAAGCTGCTGAGCCTGCAGTTCGACGACGAGCGGCTCGTCGGCTGCAACAGCATCGGCTGGACCGAGCATGTCGGCGTGATGCGCGGCCTGGTCGAGGGCCGGGTGCGGCTCGGCGAATGGCGCGAGAAGCTCATGGCCGATCCGACCCTGCTGACGGAAGCCTACATCGCGCAGGGGCAGGCGCAGGAGCGCTGGTCGCAGACCGAGGCGCGCGCTCGGTGATGGCGGCCTTGCCAGATGCGGTGCGGCGGGCCGGTGACAATCGTGGCGTGAAAATCGGCTTCAAACTCTACGCCTCGCTCACCGACTACCTGCCGCCCGACGCGCGGCAGGGCAACCGCGTGGATCTCGAGGTTGCACCCGACGCCACCATCGCCGACGTCATCGGCCCCTACGGTCTGCCGATGCGACTGGTGCATCTGGTGCTCGTGAACGGCCACTACGTGCCGCCCGAGGAGCGTGCGACGCGTACCTTTGCCGAGGGCGATGTGCTGGCGATCTGGCCGCCGATCGCGGGCGGGTGATGTGGTCCGACGTCGCGGAGTCCTTTGACCGTGACACCGCCGGTACCGAGTCGGAGTGGCTGATGCGCCTGCCCGGCGCCTGCGGCGGCGGGCGCATCGTGATCGATGGTGCGAGTGCGCGCGTCGACCTCGACGCCGGCGGCCGGCTCGAGTTGCGCTGGCAGCTGCTACCGCCGCGGCGCATTGCCCTGCTCGTGCTGGAGCGGCTCGCGGTCAGCTACCGCTTCAGCGGGGTCGGGGCGGCCGAGCGAGCGCGCTTCATGCGCCATTTCGACCTGTACATGCAGCGCGGCGGCGGGTGAGCCGCGCGTCTGCGGGCCCGGGCGCTCGGCGTGCCGCTCAGCCGTAGCGCAGCGCGGTCGCCTTGCCCCAGAACACCTTGTAGGAGAACGCGGTGTAGGCCGCGATGGCCGGCACCGAGATGCACACGCCCACCAGGATGACCTTCAGCGCCGCGGGGCTGCTGGCGGCCTGCCAGATCGTGAGCCGGTCGATCACGATGTAGGGGTAGAGGCTGTAGGCGAGGCCGACGAAGCCGAGACAGAACACCGCGATCAGCAGCACGAAGGGCAGCCAGCACAGCTCGCGCCGCGCGATCGGCTGGTCAAGGATCAGCCGGGTGAGCACCAGCGCGATACCCGTCATCACCGGGATGACCATCAACGCGATGAAGGCGGGCAGCGTGAACCAGCGCTCGCGCACGGTCTCGCTGATCCAGGGCGTGGCGAGCGAGATCAGCAGCATGCCGACCACCACCGGTCCCCAGGCCAGCCGGGCCCATTGCACGGCCTTGGCCTGCAACTCGCCTTCGGTCTTCATGATCAGCCAGCACGCGCCGAGCAGCGCATAGGCGGCCGGCAGCGCGAGCGCGATTGCGGCGGCGAACACGGGATAGTTCCAGCCGTCGTTGCCGAAGCCGCTGATGTAACGCCCGAGCATCCAGCCCTGCGACAGCGAGGCGACCAAAGAGCCGGCGAAGAACAGCCGGTCCCACATCGGCTTGCGCGCCGACCTGGCCTTGACGCGGAAGTCGAAGGCCACCCCCCTGAGGATCAGGCCGATGAGCATCAGCGCCACCGGCAGGTAGAGCTGCGTGAGCACCAGACCGTGGGCCTTCGGGAAGGCGACCAGCAGGATGCCGACGCCGAGCACCAGCCAGGTCTCGTTGGCGTCCCAGAACGGGCCGATCGAGGCGATCAGCACGTCCTTCTCCTCGGGGGTGGCGCGCTGCATCAGCAGGCCGACGCCGAGGTCATAGCCGTCGCTGATGACGTAGATCAGCATCGACAGGCCCATCAGGGCCATGAAGATCACCGGGAGCATCTCGTCGAAGCTCATCAGGAGCGTCCTCCCGCCGCCAGCGCCGCGGCGGCGCGCGTGCCGTCTGCCTCGGCGGCATCGGGCTGCACGACATCCTCGGGCTTCTCGGCCATGTACTTGAGCACGCTCACGTAGGCGACGATCAAGGCGATGTACACGAGCATGTAGAGGGTGAAGGTCAGCGCGATCATCGGCGAGGGCACGGTGGTCGCGGCCACATCGGCAGTGCGCAGCAGGCCGTACACGACATAGGGCTGGCGACCGATCTCGGTGACCCACCAGCCGGCGACGGTGGCGATCCAGCCGGAGAAGGTCATGCCGGCCAGCACCCACAGCGCCGGGCGCGGGATGCGCTCGGGCGCCCAGCGGGCGCGGCGCGCGTACCAGCAGCCGGCCCAGCTGCTCAAGAGCATCAGCACGCCCATGCCGACCATCACGCGGAAGGACCAGAACACCGGCGCGACCGGCGGGTGGGCATCAGGGAATTCGTTCAGGCCGCGGATCTCGCCGTCGAAGTCGTGGGTCAGGATGAAACTGGCCATTTTCGGGATGGCGATCTCGAAATGGTTGGTGCGCGCCGCGCCGTCCGGCCAGGCGAACAGCAGCAGCGGCGCGCCGCGCTCGGTCTCCCACACGCCTTCCATGGCGGCGACCTTCTGCGGCTGGTGCTTCAGCGTGTTCAGGCCGTGCAGGTCGCCGACGAAGATCTGCAGCGGGATCAGCAGGGCCGCCATCGTGAGGCCGACGCGCAGCACCTTGGGAGCCGAGCGCTCCGACTGCCCGCGCAGCAGCTGCCACGCCGACAGGCCGGCCATCAGGAAGGCGCAGGTCAGCGACGAGGCCAGCAGCATGTGCGCGAAGCGGTAGGGGAAGGACGGGTTGAACAGCACCCCGAGCCAGTCCTTCACATGGAACACGCCGTCGACCAGCTCGTGGCCGGCGGGCGTCTGCATCCACGAGTTGAGCACCAGGATCCAGAAGGCGCTCATCGTGGTGCCGAAGGCGACGAAGAAGGTCGCCATCATGTGCACCCGCTCGCTGACGCGGCCGTGGCCGAACAGCATGATCCCCAGGAAGCCCGCCTCGAGGAAGAAGGCCGTCAGCACCTCGTAGCCGAGCAGCGGCCCTGCCACGTTGCCGGCCCTCTCCATGAAGCCCGGCCAGTTGGTGCCGAACTGGAAGCTCATCGTGATGCCGCTGACCACGCCGAGCGCGAAGGACAGCGCGAACACCTTGGTCCAGAAGCGGTAGGCGCCGAGCCAGGCCGCATCGTGCGTGCGCAGCCAGCGCCAGCGCATGAACATCAGGAACCAGCCCAGGGCGATCGTGATCGTCGGGAACAGGATGTGGAAGGTCACATTGGCCGCGAACTGGGCGCGGGCCAGCAGAACGGCGTCCATGCGCCGACTTTAGCGCCGCCACCATAATCGCGGCTCAACCATGAGTGAACGACTCGACCTTGCCGGCAAGCGCCTCGTGCTGGGCCTGACCGGCGGCATTGCCTGCTACAAGTCCGCCGAGCTGCTGCGAGGGCTGGTCAAGGCCGGTGCCACCGTGCGCGTGGTGATGACCGAGGCGGCGCGCCAGTTCATCACGCCGGTCACGATGCAGGCGCTGTCGGGCCAGCCGGTGCTGAGCGAGCAGTGGGATGCGCGCGAGCCGAACGCGATGGCCCACATCAACCTCACGCGCGAGGCCGATGCGCTGATCGTCGCGCCGGCCAGCGCCGACTTCATCGCCAAGCTGGCCCAGGGGCGCGCGGAAGAGCTGCTGAGCCTGGCCTGCCTGGCGCGGCCGATCCAGCGCTGCCCGCTGCTGCTGGCGCCGGCGATGAACCGCGAGATGTGGGGCCATCCGGCCACGCAGCGCAACCTGGCGCAGGTCGTGGCCGACGGCGCGCAGCTGCTCGGACCAGACCATGGCGCGCAGGCCTGCGGTGAGGTCGGCGAGGGCCGCATGCTCGAGCCCGAGGCGCTGCTCGAGGACATCGTCGCCGCGCTCGCGCCCAAGCCGCTGGCCGGGCGGCGGGTGCTCGTCACCGCCGGGCCGACCTTCGAGGCGATCGATCCGGTGCGCGGCCTGACCAACCGCTCGAGCGGCAAGATGGGCTTTGCGCTCGCGCGCGCTGCGCGCGAGGCCGGCGCCGAGGTCACGCTGGTCGCCGGGCCGGTGCACCTGCCCACGCCGCGCGGCGTGGGCCGCATCGACGTGCAGAGTGCCGCTCAGATGCTCGAGGCGGTGCTGCCGCGAGCGGCAGCGCACGACGTGTTCGTCGCGACCGCGGCAGTGGCGGACTGGCGACCTGCCGCCCTGGCCGAGCACAAGCTCAAGAAGAACGGCAAGAAGCAGCCCCCGGTGTTCGAGCTGACCGAGAACGACGACATCCTGGCGACCGTCGCGGCGCTGCCCGGTGCGCCGTTCTGCGTCGGCTTCGCGGCCGAGAGCGAGCATCTGGCGGCCCACGCGCGCGAGAAGCTGGTGCGCAAGAAGCTGCCGCTGGTGGTCGGCAACCTCGGCCCGGCGACCTTCGGGCGCGACGACAACGCGCTGCTGCTGGTCGACGCGCAGGGCGAGCGTCCGTTGCCGGCCGACGGCGGCAGCGCCGACAAGCTGGTGCTCGCGCGGCTGCTGGTCGCCGAGATCGCCCGACGCCTCACCCCATGACCACCATCGACGTCCGCGTCCTCGACGCCCGCCTGGCGGAGCAGTTGCCCGCCTATGCCACTCCCGGCAGTGCCGGCCTGGACCTGCGCGCCTGCCTCGACGCGCCGCTGCTGCTGGAGCCGGGGCAGTGCGAGCTGATCCCGACCGGCCTCGCGATCCACATCGGCGATCCGGGACTTGCGGCGATGATCCTGCCGCGCTCGGGCCTGGGGCACAAGCATGGCATCGTGCTCGGCAACCTGGTCGGGCTGATCGACAGCGACTACCAAGGTCCGCTGATGGTCAGTTGCTGGAACCGTGGTGCGGCCACCTTCACGGTGCAGCCGCTCGAGCGCCTCGCGCAACTCGTGATCGTGCCGGTGGTGCGGGTGGCCTTCCGCGTCGTCGATGCGTTCGAGGCCTCCTCGCGCGGGGAGGGCGGGTTCGGCTCCACCGGACGGGGCTGAGCGGCCCGGCGCCGGGCCGCCTGGCCCTTAGTGCAGCAGGCGAGGCGCCGTCTCGTTGAGCACCGTGAAGGCCTGCTGGGCGACGGTGCGGCTCTCGACCTCGTCGGCGCTCGCCGCGCGCACGTCGAGCACCTTCAGCGCCAGCACCAGCGCGATGCCGGCGAGCGGATGGTTGCCGTCGAGCACCACGTGATGGTCGTAGACCTCGGTGACGGTGTAGACGGCGTCGGCCGGCATGTCCGGCGACGCGGCGCCTTCGGGCAGGCCGTCGAACTGCATGCCCTCCTCGACGTCCTCGTCGAAGAGCGAGCGGGCTTCGTAGCACACCAGCGCGGCGTCGTACTCGCCGAAGGCGTGCTCGGGCTCGAGGTGCAGCGTGACCTCGTAGCCGCTCTCCTGGCCGATCAGGGCCTCCTCGACCTTGGCGAGCAGGTCCTCGCCCCCGACAAAGAATTCGAGCGGGGCGGTCAGCTCGTCGATCAGCTGACCCTGGGTGTCTTCGAGTCGCCACGTCAGGCTGACGACGCAAGGAGGCGCAATCTGCATGCAAGGATGATCGCACAATGAGGCGCATGCCCGACCCGATCGACATCACCGCGGCGACGCCGCTGCTCGGGGGCCTGAGCCCCCGCCAGTTCATGCGCCGCCACTGGCAGAAGCGGCCCCTGCTGGTGCGCCAGGCGCTGCCGGGCGTTGCCGCGCCGATGACGCGTGCCGAGCTGTTCGCGCTGGCGCAGCGCGACGAGGTCGAGTCGCGTCTGGTGCGGCAGGACGGTGGACGCTGGACGCTGCGGCACGGGCCCTTGCCGCGGCGCGCACTGCCACCGGTCGCGCGCGCCGGCTGGACGCTGCTGGTGCAGGGGCTGGACCTGCACGTGCCGGCGGCGCATGCGCTGCTGTCGCGCTTTCGCTTTGCGCCGGCCGCGCGGCTCGATGACTTGATGCTCTCATGGGCCAGCGACGGCGGTGGCGTCGGCCCGCATGTCGACTCCTACGACGTGTTCCTGCTGCAGGTGCAGGGACGCCGTCGGTGGCGCATCGCACCCCCTGGGGACGCGCAGCTGCGTCCGGGCTTGCCGCTGCGGATCCTGGCGCGCTTCGAGCCGAGCGAGGAGTGGGTGCTCGAGCCTGGCGATCTGCTCTACCTGCCGCCCGGCTGGCAGCATGAGGGTGTGGCGGTCGGCGAGTGCATGACGGCGTCCATCGGCTTTCGCGCCCCCGAGCGCTCCGCACTGGCGCGTGAGCTGGTCGGTCGGCTGGTCGATACCGAGGCCTCGGCCCCCGAGCGCCTGTACCGTGACGCGGCCCAGCCGGCGACCGCGACACCGGGGCGCGTGCCGGCGACGCTGCAGCGCTTCGCGCAGTCCGCTGCCCAGGCACTGCTGCGCGAGCGCGGCGCGCTGCACGCCGCGCTGGGCGAGTGGCTCAGCGAACCGGGCGCAGACGTGCGGTTCGAGCCGGACGAGGGGGTGACGCTCGGGCGCGGGGTCCGACTCGATGCCGCCTCGCGCATGCTTTACGACGATGAGCATGTGTTCCTCAATGGCGAGTCCTGGCGGGCCAGCGGGCGCGACGCGGTGCTGATGCGGCGGCTGGCCGACGAGCGCACCCTC
>Ga0247718_1000363_pt1 | contig 12555 bp, 15 predicted proteins | sample 21E_DmetaG_FD_189045 | JGI IMG/M metagenome (GOLD analysis project Ga0247718, IMG submission 189045) | Soil microbial communities from hillslope of Landscape Evolution Observatory, University of Arizona, Oracle, AZ, United States - 2-1-E_D | ecosystem: Engineered > Artificial ecosystem >...
TGCGGGGACGCCGATCATCCGCGCAGGAAACCTTGTGCAGATTTCCGCGCTCCGGGGCCTGGGAAAGACCTGGTTGATTCAGACGATCAACCTCGTCGCCGCGACTGGCGGCGCCGCGCTCGGCTTCGCGGCCCCGAGGCCCATCCGCGTCGTACAGGTCGACGGCGAGATGGCAGGCGAGGAAATACAGGAGCGCTATCAGCAACTCAGGGCCACCCTCGGCGTGCCTGCGTCCGAGAACCTCACGATCGTCGCGGCCGATTGGCAGGATCGGTTTCTACCGCGGCTCGACACCGCGGAGGGCCAAGCAGCGATCGAGCCCTTCGTCGCGCCAGCGGAATTGGTGGTTTTCGACAACCGCTCATCGTTATTCGATCCCGAGGGCGAAAAGGAGCCAGGCGCCTGGCAGCCGGCGCAGGATTACCTGCTTTCGCTGCGGCGGCGCGGGAAGGCCGTCATCGTCGTCCATCACGCGAATCGACAGGGGGGCGCGCGCGGCCACTCGAAACCCGAAGACGCCATGGATTTACTGATCCATCTGACCCGGCCGCAGGACTGGCGGGCGGATCAAGGGGCCCGCTTCACGCTCACGTTCGAGAAGACACGCGGGATCCACGGCCACGCCGCAGCCCCCTTCACGGCACACCTCACCAGCGACGGATGGGTCCTCGAAGGGGACCAGTCGGCACTCTCCACGCCAGAGGCGAAACTGCTCGACTACGTGCGGCTGGCCACCGACGCCGGCGAGCCCCCGCGCTCCGCCTCAGCCGCGATACGTGGCACGCACCTGAACAAGGCGACCGGTCTCAAGGCATGGGCGGCACTCCTCGAACAAGGGCGCATCGTGGCCGGTGATCAGGGATTCGAAGTGCGAGGCACCCCATGAGTGGTTCCAGCGGTTCCGCTCGGTTCCGGAACTACCCAGAACTATCAGAACCGGTTCCCCGGTTCCAGATAGCCATCTGGGAACCGGGAACCAGGGGCGCTACCGGTTCCAGCGGACAGCAGGCGGCTGAAAGGGCAGCCAACCGGGGATACAGGCATGCAGCCTTCTCAGCCTCCAGAGCTTCGAACGGGAGGGCGCCTCTGAGCGACCACCTGATCAGGCGTCAGGTGGATGAGGCCCAATTTACGGGGGTTTTCGCACGACGCGCAGCCGATTGCCACACGGGTTGTCACCGTCGACGGAAGTCCCGACGCGAGGGCTGCCTGCGGGATTTCATCCAGGGGGGCCACGATGCCGCGTGACCGTATCAGTGGCGCGAGCGCGCCGGAGACGGCATCGGATCGTCTCGCAGGGGACCGGGATCAGGCTCGCCGCGGGGCCGCCATGCTCACCGCGGGAGGCGTGCGGGCGGCCGGGTGCATGGCCCGGCCGCGCCGGCGCACGAAAGGAACCGTGCCATCGCTGACGACGGGGGGGACACGTCCAGGCGAAGCGGCGCCGCGGCATGCCGAGTTACCTGCGTTCGTGGCTCGACGGGATCTGCGGCGCCGCGGCCGCGGCGAACCGCATCGGCATCGTGATCTGGACGGAACCCGGACGGCGAGACGAGTCAGCGGTCGTCGTGCTTCGCCTCCGCGATTGGATCGACCTGCACGGCGACCCGCAAACCGAAAGGGAGGACGCAGATGATGACGATCGAACGTGAACGGCTCTTGAGTGCCATCGCCGGCGCCGCGGAGGCTGTCAGTGCCGCGGCTGCGGCGCAGCGGATCAGCGCGGAGGACTTTCGTCGCCGTGTGGCCGCGGCCGTGACGAGCGCACGGGAGCGGATGACGCAGGCTGAGGCCGCCAGATGGTCCGACAACGAGCTCGCCCGCCGCGTGACGCCGGCGGTCATGGATCGTCTCGTCGTCGAGGCGCGTGAGCGGTTCCGGGCGGCCGCGCAGGCGCGCGAGGGGGTGAGGGCCGCGGTGCGGGCCGCGGCCAGCGCAGCACGTCGGCTGCCCGTTCCTGGCGCGGAACTCTCCCCCGATGAGGCGAAGATCCTGCTGTCCGGCGACGCCGCGATTCTGCGTGAACTGCGACGACTGAATCTCTCGCTGCTCGAGGATCGGGCTGAGCGGCGCGTCGCGGCAATGGCACACACGCCAGAGCGGATCCTGGAGACGTTGCAACGTGCCGAGGGTGTCGGCGACGTGATCCTCGCACGCGCGGCCGAGGAGACGCTCGAGCGGCTGCTCGAGGCCGGCCCACAGCGGCGGGGAGGCGAGTCGGCGGAAGAGGCGATCGAGCGGCACCAGGCGCTCACGCGACAGCTCGAGGCCCAGCGCGAGGGGCGCGTTGATGGGGACTTGCGGGCGGCTTTCGAGGAGCTGGAGGCGGCTCTCGGCGGCGTGGACGCCGCGATGTCGAGCGTTGAGCGACAGCAGTCCGCGATCGCGTCGGCGGGGCGGGTTCTGATCGAGGAGCCCGAGGCGGTCTGATGGCGCTGGCTGACATGCCCGTCCGTCACTGCCGCGGATGCCGCGCTGATGTCCAGACGACAGGCAGCCACTGCCCGCGCGGTCACTTTCTGCCCGCGAACACGGCGGCGCTCGTGCACGGGGGGCGCAGCCGGCAGGTAAAACTCGGCGCGCTGCCCCAGCAAGCCGAGGCACTCGCGATGATCGCGACGCACGAGGCGCAGCTCGTGGCGGACCTCGGCGGCCCGGCCAACGTCTCGACGGTCGCGCGTGCGCTGATTCGACGGTTCGTCGAAGTTGACCTCATCACCGACTTCGTGCGCACCAACATCCTCGAGCAGGGAGTGTTCACGACGAAGGGCCGCACGCGTGCGGCGGTGAGCCTGTTGATGCAGCTCGCCGACCGGCAGGCGCGGCTGGGCCAGGTGCTCGGCATCCGACGCGAGGCGAGACCGATCGCATCGCCGCTGGACTTCATCGAAGGGCGGAGCGACGTATGACTCGGCCGCAGCGGCGTACCGCGCTCGATGTGATGACGCGCGTCCTCGGCGCGTTCTTTCCGATGCCGACGTGGCGCCCGTGGCTGCTGTGCGCGGCCGCGATCTTCGGGCTCACGTACGGCCTGTCCGCCGAGGACCAGGCTTTCATCGCGGAGTGTCTCGGCCGGTCACCGGCGGATCTGCCGACGCGGCCGGCCGATCGCGTCGCGCTGATCGTCGGGCGCCGTGGCGGCAAAACCCGCTTCGTGGCGTTCGTCGCCGCGTTCGTCGCGTGCTTCCGCGACTATTCGGGCGTGCTCTCACCTGGGGAGCGGGGCGTCGTGGTGGTGTGCGCGCCGGACCGGCGGCAGACGCGCGTGTTTTTTCGGTACGTCGCCGCGTTGATCGAGCAGACGCCGATTCTCGCCGGGCTCATCGAGCGAAAAACCAAAGAGGCGATCCACCTGCGGAATCGGATCTCAATCGAGGTTCACACCGCCTCTTTTCGCACCACCCGTGGTTACACGGTGGTGGCCGCCATCATCGACGAATCGGCCTTTCTCCGGACGGATGACGAGTCGGCTGAGCCTGACTCCGAACTCGTCGCAGCACTGGTGCCGGCGATGGCCACGGTGCCCGGCGGGCTGCTGATGTTGATTTCCAGCCCTTACGCACGTCGCGGCGAGCTCTGGAAGGCGTTCGCGGAGCACTACGGGAAGCCTGACGCGCCGGTGTTGGTGTGGCGCGCGGCGACGCGAACGATGAACCCATCTGTTCCACAGTCCGTGATCGATCGCGCGTATGCCGAAGACGAGGCGCACGCGGCCGCGGAGTACGGTGCCGAGTTTCGACGCGACGTCGAGACGTTCATCTCGAAGGAAGCGATCGCCGCGGTTCGTCGAGTCGGTCGCAGAGAGCTGCGGCGCGAGGCGGAGGTGCGGTATTCCGCCTTCGTCGATCCCGCGGGCGGGAGCGGCACGGACTCGTTCACCCTAGCGATCGCGCATCGCACGACTGGCCGGGCGGTCCTGGATGTGATCCGCGAGCAGCGACCGCCCTTCAGTCCTGAAGACACGGTTCGTGAATTCGCCCGGGTGCTCAGATCGTACGGCATCGCCGAAGTGACGGGTGACGCCTACGCCGGCGATTGGCCGCGCGAGCGCTTCCGGGCGCACGGCATCGGCTACCGGGTGTCGGAGGAAACGAAGAGCGAGATCTACCGCCGCTTCCTTCCGTTGCTCAACGCGGCGGAGATTGAGCTGTTGGATCACGACATCCTTCTACGGCAGCTCGAGCGGCTGGAGCGCCGGAAGACGCGAGGCGGTCGCGAGGTGATCGACCACCCGCCCTCGGGACGTGATGACGTGGCGAACGCGGCGGCCGGCGCCCTGGTGAGCGCCGTGGCGCCGCTGCAGGTGCCATTCGGGTTTGTACGGATCGAGCGATTCCTCTGAAGCAGAAGGGAGAAAGCGATGTCTGTAGGTGTCTTTCGGCTCGACGATCTGAAGGCGGCGCGGCAAGTGGCGAACCTCACGGAGGATCAACTCGCACGTCGCGCGGTGCTGCGGTGCAACTACCTGCGGCGCGTGGAGGGCGGGTGCGCCTGCACGCCGGCAGAAGCGCAGCGACTCGCCGACGCGCTCGGCACGAACCTCGCCGGCCTCGGCGCCGTCTCGCTGGTGCGAACGCCGTGACCGCCCGCATCGTGAACGTCGGCTGGCTGCTCGCGATAGGCGCCGCCTGGTGGTTCGATTCTCCGCGAACGCTACAGGCGATCGCGTTGGTCGTCGCGATGGACTTCGCCATCACGTTCAAGGCCATGGTGTTTCAGCAGTCGCGGGATCAGGTGTCAGCCGGGCTTCTCGAACGGATCCAGCAGATGGGCGGGCGGCCGCATTGACGGGCCGAGCTCGTCGCGTGGAGACCGGCACGGTGGTGCGGTTTCGCTCGTCGCACGGCCCCAGGCGCGCCGGATCTCTTTTTCCACCGCGCGCCCACGGCGAGGGATCGGGACTCGTCGGCGAAGGGGATCGCGTGCAGTACGTGCCGCAGCAGCACGCGCGCGGGCCTCGCGCGACGAGCGTGTACGTACTCGCGCGGGCTTCATGTGGTCCCCTGCCGCGCCGGCCGCCGCAGGATGGGCGTAGTAGGGGGCATGGACGCCGATGCGCGTAGCACCTGGCCGACTGTCTGTGACGTTGACTGCGCCAGAGGGCCACGCACTCAGGCAGCCGGCGATCGCGGGGGCGCTGCTCGAGGCCGTCCTCCCGATGTTTGCCGTCGCGAAGTGCCGGCTGAGCGGCCGCGTGCGATTCACGGCGCCGGCGCCGTTCGAGGATTGCTGGTTCTACTCAGGCGACCGGCTCTCCGCCGCCCGGGCGGACCGATTGCTCGAGGTGCTCCTGGCGCTGCGTGGGCCGCTGGGCCTGCCGGCCCTGCTCGGACCGGCGCCGAGGTTCTCGGCACGGCTGCTGCGCGTCGCGCTCGAGGAGGACGGGCCGCAGCCGACAGAGAGGACGCGATGATGATCGAAATCAAGACGACGCGCACGTTCTCGTTCGACAAGATCGAGCTGGTGACGCGTGAGGACATGCGCGAGATCGGGCTGCTGGCGCGCGAGCGGATCGTGCGACGCACGCGGCAGGCGCAAGGCCCGAACGGGCCGTTCCGCCCGCTGTCGGCTCGCTACGCCGAGCAGAAGCACAAGGCGCTTGGCGGCGCGGCGCAGCCGGACCTGACGGTGAGCGGCAACATGCTCAACGACCTCGACGTTGTTGACGTCAGCGTGACCGATCAGGAGGCGCACGTCCGCCTCGGCTGGAAGAAGTAGGGGTGCCTTCATGGCCATGACTCTGACGTTCGATGTCATCGCGCGGACCGGCAACACGAAGAGCGAACTCCGCGATGTTGAGCAGGCGGTCCGCGGCGTCGAACACGCCGCTGCGGCATCGGTCCGCCCACTAACGGAATCGTCCAAGGCAGCGCGCACCGTCGGAGAGGCGGCTCCGGTGGTTCAGCGAACGGCTGAGGCGACAAGGGCACTCGCTACCGCGCAGGACGGCGGCGCGGCCACAGCCGCAAAACTGGAGGGGCAGACACGGCGGCTTGGCGGCGAATTCCAGGCGGGCACCGGCGCAGCGACGGGCTTTCGAGCAAGTGTCGCCTCGCTCATGACGGCGATCGCGGGCGCCGGCGTCATCGATCGGGCACTCGGATTTGTCACGTCGTGGACGGCGGAGGCGGTTCGGAGCGCGGACGCGACGCTGAAGATGTCGCTGCAGACGGGCATGTCACTCGAGGCTGTGCAGCGGTTCGAGCACGTCGCGCGCAGTTCCGGCGTGTCGGTGAAAGCGCTCGGGGACGCGGCCTTCACGCTCGGCGTCAAGCTAGCGGGCGGATCTGGGAGTGTTCGCGCGGCGATCCAAGCACTCGGGCTGGAATACGACCTGCTGCGCCGGGCGCAGCCGGAGGCGCAGTTCAATCGCATCGCGTCGGCGCTCGAAGGGACGGAATCGGCGCAGGAGCGGAATCGCATCGCCGTCGCGCTCTTCGGTCAGAAGGCCGACGACGTGCTGCCGGCGATTACGTCCGGATACACACGGCTCGCCACCGAGGCACGCGTCGCGGGGGACGCACAGGTGGAAGCGCTGGCCACCGCGAGTAGAGCATGGGACCGCTTCGTGGCGGATCGGAAGGCCGACACGACCGCGATCCTCGGCAGCTTCGCAATGCTGACGGAGGGCGCAGCGAAGTTGACCCCATCTCAGTTGTTCGCTCTGCTCTTCACGCACGGGTTTGATTCTGGTGCAATTCTGAGCGGGCTGGCGGTGCTCGACGATATGAAGCCTCGTCGCAGCGACATCCATCTTTCGAGTCCGTCCTCTTCGTCATACGTCGCTGATCTCGCCGAACAACGCAGACTACTCGCCGGCCTGACGGAGGGCCAACGTGCAGAGATTCGCGCGGGGCTCGCGCTGGGCCATTCGGAGAAGGAAATCGCCGGAGAGCGCGGCGTGACTGAAGAGTTGATCCGCCTGCTGCGGGAAAATGACCGGCAGCAGGCGAGCCAGCAGCGTGAACGCCAGCGCGCACAGGAGAAGGCCGATCGGGAGTTCATCGGCGACTGGTTCAAGCGCACCCAGCCGCGAAACGATCACCCGTGGGAAATGGTGAGAGGCCTCGGCCTGACGGGGTTTGACTTCGTGCAGATGGGGCTCACGCGGGATGTCATGGCGAAAGCCTGGAGGGACTTCGGCCGTCCGCGCAACGACAACCTCTGGTCCATGGAGGTTATGGGGATCCCGATGCCGGACATTCCCGGCCAGAATCCGGGCTGGTTGAGGCGCACGCGCCCACAGCAATCATGGCTGGAGCGACGCTGGGCCGAGAGTGAGGCCAGCCAGTGGGCGCAGTTCGGTCTGTTCCGTGCCGCTCCTGGACAGAAGCTGTCCGGTCTGGCGAAAGGGGTGAACGTCGCCGCGAACGCGGGGCAGTTCGGCCTCAGCTTGCTTGACATGTTCGGGCTGGGCAATTCCCGCGCCGCGCAGTCGCTGAATCTCGGCCTGCAGGGGATGGGTGTCGGTGCCGCCTTCGGTCCGTGGGGCGCAGCCATCGGCGGCGGCGTGGGCGTGATCGCGAGCCTCTTCGGCAAGTCGCAGGGGCGACGCGATCTCGAAGCCGCGAACAAGGACATCCGCGGCATGCAGGCGGATCTCCTCGCGCAGTTCGGCTCGATCGAGAACATCCGCGCGCTCGACCGGATCATGGGCACGGATCTCGCCGGCGGCTGGGGCCACCAGAACGTGGCGGGGAAGCAGGCGTTCTCGGCCGAGGCGTCCCGGTTCATGAGCGGGGCGGACGCCGCGATGAACCAGATGATCCGCAGCGCGCTCGTCGCCGGCGAGCAGATCCCCGAAGCGATGATGCCGATCCTCGAAACCCTCATCCGCATGGGGGGGCTCACGCAGGAGAACGCCAACCTGCTGCGCGGGCTGCCGGCAGAGGGGATCCCCTCGATGCGCGAGATCCAGGAGGCGGCCGCGCTACTCGGTGTCGACGTGGGCGCCCTCGGCGACAAGGTGAAGCAGATCGGTCTCAGCGAGAACGCCGAAGCGGCGGCGAAGGCGTGGAAGCTGCTCGAGCGGGCGGGTGCCGACATGTCCGTCGTCGGCCAGGCGGCCGCGGAGCAGATGCAGGGCTACGTCGACGAGGCCATCCAGTATGGCTTCTCGCTGCCGGAGTCTCTCCGGCCCGCCATCGAGCGCATGAAGGAGATGGGGCTCATCTCCGGCGACCTCGAAGACATCGACTGGGCGAAGCCGTTGAGTGACAGCGTGGCGGATCTCGTCGAGGCACTCCGCGCGCTCGTGGCGACGCTGCGCGGGGAAGTCACCCCGGCGATTGACGCGATCGACGGTCGCACGATCGAAGTGCCGATCCGCGTCCCCGTGCGGCTCGAATCGTCGGAGGGGCACGTCCCCGGTGATCTGCCGACGTTCCACAGCGGCGGATTCCTCGATGCGGTCGGAACCGCAGGGACGGCGCGGTGTCTGTCGTTCGGCAGGCGTCCTGTCCGCGCTGAAGACAATTTGAGGATCGCCGCATGAGTATCGCCATCGCCGTCCACTGCGGCTCCTACGTCCTCCTGGCTACCGATTGCCGTGAGTCGATTATCGCGCGTGACGGTTCAATCGAGCCGGACACCGACACGCTTGTCGAGAAGATCAAGCGGACCTCGGCCGGGTTCATCACCGGGACAGGACTGGGTCCGTTGCTGTTCGACGTGCGGGACCAGATCATCGAGTCGCAACCGGCGAATATCAAGGCCCTCCGAGATCTCATCCGCTCGGCGCGTGAAGCGTTTCGCGACGACGAGAGTCGGTCGGAGTCGCTCAGGACGGTGACCCTCGCTCAAACGGGGTGGATCCTGACCTCCACGTCGCGCCACGGTGTCGAGTTGCTGATCTATCACCCAGACAGCGGGAACGAGATCGCCCGGTATGCGCCTGGCGGCTTCGCGCTCTTCGTGCCGCTCCTTTCGGAAGGGGACGAACCAGAACGCGTCGGCGAGATCGTCGGAACTGCGATCGAAGAGCAACTCCGCATGGGAGATCCCGATGCAACGAAAGAGGAGCTACAGCGGGACCTCAGCTGGAACGTTGATCTTTTGCGCCACAGCATCGCCCGCGCCGCGTCGGAGGTGCCGACCGTGAGCCAAGAGTGCCACATCGCCGTGCATTTCCACACGGGCGACCGGCACTTGAGCGAGATGGTCACGCCCGGCCAGCCGCTCGCCTGGATCGAGATTCAGGACGAACGCGACGAGCACGACGATTAGAGTTCACAGGACTTGCGGCGAGTGCCGCGAGGGGCTGCCTGGCCCTCCCAGGCGTGCGCCAGACAGGAGGCCCTGCCCTCAGGGCGCTTGTCTGATCGTCGGGATCGGCCGGATGGTTGGGCCTCGATCATCCGGCCGCGCGCGCTAACGCTCGGGACGACGAATTCACTTGACAGGGTAAAACGTATGCCTGTATTATCCCGCACAGTGTCGCCGCGCATTCGAACCAGCATGTTCCTGGACGACAGCCTGAGAGACGGGCTTCGGGCACTAAAGGAGCGTGATGGTGTTCCCGAGGCAGAGTCCGTCCGGAGAGCCGTAAGGGAATATCTCGAGAAGAGAGGGATCCGAGTAGAGGCGACAGCGAAGGCGGCCCCGCGGCGTGTGTCACCACGTCGCAGGGCCTGAGACAGTCAACCCGGTGTAGTCGGGCCGACGTCCTGGCAGTAGTGTACTCTGCCGACTCGGCCATCGGAGGTCACGATGCCGAGAAGACCCATCCCAGTTCCACGTGTTGTTCCGTTTCAACGGCCGTTGCCGTTTGTGCCGCTTCCACAGCGGCTGCCGGCTCCCGATCGACTGAAGGAGGCGGCCGCCTGGCCGCCTCACCGACTCGAACAGGCGGATCGCGTCACTCGGAAGCTGCGCGCACTGGTCGCCGCGCGACCGTTCGCCGCCGGCATCGTCGAGATCTCGATCGATCGGCTGCTCGGCCGCAGTCGCGTCGGCGCACCTGCCGATCAGTGCTCCCGGGCGGCGCTCGCCGTCGAGCAGCTCGTCGAACAGTATCCCGGGGCGGCGCCCGTGCTCGCGCCGGCGCTCCAGGCGCTGCTGGACCGCGGGGAGGCTGCATGATCATGCGGAACCAGATCTTTGGCCACTTCGCCGCAATGTGGCAGGACGAGCGGCGCTGCCAACTGTTCGTCGAGAACGCCAGCGCAGTCGACCGCCTCCGCGTCTCCGACATGCTGGCCGTTGGCCTGCCGGAGCAGACGCTCGTTGGCCTGTGGAAGAAACAGCCACACCTGCGGGATCGGGCAAGCGACTTCGCAGCGTGCGGCCTGAACTATCTTGAGCACGCGCTGATGTTCGTGATCGACGCGCGAAGCGGTGAGGTTCTGGAGTATTGGGAGGCGTCAGATCCCTGGCAAGAGGTGGCAGAACGGCTGCGAGGGGCAGATCATGCCGCGTAATCGCAGGCTGATTCGGGATCTCACCCTCCTCCGGATGTTGGAGCGGTCTAGAATCGGCCTCACGCTTGACGAGATGGCCTCTGAGACAGGCGTGACCACGAGGACGATTCGGCGGGACCTCGAAGCCCTCGAGGAGGCCGGCGTGCCACTCGTGCGAGCCGACGGTCGACGGTGGCGGATCTTCGACTGGAGGAAGGAAGCCGCGTAGGAAGGGGAATCCGAGATTCGACGCGACGATCGGACGCGGGGTAGGATGGCGCGCTGTGAAACGCTACAACCTCTCGATCAAGCAGGCGGCCGAGATGATCGGTGTCTCACCGAGGACGATGCAAAGGATCATCCAGCGAGGGGAAATCGAGCACCTGAAACATGAGGGGCAGACGGCTCGACGCACCACTGCCGGCGGCCGGTTGACGCAGCGGCGCTCGAACGGATTCGTCCGGCTCGCCGAGGAGGACGTCGCCGCCTGGATCGCCGCCCGGGTTGTCCCGGCGAAGTCGCCAGTGGCGCCGGTGCGGGCCGCTCCGGCGTCTCGGCTCGATCCGTTGCCGATGCCGGCGCAACGGAGATTCGCCCGGTGAAGGGCCCGAACGCCGCCTTCGCGCTCATACCGTGACGAGGGGCGCTGGCGAGTGCTCCGGGAAGCAGGTCAAGCAATGAGGCGCAACAGACGAATGGCGGGCCATCCGCTACATGATGGATTGTTGCGACTGGCGGACACCATGACAGACCGCTGGGTGACCGAGTTTGTTCGCCGGAAATTTGCGGCCGAGGGGTTCCCCCTGACCTCGAGCCAGACGAAGCGCCTACGCGCAAGAATCAAGGCAGGCAACATCGATTCGCTCGTGTTCCGCCGCACGAAGCAGCACGGCGATGGCGTAATCCGAATCCAGATGACCGCGGCGGACCTTGAGGAGATAAACCGATTCGGTGAGGCGCTCGCGAGGTCAGTTGAGGTCGCCGTGCCAGCCGCAATATCCGCCGTGAGTGGTCGGGCTCGACGAACTCTCGTGAAGGGATGGGCGCAGGAAGCGGCCCGACAGAGTCGCGCCGCTTCGCTTTTCGAGCAGCGGCTTCTCGCCCAATGGGGCACTGCACTCGAGACGTTGGAATTGCTGCTCACAGTCTGCCGAGAACTTGGGGATTTGACATGTCAGCGCGTCACGACAGGGGGGCGGAGTAATCGGCGAGCCGCGCTGGTCGACGTTCTATCTCGACTTCACGCCCGAGCCTGCCAGATCACGGCAGAGGTCGTCAGCCTTCTACGGCATGGCTTTGCGGACGGTGCGATGGCACGGTGGCGAACACTGCATGAGGTCTCAGTCATCGCTTTGTTCATCCGTGAACATGGCAACCGCGCCGCTGAAGCATACAGGGATCACTTCGCCATTGAGTCAGCAAGAGCACTCGGAGTTTACGATCGCTTCCAACTGCGCGCGGACTTGAAGCCGTTTAGCCAGCGGCAGCGCGCCAGGATCATCCGAGCCAGAGACAAGGTCGCAGCGAGATACCCTCGCGCGTTTCAGAACGAGCACGGATGGGCGGTGCCGTTCTTGCCGTCACCGAATGAGAATCCCAAGTTCTTTCACTTGGAGGAGGCAGTCGGACGGGATCATCTGCGCCCCTACTACAAATTGGCGAGCCAAAACGTTCATGCCGGGCCAAACGGGACTTTCTTGAGGCTTGGACTTCCGCACGCCGAAGACCTGCTACTCGCGGGTCCGAGCAACTTCGGGTTAGGAGATGCGGGGCAGAGCGCCGCGATCTCGCTCACCCTCGTCACTACGACATTCGTCACGCTCAGTCCGACAGTTGATCTCGTGGTCGGCGCGAAAGTGGCCGAACGGCTCTCTGCGTCGGCCTGCGATCAGTTCATAAAGGCACACCGGGCGGTGACCCGCAACGTCAACAAGCTTGCGCGCGCAAGGCGTGGGAAGGGTCGATGAGAACTGCTACCTCTGACGGGCTGAGGAAGATCTGCGGGTGTGCGCGGCGATCGTGGGCGAAGTGTCCGCACCCGTGGTACTTCGACTTCAAGTGGAACGGTGAGCGGTATCGGTTCTCGCTCGATCGTCGCGTCGGCCGGCTGGTCAAGGACGCGACGGGAAAGTGGAGGCGGGATCGCGCGAGCCTCGGC
>Ga0247718_1000364_pt1 | contig 12540 bp, 5 predicted proteins | sample 21E_DmetaG_FD_189045 | JGI IMG/M metagenome (GOLD analysis project Ga0247718, IMG submission 189045) | Soil microbial communities from hillslope of Landscape Evolution Observatory, University of Arizona, Oracle, AZ, United States - 2-1-E_D | ecosystem: Engineered > Artificial ecosystem > Mesocosm...
GGTCCACGCGCACCTTGTCCGCGGCGGCGCGCCATTCCGCCCCCCACTGGTCGTGGTGGAGCGCGTTCACGAGGGCCCACTGATCGTCAAGGGTGAGGGTGGCGGTGGCCGCCTGCTGCAGGCGGCCCACTTCGGCAAGGGCAAGCACGATCCGTGCCGTGGGGGCCTGCACGCGGGGGTCCACGGTGGCGACCGCAACCTTGAGCTCAGCAGGATCGTAGGACGTGTTACTGACCTGGTAAAGCGTTGCGAGGGCCGCCGCAAGCGGCATCTCGGCCGGGAGTGGAGGTAGAGCAGGCACGTCCAGACGGCGGTACCCCATTTGGGCGGCGGCAGCGCGCACGAGGTCGGCAGCACTTGTCCCAGGCGCGCGGATGAGATGGCCCGCCTCCGCGTCCGAAAGGCCGTCCGAGAAATCCACGACCAAGTCACGTGTGGGAACGGAGACAGGAGGCGCGAGGCTCGGGAGGGCAAGCACGCTAGGCGCAAGCAAGACCGCTGCCACAGCGAGAATGGTCAACCGGCGAAACGCAGGGGGATGCCTCAAGCAGCCTCAGACTCCCACCCGCCAGGGAGCTTATGATATCTTAAAACCTTCTAACCCTGTAGGATGGCCAAGGGCGGGGCTGCGGGGGCGCACGACGCCTCGCTAATCGCCGGCAAGCGTCCAGGTTACGACTCTGACCGCAAGATGCCAAAATCAAGACGCCCCCGGGGGACGCCCCCAAGCCATCCCCCAGCCTGCTCCGCCGCCCGTCGGGAGCGCCCGCCGTGACGAACGTGCGGGTTTACCGGTAACCCTCAGACGAGCGGCTTAACATATAAAAGACGCTTTCGGCCAAGATTCGCGCTCGAAGTTACCGGGAATTTTGAGCCAATTTGTAGCCTACTCTCGAGCGTGTTTCCGAGGATCCTATAGTCACCCGGTTGCTGCACGATGAGCGACGACGGAGCCACACCGCCTTGCCTGCGACGGGAAGGGTTGAGGGGGAGGGCTCCCGCACGGAACCCTCGGCCACGCTAAACCTGCACCCCGTGTACTGTGTTCTTCTAACCGGGTGCGGGAGACAGACTAGACCGCCAATAAACAAGGTACCATGGGGGCACCCGTAACTGACGAGGGCCGTGCACCACGTCAAGGGACCGGCCGCCTTGAAACTCAGACCAAAGAAGTGATACGCCAGGGCCCTTGCTTTGATGGCAACGCCTGTGCGATATGCCTGTTTGACAACTCGTGAGCCCCTTAGGCCGAGCCTCGATGGAGCTTGAGCAATTCTCGATAGTGAGGACATCTAAAGGTTAATGAGCCCTGCGGATAATCGCGGGCCCCAACGAGGCCCTCCTGCATGTATTTCTGCAACACGCACCAGCGGGAGGCGCCGCTAAAGAAGAAATTCAACTGGCTTGCAGCCTTCTTGTGGTTCCTTCTTGGCGGCTATGGTGTGATCGTGTATCTCGTGTACTTCATGGTGAAGAAACCGGACACCTGCTCACTCTGTTCGAAGGAGCCGGCTAAGCACACAAGTCAGGGAACGCAGCCGGCTGCAAATCCCAGTCACAAATTCGAGAACACCGGGCCGTACCACCAACCGAACCGGGCCCCCGACGCAGCGCCTACCCAACCCTCATGGACCCATATCCTCGATAGGCCCCCCAGCCCGACCATTCGGGCCGAGCCACCGCCCCCCACCGGGGTGGCTCCGACTAGGCCCTCCAGGGACTGGCGCAACGAGGCGGATTTGGAGCGCGCGGTGTGTCCGTCCTGCAACCTTGATTTCCATGTCCAACCCGTCCGGCCTCTGCAAGTGAGTTGCATGCTCTGCGGCTCATCGGGAACCCTTCCGGCGATCGGCGAAAGCGCGGCCCCCTAAGGAGTTGGTAATGTGTCGCTTGCAGATGCTGTTGAGAAGGCACGGAAAAGCGTTGTCCGCATCCAGACGGCGTCCGGCGCAGGGTCTGGAGTGATTATTCTTCCCGGAAAAATCCTCACGAACTCGCACGTCGTAGACGGCGTAGCCGTGGCCCAAGCCATCGATGAACATGGAGTCAGGCTGGAGGCGCGCGTCATCTGGAGGGCACGCCAACTGGACCTTGCGGTGCTCTACGTCCAAGACACGAGGTGGCCGCCGATCACGATCGGAGACCTCCGGAACGTCCGGGAGGGGGACGAAGTCATCGCGCTGGGTCACCCCCTTGGTCTGAGTTTTACGGTCACGCGCGGCATCATTAGTGCCAAATCGCGAGAATATAACGGCCAAGTATACGTCCAGACAGATGCAGCGATCAGCCCAGGGAATAGTGGGGGGCCGCTCCTAGATGCGAAGGGGCGCGTTATCGGGATCAACACGTTTCTCCTCGTTGGAGGAAATTCCCTCAACTTTGCTATCCCCATCGACCGAGCCCTTCAATCTGCTCGGGAGGGGCTTACGGGGAACGCTCATTCGTCTGGCAAAGCTACCTGCCATGCCTGTGAGATGCCGGTTTCTGCAGGGGAATCCTACTGCAACCATTGCGGCACACGTGTCCGAAATGGCAGCGCGGATCCCCCAAGTGGCGCTTCCAGGGCAAGCGTCGCCCGAGCGTCTCAAACGACCTACTGTGCTACATGCGGGACAGGACTTGTTATGAACTCCGCATATTGTCAGGCCTGTGGAGTTCGGATCTGAGGAGTTGGTAGAAGTGGACGTTTCCTACGTACGTAACCTGGTGAGCTCTGTGATCGATGAGTTGGGGGGCGACTCTTATCACCAACGTATCAATAAAGACGCCTGGCTCATCACTCAGGGATCCGCAACGGGCTTCATCGGCCTCGCGGTCAATGATGAAGAAGAAGAGGACTCTAAGATTTACGTACGGTTTCGAATCATGAAGGTTCCACTCCCCAAAGCTCTGCCATTTTATCGGCGGCTTTTGGAACTCAATCACACATTTCTGGGCATCGCCTCCTTTAGCGTCGATGATGAGAACGTCGTGTGGGTAGGTGCAGGCAGAAGGATCGAGGATCTCGATCGCGGAGAGGTAGTCTCGCTCATTATGTTCACCGCGATCTTCGCCGATCACCATGACGACCTGCTTCTAGATGAGTTTGGACGACAGTACGCTATCCAGTGACGAGTCAGGGGCGCTAAGCTTGCCAGCGATTTGAGGATCTACGACAGTAGAGATCCTGATTCGCGGACTCGGTGAACCGCCAAGCCTAAATCAGGGCAAGTTCGACCGCCCCGCCACTCGCTTGCCCGAGTATCTATTCTACTCGCTTCTGCACCTGGACAACCCACAGGCGCTCGCGCGGTACCCGATTATGGGCCCTCAGGGGCGCGACCTTGTCTGGCTTCACGAAAGTAAGCTCCTGCAGGATGGGACCGCGGTAGGCCCACTTCACGCCTGGAAAGAGGGCGTGTATGGTGGGGCATCTCAGTCTCAAGCGATAATGGGTTTCCTCACTCGTCACGGCCGTACTCGAAGTGATCGCCGACCTCTCGAAGGGCCCCGCATTCCACAAGACTTTCGAGGAGGTCGTCTAGCGTCGATTGTATCTCACTACCTCTGCGTTTCCATCCGAAAAGCGCGGCGACCCGCCGCGTGAGTTCTTCTCGGCCCATCTTCTTTGCATCTTGGACATAGGTGAGCAGCGCGGAAGCCATCTCCTCACGTGGGACATCCTCTATCTTGCGAGGTGTCGAACCTTCCTCATGGATGCGAACGTGGCCGAGGCTTCTGCCTGGGATTGTCAGGAATTTCCGATCGTCGATTGCTATCTGGCCCTCGCGTTCAAGGGAGAGTGCGGCCCGTTCGAAGGCATCTTGTGCCCGCGCACGCGCTTGGATGCCCCAGGCATTGAAAATACGCCGCTGGGCGAGGTCCCAGGAGACAGGCCCCTCGATCTTAACGACTTGAAGGAGGGTGCGCTTGAGAATTATCTGCGCATCAGGGGCGCCGATCCCGGGGAAGTATTGTTCCGTGATGCGGGATTCCTTGTAAGGGACGACCCACCCAGGACGTTCCGTGAGCTCGACCTCATCTCGGCTCGCGGGAGGTGGTGTGACGGCCAGTTCACTAGATGCTCTGCGTGGGGGAGCCGCGTTAATCGCGTCGTTGATCGCTTCACGTAGTTGCTTTTCTGCCTTCTCCCGGTCGCGATACCACGCTGTCCCCCAGATGCGGTGGAGACGCCAGCCAAGATTTTGGAGGACTGCCTCCCGGAGACGGTCACGGTCGCGTGCAACCTTGCCTGAGTGGTACATGGCACCATCACACTCGATGCCAAGGACATATCGGGAAGGATTCTTGGGGTCGCGGATGGCGAGATCAATCCTGTAACCAGCGGTTCCAACCTGAGAAGCGACACTGTGCCCCCAACCGCGGACGGCGCTTGCGACTTCTTCCTCGAAGGGACTGTCGAACCCCCCCATCTCCGTCGTGTACGTCCCAATAAGGAATTCTGGGCCCTCTTGGGCGAACCGCAAGTAGTCGCGGAGGTGCCGGACGGATTCATTCGGGAGGTCCACCGGAAAGTCGAGATGCGCAATTGACGAGACAACTTCGACGCGTCTCTTGGCGCGTGTGACAGCAACGTTGAGGCGCCTCCACCCAGCACCTTTGTTGATGGGACCGAAATTGAGACTAAGCTTTCCGTCCTTGTCTTTACCGTACCCAATGCTGATGAGGACGATGTCTCGTTCGTCACCTTGCACGTTCTCTAGATTTTTGACGAAAAAGCCCTTGAGTCGGTCTTCAGCGAAGTATGAATCGAGACCCATGTTCTCGGGCTTACTTCGCTCACGGGCGAGCTCGGCCTCGATCGCGCTCATCTGAGGCTCAGAGAGCGCGACCACACCCAACGAGAGATTGGGATGATTCCTTGCATGGAATAGAATGCGTTGTACAACAGCCTTCGCCTCATTTGGATTGTCGCGCCTGGCACCCCGGTCATACACGCCCTCTGGCACGTGTAGAAACGCGATGCCAAGGTCTGCATCTTCTTGTTGCGATGAAGGGAATGTGATGAGCCTGGATGAATAGAAGCGGTGGTTGCTAAACGTGATGAGGTGCTCGTGTTGGCTGCGGTAGTGCCACCCGAGCGAGATACTTCGGAAGCCCGAGCTTTTACACTGGTCCAGGATGCTTTCAAACGTGTCGAGTTGCCCTTCTTCGTATTCTTCACCTGAGTCTTCGCCAAGAGAGTGGAAGAAGCTTGTGGGCGGGAGTTGCTTCTGGTCGCCCGCGACGATGAGTTGGTTCCCTCGATAGATACAGTTGATGGCGTCCGACGGGATGACTTGGGAGGCTTCGTCGAAGATTACTACATCAAACTTGAGATCGGGCGGGAGGAACTGGCTGACCGTCAAGGGACTCATCATGAAGCACGGCTTGATGGCCTGGACAACGGGGCCGGCTTCGCTTAGGAGCGACTTGATCGGCATGTGTTTCTTCTTTTTGTTGCCCTCGCGCACTATGACTCCCACGCCCCCGTAGTTCGTACGCGGGCGTCGAGCGTTACATGCCGTCATGACGCGAGCGCTGGCGGCTTCGATGAGCTTTCGGTCGAGGGCCTTGAACTCTTCCACGAGCCGGTCGCGGCTCTCAGCACGCGTTTCCCCGAGACGTTTGTCGTCCTTGAGGACGATGTCAGCCCAACGTTCAAGGATGCTCCGCTCAATGACCGCAACGAGTTCCTTCCGGTTGATGATTTGTGACTCGCAGTAGGCAACAACGGGCGAGAGCCCCGCGTTATCGAGGTCACGCTTCGCGCGAGCAAAGTCTTGCCATATTGCAATCTGCGCCAGGTTATGGCGGAGAATGTCGAGATAGGCTGCTGCTGCGCGGAAGCTTGAATCGAGCTCGTGTCTGACGTCATCCTTTGCCTTCTCGGCAAAAGCGTCTACAGCAGCTCCTCGGCCATCCGCCCACACACGGAGGAGATCGCGGAGCCGCTTGCGGAAGGGCTCAACCTCTTCAGTTGGGTCCAGGAGAAGGAAACGCCTTGCGGCTGGCCCCTGAAGTCCTGGGCCATAATGTACGTGGAGTTCTTCCACCCAGGCGATCGCTTGTGCGAGGGGGATCGGGTCTGTCGCAGCGCCTCGCCACAGAGGGCCAAAGACCGCAGTGTCTTCCTCGTTCGTACTCTGGACCTCGAGCGCTAACGTATGATAGTGCTTACGGTCCTTGCTCGCATTTTTTAGGTCAGCAAGTTCGAAGTTGTAGTTCGTCCCAAGCCGGCTCTCGGAGACAATGTCAAGGAGTTTCTGGACGTCTGCTAGGATGGCCTCACACCAGGCGCGAGCTCGGTCGATGGGCACCTTCGTGACGACCCGCGCGCTCTCGCCGAACGCGGACTCAAGCGCGGCGCTCACCGCTATGACGGAATCGAGGAGTTGTGTCGCGCGCAGGGGAGTAGCTGGGTCCCGCGTGGCTTCGACGCTTAGGGTCTTCGCCAGGCGTTTGCGGTCGAGTTGCTCGCCGACGAGGTCGAGCGCTTTGTTTGCGACGTCGAGGGCGCTACGAAGATCCTCGAAATTTGTCTCCGTGCCCTTGTAGTAGTGGCCGCCCGTGATGCCGCTGCTGCGTCGTTCTAAGGCGATTAGCTTGTTCCGGACCTGTTGCCACTCATGCGCCTGGCGGAGGGTTTGTTTGACACGCGGGGAGACACGGCCTTCATGGGTACATGCGGCGACGGCCTTCTTGTCTTCACGGTATTGCTTCGATAGGAATGCGAAGATATGCCGGTGGACCGTTTCATAGCGCGCCGCGATCCCCTCGAGGTCCTGCTCGAGAATGGTTGGCTTATATACCACTCGCAACTCTCTTTCAAGCCTCGTATAATCGTTAATGGTCTGCTCGAGGGCCCCCACAGCCTGCCGGAGGATTGGTATGGTGTGAGGTTCGAACCACCGCGGCTCTGGGAGAGCGGGCGCGCTTGCGAGCTTGCCTAACTCGGCGAGGCGTCGGGCATCCTCGAGGCTCAGCGATGATACGTTAAATCCGAAGTCGGGAGCGATAAGCTTCGCTTGGTCCGCGACGTTACGAAGGTGGACGGGAAGGTCTTGCAGGAGTTCAACCGCGCTGCGGAGCTTTGCTTCTGTGGCGTCGTCGCTGACTCGCCATGGAATGTCGGACTTGCTGAGATGCGCAAGAGTCGACATGAGGTTGTTGTGCACGTCTGGGCTGAGTTGGGCCCAATCTTTGCCAGCGCGCTTAAGGAGCTCCGCCTCAAGCTTCGACATATCTTCTAGTAGGGGCAGTCGTTCGGCCAAGCGTCGACGAAGCGCAGCGGGGTCGATTTCCGCCCATGTTTGAGGCACACCGGGGGGGCGTTGTGCGGCATGATCGAGTAGCTTCAGAAGTCGATCGGCATGCTCTGCGGTTTCGACGGACCAGGGAACCCTCAGATCCGCTGCCGCGCTGTCGGCGGTCTGCTTGAGGTCACGCGCAGCATTCGCAGCGTGCTTCAGTAGGAGTTCGAGCCTCTGGCGCGTCGTCGAATTAAACGGCTCATTCGTGGCATCACGCCAGTGGAAGGTCTCGGCCTTGTCGATGGGGTCCCACGCGTCTGAGAGTCGCCCTGCGGCCTCCTTAATGTCTTCGATGTCCTGAGGAGTGAGATCGAGCCCGACATTAGGGGAGGGGGGTGCGTGCGGGAGGTGCTGAAGTTTCGCGATGTGGCCAAGAACTTGTTGGAGGCTTCGGCCCAGTGGGCGACGGACCTCGTTCATCGCCGCTGCGTAGTCACTGAGCGCGAGACGGCGATTAGTCAGGCGTGCGATATCGCTCTCTGCCATTGCGGGTGGCGGCCGTGGATGTTCGCTGAGGCTTCGGGCAAGTTCTTGGGCGACTTCTTTGCGTGTGATTTTTCCAGAGTGGAGTTTAAACACGTAGTCGCCAAGACCCCGAGATGTAAGGCGTTCGGCTACTACGTCGAGCGCTGCGACCTTCTCGCTCACAAACAGGATATGCTTGCCGTCGTGTGCGAGCTCAGCAATGATGTTCGCGATGGTCTGGCTCTTCCCAGTGCCAGGAGGACCGTCGATAACGAACGATTGTCGTTCTTTGGCCGCCGCAATGGCGGTCCGTTGGGTCGCATCGGCGTCCAGGATGCTCACAAGTTGTTCCGGTGGGCAGCGTTCGTCAAGCTGCTCGTGGGGGATGGGCTCGAAGTCGAAGTCGCCCCCTACGTCGGATCCAAGGACCAGTGCTTGGACCGCCGGGTGCTCTTGGATAAGTGAAGCGTTTTCTTGGAGGTCTCGAAACATGACCTCCTTGTGGAAAGAGAAGATGCCAATGGTCATTTCACGCGTGACAGTCCACTCTTTCTGCTTGGCGATAGCCTTCTTCGTGGCTTGCCAGAGGCCGTCGAAGTCGAAACGGCCATCGTCGCCGGTGAAGTCCTCGAGGACAGGGAGTTCGATGCCGAAGTCAACGCGAAGCTTGATCGCGAGAACGGGGTTTAGAACGGGGTCGTCCTCGCCGAGGCGCATGACGTAGGGGTCGCGAGGGGATTCCCGTTCGATGACGATAGGCACGAGTACGAGCGGAGATTTGGCGGGCTCGTCCTCCTTCGGATCTTTCCAGTTGAGCCGTCCAAGGGTAAGGTAAAGGACGCTGATGCCTTTCTCCATAAACGCCTGAGCGGATCGGCGTGAGAGGCCGGTGAGGGCGCTGTCGAGGGAGTCTTGATCTCGCTTGTCCGTAACAATCTCCGTGGGCTTCGCGTGCTTTGTCGAGGTCGTACTCGGGAGTGGCTCGAAGAAGCTCCACCCTTTACGGCCCTCTTGAAGGCGCGCGAGGATTGTGCCTTCCTCAGGAGCTGTAATTTGGAGGGAACTGGTCCGGCTCGGCTTGTAGTAGAGCAGCCGATTTCCCTTGCCCGCGGTGATCAGTTCGTCTCGCCACTTGCCGATCTGGGCGTTCACGCGCAACAGGTGCTCTGCGGTGAGGCTTGTCGAGGCCCCCATCTCCTGGCTGTGGCCTTTCTTCTTGCTCATTCGGCTGATCTCCGGGTATTTGGTCCGCTCATTCGGAGACTCGCATGTGGCGCCAAGTGCGCTCTGGGATCCGCACCCCGTAGGTCGGGGGGCGCACGCCCGTCACCCGCTGCTCCCTTAGTTCTCCTGCACCCGGCGATAGCTGGCCGCAGCGATGACGAGCCCTTAGGGGGACCACCCCGAGGCCCGTTGACTTGACATCTTAATGCTGTAATTAAAGACTACCGTTGGTGCGTTATCCCGCCGCCTATCAGGCAGACCGTTCGGGAGGGCAGGACGCCGATGAGGACGAACGCGAAAAGGCTATCGGAGGTTTATTCACGCCAGGGACTGGACGGACCTATTTGGCCCTAAGTTTGGAACAAGCTGTTCCCCAAAGTGAGCCTTTTCGAGTAACAATGTTACTCGATAGCCTCTGCACACAGATCCTTGGATTAAAAAAGCCCGTCGAGACTAGAGGCTGATGGCACAGCACCTTGCGTGCGAAGGCTATCCCAGCAGCACCCGGATACGCCCCCGACATCGCTTCCTGTTTTGCCCCCGCCGCTTGGGAGACTTCTTGCCACTTCAAACCTGAAGCCCGGGGGCGTCAGGAGGGGGCCCATCAAACCCGCCTTGGGCGGGGTGCTAGTCGATCCCGAAGGAGAGTGCCACCCACCGGACAGACAGGTTCATGTTCCCTTTAGGGCCGCCTGCCAGACCCGCTCACCGCTTTCCCCCCTAAGCTCTTGCACGGTCTGCTGGAAACCATACTGTTTCTCAGCCACCGCCCAAACCTCCTTAGGGCTAAGTGGGATATCGAGCAGTCGGAAGCTCCGTAGCTTCACGCTTCGTGCGGGGACGTCTGAACCGTTAGCGGCCCGCCACGTGAAGAGCCTCCGGAGCGCGGTTGCTTCGCCAGCGGCGACGATGCCTTTTCCGTTCTCATACAACAGAACTCGTGCGCCGGTTGGGATGCGATTGATCCGCTCCGTCCAGGGATGCGAAGTTGCCATCACGCACCTGCTGGCTATCATGAATTCCTGTGCGGTGGGCTCGTATCTTCGGTTCGTGTTTACGAGAAAGACTCGGGGTTCCTCTAACCCGATACGCCGGCCGCGGAATCTGAGTTCTGGAAGTTCAAGTAAGAAGTGTGCTTTGCTCCCATCAGGGTAAATCCGATAGGGCCAAATCTGCAGGTCTAAGCCGTGGTCTTGCCAATGAGCGACCGCCGCATTTGTTCGGTCATCCGCGCCATCAGCAACGACGACAAAGTGGTGCTTCTTGCCAATCTTGGAGGACCACTCGCTGACCTCAGCCTCGTCGTACCCGAAATACTCGCAAAAAGCTAAGGCGAGCGATTTTTCGGCGCCCCTGCCTTTGGAGTGTTTGCGATAGATCGCGTCGAAGTCGTCCACCGTATAGCTGCTGTAGCTCTGGGAGTATCTCAGCACCTGAAGGAGGTGCTCTTCTTCGCCACTGTGGCGTTTGAGCTCAAAGAACCAGATATCCCCGTGTTTATCGATGGCTAATAAATCAACCTCGGGCTGAAAAGGGCTCGACTGACCGACCACTAGTAGCTCTTTCCCAACCAGGACCGGGAGATTTTCAAAGAGGTAGTTCTCCAAATCCTTCTCCTCCCACCCCTCGTCCTGCAGGGTCGACGGACCAATAGGTTGTGGCGGAGCGCCCTTTCGCTTGCTTACTCTTAGAATCATGCTTCATTTCCTCCTCTTGTTCAGGCCATAATCTTCGTTAGTCGTCCGGCGCCCTGCTCTACGGTGCGGCGTTGCACAGCAGGCGATATGCACACCACCCACACCGCCGCTCCCCCGGTTGCGGCTCAAAGCGCCCCTCGCGGATGCCTGCAACAGCCTCCGCAACGCGCAACCTCACCTGTTGGAGGAGTTCCGCTGTGATGACGTACTTCGACCCATCCTCCCACGGCAGCACCGCGCGCTCGAGTTCGGTGCCGCGTTTGAGGTGCTTGAGCTCCTTGAGCCCGATGACCTCGACGCTGTGGAGCTCCTTCCCCAGGGCTTCTTGGACGGCCCAGGCGTAGAGAGGCATTTGGAAGTCTTCGTTAAGGTAGTGTGGGCGGCTCTTGACGCCACCGCTCTTGTAGTCGATGACGCGGAGCCTCCCGTCAGGGAGCCGGTCGACGCGGTCGATGAAGCCGTGGATGGAGACGTCCTCGCCGAGGGTGAGGGTGAATTCCTGCTCGACGGTGAGGACCTCCGTGCCCCTTGCGGCCTCTTCCTGGAGATAGACGTGGAAGACGTCGCGCATTTTGGTGAACCACTGCTCGCGTTCGGCGGCTGCGTCGAACGCAAGGTTTGCCCCCTCCGTCTCAAGGAGGGCCATCAATACGTCCAGGTGCTCCGGCTGGGGCCGCGGGTGCTTCCGGTGGAATGTCTCCAAGGCAGCGTGGATGACCGTGCCGCGGCCGGCTGCCTCACCCCCACCGCCCTGCGGGATGCGGGCCACGCGCGCGTAATAGAACTGCCGTGGGCAATCCTTGTAGACGTTAAGGGAGGACGCGCTGAGGTGGAGAGGGCCACTGACCCCGGCAGGCTTGTCCTCCGCCGGGAGTCTGATTTGCTCCTCCTCAGGGACGCCGAGCGCGGCGAGGGCGCGCTTCGCAGCCGCAGCGGTGGGGCTGGCTTCAGGTGAGGCGTTCGCCACGATCACGCCGCCCATGAGCCGGAAAGCCTCCGTCACAGCCGCCTCCCCCAAGGCGCCTTCCGTATGCGTGCCGAGCCTGCTCAGGACGTGAGCGAGGCGCTCCTCGAGGACCTCCCGGGTTGTGAGCCCCACCGGGGGCTCCGTGCCACCGCTCTCGGTCGACTCCGCGAGGCGGGTGGCGTTGATCCGGGGGCTCTTCCGGATCTCTGCGAGGAAGGGGGACTCGTTCACCGGCTTGCCGTTGCGCGTAGCGGGAGTCGTGAGGAGGAGCTCCTCCTTTGCACGGCTGAGCGCGACATACAGGACGCGCCGCTCCTCCTCGAGGTGGGCTGCTTCGGGGTCGCCCGGGAGAGTGAGGTGATCGAGGAACTTGCGGTGGGCGGCCCGGCGGTTCTTGGAGGGGTAGCGGTCGCCGACGCCGGGGATGATGACCACGGGGAACTCGCGCCCTTTCGACTGGTGGATGGTCATCACCTTCACCGTGGACTTGTCCGTCGAGGGCTCACCGACGGTCTCGTCATGGCCAAGGCTCTCGAGGAGGTCAAGGTGGCTCACGAAGCCCGCGAGGCTCGCGAAGGGGTAGTGCTCCTGGTAATTGGACGCGGCCTGCAGGAGGCCACTCAAAGCGGCCAGGTTGTGGCGCCCCGTAACCGTGTCGGGCTGCACCTTGCGCGTCAGACCCGTGAACCGGAGGAGCTCCTGGATGAGGGGGAGGAGGTTGGCGGCATTCTGTGCCTCAGCTTCCTCGTGGAATCGCTCGTAGGCTGCAAGGAACCCGCGCAGGCGCGCGGCACCTTCGGGGGAAAGGTCAGGCACAGCCGAGGGTTCGGTCGTCAGGCGCTCGATCAAGCTGAAGGCGGGCACCCCCTGCTTGTCGGCGGCTCGGCCGAGTGCC
>Ga0247718_1000365_pt1 | contig 12511 bp, 12 predicted proteins | sample 21E_DmetaG_FD_189045 | JGI IMG/M metagenome (GOLD analysis project Ga0247718, IMG submission 189045) | Soil microbial communities from hillslope of Landscape Evolution Observatory, University of Arizona, Oracle, AZ, United States - 2-1-E_D | ecosystem: Engineered > Artificial ecosystem >...
TCGCCATCGACGTGGAGCCGTACCTGGAGGGGATCCACGCGCTGGCCGCGTTCTACCGCGAGGAGATCGGCTTCGGCGACCGCGCCTGGCTGGAGCACCGCCTGGCGAAGCAGGGCGCCCCGTGGGGTGTCCCCTACGCCGAGCTGTACGACGCCTGGGAGACCACGGCGGGGCTCGTCCCCTCGCTCCTCTCCACGGAGCCGCTGGACGCCTTCATCCACCCCACGCGACCGGGGTGAGCGCGCGGAGGGGCGATAGCCGGAGATCCTGGCTACTCCCCGCCCACACCGCCATATAGCGGACCCGCATACGGCGGTTCGGAGAGTTGAGGTCAGCGCGGTTGGAGCCGGGGCAAGCCCATCTGCTCGAAAAGCTTGCCCCGCAGGCCGGTCTGGAGCGCACCGTAGCGGGACAGCCTCCACCAGCTTCGAGTGTGCGTCGCCGTGACCCAGGCCAGCGATTCGGGCACACCCCGAGTTCACATCTCCAGGTACGCCGTTCGTCCACGCTTCCACTGCTTCAACTGCACCATCCGCGGCCTTCGGGCGATCCACTGATCGAGGTCGTGGAAGACGCCCGGGGTTTCTGCCAGATGGAAGTACGCCTTCCCAGCAGGTATGCCCGTAGCTCCTCCACCACCCTCGACAGCGGCCTCCCTCCGTTCCGGCTTGTGATCTGCTAGATGCGCTCCTTGAAGGCCTCCAGGGCCCTCGGCGCAATGCGGCGCTTGACCTGCCGTCCCGCGGCCACCCAGAAGCTGTAGCCGAGAAACTTCCGGTCACACGCACGCGCCAGCAAGGTCTGGTACAGGTAAGAATAGTGACCTTCCCCGCACAACCGCCGGATCTACGCCGCCTGAGCCTTGGTCGTGAGAGATTCGCGTTCGCATGCACACTCGCCCTACTTCGCAGCGCCTCCTATCCGGTTTCTGTTCGTCGGCTCTACGGGTTCGCGCTACCCCGCTTCTTTCAGCGCTCCCCTCACGAGAAGTCGCCTTGCGGCTCGCTTTGGTCCCTACAACCAAATTCCGGGAGGACTTTCAACTCCGGACCATCGTCCATGCGGGGTACACACGCAGAAGGGGACCCTGCGCTTGGAGTCCCCTTCTCCAGCCTGATCCACCCGCAACAGTGCTTTACTGCCGGTGGCTCGCAATAAACGTGTTCGGATCGATCTGGCCGTTCGGCGTTGAGGTCGTTGTGCTTGCCACGTATCCCCTATCCATGTTGATGGATTCTCCACGGCGGATCTCGAAGTGCAGATGCGGGCTCATACCTGAGACTGCGGGCCCGATTTTGCCGATGACCATCCCCTTCGTGACTGGGGTGCCCTTCGCCGGAAGGCCAGCGGTTGCCATGTGGAGATAGTAGCTGGTGAAACGCCCCTCGGGGGTAAGGTGGAGAATCGCGACGGTCCCCTGTGCCCGGTCCTTACGAGCCTCGGAATAGGTTACAACGCCGTCCGCCGCCGCGTGCACCGACTTGCCCATATCAGCGGCACCGCTGCCGAGGTTGTAATCGGCACCGACGTGGTATCCCCTTTCAGCGGAGTTGTACGACTGCAGGAAGGGCTGAGAATCTCTCCACCGCTGTGCCGCATTCGGGTTCCTCCTTTCCGAGTCGGGAGCGATCCAATAGCACGTTCCGTCGCCGCAGCCGCCCATGAAGCCATTGGCCATGTTCTGTGGATCAACAGGCCAGGTGAAGGATGATGTCCCCACCGTGAAGAGGGGACGGGGGGACCAGAGAGAGCGCACCCCACGGGAGGTCACGGCCTGGACCTGCCAAGCGTACTCCGTCCCGTACTTCAGGTTTAGGGAAAGGAGCCGAACACTCGTTAGACCGATCGTGCCCTGGGCCACGCAACTGGTGCACGATGTGGCGTTGGGATCTCCGGGAAGCAGGTCTCTCCGGGTTGCTATCATGTAACGGTACACCTGGGCGCCCTCGATCGCACTCCATTCCAGTTTCCCGGTGTTCAGCGTGACCACCGCGTTGTTGGCTGGCGCACGAGGCGTCGGCATTCCGGGCGTCGTCCCCCGGGAGAAGGTGGGTACCGGCCCCGGCTCCAGCGGGGCGGAGGGTGGCGGCCCATTGTCGCAGGCCGAGAGGACCAGCACCATGAGTACGGCCGTGGTGCCGAGGGGGAACCGAACCAGGCGGTGTGGGCTGCGCATGCGTCCTCCAGGAAGAGAGATGGCCGGCAGGGGGGAAGAGCGAAGGCCGATCCATTGGTTACAGTTTATGACCAGCCTCGCTCGAGGGGTGATCTAATAGATCGCTGCACCCCGCGCAATACTGAATGCGACCTTTTTTGCAGATGATCATCTAGTCCGCACCTTACGGCTTGTATTCGGGATGCGAGAGTCGATATACTGCAGGAGGTCTCCTCGGCGACCCTGCAGGAGCGCAATACATTAACGTATGGACTGTCGCTTATCGAACGTTGCGGGACGTACTCTCTAAGTGTGCGCGCTGACCCTCGCGCGCATGGACCCGTCCGGGATCTCTACCATGAGCTCTTCCCACCCGTCCGCATCCCCAATCGCCGAGACCTGCCCAACCAGGCTGGTCACGGACTCACCAGCCGCCGAGGACCGGTTCGGGCCGCATGCTCGAGTCGCAAACGCCATCCACGACCTCATCTCGACGGAGGCAGGTGGACGGTCGATCGGTCTCGCCGGCATCTACGGAGCTGGTAAGTCCACAGTGATCCAGCTGCTCGCCGATCAGCTGCACGCCAATGCCGGGCACACGCTGTGGGTGTTCGACGCGTGGGCGCACGAGGGCGATCCGCTTCGCCGGACGTTTCTGGAGAGCTTGATCGCTCATCTCCAGGGACTGCCGAACTGGATCAACAAAACCTCCTGGGATAAGCGCGCCGCGGAGTTGGCACAACGGCGGAAGGTCATTCAGGCCAAGAACTATCCCCGACTCTCGTGGTTTGGGGCGGTCCTCGGCGCCAGCACGCTCGCCGTTCCCATCGGTACAGCCGTGCTGGGCAGCACTCTTCGAGACCACTCTCTCTCGCTCCTGCCGGGCACGGGGCCGGTCGTGTGGCAGGCGGTTGTAGGAGTAGTACTGTGCATCGCGCCCTTGGTTGTATTCCTCGTGATGCTGTCCGGCTGGCGTATCTGGGGCAAGGGGCAGGATTTCCGCGAGGCTTTCGCACTCTTCGTGCAGAAGTCAGTGTCGGAGTCCACCACCGAGACGAGCGAAACACCCGATCCCACGTCGATCGAGTTCGAGAGGATCTTCGCTCACCTCATGGAGGAGGCGCTGTCGGGCCACGGCCGGAAGGCGGTTCTGGTTATCGACAATCTAGACCGCATCGCTCCGTCGGAGGCCCTGGCGATCTGGTCCACGCTCCAGACGTTCCTTCAACCGGGCGGCACACGACAGGAATGGCTACGTCGGCTGTGGGTGATCCTGCCTTACGACAGTGACGCTATCGCGAAGCTCTGGCAGCAAGAGGCCCAGACAGGGGGTGGACTGGCAACGGCATTCTTGGAAAAGAGCTTCCAGGTACGATTTGAAGTGCCGCCGCCGCTGCTCTCCGATTGGCGGGCATACCTCATGGACCTACTCCGTGAGGCGCTCCCGCAGCACACGGATGGAGAGTTCCACAAGATCTATCGCCTGGTCGCGGTTCGACGTGGGGGGACCAAGCAGTCTCCCACGCCGCGCGAGATCAAGGTCTTTGTGAATCAGCTCGGGGCGATTCACCGACAGCACGGGCACAGCGTTCCACTACTGCACATGGCGCTGTACGTGCTTCACCGCCGCGAGTATCCGAACGTCCCGGTTCGTAAGATCATCTTCGATGAACATCCGCTGCCCGCGGCCGAGTTGGCCCTCGTAGGAACGGATGCCAAGGACAGCCTCGCTGCGCTCGAGTTCGGCGTAGCGATTCCCCAGGCGCAGCAGCTCCTGCTGGAGGACCCGATCGCTGATGCGCTGAGCACCGCGAATGCCGATGAGCTGCGTTCGCTCGCCCGCGCGTCGCACGGATTCTGGGATGTGCTGGAACACGCCCTTGAGCGGCTCCTTGGAGAGCTGACCGAGTCAGAAAGCACCAATGTGTTGCATGCGGCTGTCGCAATTGAGGAAAGTGGACTACTCACCTCCGTCGAGGAGCACCGGCGGGCGACGGTGGTCGACCAGATCCGGGATGCTGTGGCTGAAACGACGGCATGGTTGCCTCCCAGCGAGGATGTCGTCACCGGAATCAAGGTGGTGGGAGAGTGGACTCAGGATCGCGAAGCTCTCCTCGCGGCCGTACGGGCGTTCGGTTCGCTCGAAACGACTCGGGCGCTTACCTCCGCTGATGGGACGACGGCTGATGGAATCGATGCTCTCGTCGAGCAGGCCCTTGAAATCTCCAATACCCTCCATGAACTGACGGGCGAGTTCCCGCCGGCCGGAGTCGTCGCTGTCCCAGAGGAGCCCGAAGCCTACATCCGCGTGTTCCGCAACTTGATCACGCGCAAGCTCGACACGGCAGACCGACGATTCTTTCTATTCGCGCCGGAGCGGCCGGACATGACCATCGGCAGTCTCGCCCAGGCAGTGCTCAGCGGACGCTTCGAACTTGCGCACTTCGCGGCCGTGCGCACCCTGTATGAGTGTGATCGTAACACGACCTGGTCTCCCCTTATCGACACGCTGCGGAATCGGCTGCTCGGGAGCACCGGGTCAGGGATAGAGGCGACCGAGGTAAACGCCCTGCTGGCGACGTTGCTCCGCCTCCGAGATGAGACGGGTGCGGATGCCGTCCTGCGGCAACTGGTGAACCAGGGGTACGTTGGCCAGTTAGTATGGATCTGCGCCAATGCGACGCCACCTGAACTGGACGCGGTCGCGCGCTGTCTGTACCTCCATATGGAAGTCCGGCCGTCGATGAGCCCCGAGAGCCACCTCGGGAGTTCCGCTTCTGGATACGAGAAGATCTCGGAGTACTGCTCCAACCCACCGAAGGGATTGGTGGGAAAGCTCGCCCAGGTGGTCATGAACTACGGGCGAGCGGATCTCCTGCCGCAGCAACTCGCCGAGTCGGCGAGCCTGCATCCCTCTGGTCGCGAAATCCATGGCGGTCTTCATTCACCAGGGGCGGGCTGGTGAGGTGTACTCGCCGGAGGTGCTGCTCAAGCACTGGGTCGCAATCCGCCCCTATACCCCTCTGGATGAGCTACTGGCGGGGATCGAGGATAAGGCGCCTCTCGTCGTCAGCATCATCGGCAGCGAGTTCGACACGCAGCTTTCAGATCTGTATCTCTCCGTGCTGAGGCACGCCGATCCTGATCTGGGTCGCGCGATCTCAGATTGGAGCGTGCGTGGGACTAGGGCGCAGGACGCCGCCACGTGGAAAGCCGAGATCGAAAGACCGGCAGGACTCCTGGCGCTCGCCCGTTACCTGGCGGAACAGGGATATCAGATCTACCTTTCGGATGCCTTCCGAAGTGCACTTCTCTCGTTCGCTGCCGAGGTCGCCGCGGGAAGCCACCCGCCGACGGGTGAGCCAGAAGATTGGGCTGCATACTTCTCGCTACTCGACCCGGACGGCCGGATGATGTGGCGCGATGAGTTATACGAACTCGCGAAGCAGCGCAGTGGCGAGATTGCCCCCACCTTCTTTTCGATCTTTGGTGAGGAGCTCGCCGGCTCGGAAAGCGCCTGCAGCGACCAGGCCTTTGTCAGTCACCTCGTGGTTCCCTTACTCACGAAGCGCCATCTCGCCGGCCTAATCTGGTGGCGGCAGTTCATGCGGGTCCACCCGGGATGGGCCGGAAGTCTGCGCGATCGGTATAGGGGTGTGCTCCGCGCGGCGCTGTTTGAACAGGAGAACTCGGATGATGCTGCGGCCGAACAGATTCGAGGTGCGATTCGAGACCTCGACTTCCGGAGGCCACGGCCGAAGAAGCAATGATATGTGGGCGCCGCCGGCTCTCGTCGCGGCGCCCCTCCATCGTGATGACAACTCTGGTGCCGAGAGCAGCACGTCGATGCCTAGAATTCCTTTATTGCTCCGCACGCGCTTGAGTGCCCGGAGGCAGTTCTCGCGCTCGACGGGTTCGCTACCCCGTTTCCTTCAGCGCTCCCCTCACGAGAAGGCGCCTTGCGGATCGCTTCGGTCCCTACGACCAAGTTCCGGGAGGACTTTCACCTCCGGACCATCGCCCATGCTGGGCACACACGCGCGGAGGGGCGGCCGGTGTCCGGCCGCCCCTCCGCAGGTGGAACCGCGCCGGAGCGCCCTCAGGAGGCGCGGCGGTACCTCAGGGTGTACGTCAGCGGCCGGGAGAGCCGCGGGCTGGTGATGGTCACCAGCATGGAGAGGGTGCGCCCGTCCTGGCCGATGGAGTAGGTGTTCACCCGCCGGCCGTCCTCGGCCTGGAAGGTCTGCTCCAGCTTGCCGTTCTCCCACTCGGTGCTCACCTTGAGCTTCTCGCCGTCCTCGCGCGTCCAGTCCACCGGGGTGCCGTTGGCGGGGGTGACGATGGCGGGGCGGCCGTCGGTGCCGATGTGGACCTGCGCGGCGGTGTAGTCGATGGACACCCGCCGGTACGGCTGGTTGGTCTTCCGCAGCCGCCCGCGCGCGATGGGGCGGAGCGCGAAGTTCATCCGCGCGATGGCCTCGTCGATGGCCTGGTTTACGTTGTCGCTCGCGGACGCGTCGTAGACGAAGGTGCCCTTCAGGGTGGCGCCTTCGCCGGCCTGGGCGGCGGCGGCCCCGGGGAGGGCGAGGAGGCACGCGAAGAGCGCGGCCAGAATCCGTCCGACCTTCATGGGTGGGTCTCCTGATGGCTGTGCGGGGATGACGCTACCCCGAGGGCGCGCCGCCTCTCCCTAAATGTAAACAGAAGCCGCCGCGCCTGCACCTGTTTCCTGAAACCCGCTCCCCGCCGGCCCCGTACTCCACCGTGCGGCACCGGAGCCGCCCCCTTCCCCGCCAGGAGAGCCCATGTACGAACCGATCCGCAGCGACCGCATCCTCACCGGGATCGACTCCCGCACCTGGGAGCACCCCGCCGACCGCGCGGCGCTGAACGCCCTGCGCAAGGTCCCGGGCTTCGACGAGGTCCTGCGCAAGCTCTTCGGCTTCTTCGGCGAGCGCCCGGTGCGGCTGGCCTTCCAGGCCAACTCGGTGCGCGTGGGCCCCACGCAGCACGCCCGCGTCCACCGGCTCTACGCCGAGGCGGCGCGGGTGCTCGACGCCCCGGCCGACTACCCGGTCTTCGTGTCGCAGAGCCCCTTCGTGAACGCGGGGGCGTACGGGATGGAGCGCCCCTTCATCATGGTGCACTCCGCGGCGGTGTCGCTCCTGGACGACCGGGAGCTGCGCTTCGTGCTGGGGCACGAGCTGGGGCACATCATGAGCGGGCACGTGCTCTACACCACCATGATGGTGATCCTGACGCGGCTCGCGGCCATGGGCTTCCCGCTGGTGGGGCTGGCGGCGCGCGCGGTGCTGGTGGCGCTGATGGAGTGGTACCGCAAGGCGGAGCTCTCGTGCGACCGGGCGGGGGCGCTGGCCGTGCAGGACCCCGACGCGGGGCTCCACGTGATGCTCAAGTTCGCGGGCGGGGGGCGGGGCGGGGAGACCAACCTGGGCGACTTCATCCGCCAGTCGGACGAGTACCGCGCCGAGGGCGACCTGGCCGACCAGGTCTTCAAGGTGCTGAACGTCCTGGGCGCCGACCACCCCTTCCCGGTGATCCGGGTGGGGGAGCTGCGGCGGTGGTACGAGAGCGGGGAGTACGAGCGCATCCTGAGCGGCGAGTACCGCCGCCGCGGGGAGCCGGAGCCCGCGTACCGGGAGGACCTGGCGGCCGCGGCGCAGGCGTACCGCGAGAGCGCGAAGGAGACGTTCGGGCAGGCGGCGGAGAGCGCCCGGCGGGTGGTGGATGCCTTCCGCTCGGGGTTCGGCCGGGGGTGACCCCTGTTTTTCCGCGGAACGGCGCGAAAAAACGCGGTGGAACCGAGTTTGCATGTGTTAGGTCCGCGGTGCGGAAACGCCGCATCAATTCACCGCCTGCGGGAGACCCCACATGAACAAGTCTGAGTTCATCTCGGCCGTGGCCGACAAGGCCCAGACGAGCAAGGCAGCAGCAGCGCGCGTGGTAGAGGCGATCTTCGACACCGCCAGCGGAGCCATCGCGGAGGCAGTCAACAGCGCCGGGAAGCTCTCGATCCCCGGGTTCGGCAAGTTCATCACCAAGGAGCGCGCCGCGCGCACCGGGCGGAACCCGCGCACGGGGAAGGAGATCAGCATCCCCGCCCGCAAGAGCGTCTCCTTCACGCCGGGGAAGGCGCTGAAGGAGACGATGGCGGGCGGCGGCACCGCCCGGAAGACCGGCGCCCGCAAGTCCGGCGGCACCACGGGTGAGGCGACCTCGTCCACGCGGAAGTCCGCGGCCACCCGGAGCGGAGGGGGAAGCGGCTCCCGGGCGGGCGGGAGCACCGGCACCCGCGCCACCGGCGGGACGCGGGCCACGGGCGGCACGCGCGCGGCCGGCGGCACGGCGGCGGGTTCGGCAACCGGCGGGAGCACCGCCAAGAAGTCCGGGGGTGCCACCGCCAAGAAGTCGGGCGGGGCCACTGCGAAGAAGACCGGCGGCACCGCGCGCAAGACGGGCGGCGCGTCCGCGGGGAAGTAGCGGGCGCCGAGTGAGGCCGGAGGCCGCACCCTGCCGGGCGAGGCTGCACCCCGGGGGGTGCGGCCTCGTCGTTTTCACGGAGAGGAAGCACGATGCCTGACACGGGGGTGCGGCGGATCACCTGGCGCACGGCGGACGTGGCGCGGGTGCTCTCCCTGGGGATCCTCTTCCTCTTCCTGTGGCACTTCTTCTGGATGGTGCGCAACGCCTTCTTCCTGGGGCTGCTCGCCGTCCTGATCGCCATCGTCATCCACGCACCCGCGCGCTTCCTGGCGCGCTGGATCCCCTTCCGCGTGAGCTTCGCGCTCTCCGTGGCCGCCTTCCTGGGCGCGCTGGGGTGGATCGCCGTCACCGTCATCCCGCAGGTGGTGGAGCAGTTCACCCTCCTGGCCGCCGAGCTCCCGCGCACGGTGGACGCGGCGGTGGAGTGGGCGGAGCGGCGGTCGAAGGCGGAGCCCGGGGGGGAGCTCTCCGCGCGCATCAACGAGCAGGTGGGGGAGTTCCTGGGGCGCTTCGTCCCCATGGCGTTCAACCTGATCAGCGCGGTGCTGGGCTCGTTCGCGGTGATCTTCCTCGCGCTCTTCCTGGCGGCGCAGCCGGAGGTGTACCGCGACCTCTGGCTGAGCCTGACCACCCCCGAGAACCGCCCGAGGTGGGCCCGCGTCTACGACGAGGCGGGGCGGAACCTGCGCGCCTGGGTGATCGGGAAGGCGGTCACCATGCTCTTCGTGGGGGTGGTGACGTGGATCGGGCTCACCCTCATGGACATCCCGGGTGCGCTGGCGCTCGCCATGCTGGCGGCGCTGATGGAGTTCATCCCCAACTTCGGGCCCACCATCGCAGCCATCCCGGCCATGCTGGCGGCGTTCGCCGTCTCGCCGATGCAGGCGGTGTACGTGGCGGTGTTCTACTTCCTGCTCCAGCAGGTGCAGAACGCGGTGACGGTGCCGCTGGTGGAGAAGCGGGCGGTGAACATCCCCCCCGCGGCGCTCCTGGCGTGGCAGCTCATGCTCACCATCGGCTTCGGGGCGCTGGCGCTCTTCGTGGCGACGCCGCTCCTGGCGGTGATCGTGGTGGCGGTGCGCGTCCTCTACCTGGAGCCGGCCGAGGAGATGCGCGCCTGGGACCGGCGCGAGGCCGCGACGCCCGCGGACCCGCCCACGCAGGATGCCGCCGCGGCTCCGCCGCCGGAAGACGCGCCGGGGAGTTGACAGCCACCCGGCAGGGTGCTAGTTTATTGTGCTCGCGTCTGTGGGCGTCCGCCAGGACGCCCGTGAAACCGGGGACCTGGGCACCTGGTGTCCGGGTCTTTCTCCGTTTTTAATCCGTTTTCCCCAGTTCCGAACCGGAGGCTTCGTGGTCGAGATTCAGCTTGGCGAGAACGATCGCCTCGACTGGGCACTCAAGCAGTTCCGCCGTCGTATGATCCGTTCCGGGCTCTTCAAGGACATGCGCCGGAAGCGCTTCTACGAGAAGCCCAGTGAGGCCCGCAAGGCCAAGGAGAAGGCGGCCGAGCGGCGCCGGCACAAGGACCGGAAATCGGCAGCTCGTCGCGCGGCCATGCTCTAGGACGCGCAACCCGCACCGCTCCACAGTGGGCGCGGTGCGGTCAGTCAGTCGGCAGGTACGGCATCACCGGACCCCGACACATCTATCTACAGGGAGTACGGAATGCGTACCACCGGCACCGTGAAGTGGTTCAACGACACCAAGGGCTTCGGGTTCATCACCCCGGAGACCGGCGGCAAGGATTGCTTCGTGCATCACTCCGCCATCCAGGCCCAGGGCTTCCGCTCGCTCGCCGAGGGTGAGCGCGTGGAGTTCGACATCGTCGAGGGCGCCAAGGGCCCCGCGGCGGAGAACGTCGTCCGCCTGGGCTGAGAGCCACTCGCGACCGATGAACCGATGAAGAGAAGGCGGGGCACCCCACCGGGTGCCCCGCCTTTTTTACATCCGCTCGAAGGGAAGCGCGCGGACCACCACCTCCTCCTGCTCGAACCGCCGCTCCAGCTCCTCCCGGTACTCCCGCCACCAGCCGCGGTCCAGCTCGTCGGCCATCACCTCCAGGATCACCACCCGGTCGTGCTCCACCTCGCCCTCCGGGTCGCGCCAGGCGCCCTCGGCGGGGGCGCGGAGGTAGGCCGTCACCCCGCCGAAGCGCTCCGTCAGCTCCCGCTTCACCCGGTCGACGGGCTCCCGCCCCACGGGCCGCCCTTGCGGGTCGAAGAGCGGGAGGAGGATCTGCACCAGGTACACCGGCGCCCCTACTCCTGCACCGTGATGGGGACGGGCTTCGTGAGCCGGACCTCCTGCGTGCGGGTGACCCGGTTCAGCACCTGCCGGTACCACACCGGCTCGCGCGCCGCTCCCCCCGCGTCCATCACCGTCTTCGCCAGGTCGACCACGTCATCGTTCCGCATGCGGACGCACCCGTGCGATTCGGCCTGCCCCAGCGAGTCCTCCTGGTGGGTCCCGTGGATGTAGTAGTCGGGCTCCTTGAAGAAGATCTTCACCCGCCCCATGGGGTTCTTGGGGTCGCCGGGCGCTCGCGCCCGCTTTCCGCGCGCCCACTTGGCATCGGGCGGAACCCAGCTCGGGTTCCACACCAGCCTGCGGGCGCTGAAGCTCCCCTTGGGGGTGGGGTGCTCCGGCTTCCCCACCGCCACCGTGTACGACCGGACCACCTCCTCGCCGCGCATGACGTGGAGCTGCCGGTCCGACAGGTCCACCACGATCCGCACGTCTCCGCCGGCACCGTCCGCCTCCTGCGCGAGCGCTCCCGCCGGCGCTCCCGCGCCGGAAGCCAGAGCCACCGCCGCAAGCACCGCCCACCTATGTAAATTCCTCATGTTCATGCAGTTACGAGTTCGGCCATGGAATCCGCGTGCGGTACGGCGCAAGCGAGGATCATGCCAAACACGTGAGTACCCGCAGGTGGATCAGTACCGAACCAGGGAGAGGACGTCGTACGCCGCGAGCGCATTGCGGCCGTTCAGGAAGGAGAGCTCGATCACGAAGGCGACCCCCGCCACCACCCCGCCCAGCTCCTCGACGAGCCGGGTGCTCGCGCGCGCCGTCCCGCCGGTGGCGAGGAGGTCGTCCACCACCAGGACCCGCTCCCCGGGCTCGACGGCGTCGCGGTGGAGCTCCAGCGCGCTGGTGCCGTACTCCAGCACGTACTCCTGGCGCACCGTGTCCGCGGGGAGCTTCCCCGGCTTCCGTATCGGGACGAACCCCACCCCCAGCGCCAGCGCCAGCGGGGCGCCGAAGATGAACCCGCGCGACTCGATCCCCGCCACGCGGTCGATCCCCCTCCCCCTATGGGCCTCGGCCAGGCGCTCCACCACCTCGCGGAGGCCGCGGGGATCGCGCAGGAGGGGGGTGACGTCGCGGAAGAGGATCCCGGGGATGGGAAAGTCGGGGACGTCGCGGATGAGGGTCTTGAGGTGTTCCACGCGCGGGGAGCTCCTGTGGAGAGGGGCGATGACGGGGACCGCGCTGAAGATACGCCCCGGGCGAGGGCCCGGCTACGGGACGGACGGCGCCCCCGCGGCACGCGGGTTGCTCCGCTCTCCGGGTCCGTTCATCCAGTTGCGGGACAACCGTTTACGGGCACCGGGAGGAAGACCATGGGCGGAAAGCAGATGGAGGGCGACAACCGCGAGCGCCGCGAGAAGGCCAAGGAGGCGCGGCGCGAGGGGAAGAAGCCGAGCGAGGTAGGGCGCACCCTGGGGGCGAGCAAGCAGCGCACCGACGCCGACGACAACATGTCGCACCAGGAGAAGATGGACCTGAAGCGCGAGGGGAAGCCGGACGTGCTGCGCGGGAACCGCCCCTCGGGCGACACCCCCGAGG
>Ga0247718_1000366_pt1 | contig 12500 bp, 8 predicted proteins | sample 21E_DmetaG_FD_189045 | JGI IMG/M metagenome (GOLD analysis project Ga0247718, IMG submission 189045) | Soil microbial communities from hillslope of Landscape Evolution Observatory, University of Arizona, Oracle, AZ, United States - 2-1-E_D | ecosystem: Engineered > Artificial ecosystem > Mesocosm...
CTGTTTCCCTCAAGGCAGGGCGGCGGGCACATGCAGTACACCGCCATCACGCGCACGGTGCAGAAGTGGGCCGCGCGGGCAGGCCTCTCCGGGAAGCACGTGACGCCCCACCTCCTCCGGCACACCCTCCCCACGCACCTGGCCTTTGCGGGCATGGACCCCCGGAGCATTCAGGAGATCATGGGCCACGCGGACGAGCGCACCACCATGGTGTACATCCACCTGATGAAGGGCCGCCTGAAGGAGCAGTACGACCGGTACGTGCCCGACTTCTGAGCGGGAGCGAAACGTCTCGTAGGGACGCGCTATTCCCGGAGGCCCGGCGAGTACCGGCGCCCGGGAAGGCACCACAGGGGGCCGTGGGATACCCAAGGGGCCGGACGCGTGCGGCGGCCGATCGTCTGGGCAGAAAAGGGAGTTGCCCTCGGCCGCGGGGCCGAGGTGGGGGGTTGCATAGTCTGAATGACGAGGCGCCTCCCGCCAGGGGGAGGAGCAAGGTAGAAAGGCGATTACTCCCGGGGGAGCGTTGCCTTCTTCTTGCCGGCCTTCTCGCGGGACGCATAGCCGCCCCGGACGGCCTCAAGGAAGTTCCCTTCCTCACGGGTCACCTCGTCTTTCAAGCCGCGGATGATGATCTTCGGCATGAGGACAAGCCCCTCTGCGTGAACGCCATGCGTATACGCAGTCTATAGACTGATAAGACGTCTGATGTTATAAAATTCGTGGGGATGTCACCGTGACCCATGGTTGACCCGTCCCTTGCCAAGTGAGGGAGGGGTCAGGGAGACCGGGGGTACGGTGCCTTGAGGAGGTGGTATGCCTCCCGGAGGTTGTACCCCATGAGAAGGACTCCCCCTACGAGGGCCAGGACAGCCACAGGAGGAAACGCCAGGCCCGCAACCCAGAACACCGTTAGGGCCGAAGCGAGGACGAGTTGGGTCACGGCATAGGCCCTCACAGCGGGGCGGTCCCACGTGGATGCAACGAGACCGAAAGCAAGGGGAAGCGACAACTGGAAGGTCGCCATGACCTCCGACGCCTCCGTAGCATCTATGGCCACAGCCAGGTCCCCCCACAAGAGGGGGAGGATATGGAGCGGCCCCAAGGTCGCGACGTTGTCGCGGAAGGCGCTCCACGAAAAGATGCCCGTGAGATGATCCAGAACGAGGAAAGCCGGCAACACCGCGCCAACGAGGAACAGGAGCGCGACGAGCATCCGCATGCTTGTCGTCTGCGTCGCCCTGGCCCGTAGGACCGCCGCGGGAGGCCGGCCGGTCTCCTCGAAGGTCGCCGCAGCCTGGTCCGCACTCACGTAGATTTGCGCTTGCTCGGGGTCCAACGCGTAGTTCGTAATCCCAGGCGCGGGTCCCTCCACCTTCGGGTACTGGAAGACCATCCCTTTGGGGGGCCTGACGCGGAAGTGAGAGGATGCGTTCTCGGCGAGGGGGCGCGCGACCTCCACGTTCATAACCCCGAAGAGGCCCAGGCGCACACGTTCCCCGATGGTCACCTCGTTTGCGCCATCCACGAGATACTTGAGGAGCACCTTGTCCTCAAGAGCTGTCCCCTCCTTGGGCTCGGCAGGGTGATCGAGATACACCCAGGGACGGTAGTACCCGAAGATGCGCCCCAACAGGAACTCGGCAAAGATCGCCGTGGCCATCTGCATGGGGCCCGGCGGGTCGGGGAAGTCGTCCACCAAGCCTTGGAAATAGCCAACCACATCGCGGGCAGCGCGTTGGTCCGCCTTGATTCGGGAGACCCAGGGCTCCCCGAACGTTTGCTCGCGCCAGTCTGGCGCCCGAGTGAGCGCCTGAAGAACAGGCGGGAGATCGTGGCGCTTGTTGAGGTACCTGATGGCATCCTCGAAGAGCTCCGAGTAGATCGACTCCAGTTCAGCACGGCTCATCAGGACGAGGTTATTCCCGCTCTCCCCCCGAGCTTTCATGTTCAATTGGAGTTCCTTGGCGCGCTTCTCCAACGGGGCAAGGCGGATGGCCTCCTCGTGTTCGTTGGAGTACACATACACCTCCTCGGCCGTGTGGTGCTCCAACTTCTGGACGTGAACCTGAAGGTCGTACCGTTCCAGACGCATGCGGAGGTACGCATCACGAAGGTGGGCCGCGCGATCCGAGACCATGAACAGGGACAATCATACCTGACACCGACATAAGAACCAATCGGGCCCACTTCCAGTCCACGGTCCGTATACAGTTGGGGGATTATTGCAGGCGAGGGATGGACGGTCGAGCGTCGGCGCCCTTCGATGACGCCCGACAAGTCACCAAGTTGGGCGTGGATTCGCCAGTTGGCAAAGCCGATTGGGAACCCGAAACAGTTTAGCCGATGACCTCCCGAGCCCGCGGTCGTGGAAACATGAGCACACGACAACGACCGCACCGAAAAGGGATGCAGGACTCACGCGCTTCCGAAGCCCCTACCACCCCGCCGACCACCACGACCGTCCGCGTCCAGGCCGCAGCCCTGTCGGCGCTCCGGAGGGCAGTCCTCCATCGCCACGGGAAGCTCCACGGCGCCCTCCTCGAAGAGGTAAGCGCCGCGCTTCGGGAGCGCGCGGTGCAAATCTCCATGCGAGGCCCCCACCACCCGGAGGACCGCCCGTGACCCGTCCCCAGCGCGACGCCCGGACGTCCCGCGCAACGGGCGACGCTACCTCGGGCCGCATTTCCCTTCGGGACCTCATGGAGACCCATGGCCCCCCGAGGTGGCTCATTGAGGGGTTCCTCCCCGAGAATGGCCGGGCCCTCCTCGTGGGCCACGGGGGCGAGGGAAAATCCTGGATTGCCCTGGAGGCGGCTCGGACCGTCGCGGAGGGGCAACCCTTCCTCGGGAGGTTCCAGGTCCCCGAGGGCCCCGCCCGGGTGTTCTACATCGACAAGGACGGCGGGTCCCGGATGGTGGCCCACCGGATGCGCCTCCTGGGCGCCGACCCCGAGAAGCTTGACGACTACTGGGCTTCCACGGATACCTTGCCGCCGCTCAACACCCGGGCCGGGTTGGAGGCCCTGCGGCGGCACCTCACGGAATGGCAGCCCCGGCTCGTGGTCCTGGACTCATGGTCCAACCTGGTGTCCCACGGCTTCAACGAGAACCGGGCAAAGGACACCATGGGGGCCATTGAGGGGCTCAAGCAGTTGCAGGCGGACCATCCCTTCGCCCTCCTGATCATCCACCATGCCAACAAGCGGGACGCTCGGACGACCGACCGCGTCGTCCGCATCCGTGGGTCATCGGCTCTGGTCGCCCAGACCGACGTGGCCTACATGATCCAGAGCCAACGCCGGAAGGCAGACGAAACTGGCCGGGCGATCGGTGTGATCCCCCTCGCCCGCAAACACGATGAGGGGCGTCCCTTCCTGGTGGGCCTGGACCAACTTCTCCAGGGGGGAACCGGTGAGGAGTTGGTGCGCCTCAGCTATCTTGGGGAGTTTGATCCCGACGCCGACCCCGAGGAGGCAAGCCTCTTCGAGTCCGTGTTCGGTGTGATCGTCGACTTCGGTGCCGCCGGGGCCACGATTGACGCTATCGCGGAGAAATTGGGAGGCCTCCACAGTAAGAAGGCGATCCGGCGGGCGACCAGTGAGATGACCGCCTCGGGGAGGATCCGCCGCGTTTCGGAGGCCCACAACCGCGGCCGCTTCTTCGCACCTGAGTACCGAGGAACGCATCCCCCTCCTCGCCACAAGCTCTCACCATCACAATCTCGCTCCATGGCATCCGAACTTGCCCACAGAGAGAGTGGCCCCCGGCCTGCGGCAGGGCACCCAGGTGCGGGTGTGGGGGGCAAGGGGGGAGATGTCTCCCGCATCACCCCCAAATGGGCCTGAGACACGCAGGCGCGTTCCGGGATAGGGCCGTGACCTCCCCCCAGGAAAACAAGGGAAAACTGGAAAACTACACCACGCACGGGGGACGGTGTCCGCTCCCGCTTTCTCAGTTTTTCCACTTTTCCCACTTTCCGCCAAGAGCCCCTTCTTGATGCGCTATTCCCCAAGGGTCGTGGCGCACCGACACCCTCCGGGAATAGCGCGTCCCCAGTCACCACCCGGGCGCCGACCCGCCTGGCACGGCGGGCCCCCGCGATTTAGGAAACGGAAGGTGACACCGAAGTGGGTACATGGTTTCCCGCGCGATTTTCAACTGTTTTGCCCGTCCGGGGGGTCCCGTTCCCGTCCCCCGCATGCCTTCCAGGCTACCGGTTGGGCGCGGGCCGCTACCTCTACTGCGCCCTACGCACGGGGAGCCCGAGCGGGGAGCTTCAGAGGCGGGGTGGAAGCCACGCCGAGGCGCCACGGCACATGGCTCGTGGTGGACGGGATTCGGCTCCGAAGGTGGGACACGTACGGTGCCATCCTGGCGACTCCCGGCGAGGGCGCCGCCGGTTCCTCTGGGGCAAGAGGCCGTCCCGACGGTGCGCACGGAATCCTCATATTTCCCGCCTCATCTTTCACGACCATGTGGGACCTGGAAGCACCCCCATGGCGGCCCTTCTACCAGTTCTCGTACCCACAGGCGTTCACCTATGGGGAGCGAAAGTCCTCCGAGAGGAACATTGCGTACATCCGAAGCCAGGTCGTGGGCCGCGGCGACTGGCCTGCCGTCGTCCCCACTCAGGTCGTGTGGGGGTTCCGGATCGAGTTAAGGAAGGCGCGGCCCCAAGCCGAGAACCACAAGAAGGGCTTTGACCTCGACAACGCGGCCAAAGCCCCCGTCGATGCCTTCTGCCGTGGCCTCATCGAGAGGCATGACCCGTTGCGGGAACGCCCCGAGTGGCGCCCCCTCGCCCTGTTCGAGGATGACCACATCGGGCAAGTTGGGATGCTCCAACTGCAAGGGCGATGGGCCCCGCCTTCGGAAGGAAGCGAAACCAAGGTGAGCATCTACTACAGGCCCGCCTGAGTAGCATGGCGATGGCGGGCGGGGTCAAGCCGCGCGCCGGCCTCGGTCCCGCCGCCCCCCGCCTCCGCTCTGTGCCCAGAAGGGGGGTTTCCGAACCCGCAGTACGCTTCGCTTTACGCCCCATTCCGCGCCCAACGCCCCGCCGCGGATGCGAGAGCCCTGACCCCTCGGGAGCCGTCGCGACGAGGGTTGCCTCCCGGGAATGCGTCGCGCCTGTCCTCTGCCTGCTCCCGAGTGAGTGAGGAAGACCGTTTCCCCGAACGGGGGTTGGGTGTCGTTCCTGGAAGGCCGGCCCACACCATCCGGCACCCTGGCCTCAAAGGGGACGAGCCGGTGGAGGACCGCCACCGTATTTCTGGACTTGCACCCACTCGCGAACCGCGGTGAAGTCCTTTATCTGGCAGAGCTCGGGGTGGGTACAGAAGGTTTCGATGAGCCGGACCAAGTACCCGAACAGGTCTCCGAGGTCGTCACCCTGGACCTCTGCCGAACGACCATGGACCACGGCGGAGCGGCGCCCGTATATCTGGCGGATCCGTTTCTCGATAGCAGTACGTTCCTCGTAGTCCGACCCCAGAAGGAATGCGGCGTACTCTGCGAGTTGGCTCGTTGTAGACGGCCGGAAAGGATCCTTCTCATCAATCTGGAGAAGGGACTCTAAAGCCAAGGCATACTGGACGAATTGTTTTCCCGAGTGACGATCTCGGAGACCGCGTCCAATCCAGTCGACTGCGGTCAGAACGCGACGTTGAAGATCCGTTGGCGTGGGCGCCGCCGCGGCCGTCCATAGCCAAACGTGGGCCGGATCCGACTGGAACGTCGGAGTGGAGAGATCGAGGTCCCGTATCGGCCCGCGGGCGGACCATTTGGATTGCCATGTCGAGCCCGAGGGAGTGCGGGTGAGCGCCGCGGCCTGTTCACCGCCTGGGGCCTCGAAGCCCAACAAGCTCACGTCCTCAAGCCCCTCAGAGTCGTGAATTATGAATCGCAAGAGGTTCTCAAATCGGAAGAAGACGGGGTCCGCGAGTTCCATCGCCCGATCAGGCTCCTTTGCGTCGACTCGAATGGAGACGAGCACCTTGGGGTCTGGGTCCGACGACCACCGGAGCGCCTGGTCCGCCTCCTCCATCCTCGGATAGTTGGAGAGAATTGTGTCTCTGTCCCTTGGCCAGGAATAGACAGTGTACGGTCCCAGGGTCGAGATGTGCCCGGAGAGTGAGCAACCCCAGGCAGGCCGAAAGACCTCGTAACTCTGAGTTGGCTTATCCCTCAGGTCCCGGACGCCGTCCTTAAGGTCTTCCAACGTGGCGGCGCGGCCACGCCTGGCAACATCGCGGAATATCTGGACAATCTGTCCCTCGACACGCTTCCGGGTGAATCCGTAATACAACGCCGGGTCCCCATGCCAGACGTCGGTCACGGCCTCCCGAAACCGATCGATGTTGTCCAACCCCTTTACGACCGCTCTGCCGCCGCGGCCCGCAAAATACAGGCGCGGGACGTCGTCGTAGACAATCTGATCGCCGGAGAGGATCTCCAAGGTGGACGAAATGGCCCCGAACGCGGCCGCAAGGCTCCGTTTCTTTTCCCCCATCCGTCAAGCCCCCACAGACTAACCTGGCTCAGAGCCCACGACCCAGTTCTCACACAGGAGTTCGGCCTGCTCCAAGACGGTCTGGGTGGCGGCCTCCGTCTTGTCCGGAGGGTAGCCGTGCTTGCGGAGAAGGCGACGGACGGTGGCGCGCAGTTTCGCGCGGACGGTCTCCTTGAGGGTCCAGTCGATGGAGATGTTGCGCCGGATGGTCTCCACGAGTTCGCGGGCGATGACGCGGAGGGTGTCGTCCCCCAACACGTCCCGGGCCGTGTCGTGGGTGGCGAGGGCGTCGTAGAACGCGACCTCGTCGTCCGTGAGGCCCAACTGCTCGCCTCGCTCGCGGGCCGCGCGCATCTCCCGCGCGAGGCGCACAAGCTCGTCAATGACCTGGGCGGCCTCCACGGCTCGGTTCTGGTATTGGCGCATGGCCTTCTCGAGCATCTCCCGGAAGGAGCGGGCCTGAACCAGGTTCGTGCGCGCGCGGGCGCGGATCTCGTCGTTCAACAGTTTCCGCAACAGTTCCAGTTGGACGTTGCGGTGGGGCATCTTCCGCATCTCCTGGAGGAACTCGTCCGAGAGGATACTGATGTCGGGGTTCTGGAGGCCCGCCGCCTCGAAGATGTCCACGACGCCCGCGCCCGACACGGCCCGGCTCACGATCTGGCGGATAGCCGTCTCCACATCCTCCTGGTCCTTGCCCGAGGTGACGGTGTGCTTGAGGACCTGCCCGCGGATGTCCAGGAAGTACTGGACGCTCTCCCGCAGGGGAGCGGCCTCCTCCAGGGCACCCGCGAGCCCGAAGGCCTTCCGGAGTTCCGCGGTGGCCTGCACGAACCGCTCCTTGGTGTCGGGGTCCTCCGTCACGCGGTTGAAGCCCGCAAGGAGGAGGCGCATCTGGTTCTGGTGACCCCCGGTGGCGTAGGTGGAGTAGTCGATGCCGTGGAGCATCGCCGCCACCACCTCGTGCCTTTCGCGCAGGAAGGGGAGCGCGTCCTCCGCGAGGTCCTCCACCTGCCGCCGGTCGGCCTCCGTGTAGTTCTGGAGGGCGCGCCTGAGGGGGTCCGCGACCCCCAGGTAGTCCACCACGAGCCCACCAGGCTTGTCGCGGAACACGCGGTTCACGCGGGCGATGGCCTGCATCAGGGAGTGCCCGTGCATGGGCTTGTCGATGTATATGGTGTGGAGACAGGGCGCGTCAAAGCCGGTGAGCCACATGTCCCGCACGATCACGAGCTTCAGGGGGTCGGCGGGGTCCTTCACGCGTTTCTGCAACGCCTTCAGGCGGGCCTTGTTCCGGATGTGGGGATGGTACTGTGCGGGGTCCGTGGCGGAGCCGGTCATCACCACCTTGACGGCGCCCTCCTCGTCCCGGTCGCTATGCCACTCGGGACGCAACCGGACAATGGCGTTGTAGAGGTCGACGCAGATGCGGCGGCTCATGCACACCACCATGCCCTTCCCGTCGAGGTCCTGGAGCCGCCGCTCGAAGTGCGCCACAAGGTCGTTGGCGATGAGCTCCACGCGCTTCTCGGCGCCCACCAAGGCCTCCACGCGGGCCCACCGCGATTTGAGTTTCTCGCGGACCGCGGCCTCCATCCCTTCGGTGACCTCGTCCACCTCCTCGTCGAGGCGGGGCGTCTCCTCCGGATCCAACAGGATCTTGGCGAGCCGCGAGTGGTACTGGATCTTCACGGTCGCGCCGTCCTCCACGGCGCGGCGCATGTCGTACGTGTCGATGTAGTCCCCGAACACTTGCCGCGTCGATTTGTCCTCGGCCTCGATGGGCGTGCCCGTGAAGCCCAGGAAGGACGCGTGTGGCAACGCGTCCCGGAGGTGCCGCGCGAAGCCGTCCACGAAATCGTACTGGGAGCGGTGGGCCTCGTCCGCAATCACGACGATGTTGCGGCGGGCCGAGAGGAGGGGGAACTTCCGGCCGCGCTCGTCGGGCAGGAACTTCTGGATGGTGGTGAACACGATGCCTCCGGAGGCGCGCACCAGTTTCTGGCGGAGGTCCTCCCGGCTCTCCACCTGCGTGGGCGCCTCCAGGAGGTCCCGGGCCTGCGCGAACGTGCCCAACAGTTGGTCGTCCAGGTCGTTCCGGTCCGTGAGCACCACCAGGGTGGGGTTCTCCATGCGGGGGTGCCGCATCACCTTCGCGGCGTAGAAAACCATGCTAATGGACTTGCCCGAGCCCTGAGTGTGCCATACGACGCCCACCCGCCGGTCCCCCGTGGGCGCGGAGGCGCGGACGGTGGCCTCCACGGCCTTGTTCACGGCGTGGTACTGGTGGTAGGCGGCCATCTTCTTCACAAGGGTCCGGTCCCCGTCCTCCCACACCACGAAGTTGCGGACGAGGTCGAGGAGCCGCCGCTTTTCGAACATGCCCCGGACGAGAACCTCCAACTCGAACTCGTCCTTGCCGGCGATGCGGTCCCCGTCCACGGTGCGCCAGGGCAGGAACCGTTCCCAGTTGCTTGAGATGGTGCCGTGCCGCGCTTGGAGCCCATCACTGATGACGATGATCTCGTTGGTGTGGAAGAACCCGGAGATCTCGCGCTTGTACGTCTCGATCTGGTGGTACGCCCCCTTCAGGGTGGCGTTCTCGTCGCCTGGGTTCTTGAGCTCGATCACGGCGAGGGGCAGGCCGTTCACGAACACGACCACGTCGGGCCGCCGCGTGTGCGCGCCCTCCTTCATCGTAAACTGATTGACGACGAGCCAGTCGTTGTTGTCCGGGTTCTCGAAGTCGAACAACCACACCTTCTCGCCCCGCAGGCGCCCGTCCGCGCCGTGGACATCCACGTCCACACCGTCCCGGAGGCGGCGGTGGAACTCCCGGTTCGTCAACGCGAGGCCGGGCGTGTCCGGATGGAGGACTCGGCGGACGGCCTCCTCGATGCCCGCCTTGGGCACGCGGGGGTTCAGGCGCGCGACCGCATCCGCGAACCGCCCCCCCAAGATGACGTCGCCCCACCTGGCGCGTTCTTGCTTCTCGGCACCGGGCGCGATGGCCTGTCCCGGGACGCAGGCATACCCCAGATCATCGAACCACTCAAGGAGGGTATCTTCGACGCCGCTCTCCGATATGCCGGTCATACCCTACACCTCTGCCGCCTGCTCGGGCGAAACGCGAACCTCGCCAGAAAGCAACTTTCCGAGTAGCAGGTCACGCATCTCGGAGAGTGTCTGCGTCTCTCGCTCGTTGTGACGGACCCGCTCGTAAAACGGCCCGACTGCGGACTCGAACGTTTCTACCACCTTCACCGGCGGGACGATTTGGGGTAGATTGTGAACATGATTCCTGTTGAGCGTGGGGACCGCGGAGCCAGAGTTGAACACATTGAAATCGATGCCGGACAGGACATGGAATGCGTGATGCGGTCGCGACGCCTTGAACTCCTTGACCCACAAGGTCGTGTTCAGAGGCCAGAAATCCTCTTGGACGAGGAAAACCTTGCCGAGTTGGCCACTCCGTCCTGTTACGACACCTGGCCCTCGGACTCGGGCCTCGTTGTGAGTCCCAGTTCGTCCTCCTGCACTCAGGATCGGGACGGTTCCTTGGATTCGTGCAGTCGCGGGGAGATCGAAACCCCTCTGGAGAACGAGCAAGTCCTCAAGGACTCCTACCAGCCATCCCGCAGGCACCACCCCAATGGGTGAGTCCACTAAACGGTCGGGAAATAGGGCGTCCACCTCAGGGGGCAAGCCCGTGGGGCGGCCCTCCATCTTCGCGCGGACGGGGTCGAAGTCCACAAACCACGATTTGAATAGGGCGCGGGCCATGGCTTCGAGGGTGCGGTTCATTTCTTCGGCTACGCTTACCCGCTCATCCAAGACGGCGAGGGTTCGGGCAACCTGTGTCTGTTCCCGGATGGGCGGCAGGTCCGGAAGCCTGAGGGCTCGGATGTCCCGGAGGTTGAGGTGAGCAACGGTAGCACCGTTGGACTTGACAAGCATCTCGTGCCGGACGGCGTCACTCATTAGGAGATAGAGGAGATAATGCGGGTCTACAGAACGCGTATCAGGCCGAATCAGAACAGTCCTCTGGCCGAGGCAGACGCGTGCACCCTCCGGGATGATCCCGACCTCGCCCACAGGTGCTTCGCGGGCAAGGATAATGTCGCGTGGCCGAGGTTCAAGCCGCCGCGACCAGGCGCGGTATGTCTCAGCGTCTACCTTGTTTGCTCTAAAGAGGTCGAGGCGGCCCCGCTTGATGTCCGTCGTGCGAATTGAGGGAAAACCCTCCGGCGCAGTTGGGGCAGTCTTGTGCTCGCAATCGACGATGGCCTCGCAAACCTCCGAGAGCAAGGGCATGCTTATTCTCCCTGCGTGATCTGCGCGAGGCGGGTTTTGATTTCTTGGTCGAGGTCGGCCGCCGCCTGCATTTGCTTAAGGAGCGTCTCACGCAGACATTCAAACCGTTCCGCAAACGGTTCGCTCCCGTCATCATTTTGGTCATCCGCTCCGACGTATCGCCCAGGTGTGAGGACGAAACCGTGTTGCCGGATCTCCTCAAGATCCGCACCCCGGCAGAATCCAGGCACATCGACATATTCTCCTGCCCCCGCCTCCCCGCGCCAGGCGTGGTAGGTCTTGGCGATCTGGGCAATGTCCTGCGTGCTCAACTCGCGGTGGGTGCGGTCCACCAGGTGGCCCATTTTCCGGGCGTCGATGAACAGGGTCTGACCCCGGCGGTCACGCAGGTTGCCGTCCCCGGGCAGTCGGCGGGCACCCTTGTTCCGGGTGAGGAACCACAGGCAGACCGGAATCTGGGTAGAATAGAAGAGTTGCCCGGGTAGCGCGACCATGCAGTCCACCAGGTCATCCTCCACGATGCGGCGCCGGATCTCGCCCTCGCCTCCCGTGTTACTGCTCATGCTCCCGTTCGCGAGGACGAACCCCGCGGTGCCGTTGGGCGCGAGGTGGTGGATGAAGTGTTGCACCCACGCGAAGTTCGCGTTCCTCACGGGTGGGACACCGTACTTCCACCGGACGTCCTCTCGCAGAAGGTCGCCCTTCCAGTCACTGATGTTGAAGGGCGGGTTCGCCAGGATGTAGTCGGCGCGGAGGTCCTTGTGTTGGTCGTTCGTGAAGGAGTCGGCGAACGTCTCCCCCAGGTGGGCCTCGATGCCACGGATGGCGAGGTTCATCTTGGCGAGGCGCCACGTGGTGGGGTTCGATTCCTGGCCGTACACACTGATGGCGTCGCGCTTGCCGCCGTGGGCCTCCACGAACTTGGCGGACTGCACGAACATGCCGCCCGAGCCGCAACACGGGTCGAACACGCGGCCCGCGTAGGGTTCGAGCATCTCCACAAGGAGCGTCACCACGGAGGCGGGCGTGTAGAACTCACCGCCCCCCTTCCCCTCGGCGGAAGCAAACCGGCCGAGGAAGTATTCGTACACGCGGCCGAGGATGTCCTTGGAGCGGGCCTCCCGGGTGCCCAGGCCGATGCCCCCCACGAGGTCGATGAGCCCTCCGAGGACCTGCTTGTCCAAGGTGGGCCGGGCGTAGTCCTTCGGCAACACGCCCTTCAGGGTGGGGTTGTCGCGCTCGATGGCCACCATGGCGTCGTCCACGAGCTTGCCGATCGTGGGTTGCTTGGCCTGCGCCTGGAGGCGGTCCCACCGCGCTTCGGGGGGCACCCAGAACACGTTCCATCCCAGGTACTCGTCCTTCTCCTCCAGGAGCGCCTCCACGTCCGCGGGGCGGGGCGCGTAGTACTCGCTTGCGGGGTCCTTGGCCGCCGCCGCGAGGTGGTCCCGGCGCTCCTGGAAGGCGTCGTTGATGTACTTCAGGAAAATGAGGCCCAGGACCACGTGCTTGTACTCTGATGGATCAACGTTGTTCCGCATCTTGTCGGCGGCTTCCCACAGGCGGGCCTCGAAGCCGAGGGTCGCGCCGCTCGTGGACACGGGAACGGCCTTGGCGGGAGCGGCAGTTCCTTCGGCTCCCATGGCGCCCCCTGCGCCCTTCCTGCCCCGGC
>Ga0247718_1000368_pt1 | contig 12470 bp, 8 predicted proteins | sample 21E_DmetaG_FD_189045 | JGI IMG/M metagenome (GOLD analysis project Ga0247718, IMG submission 189045) | Soil microbial communities from hillslope of Landscape Evolution Observatory, University of Arizona, Oracle, AZ, United States - 2-1-E_D | ecosystem: Engineered > Artificial ecosystem > Mesocosm...
GGCGATGACATCTGCAACGGCGCGGTCGCATTGTCGACCGCGCCGTTGCAGATGTCATCGCCCGTCGCATCGGGCTTGCAGCGGCCAAGATGGTCCCAATGCGCGCTATAGAGAACGTACTCAGCGGGGCGCGTCTTGCCCGGCAGCAGACCGACTACGTTGTGCGAGTTGGCCTTCTCGATCGTGTTGTCGAACGAGAGGTTGGCCTTCAGGCCAAGTGGCACCGGCTTGAAGCCCTTCTGCTGCGCCGCCGCCGTCAGCGCAGCAAGGTCCTTGCCCGCCGCCTTGAGGATCGCCTCGGCCACCGGCTTCTGGATCCAGCCGTTCGCCACGGTCTGGTCCGCGCCGTCATTGGCGGTCTGCACGAAGTGCTGCGCGCCCGACCAGCTCGATTCGACCACCTGCCAGCCATAAGCCGCCGGGAACGTATCGTGGATGATCAGCGCCCCCGTCGCGCCCTGCCGCGCGGCCTCCTCGAACTTGTAGGTCCAGCGCCCGTAGTAGGTCATGCGGCGCCCGCGGAAGAGGCCGTTCTCGCCTTCCATCGCGTAGTCCGGATCGTTGACGAGGATGACCGCCGTCTTCCCCTTCATGTCGATCCCGGCATAGTCGTTCCAGCCCAGCTCCGGCGCATTGATGCCATAGCCGACGAAGACCAGCTCGCTGTCCTTCACTTGCGTTTGCGGCGTGATGCGATAGCTGCCAGCCACGAAATCGCTCGAAGGCTGGAACGTCAGCACCTGCGCACCGCCGGTCACAGTCAGCGGGCTCTTGTTGATCGCCTTGATCGTCGCCGTGGGCACATCCTGCAGCCACTGCCCCTTGTTCCCCGGCTGAAGCCCCGCTGCCTTGAACCGCGCGATGATCGCCTCGAGCGTCTTGGGCTCGGCCGCCGTCCCCGGGCCCCGCCCCTCGAATTCGTCGGACGAGAGCGTGCGGATCGTCTCACGCATCAACGCTTCGTCAACCGCCGGGACCGCCGGGGCCGCACCGCTTGCGGCCAGCGGCATTGCCAGCGCAGCCCCGCAGAGCAGGACCAAAGCCTTGCGACCAAACGATTTGCCGATCTTCATCCTCGTATCCCTCATACCAATCACATCGCCCTTTCCGGCATGGCGCGCAGAGGTGGCAGAGCCCCCGCCCGCTGGCAAGCCGCACGCGCGCGCTTGATCGCGTGGCGCCGACCGTGCATCGCACCCGGATGACCGGCACCAGCCACACAGCGGACTGGGCGCACGCCCTCCACCGCGCCCGCGCCGAAGCGCCGTTCCTTGCCCGCGGGCTCGATCGCTTGCCCGAACTCGAGGCCTTGCTGCAGGCCGGGCGGATCGAGGATGCCCTCACTGCGGCCCACCAGGCTGGCGCAAACGAGGCCGACACCGGCATTGCCCTGCGCCGCCAGCGCCTCGCCCTCGCCGTCGCGCTTGCCATCGGCGATCTCGCGGGCGCGCTCCCCCTCGCGCGCGTCATGGCCGAACTCTCCACCTTTGCCGACCACGCGCTCGACGCCGCCATCATCGCCGCCATGCGCCGCCGCCTGCCCGATGCCGAGCCGCAGGGCTTCTCCGCCATCGCGCTCGGCAAGCACGGCGCGGGCGAGCTCAACTACTCGTCCGACATCGACCCGATCCTGCTCTACGATCCCGACCTCCTCCCCCGCCGCGAGCGCGACGATCCGGCCGAGGCCGCCCAGCGCATCGCGCGCACCGTCGTCGAACTGCTCGGCGCGGTCACCGGCGACGGCTATGTCTTCCGCGTTGACCTGCGCCTCCGCCCGGCCGCCGAAGTCACCCCCCTAGCTCTCCCCTTCGTCGCCGCGATAACGCACTACGAATCGAGTGCCCTTGCCTGGGAACGCGCCGCCTTCATCCGCGCCCGCCCCGCCTCGGGAGATATCGCAGCCGGGCAAGCCTTCCTTGATGCCATCCGCCCCTTCGTCTGGCGCCGCAGCCTCGATTTCGGCGCGATCGCCGAGATCGGCCGCCTCACCACGCGCATCCGCGACCACTACGCCGTTGGGCAGGCGGTCGGCCCCGGTTACGACCTCAAGCGCGGCCGCGGCGGAATCCGCGAGGTCGAATTCTTCGCCCAGACCCATCAACTCATCCACGGCGGCCGCAACCCCGCGTTGCGCCTGCGCGGCACCCGCGCCGCGCTTGATGCGCTGGCCGAAGCGGGCATCGTCGCCACCGAAGACGCCGCGCTGCTGGGCGAGAGCTACGACCGCCTGCGCACGCTCGAACACCGCCTGCAGATGATCGCCGACCAGCAGACGCACAGCCTGCCGACCGATCCCGCGATGCTCGAAGCCGTCGCGCGGCTGGATGGCCTGCCCTCCGGCACCGCGCTGGTCGAAGAACTCGCGCAGATCTCAGAAACCGTAGGCACCCGCTTCGACAACCTGATCGCCACCTACGCCCCGACCGGCGCGGTGCCCGTCACCACGCGGCCGCTCGAGCAGGAACTGAAAGCCCTAGGCTTCAGCGAACCCGGCGCGCTCGCAACCCGCATCGAGAGCTGGGAAAACGGCCAGTACCGCGCCCTGCGCAGCGCCGAAGCCCGCGCCGCTTTCGCCCGCCTGCGCGATACGCTGCTCGGCGCCCTCGCCGCCGCGCCTGATCCGGAGCGCGCCCTCCTCAGGTGGGAAGGCCTGCTCGCTGGCCTCCCCAGCGCGATCAACATCTTCCAATTGCTCGAAGCACGCCCCGCGCTCCTCGGCGTCGTCATGCGCGTGCTTGCCCATGCGCCCACATTGGCGGACGAACTCGCCCGCCGCTCTGACCTGCTTGACACCCTGATCGATCGCAGCGCTTTCGATTTGCCCGGCAGCGTCGAAAGCCTCGTCGCCGAATTCCGCCGCTGCGAGGCGGGCGACGATTACCAGTGCCTGCTCGATGCGGTGCGCCGCAAGGTCGGCGAGTGGCGCTTCGCCCTCGGCGTCCAGCTGATCGAGAGCCAGCTCGGCGAGACCTGGCGCGATCCGCTCGACGTTGCCGCCGCGCTCTCGCGCCTTGCTGAAGCGGCTATCTTGGTCCTCTCCGAAGCGGCGACCGCAGAATTTGTCCGCGCGCATGGCAAGATCGCCGGTAGCGAACTCGTCATCCTCGGGCTTGGCAGGCTAGGCGGCGCGGCGCTGACCCATGCCTCCGATCTCGACATCGTGTTCCTGTTCAGCGGCGATCACACCGGCGAATCCGACGGGACCCGCCCGCTCGGCAGCACGCTTTATTTCAACCGCCTCACCCAGCGCGTGATCGCAGCACTTTCGGCCCCGACTGCCGCCGGCGCTCTCTATGAAGTCGATGTCCGCCTCCGCCCCAGCGGTGCCCAGGGCCCCATCGCCGTAAGCCTCGAAAGTTTTGCGCGGTATCAGCGCGAGGACGCATGGACCTGGGAGCACATGGCGCTGTGCCGCGCGCGGCCCTTGTTCGGTTCGCCGGAAGACTGCGCCGCGCTCTCGGCGATCATCGCAGACGTACTTCATCGTCCGCGCGATCCGGACAAACTAAGGGCCGACGTGCTCGCGATGCGCACCGAGATGGCGCAGCACAAACCGCCCGCCGGCCCGCTCGACGTTAAGCTCGCGCGCGGCGGGCTCGTCGATCTCGAATTCCTCGTCCACTACCTGCAGCTGCGCGAGCGGTCCGGATTCGATCCCGATCTCGGGCGTGCAGTAGACAGCCTCACGGCGGCCAAGCTGCTGCCCTGCCCCCTGCGCCTCGCACACGATCTGCTTGCGCGGCTGCTGATTGCCGTGCGCCTCGTTGCCCCCGACGGACGCTATCCGCCCGAAGCCAGCCGCGCTATCGTCGCACGGGCATGCGGCCTGACCGATTGGCCGGAACTGCTGGCGGCCGTGCTGGCAGCCCGCCACGCCATCGCGGCCTGCTGGCACACGATATTTGGCGAAGAACTGGAGATTGTTGAATGAGCGATACCATCGGCGCGGGCAGCCCGCTGCCTGACATTGCCATGACCACGCCCGAAGGCGGCACGGTGAAGCCGTCCGATTTTCGTGGTCGCAAGCTGGTGCTGTTCTTCTATCCCAAGGACGATACACCCGGCTGCACGACCGAGAACAAGGACTTCTCGAGCCTCGCGGCGGAGTTCGGGGCGGCCGGCACGGCGCTGCTCGGCGTGAGCAAGGACCCGCCCAAGAAGCACCTCAAGTTCATCGAGAAGCACGGCCTCGCTGCGCCGCTTGCGACTGATGCCGAAGAAGGCGGACTGTCCGACGCGCTCGGCATCTGGACCGAAAAGTCGATGTATGGCCGCACCTACATGGGCATGGAGCGCACGACTTATCTCGTCGGTACCGATGGCAAGATCGCGCAGGTCTGGTCGAAAGTGAAGGTCAAGGGCCACGCCGAGGAAGTCCTCGCCGCTGCCAGAGCGCTCTAATCCGGCGATGACCCAATCATCCGTTGCCGCTGCGATCCGCGGAGCCATGCTCACCGCGGATCCTGCGGCCATGGCAGCGCGCGCCGTCCGGCGTGACTGGGCAGCGGGGCGTCTGGCATTCATGTTCGATGTCGCGATGCCCGATGAGCCCGCGCGCCCCGCACGGCCCGAATTGCTACCGCCCAACGCCATGCCCAAGCGTGGGCGCGGCGGGTCGGAGCGCGGACGGCTCGCGCTGCTTCATGCCCTCGCGCATATCGAGTTCGTCGCGATAGACCTCGCGCTGGATGCGGCCGGGCGTTTTGGTGAACAGCGCGGGCCAGAGTTCGTTACCGACTGGCTCGACGTTGCGGCGGACGAAGCGATGCATTTTTCATTGCTCGCCCGCAGGTTACGCACGCTGGGATCGGATTATGGTGCGCTTCCGGCACACGACGGGCTGTGGGACGCGGCGCGCGAAACGGCACATGATCCCGCTGCGCGCCTCGCTGTGGTGCCGATGGTGCTCGAAGCGCGCGGCCTTGACGTTACCCCCGTGACGATCGAGCGGTTTACCGCCGCCGGGGATCTGCGCTCCGCACGTATCCTCGAACGCATCCTGGGCGATGAGATTCGGCATGTGCGCTACGGCACAACGCACTTCCTGAAATTGTGCGACGAACGCGGTGAATCGCCGCCCGACCTCTGGAAAACCCTTGTGGCGCGGCATTTCCGCGGGGCTGTTAAGCCACCGTTCAACGACTCGGCGCGTCGTGCTGCCGGTTTGTCGTACGAATTGATGACAGGGGTTGTCTGATTAAGACACTTCCCCCTAACCCGTTTCCGGCGAGGCAGCGGGAGGGGTTTTCCGCACAGTCTCAGGGAACTTTTCAGGCAGACCGGAATGATCCGGCGGGCCGTTGGGAAGCTCCAGGTGGATCGGTTTCGGTCTCAGCAGCGCAAATGACGCTGCAGGACCAAGGCGATTAAGGGTTAGCGGGTCGTAATGGTTAACAACAAGATTTTGAAACTGGTGATTGGCTCGATTGGTGCTGCCGCCTGTTTCTTCTCGGCTCCTGCCATGGCGAACAGCGCCGCATCAGCCGATATTGCCGCCCCGCTCCGCGCCGCCGAGGCCGCCCGCAACGGCACCACTGCCGCCCCCGCTGATGATGAATTCCACAAGCTGTTCGCCAGCTGGAAGGCCCTTGAAGGCGGTTCGCAAGTCGGCGCCGCCATCGCTCCTGCCCAGCGCAACAACAGCGTCTCGATCCCCTCGCTCGTTCCCATTTCGACGAACCGCGCCATGAGCAGCGGCTTCGGCATGCGCGTCCACCCCGTCCTTGGCGGCATGCGCGCGCACAAGGGCATCGATCTTCCCGCCACCACCGGCACCCCGATCCACGCTTCGGCGGATGGCATCGTGGAAAAGGCGGACTGGTTTGGTGGTTACGGCCTGTTCGTCGAGCTGGAGCACGGCGGCGGCATGGAAACCCGCTACGGCCACATGTCGCGTATCGCGGTTGCCGAAGGCCAGCGCGTTCGCAAGGGCGACGTGATCGGCTACGTCGGCTCGACCGGCCGCTCGACCGGCTCGCACCTGCACTACGAAGTGCGCATCGGCGGCGAAGCCGTGAACCCCATGCCCTACATGCAGACCGTCGCCCCGGGCGTCTCGACCGAGACCGTTCTGGCGCAGAGCGACGTCCCGGCTCCGCTGGCGCGCTGAGCGCCGCGAACCAGCTCATCTTGGAGAGGATGGGATGAAGGCGGCGGAAAGCGCCGCCTTCTTCTTTTATGCGCTACGCCAGGGGAAATCGCGTCGGCTGACGAATCCCGTTGCATGACTTAATCGTGCGGTTAAACTCTCGTGAAAGACGGCCGGACAGCGCCGCCGATCCTGAGAGGATGCGCATGCACTACCACCCGAGTATCCACGCCAAGACCAACCCAGAAAAGCCTGCCGTGATCATGTCCGGCAGCGGCGAGGTCGTGACCTACGGAGAGCTCGAAGCGCAGAGCAACCGCTTCGCCCAGCTGCTCCGCTCGCGCGGGATCGGGATCGGCGACACCATTGCGCTATGCTTCGAAAACCACCCGTTCTTCTTCTCGCTGTGCTGGGGCGCGCAGCGGGCCGGCATCGTCTATGTCGCCATCTCGTCGCGCCTCGCCCCGCCCGAAGTCGCCTACATCGCGCGTGACAGCGGCGCCAAGCTGCTCGTCGGCAGTGGCACGCTCACACATCTGCTGGATGCCGTCGCCGAAGCAGCGCCCGAAGTGCCGCAACTGCGCCTCGGCGGCACTGGCGACCAAGATCTCGCCGCCGCGCTCGAAGCCATGCCGATCGAGCCGATTGCAGACGAACGCGCGGGCTGCGACATGCTCTATTCCTCAGGCACCACCGGCAAGCCCAAAGGCGTGCGCGTACCCCTGCCGGAAGACCCCGCCATCGGCGCCGCCAATTCGCTCATCATGTTGGCGGGCGGCCCCTTCGGCATTCGTCCCGATGCGGTCTACCTCTCCCCCGCCCCGCTCTACCATGCTGCTCCGCTGCGCTGGTCGATGACCGTCCACCGCTTCGGCGGCACCGTGGTCTGCATGGAAAAGTTCGACGCCGAAAAGGCGTTGGAGGCCATCGAGCGCTACAAGGTGACCGACAGTCAGTGGGTGCCAACGCACTTCGTGCGTATGCTCAAGCTGCCTGAAGAGGTTCGTGCGCGCTACGATCTTTCCTCGCTGCGCGGCGCGATCCACGCCGCTGCTCCCTGCCCGGTTCCGGTCAAGCAGGCGATGATTGAATGGTGGGGCCCGGTGCTCAACGAGTACTATGCCGGCACCGAAGGCAATGGCTTCACCTTCATCTCCAGCCCCGAATGGCTGCAGCGCCCCGGCTCGGTTGGCCGTGCCCTCCTCGGCACAATCCGCATCTGCGACGAGAACGGCGATGAAGTGCCGCGCGGCACCGAAGGGCAGGTCTTCTTCGAAGGCGGCAATCCCTTCGCCTACCACAACGATCCTGACAAGACGCGCGATGCCACCAACAAGCACGGCTGGACCAGCCTCGGCGACGTGGGCTGGGAGGACGAGGACGGCTACCTGTTCCTCACCGACCGCAAGAGCTTCATGATCATTTCGGGCGGGGTGAACATTTACCCGCAGGAGATCGAAAACCTGCTCATAACCCACCCAAAAGTGGCCGACGTTGCCGTGATAGGAGCGCCTGATCCGGACATGGGCGAGCGTGTGGTCGCCGTCGTCCAGCCGCACGACTTCGAGGAAGCCGGCCCCGCCCTCGCCGAAGAATTGACCGCCTGGCTCGCCCCCCAGCTCAGCCGCGTGAAGCTCCCGCGCCAGATCGATTTCCGCGCCGATCTGCCCCGCGAACCCACCGGCAAGCTGTTCAAGCGTCTGCTCCGCGACGAATACAAGGCCGCGGCCGCAGCCGCCGCTTGACCCTTTTTTCCAGGACATAACCCATGGCCACCACTGCCGACCGCATCGTCCCCGAAGAGATCGGCCGCGCCGTGATCGATCCAGCCGCCTATGCCGCGTGGGACCCGCTGCTCGATCAGTTTGACACATTGCGCGAAGAGGGGCTGCAAGTGGCCCGCGTCGTCTCGTCCGCGGATCTGCACGAGCCGTTCTGGCTGGTCAGCGGATTCGACGAAGTGATGGCCGCGAGCAAGGACAACACGACCTTCCTCAACCACCCCAAGTCGTCCGTGTTCGCCCTGCGCAGCACCGATGCGCTGGCCCGCGCGATCACCGGCGGCAGCCCACATCTGGTGCAATCACTCGTCCAGCTTGATGCGCCGCTCCATCCCAAGCTGCGCCGTCTGACGCAGGACTGGTTCATGCCCAAGAACCTGCGCACCATCGAGGACCGCACCCGCAAGATCGCCGAGAACACCGTCAATCGCCTGCTTGAAGCCGGCGGCGAGGGCGATTTCACCAAGCTCGTCTCCTCCCCCTATCCGCTCCATGTCGTCATGCAGATTCTCGGCGTGCCCGAGGCGGATGAGCAGCGCATGCTGGTGCTCACCCAGCAGATGTTCGGCGGGCAGGACGAAGAGCTCAACCAGTCCGGCATCAAGGACTTGCCGCCTGAAATGATCACCCAGATCGTCGCCGGCGCAGTCAAGGACTTCGAGGCCTATTTCGCCGCGCTCGCCGCCGAACGCCGCAAGAACCCGACCGACGACGTCGCCACCGTCATCGCTAACGGCACCATCGATGGCCAGCCGCTCGATGACGTTGTCACCGCCGGGTACTACATCATCACGGCCAGCGCAGGGCATGACACGACCAGCGCATCGACCGCAGGCGCCATGCTCGCCCTCGCCCGCGATCCGGAGCAATTTGCCCGCGTCAAGGCCGATCGCAGCCTCTTGGGCGGTATCGTCGAGGAAGCGATCCGCTGGACGACGCCGGTGCAGCACTTCATGCGCACGGCCTCGGCGGATACCGAACTGGGCGGCCAGAAAATCGCCAAGGACGACTGGCTGATGCTCAACTATGTCGCGGCCAACCACGATCCGTCGCAGTTCTCCGATCCGCGCCGGTTCGATGCAGCGCGCGAAGGCAATCGTCACCTCGCCTTCGGGGCAGGTGCGCACCAGTGCCTCGGCCTCCATCTGGCGCGGCTTGAAATGCGCATCCTGTTCGAGGTTCTGCTCGACCGGCTCGAGAGCGTGGAACTCGCTGGCGAACCCGCTCGCGCCAAGTCCACGTTCGTCGGTGGCCTCAAGCGCCTGCCACTGCGGTGGACGGCGGCCTGAGCCAAGCCGTTACTGCGCCAGCAGTCGCCGCATGATTTCGCGCACGTCGTCCGCCATGTCCGGCCGCTCAAGCGCCAGCGACAGCGTCGCCTCGACGAAACCGGCCTTGCTGCCGCAGTCGAACCGGCGCCCGGTGAAGGTCACCGCGTGGAACGGCTGGCTGCCAATCATGCGGGCCATCGCATCGGTCAGCTGGATCTCGCCGCCCGCGCCCCTTTCCTGACCTTCCAGCGTGCGCATCACTTCCGGCTGCAGGATATAGCGGCCAGAGATAATCAGGTTGGAAGGCGCTTCCTCCCGCTTGGGCTTTTCAACGAGGCCGGTCACTTCAGTCAGCTTGTCGGAAATCCGCGCGCCCGGAGCGATCACGCCGTAGCTGGAAACTTCTTCTTGCGGCACTTCGAGCACGCTGATCAGGTTGCCGCCGACTTCGTTGTAGGCCTCGACCATTTCCTTCATGCAGCCCGGCTTGCCGATCATGAGCTCGTCCGGAAGGAAGATCGCGAACGGTTCGTCGCCCACGATCGCACGCGCACACCAGATCGCGTGACCTAGTCCCATCGGTACTTGCTGGCGCACTGTCACCAGATTGCCCGGCAGGATGCGGGTGGCATCGAGAATCGAGAGGTCCTTGTCGCGGTCGCTCATCGTCCGCTCCAGCTCGAAAGCGGTATCGAAATGCTCGACGATGGCCGTCTTGCCGCGCCCGGTCACGAAGATCAGTTGTTCGATCCCGGCTTCCCGCGCCTCATCGACGGCGTACTGAATAAGTGGTCGGTCGATAATCGGCAGCATTTCCTTGGGGATGGCTTTGGTCGCCGGAAGAAACCGCGTACCCATACCCGCCACCGGGAACACCGCCTTGCGGACGGGCTTGCGGACGGGCTGCGATGCATTGCTTCCGGACATGTCGACTTTGATCCCCTACCTTTGATGGCCGATCATGGCCCTTCGCACACTCTGGCATAATGATGCGCTAATGTGCCATCATTTCGATCCTGTTGCGCCAATTGGCAAACAGGCTAAACGACCGCGATGGACAAGATCATCATTCGCGGCGGCAATCGCCTTTCCGGTACGGTTCCAGTCTCGGGCGCAAAGAATGCAGCACTTACCCTGCTGCCTTGCGCGCTGCTCACCGAAGAACCGGTGACGCTGCGCAATCTGCCGCGCCTCGCCGATATCGACGGCTTCCAGCACCTGCTCAACCAGTTCGGCGTTTCGACCTCGATAGCCGGTGCACGCCCGGAGGACTTCGGCCGCGTGATGACGCTTCAAGCCACACGCCTCACTTCGACCGTCGCGCCTTATGATCTCGTCCGCAAGATGCGCGCCTCGATCCTCGTCCTGGGCCCGCTTCTGGCCCGTGCCGGAGAAGCCACGGTTTCCCTGCCGGGTGGCTGCGCGATCGGCAACCGCCCTATCGACCTCCACCTCAAGGCACTTGAGGCCTTTGGCGCGCAGATCGAGCTGGCGGCGGGCTATGTCCGCGCCATCGCCCCCGATGGCGGCCTGCCGGGCGGTGACTACAGCTTCCCGATCGTCTCGGTCGGCGCGACCGAGAACGCGCTGATGGCCGCCGTCCTCGCGCGTGGCACCAGCACGTTGCACAATGCCGCGCGCGAGCCCGAGATCGTCGACTTGTGCAACCTGCTCGTCGCGATGGGCGCGCAGATCGAAGGGATCGGCACGTCCGATCTTACCATCCACGGCGTCTCGCGCCTCCATGGCGCCACCTACATGGTCATGCCGGACCGGATCGAAGCGGGCAGCTATGCCTGCGCCGCCGCGATCACCGGGGGCGACATCACCCTCGCCGGTGCACGCGCGGAAGATATGGCGGCTACCATCCAGGCCCTTCGCGATGCCAACGTGCTGGTCGAACAGGTCCACGGTGGCCTGCGCGTGGCTAGTGACGGCCAGCTGCGCCCTGTGACACTCTCGACTGCTCCATACCCTGGCCTCGCCACCGACATGCAGGCGCAGCTCATGGCGATGCTGTGCCTTGCGAGCGGGTCAAGCGTGCTGACCGAGACGATTTTCGAAAACCGCTACATGCACGTGCCCGAGCTCAACCGCATGGGCGCGCATATCGAGACCAAGGGCCGCACCGCAATCGTCCACGGCGTCAGCAAGCTGCATGGCGCCGAGGTGATGGCGACCGACCTGCGCGCGTCGATGAGCCTCGTGATCGCCGGACTTGCCGCCGAGGGCGAATCGCAAGTCCACCGGCTTTATCACCTCGATCGCGGTTATGAGCGCCTTGAGGAAAAGTTCGCGCTCATCGGTGCGGACGTGGAGCGCGTCGGCGGCGACTGATGCCGGATCGGGCGCCCGCATCGTCGCTGGCAGAACTCACCCGGGTGTTTGCGCGGATCGGCTGCCTCAGCTTCGGCGGACCCGCAGGGCAGATCGCCCTGATGCAGCGCGAATTGGTCGACGAGCGCCGCTGGGTGGAACAAGGCGCTTTTCTGCGCGCGCTGAATCTCTGTCACCTCCTGCCTGGGCCGGAAGCACAGCAATTGGCGACGTGGATCGGCTGGCGGCTGCACGGTGTGCGCGGCGGCCTGATCGCGGGACTGCTGTTTGTGCTTCCCGGTGCCGCTGTGATGCTGGCGCTTTCGCTGCTCTATGTTGCTGCCGCCGGCCTCCACTGGTTCGCGTCGCTGTTTCTGGGGATCAAGGCGGCGGTGCTGGCGGTTGTACTCCAGGCGCTGCTGCGGGTTGCCAAGCGTGCGCTGGGAACCCGCTTCAAGTTGTTGCTGGCCATTCTCGCCGCGCTTTCGCTCACCGTACTGCGTACACCGTTCCCTCTGGTGATCCTGACCGCCGGGTTGATCGGCGCGGCGACGGTGCAATGGGCGCCGGAATGGCTCGGAAAGCACCACATCGCTGCTGACTCAACCCCTCTCGCGACGCCACAGCAACTCATTGCCCTCACGGCCCGCACGATAATCCTGTGGCTTCTTGTCTGGGCGCTGCCGCTGGGACTGGTGTACCTGCTGCTGGGCCCGCACCATGTCCTCTGGCAGATCGGCCTGTTCTTCTCTCGGCTCGCCGTGGTGACTTTCGGCGGGGCCTATGCCGTGCTGGCCTATATGGCGCAGGCGGCCGTCAGCGGGTTCGGATGGCTCGCCCCCGGCGAGATGGCCGATGGTCTGGGCCTGGCCGAAACGACGCCCGGCCCGCTGATCATGGTCACCCAGTTCGTCGGCTTCCTTGCTGCGTGGCGCCATCCGGGGATCTTGTCACCGCTGGCGGCGGGCCTGCTGGGAGCCGGCCTCACCACCTGGGTGACGTTTGCCCCCTGCT
>Ga0247718_1000369_pt1 | contig 12442 bp, 20 predicted proteins | sample 21E_DmetaG_FD_189045 | JGI IMG/M metagenome (GOLD analysis project Ga0247718, IMG submission 189045) | Soil microbial communities from hillslope of Landscape Evolution Observatory, University of Arizona, Oracle, AZ, United States - 2-1-E_D | ecosystem: Engineered > Artificial ecosystem >...
TAGAAACGTTCAGAGCCAACCCCACCGCCTTCGTTCGCTCAGCGAGATCGCGATAGAGGTGTTTTGACAGCCTCAGGGTGCGAGTCTGTCGCCGGGTCACAATGTTGATAGCCATGATGTGCGGTCCTTTCAGGTTTGCACGTTGTGGTCAGGGGCCGGCGCGTGTGACAGCACTGCCGGTCCCGCTTTGCCTCAGTTCCGCTGAGGCGCAGGGTTCCATCATCATCGAATGTCCCCGAGCACGCGCCCCACGAGCTCGGCCTTGTGCTTGGTCGTCAGGTGCGAATAGCGCTTCGTCACGCTGAGCTGGCGATGCCCCAGCACCTCGGCGATCTGCAGCAGCGGGGCGCCGGCCTGCGCCAGGTAGGACGCGCAGCTGTGGCGCAGGTCGTGGAACCGGAAGTTCCGGACGCCGGCAGCGCGCAGCGCCTCGGCCCAGACCGGATCGAAGTTGAAGGCCGCGTCCGGCCGGCGCTTCGACGCGAACACCAGGGCGGTCGGCTTGCGCGGCTCGGGCTGCAGGCGGGTCAGCTCGTCAACCACGGCCGGCACCAACGGCAGCACCTTGCGGTCGCCGTTCTTGGACCGGTGGACGGCGGCCTCTGCCCGCTCTAGGTCGACATCGCACCAGCGCAGCGCCTCGAACTCGCCTCGCCGCGCGCCGGTCGTGATGCCCATCAAAACCAGGACGTAAAGTTGCTGCCACCGGGAGGCCTTGCAGGCGGTCAGCAGTCCGGTGCGCTCGTCGTCGCTCAGGAAGCGGACGATCTCGTTCTTCTCTGGCCGCAGCTCGAGGTGGCGGCAGGGGTTCGTCCAGTCCTTCGGGGTCATCCTGCGGCGCTGCGCCCAGGTCAGGACAGCCGACAGGGCGGCCTGGTAGCGGTTGAGGGTGGCCGGGCTCAGCGGCTTGCGCTTCGCCTTCATGACGGCGTTGCCGTCGGCGTCCTTGCCGGCGTAGTACCGGCCGCGATGGGCGGCTAAGTCCTCCAGGGCGGCGAACAGTTCGTCGTCGCTGAGGGAGAGCAGGGGCGTAGGGCCGAATCGAGCCTTCCACCAGTCCAGGCGCTGCTGGCGGGTGGTGTCACGGCCGGCATAGGCGGCCATGTAGGCGTCGATCAGTTGCCCGATCGTGATAGAGCCGTCCCTGGCGCCCGGGGTGGGCGCTGGGACGATTCCTGCGGTTTGGGCGGTGGTGGCAGCCGCCGCCCGGTCACCGGGGGACCGTGTAGTCCGTTCCATTCTCAGACCTCTTCATCAGTCGCCCGCCTTTTTCACCGGCGGACTAAGTGGAGAGTCTGGGAAGGCCCGTCCTTCCTAGCATCTGGTGGCGCTTCAGGGATTCGAACCCCGGACCTGCGGATTATGATTCCTGATCCCCACACTCTCACGCACAGTCTGACACGCACAGACACGCGATGCAAGCGGCGGATTGATCAGGGTGAGTGAGGCGCTGCCCAGACAAAGAACAAGGGAGAACTATGAAGCGTGTTTTGCTGGCGATCCTCGTGATCGGAGTTGCGACAGCCGCTTGGTTTGGGTATGCGCAGTACGAGCGCGTGCGCCTTGTCGAACAGGTTCTCCCTCACGTCAAGAACTCGTCGCTGCGTGCGGAGAACGCAAGCCGCACCGTGACCGATACAAAGACGCAGATGACCTACAAGGAGTTGTTCGACCGCCTGGAGGCCGACATCGCCGAGGTCGAGAAGCGAGTTCTTGAGGTCCAAACTATCGCGACAGACGGGACGAGACCAATCACTAATCCTTCGATTGCATATCTGATTGCAACGCAGGAGTATTTGCGTGCGCTCATGCAAAACTCTCGTAAGACGCTCGGTGTGGAAAGCGCGATCGAACGGGCAACGAAGGATCTAGAAAGCTACAAGACAGCATCCGGCTACTCTGCGAGCTATGCGAAGGAGCGACTCGATGCCTCTTTGGCTGACTCAGAGAAGAGCCTCAAGGACCTGAAGGAGTCGGCCGTCGCCCTACACAAGTCGGCAAAGGAGTTGCAGACCGCGCGCGCCAACGTTCAGACGCTCTTTCCTGAAGATGCACTGATCGCAACGAGTCAGATAGCCGCCGTAATGGAGAAGCGCTCGATCCCGGAATGAATTGGCATTAGGCCGCGGAACGCTTATCCGCCGGTCGGTTTCGAGGGCGCTGGTCCCGTGGCCGAAGCGGCCGTAGAGTGCGCCCATCGCGACTGCTGTTCGGAAGGGCTCAGATGCTCAAGTCATTGTCGGCCGCCTGCGCTGCGCTCGCGCTCTGCGTGGGCTGCGCCACCCCCAGCGAGTTGGGCCGCAAGGCCGATACGCTTAGGCCCGGGGTGTCAACGGCGTCAGATGCCATCACGCTCATGGGGCCTCCGAAGTCCACGAGTTCGATGGCCGATGGGGGCCGCCTGCTGCAGTGGATCGAGATCAAACCGGGGCTGCTCAATGCGACCAGCGGACATGTCGCCATCCTGTTCGATCGAGCGGACAAGATGGTCCGCGTGACTCACCGCTTCGACTCGGAGGGGCGATAGACCGTGTCGCGCGTCTCGTGAAGGACAGAGGGATGAGCGATCCGCCGGCGGACTTGGCGACCTACACGGTGCACCAGCTGCTGATCTCCGGCAGCCGGTTCGTGGGCGACTATGACGAGGACGCCGCGGTCGAGCACTACCTCAAGCTGCATCCCGAAGCGGATCCGTCCGCGGTGCGCGCCGAGCTGCGGGAAGAGATCGCACGCCTGGAACACCCATGACGCGGGAAGAGTTCGATCGCCGGTTCGACGAGATGGAGTGCGCCGAGGACGAGCGCGACGCCGACGGCTCGGTCACCTTCGACGGTGACCCGCTGTGGGACGCCTACACCAAGGCTCTGGCCGACGAAGCGGTGGCCGAGGGACGACGCATCCGCGAGGAAGCCGGTGGTGACCCTCACATCGCTGCCGCGATTTGCCGGCGGCTTCAGCGCCGCACGTCTTCAACTACGCGGCGCACCAGGCCCTGAAACTCGACGACGGTGATCGCGACAAAGCCAGACGGCGCTTGCTGGCTCCACCCGTCCTCTAGGCGCCGACCGTATGGCAGCCCGTTGGTCAGGAAGATGATGGGGCCAGCCTTGTAGCCGGTCAGCACCTTGACCCCTTCTAGGATGGTGTTCCTGCCCGACGGGTCGACATCTTCCGTCGTGAAGCCGTAGCGCCGCGTCCCGATCGAGACAGTCCAGTTTGCCCGGAAGCGCCCCGTGTCGACCGGCGAGCGCATCACGATGCGCGTGAGCATCTCGATCGCCACCTTGCGCACGACCAAATCGACATTGGCATTGGTCTTCTTGGCGAACTCGGCCACCGACAGCGAGAAGCGCGTAGGACGGGGCATCTTCACCTCAGGCCAGCAGCACCATTGACGCCAAAGCGATTGCTCAGCGCCGGAGCGAGGCCGTAGCCCTGAGCCGTCCTGGCGTTGAGGCGCTGCTCGAACTGCTCGTACAGCACGTCGATGGTGAGGCCGCCGTTGCTGTCCTGCCTGGTGCTCACCTGGGGGGCCTGCGACGGCCCACCGATGATGTTGACCTTCACGTTCACGGCCGGTGCTGCTGCCGCATTCGAGCCGCCAATCGCAGGGTTGTAGGCCTTCGGGACGATCGCTTCCCCCTCGTGCACCAGCGCGAGCATGTCGCGCGGCACGCGATTCGTGCCTACGTCGAACGAGGGCACACCAAAGAGGGATCCCCCGATGTCGAGCAGGCTACCGAACAGGCCGCCCCCACCGCCTACCGAAGCTCCGGCCGCTGCTGCTTGGAACGATGCAGCGGCCGAAGTAGCCGCAGCAGCTGCCGCAGACAGCGAACCCGTCAGTGCCGTCGCTGCCGCGGTCTCACCGGCGATGACGGCTGCGAGCGCCGTGCGCCCAGCGGTCTCGCCGGCCATGGCCGCTACCGAGGCTGTCAGCCCAGCGCCCTCGGCTGTGATCGACGCCAGTAGCCCGGTGCGCGCCGCTGTCTCGCTGGTGATGGCTGCCACCACGGCGGCCACCGCAGATGCCTCGCCCGTCAGCGCGGCCGTCAGTGCCGTGCGTGCGGCGGTCTCGCCTGTGATCGCGGCGATTGCCGCCGATGCAGCCGACGTCTGAGCAGCACTCGCCGCGAGCTGCGTCGATGCCGCGGCAGTCGATCCCGCGGACGTGATCGCGCCAGTCGCTGAACCGAGAGCGGAAGGACCACTCTTGATGAGGTCCGTCACTGCCTGGCCAAACGGCTTCGCAATGGTCTCGCGGATGCCGGTTCGCAGTCCGTCTTTCAGAAGACCCTGCAGGTCCTGTACCAAGCCCTGCCCTACGGAGCGCAGGTCGCGCATGTCAACCAATGCTCCCTCGAGCGCAGAGCTGAAGCTCGACCCGAGCTGCTGCGCGAAGTCACTGGCCTTCTTCGCCTCTTCGGTGATCTTCGATGTAGCCCGCGCGCCGTCGGTCAGCGCTGCCATGGCCTCGCGAATCTTCTGGGCCTGCGCCGGGTCGGCGGTCTGGCTCAGAGCGGCCTGCAGCAGCTCCATCTGCTCGCGCGCCCGCTCGATTTGCGCGGTCGGTGTATCGGCAAGCAGTGCATTCAGCGCACGCTGCCGCTCGATCGCGGCCTGCTGCGCCGGGTCAAGGCTCACGATCGCTGCCTCAACGTCTCGAATGGCTTCGTCGACAGCGACGCCGCCACCCCCAGAAGCCTTGATGCTGACGAGCGCCTGCAACTCCGCGCGCAGCGACGCGATGCGCGCCACGTCAGTTGCTACCAAGCGCTGGATTGCGGCTGACAACGACTCGGGTACCTCCGGCCCGACGAAGGCCGTCTCGCTGCGCAGAGACCGCGTCGCTCTGGCGGTTGCCCGACTGCTCGCCGTCGGCACCGTGGGCGCCGGGAGTGTCGGCTGCCGCACTGTCGGGGCGGGTCGCGATGCCTCCTCGGCGAGCTCCTTCATTCGCTGGGTGGTCGCCACCGCCTCGCGCTGCAGGTCGAACAGCTTCAGCCGCAGGTTCTCGTAGCGCCGCTGCGCCGCCTGGTTGCCCGGATCACGCTCGAGAACGTTGTCGAGCCCGACCATGACATTCGTCAGTCGCTCTATCTCGGCAGACTGGTTTCGAGCCAGAGTCTCGAGCTTGCCGAGTTCGTCCAGCCCGAACGTGCGAGCGATGGCAGCACCCAAGGTGATCAGGGAACCCTCGAACAGGCCGGCATCGGCTGTGGCGCGGGCCAGGTACGTCGATGCCGCAGTGAGGCCCGGCAGCATCTCGCTGGCCAGCCGCAGGCCGACGCCGCTGATGGCGGTCTGCAGCCGCGTCAGGTCGTCGTTGAACTGCTCGGAAGCCCGCGCGGTGTCGGTGCTGATCACGACGCCCAGCCGCTCGGCTTCCATTCGGACCTGCTCGATCCCGGCCCGGCCCTGGTTCAGCAGCGGCACGAGATCCCTGCCTCGCTCACCGAACAGCTGGAGCGCTAGCGTGGCCTTCTGCGCGCCATCGGGCATGGAAGCGAACCGGTCGGCCACCTCGCCCAGCACCCGGTCAGCGTTCTTCAGTTGCCCGCTCGCAGTCGTCGTGCTGATGCCGAGGTCAGCGAGGGCTGCGCCGTTCGAGGCGATCTGCTTATTGAGCTGCGACAGCGCCACGCCGAAGGCTTGCCCCTCCACCCCGGCGAGCTTGGCTGCGTAGCTGAGCGAGCTGTACTGCTCGGTCGCGAGGCCTGCCGCCTGTGCGGCCTTGCCGGTCGCGTCGGCCGCGTTGATGGACGACCGAGCCAAAGCGAGGAAGCCGGTGGCGCTAGCGGCCGCGGTCAGGCCGATCTGACGGCCGAGGGAGCTGTAGGACCGTGCGAGTTGGTCCGTGGCCCGTTCAACGCGGCCGCTCGATTCGGCCAGCTTGTCGAGCTCCCGACGCGCCCTTGACGCACTGCTGGGGTCAATAGCGATCTCGAGTTGTGCCAGATCCATGTGAAGTCCTTTCTCAGTGAAGTGTCATGGACGGATTGACATTCCGGCGCTCAGCCGCAGCGGGCTCGCTACAGCGCCGCGAGCCGCGCGAGCAGGCCTCGTCCGCCATCGAAAGCACGGAGGGCGCGTGCGAGCTCGCGGATCTGCTCACGCTGCCCTCCCTGAAATCGGTTTCGTGCGGCGCGAGCCTTGCCTTCCTGGCTTCGGGGGCCGGTCGATTTCTCCCACGGTCGCCAGGTGCGGATCAGTTCGGCCTGCCTTGCTCTGCGCTCGGGGGTCCAGCCGTTCGCCATGCGATGCCTCCAATAGTTCGGTTGGCGTGTTCTTGGTTTCGGAGCGCGCACGCGATGCGGCGGGCGCCGGGCTGAGTGGGACGCCGTTGTTCACCTGCTGCTGGCCGCCGTTGTTGATGTTGGCCTGGCGCGCAAAGACGGCAGGTCCCTGCTTGACGACGGCAAGCGTCTCGACGGTCGTCCGTGCCTGGCTCTGCGCCTTGAGCGCAAGACGCAGGTAGCTCTCCATCCGCTCATGGGTACTGGCCAAGCCAGCGCGCGCCGCCAGGCTGGTGAACAGGCAGTCGAGCGCGCGGGCTTGGATGGCCAGCATTGCCTCGAGCTGCGTCAGGTCGCCGCGTGATGCGGCGGCGCCGGCCTTTTCCAACGTCTCCACCACTGCATTGGCGTTCAAGTCGCAGGTCGCGTGCGTGTTGTTGAGCACGACCTGCAGCGCGCCTAGCTGCGGACTAAGCTGCACATGGGCAACCGTCTCGACCTCGCTCATTCCATCGATCGCGCGGACATGTAGTTCCGGGACCTTTCTCGGTGCCCTGTCTTGGGCTGGTGCCTCAGTGTTCATTGCGGTTCCCCGGTGTTGGTGCCGGCCACGTGCCCATGCCTAGGCTCTGCCGGCTCTCGGTGGTTCGTTTCCGACGCCTGGCCACTCGCCGAGTAACGCCAGGTCGATCAGGCGGGCTCCTGGCCGGCCGTCACGACGCCAAGGCGCGCTGTTGGTGTTCGACGATGCGGCGCTGCTGCGCGGCCTGCAGCGCGTCGAAGCCGAAGACGCCGAAGCCCTTGCGGGTCATGTCGTCGTCGCTGGCGACGATCGTGCGCAGGACCAGTGCCGGCTCGAGGTCGACGACGCTGCTGGTGATGCCCGCGACATGCGCCAAGCCCCGGCGGCCCCAGTCGAGCGCAGCGCGCCCCGAGTCGACCGCTTCGGCTTCGACCGGGTTGTCAAGGCGCTTGGTGCGGTTCCAGACTGAGCGGACAAGCGCGACTTCGTGATCCAGCTGCATCTGAGCCACCGGCGCACGCATCAGGGCGATCATCAGGCGGTCGTGCCCCGGCTCGTTGTCGATCCGGGAGAGCAGCTTCGTGCGATCGTCCATCGACAGGGATCGCCACCAGTCACGCACCTCTCGATCCTCGATGGCCATGGCTGAGTGCGTCGGATCAAGAGAGGGAACGCGGGTGAGCGTCGCCTCGCGCTTGTCGAGGGACTCGGCGTATCCGTCCATCTGGCTCGACACCGCTGCAAGCCGCCTGATGAAGTCGGTGCGAAGGGGCTCGAGCTGACGCGACCGCCCGATATCGCTGAGCGTCTCATTGCGATGGATGGCGCTTTGCTTGTCGCCGAGCTCACCGAGGAGTTCGGCCATCGCTTCGAAGACCAGCACAGGCTCGAGCGCGCGCAGATGGTCGGGCGCGGCCTGGTGGTGGAATCGGTGACCAGTGGGGAACGCGTACACGACGCTCCCCGAGGTCTCGGTTGTCTTCTGCAGTGGCATGTTGTGACCTTTCAGTGTTTCGCCTGGTCTTTGAGGATTCGTCGGCGATGGGCTTGAGGTATCAGGCCGCAGCCTGGGATTCCTGCGCCATCCGCGCAGCGGCGGCTGCGTCATAGATGCCGGGCAGGCGGAAGCCGGTGTCGGTGCCGAGGTCGAGTGCGAGGATCGAGCCGGTCATGGGGTGCTCCCATGCGATGCCGCCCCGAACGCCGTCTGCACAATTTTGGCGAGGCGGTCATTGAGCGACACCGCCTGCACCGACGGCTGAAATTTCAGCCGTCCATGGTCGGCGCTCCCATCGTCTTGGGTGTCGGTGGTTCCAAAAAGCTGGAACTGCCACGGAACCACCGGAACCGGCCACCCCTGAATCACCCCGCCCCGACGTAGTGAAACGTCAGTCGGGGTTAGGGGTGGTTCCACGGTTCCAGTCCTTAAGGCGGAACCACCTCTTTGGAACCACTTAGAGGCGCTCATTCGTCGCTGTCCAGGAAGCGGGCGCCCTCGGCAGTCACCATGAATTTCGGGTGAACGCTGGAACCACCTTCGGAACCATCGCGCAGCAAACCCCTCGCGCCCAGAGCGTCGACCGCGCTCAGAACGGCCTGCTTGTTGCCGCCAACGGTCCTCGCGATTTCGTTCTTCGTCTGAGCGCCGCTGCGCACGGCGCGCAGCACCTTTCGATCGCGCTCGTCGAGGATCTGGTCGCGGGTCAGGGACGCACCGGCAACCCGACCGATGAAGAACCCATCGCGGTGCAGATAGATGGGCTCTGGCGCGCGCACCAGCAGGCTGCCGCGCGTCGACGTCAGCACCAGCGGATCGCCGCGCTCCTGGCCGGTTCGGCGCACTTTGGTCTCGATGTCTGACCAGGTGGCCGTCTGCAGCAGCAGCACGAAGCGGCAGTTGTCCGCGATGGCGGCCGAGCCGCTGCCGCAGTACATGTCGGCGACAGCGTCGCGGTAGTTCTGCTTCCCGGTGTGGTGCGGGATCACGACGTAGGCGCCTGTCGCATTGGCGACCGTGGTTGCGCCGGCGACAGTGGTGGTGATCACGTCCTCGTCGACGGTCTTGCCGCCTGCGAAGTGCCGCAGCGTGTCCAGCGCCACGCCGACCAAGTCCGGGATGTCCTCGAGCGCCTGCAGGAGGTACTCCTCTAGGCCGGTCGGTACCGCCGTGCCGCCGAGGCTGGTTGTGAAGGTGCGCACGCCGGCCTTGCCCTGCAGGCTGATGACGCGCACCTTCTGGCGCACGGCTTCGAGCTCGGCCTGCGTCAGCTGCGCGGCCTTCACCACGAGCGCTAGAGCCGCGTCGAGATCGTCCTGCGGGTCATCCGCCGACAGCAGCACGAACGTGCCGCGCGTCACGCGCATGCCCAGGAACTCGCGCCCGGTGGCGTGGCACATGGCCAGCGTCAGCAGCAGCGTCGTCTTGCCTGTGCCGCCGGCGGCGACCAGCGCGCCGACCTTGCCGGCCTGAATCAGCTTGCCGACCGCGAAGTCGACGAGGACTGTCTCGGCCGCCAGGTAGTCCGGTGCAACCCAGTTGCGTACCGCGTCGACCCACTCTGGCGCTGCTGCTGCAGCGTGGTCCGGTGTTGGTGCTGGTGTCGCCTTGAAGCGCCGCGCCGTGTAGCCCACTGGCAGGGTTGGCGGCGGATCGAGTCCCAGATCATCAAGCCTCATTGCTTCGGCCTCCAGCCGCGCTCGATCAGTCGCTGGCGCAGCTGCTCGCGCAGGTAGGCTTCGATCCAGTCGCGGTGCTGGGGCCACCGCGGGCCGTGGCAGCGCGCCAGGATCGCGAGCTGCGCCTCGTACCAAGCCTCGGCCTTGGCCAGCACCTCGGCCGGCTGCAGTTGATCGGGGGAAACCTTCACAAGCCCGGCGCCCCAAACTGCCGCAGGAATGTGCGCACCGCCTGCAGATCGGGCAGCGGCTTGACGAGGTTCCATTTGGAGACGATGAAGCTGCCGTCGGCCAGCTCGTGCAGCGAAAACCCGGCCAGCGCGCACTGAGCCTGCAGGTTCGCCAGCGGCTTGTCGGTCACCGCGCTCATGGCTGAGTCCTCGCCAGCAGCACCTGCAACTCGCGGTAGAAGCCCTGCAGGACCTCCGTGCGCCCTTTGCCCGCGAGCATGGTGGCGTACATCAGCAGGTCAGGCTCGCTGAGAGGCGGGATTGCTCTGACCTCGGCCGCGACATCCTGCAGGATTTGGCGGCCCACGTTCAAGTCAATGCGTTGCTTGGGCGTGAAGGTTGGGGGCGGGAGAAGCTCACCGAGTTGGCGGGCCATCCGCACGAAGGACGAGCTGCTCATGCGGCCTCCACCAAGGCACGTTGCAGCTCCGCATAGAAGCCGGCGGCGAAGGCCTCGTCGCGCGCCATGGCGGCCATGCCGCAAGCGACCAGCACCAGGCGCGGCTGCGCGTCGGGTTCGCGTACGGCGTCGACGATCTCGACGGCGAAGGCTTTGCCTTCAGCGTAGCCGAGCAGGTGGCGCTCGTCGGCCTTGAACGGCCGGGCCTGCGCCGCGTAGCGCCGGGCGTTGTCGAGCAGGATGGTCATGCGGCCACCTTCTCGCGGCCGATCTCGATCACGACGGCGTCGAACTTCTCGCAGTGCACGAGGTTGCGACCGCTGATCTGCAGCAGTGCTCCGGCCTCGACCAGCCGTGCACGGTTTTGCCTCATGAACCAGGCAAGGCTGGTCGAGGAGGGAAACACCTCCTCGCGCGTGGCCTGGTATTTGTGAGGGGGCTTGAGCTGGCCGAGCTCAGTCGCTGAGACATCCATACGAACACCTCCAGATGCGTGAAGGACGGGCCTGCCAGCCTCGTCAACGCATGCGAGTGCACGCGTCACGCCGAAGTGTTCGTGCGTTGTTGCGGGACACGCTTGCGGCGTCCCGCGGCTTGCTACTTTGGCCCGGGTCGCCGCAAGCGTTTACGGATCGTGTCGACCTCTACACCCCATCGCTCTGCCAGCTTCTTGTTCGCATCGGCCGGGGAAGTACCGTGGTCGGTCATCCGCCTCTTTTCGCGCTCAAGTTCGGGGCGCGTCGGTAGCTCAGACTTCGACGCATTGCTCGCGCGACTAGCGCGCTGTGCGTTTCGCTTGACGCCATCGGCCGCGGCGGCCCTGACGAGAGACAGTAGCTCGTCGTTGCCGAAGTGGCTCTCGAGCAATTGCTCGACCAGCGGAAGCTTGCCCGGCGTGCGCAGCGTCGACTTGGCGAAGTGCAGTCCCGCGACCTCGCGACGGTGCTGGGCACGCTCAGCCTCAAGTTGGAGCCGCAGTTGCTCGGCGATCACCGAAGCCCTGACAGCGAACCGAACGAGAGATTCCGGTGTGTGGAAAGCCTCGAGGTTGCTACGCAGCAGGGCTTCCCAGGCGGCCGGGTCGTCGGCGTAGACCAGTTCGCTGGTTGAGCGCCGGGGTGGCTTGACCCTCGGATCAGCCATCCGCCGCTCAGAGGAAGCGGCAGCGCCTTCCGGCGCCGCCTTGGTCTTCTTGCTGGCCGTCTTCGGGGCCTTAGTCTTTCCGGGGCGACTCTTTTCGGCAGGGCCTTTCGGTCCCGCCTTTGGTGTCTTGGTTGCCATCGAGACCTTGGCGCGCTTGGTGGTCACGACGCGATCGATTGCAGCCACGACTGAAACGGCGCGTCGGCGCGCGCGCGACTCAGAAAATCAAGTGGTTCTAGAAGACTGGCGTCACAACGGACCAAGTAATCGCCCTTGGGCAGCAGAGTCACGAAGATGCGCTTGCCATCCTCGCGCCTGATGGTCTTGGACACCAGGTTCCCGCCAGGCATCCCCGGTGCCGCGTATGGCCCCAACAGGCCGGACTGCAGTAGACGAGCGGGACTCATCCTGACGTCGATTGAATGTGCCGGCGGCAACACCAGCCACTTCTCAGACATGGCTCGCCTCCTTAGAAGAGTGGGTTACGGGGCCGCTCTTCACGGCAGCGCCGGTAGTACTCGGAACGCTCGGCGAGCAGTCGCTTGTTGACTCGCGGACCGAGGAAGGCCGCACGCGAAGGGCTCGCCAGCATGTAGTCCGGCACATCGCAGTACTCCCCCGTTGCCAGTCGGCCTTCAGGCCGGCAGGCGCGGAGCTTTGGGGCATGCTGCTGAAGATACTCGAGGGTCTCGGCGGCCTTGTCTTGAACTTTCTTGCCATACTCACTCAAGGGGATCGGCTCCCCAGGACGGATGCGCTCCCACGCATAGCGGTCGGCTAAGAGTTCGTTCACGAACTTGATGCGGCGATGGCACTCGTCGCGGACCTTCAAGTCCTCAATGGTCATCACCCGCCAGTTGTCGAAGTTGTCCTGCCGATGGCCGATCTCATGCTCTACCAAAAACGGGTAGATCTCATGATCTTCGAGAACCGACCAGTCGACTTCAGGGCGTCCTGCACCAACCGCGCGCAAGCGATCCGCATTGATCGAGGCCGCGACGTTGATCAAGGCACGCTCATGCCATTCCGGGGTATCGCTGGCGGCATCTTTGCAGACGAGCAACGCCCAAGGCGTGTACGTGCCCCAACAGCCTAGATGCTTGAACGTAGAAACGTTCAGAGCCAACCCCACCGCCTTCGTTCGCTCAGCGAGATCGCGATAGAGGTGTTTTGACAGCCTCAGGGTGCGAGTCTGTCGCCGGGTCACAATGTTGATAGCCATGATGTGCGGTCC
>Ga0247718_1000371_pt1 | contig 12436 bp, 10 predicted proteins | sample 21E_DmetaG_FD_189045 | JGI IMG/M metagenome (GOLD analysis project Ga0247718, IMG submission 189045) | Soil microbial communities from hillslope of Landscape Evolution Observatory, University of Arizona, Oracle, AZ, United States - 2-1-E_D | ecosystem: Engineered > Artificial ecosystem >...
CGACGTCGCCGCGGCGGCCGGCGTGTCGCTGTGGACGGTGTCGAACACCTTCAGTCACCCCGAGCGGGTCGCGCCCCCGACGCGCGAGCGCGTGCTGTCGGCGGCGGCGGCGCTCGGCTACCGGGGTCCGCATCCGCTGGCGCGCTCGCTGGCGTCCGGTCGCACGGGCCTGGTCGCGCTGGTCGGCCCGCACGGGGCGGCCCCCCTGCTCGCCGACCCGGCGGCGTCCCTCGTCGCCCGGGGACTCCTCGAGGCGTGCGATCGCGCGGGGGTGTCGCTAGTGCTGTCGGGAGCGCCGGGGGCGGCCCCCGTGGACGGCACCGTGCTGCTGCGATACCCGGGACCCGCTCCGGCGGCGGGACCCGTGGTGACGGTCGACGGACCGCCGACGCCCGCCGCCACCGCCGTCGCCGCCGACCTCGGGAGCGGCACGGCCGAGGCGGCCCGGTACCTCGCCCGCCTCGGGCACCGGGCGCTCGCGGTGCTGACGTGGCCCGGCGCCGGCGCCCGCCTGGAGGGGGCCCGTGCGGGGTGGGGCGACGCCGGCCGCCTGGAGGTGCTCGTCGCCGCCGAGGACGACGGGCTGGAGCGCGGCGGCACCGCGCCGGGACAGGCCGCGGGGATCCGCGCCGCCCGCACGCTGCTCACGCGCCGGGACCGCCCGACCGCGGTGCTCGCGCTGACCGACGCCATGGCACTGGGGGTGCTGGAGACCGCGCGCTGGGCGGGGCTGGAGGTGCCGGGCGACCTCTCGGTCGTGGGCGTCGACGACCTCCCCGCCGGTGCCGCGCACGGGCTGACCACGGTGTTCGTGCCCTACGCGCCCCTCGGCGCGCTGGCCGGGACGACGCTCGCGGCGCTGATCGCGGGCGGCGCGGCGCCCGCACCCGCGCCGCTGCCCACCTCGCTCGTCATCCGCGGGACCGCGGGGCCGCCCGTTGACCGCGCCCGACCCGCCGGGTAGCGTCCCCGTCCCACCTAAACGCTTAGGACGGAGGGCGGGATGACGGTTCTGGAAGCACCCCAGATGGTGACCGGCAGCCGGATGCTCTACTTCACCTGGGTCCCGGCCGACCCGGACGCGGTGCGCGCGCTGGTTCCTGATCGGCTGCAGCTGGCCGAGAACTCCCAGTGCTTCATCAACCAGTACGTCGTGGACGCCGACGAGCAGACGTCCGGCTTCGCGGCCTACTCGCTCACCTACATGGGGGCGGACCTGAGCGGTGCGGACACGCCCGACGGCGCCGTGCCGGGGCGCTGGTGGACCCACTACTACAACTCGAACGCGGACATGCGTGCGTACGCCTCGGCCCGTGGCGTCCCCGCCGAGACGGGCGAGACCACGCTGGAGGTGGCCGACGGGGTCGTGACGGCGACCACGCGGGTGGACGGCACGCCGATCATCCGCAGCCGCGCGCGCATCTCCGACGGGATCGCCGGCATCGGGCGGGGGCAGCTGCGGTACGTCACCGAGGTCGACGGCACCCTCATGAGCGGCCTCTACCCCTTCCGCGCCCTGCTCTCCGAGGGGTTCGAGGTGACCTCGTTCGAGTTCCTGGAGCCCGATCACCCGACCTACGCGCTGCGCCCGGCCGACCCGCTCGAGGTGACCTGGGGCTTCCACTCGCCCGACTCGTCGTTCTGCTACCCCGGCGGGGAGGGGCCGCTCGGCAGCACGCCGTAGCCGACGCGGAAGGGTGTGCCGCGGCGGTCCCCCTCCCGCCGCGGACGGTGGCGCCGCGCGGGGTTCCCCGCCGCGGACGGTGGTGCCGCGCGGGGTTCCCCGCCGCGGACGGTGGTGCCGCGCGGGGTTCCCCGCCGCGGACGATGGTGCCGCGGTGGTCCCCCCACGCCGGAGACGGTGGCGACCGCCGCCGGCCCGCGGCGCGCGGCGCGGGCCCTCCCGCATACTTGGCGGAGGTGACCGCCATCCCGCCACCGCCGGCGCGCCGGCGCATCTGGCCCGCCGTGCGGGGCGTGCTCACCCTGGCCGCCCTCGCCCTGGTGCTGTGGCTGGGGGCGACCCACCCCGACTGGGGTGAGATCGGGTCCGCGCTCGCCGCCGCCTCGGCGGGCTGGATCATCGCCGCGGGCCTGGTGAACATCCTGTCGCTCGTCGTGCGCGGCGCGGGGTGGATCGTGGCCGCCGAGATCGCCGCCGACCGCCGGCTGCCCTGGCTGCACGCGCAGGCCGCCTTCCAGATCGGTCAGGGCGTGAACACCGTGGTCCCCGGGCGCGTCGGGGAGCTGATCAAGGTCTACGTGCTGAACGGCCGCATCGGCGGCGGGGCCGCCCGGTTCTCGGCGCTGCTGGGGTCCGTGGCGGTGCACCGGCTGATGGACGTCGTCCCGCTCGGCATCGTCTCGCTGGCGGTCGTCGCGTTCGGGGAGCTGCAGGGCGGCCTGCGGGTGAGCGTGATCGCGACGCTCGTGTTCAGCGGCGCGCTGCTCCTGCTCGCGGCACGCCTGGCGATGCGGCCGGGGGCACGGGTGCGCAGCCGCCGCGCCGCCGAGATGCTCGACGCGCTGCGGGGAGGGTTCATGGTGCTGCGGCACCGCGGGCCGCTCGCGCTGGCGGTGGTCCTGGAGACCGTGGGCTGGAGCATCCAGATCGGGGTCGTGTGGCTGGGGTTCGTCGCCTTCGGCATCGATGCGGGTCCCGTCGCGGCCGGCGCGGTGGTGATCGCGACCAACGCGGCGACGCTCATCCCCCTGTGGCCGGGGAACGTGGGCCTGGTGCAGGTCGCCGTCGCCCTCGCGCTCGCGCCCTGGGGCGTGCCCCAGGCCGAGGGCATCGCCTTCGGCCTGGCGCTGCAGGGCGCGGAGATCATCACGGCGCTGGCGCTGGGAGGTGCCGGCATGGCCTACGAGGGCATCGGGCTGCGCCGGCTCCTCGCCACCCGCCGTCGCGTCGCGCCCCTGGCCGGTCCGGGGGTGGAGGAGGCCTAGACCCACCGCGCGGGGAGGTCGTGGCGAAGGTCACATGATCTAGGCTCGCCCACGTGACCCCCGTGGTCCCGGTGACGTCCCCGTCGCTCGTCGGGCGGCGGGAGGTGGCGGCGCGCCTGGCGCGCTTCAGCGCCGCGCGCGGCGGGCCCGTGGTCGCCGCGCTGCTCGGCGACGCGGGCATCGGCAAGACCCGCCTCGCGGACGCGGCCGTCGCCGACGCGCGGGAGCGCGGGCGGGCGGTGCTCGTGGGGCACGCCAACCCGGTCGACGCGGCACTGCCGCTCGGGGTCGTGCGCGACGCCCTGCGCGGGGCCCGCCGGCGCGGCGACGTGCCGCTGGAGGTACCGGACCCGCTGGGGCGCCGGTTCCCCGGCCTGCTCCTGCCCGAGCTGGGCGAGGAGACCCCGGAGGTCGAGCAGGACGTCCTCTTCGAGGCCGCGACGTCGTTCCTGCACTGCCTGGCGGCCGCGTCGGGCCTGCTCGTGGTGCTGGAGGACCTGCACGCCGCTGCGGGTCCCTCCCTGGCCCTGGTCGGGCACCTCGCACGCACCCTCGACGGCGCGGACGTGCGCATCCTCCTCACCGCGCGGCCCGACGAGGCCGGCCCCCCGTTCCATGCGTTGCGCGCGGAGCTGGCGCGCACGCGCCGGGGCGTCGAGCTGCCCCTGGGGCCCCTCGGCGAGGCGGAGGTGGCCGAGATGCTGACGGGTCTGATCGGCCGCGCCCCCTCCGCCGAGGCGCTGGCCGTCGTCGTGCGCACGACCGGGGGCAACCCCTTCGCGGTGGAGGAGGTGGTGCGGGAGGCCGTGGCGCGCGGCCGGCTGGACCCGGCGACCGGGGCGTGGAGCGGAGACGACGCCCTCGCCCTCCCCTGGTCGGTGCGCGAGATGCTGGTGGCCCGGTCGCGGACGCTTCCCCACGCCGACCAGGAGCTGCTCCGCCTGGCCGCGATCATGGGCGAGGAGGTGGACGTGCTGCTGCTCGGCCACGTCGCCGGCCTGCGCGCGGATCGCCTGGCCGTCGCCCTGGGCCGCCTGCGCGCCGCGGGGATGCTCGCCGATCCGGCCGGGCCGCCGCGCGAGGGCCCCGCCCCCGTCCGCTTCCGCCACGCCCTCGCGCGCGAGGCGATCCTCGCCGACATGCTGGGCGCCGAGCGGACGGCGCTCCACGCGCGCGTCCTCGCCGCGCTCGAGCGCCCCCGCGGCCCGGCGCCCGTCGCGCGCGTCGAGCAGCTGCTGGCGCACGCGCTCGGCGCCGGCGACGCGGAGCGCGCCGTCCGCTACCTGCGCGAGGCGGCGCTCCGCGCCCGCGCGCTCGGGGCGCACGCCGAGGCCGAGCGGCACCTGGCGCGCGCGGCGGCGCTCGCCGCCGAGGGCGTGGGCGCGGGGCTCCGCGCCGAGGTGCTGCGGGAGCACGGGCGCACCCTTGCGGCGATCGGCGACCGTGCCGGGGCGGTGGGCGTGCTCGCCGCGGCCCGCCGCGAGGCGCTCGCCGCGGACGACCCGGCCGGGGCCGCGGAGGCGCTGGCCCTGTCGGCCGAGGCGCGTCTGGATCTCGACCTGCGCGAGGGCGTGGTCGACGACCTGCGCCGCGCCGCGCGCGAGCTGGAGGCGCACGGCGAGGACGGGACGGCGCGACGGGAGACGCTGGCCCGGCTGGCGCGCGCCCACCTCGTGCTGGGCGACCACGCCACGGCGGCCGCGGCCGCCGAGGAGGGCCTCGCACGCCGGGCGGACGCGGGCGCCGTGGCGCGCAGCCTCCGGATCACCCTGGGCGCCGCGCGGGCGGCGCTCGGCGACACCGAGGACGGTGTCGCGCACCTGCGGGCGGGGCTGCGCGCCTGCGAGGAGGCGGGGGACGTGCTGGGCGCGCTGCGCGCGCACCTGAAGCTCGCGGGCGCGCACCAGGAGCGCCTCGACGACGCCGCGCGCCACGCGGACGCCGCCGTGCTGGTCGCGCGCGAGCGCCACCTCCCGCGGCTGCTGCTGGGGGCGCTGTGGCGCCGGGCCGCCCTCCACGTCGAGGCGGGGTGCTGGGGGGAGGCCGACGCCTGTGCCGACGAGGCCGAGGCGCTGCTGGCGGCGGTCGGGGGGGATCCGGTCGCCGCGATGGGCCTCACGGTCGTGCGCGGCATGCGGGCGCGCCGCACCGGCCGGGTGGACGCGGCGATCGAGTGCTTCTCACGGGTGGCCGACCAGTCCGCCCGGCTGGGGATCGAGGACCGCGAGCTGGAGGCGCTCGTGGGGCTCGCGCGCACACACCTGTCCGCGGGCGATCCGGCGGCCGCGTGGGAGGCCCTGGCGCCCGCGCTGGACCGGTGGCGGCGGCGGCCCGGCGGCCCGGCCTCGCCGGTCGCCGCCTTGGTGGTCACGGGCACGGAGATCGCCGCGATCGCCGGCGACGGCGCCGCGGCCGTACGGCTCGCCGCCGAGGTCGCGGCCCGTGCGCCCGGACCCCGGGGGAGCTACGCGCAGGCGATCGCGGCGGCGGCGGCGGGCCGGCGCCCGGCGGCCGGTGCCGTCGAGGACGCGGCCGCGCGGGTGGAGGCCTCCGGCCGGCGGCCCGAGGCGGCGCGGATGCGCATGGCCGCCGCCGAGGTGCTCGCGCGCCGGGACGACGCGCGGGAGGAGGCGGCCGATCTCGCCGCCGCCGCGCTCGGTCTGTACCGGTCGATGGGCTCCGGCGAGTGGGGGAGCCGCGCCGAGGGGCTGCTGCGCCGCCTCGGCCGCCGGGCGGCGCCCCGCGCCGGCGCGGGCGGACTGACACCGCGCGAGACCGAGGTGCTCGGCCTGATCGCGGAGGGCCTCTCGAACCGCGCCATCGCCGAGCGGCTGGTCATCAGCGAGGCGACGGCGGCCCGCCACGTGTTCAACATCTTCACGCGGCTGGGGGTGCACACCCGGGCGCAGGCCGTGGCCGTGGGCCTCGCCCCCGGGGGCACGGGTGTGCCGCCCGGGTCGCGCACGCCCTACGCATAGCCCGCGCCCCCATACGCATCCGCCGGCCGCCGGGATGCGCAGAACGGACGATGCCGCCGCGGGCGTGCGTTCCTAGCGTGGTGCCGACCCCGCAGAGAGGGAGGCACAGATGGAACCGATCACGCTCGCCATCGTCGTCGCGGCGGTGGCCGTGGTGCTCATCGTCACGCTGTCGACGGTCCAGATCGTCCCGCAGGCCCACGCCGCCGTGATCGAGCGGCTGGGCCGGTACACGCACACGCTCGATGCCGGCTTCCACGTGATCACGCCCATCGTCGACCGGCGCCGCTGCCTGGTGGACCTGCGCGAGCAGGTCGTGGTGTTCCCGCACCAGCCGGTGATCACCGAGGACAACGTCACCATCTCGGTGGACACGGTCTTCTACTACTCGATCTCCGACCCGTTCCGCGCCACCTACGAGGTGGCGGCCATGCTCGACGCGATCGAGCAGTTGGTGATCACCACGCTCCGCAACCAGGTGGGTTCGCTGACGCTCGAGGAGGTGCTCACCTCGCGCGAGCGGGTGAACGCCAACCTGCGCCACGCGATGGACGAGGCCACCGGGCGCTGGGGGCTGCGCGTCAACCGGGTCGAGCTGAAGTCGATCGACCCGCCGGGGTCCATCAAGCAGGCCATGGAGAAGCAGATGCGCGCCGAGCGCGACCGGCGCGCCGCGATCCTGACCGCCGAGGGCGAGAAGCAGTCGGCGATCCTGGTCGCCGAGGGGGAGGCGCGCGCGCGCATCCTCCAGGCGGAGGCCGAGCAGCGGGCCGCCGCGCTGGAGGCCGATGGCGACCGCCAGGCGAAGGTGCTCCGGGCCGCGGGCGACAGCGAGGCCATCCGGGCGGTGTTCCGCGCCGTGCACGAGAGCGACCCCAGCCCCGGCGTGCTCGCATACATGTACATGCAGGTGCTGCCCGAGGTGGCGGACGGGCGGGCGACGACGCTCATCCTGCCCGCCGACGCCGTGCCCGCCGCCGGCGCCGCGGCCAGCCTCGGCTCCGTCCTCGCCGCGCAGGCGGTCCGGCCGGGCGCGAACGGGCTGCACGAGGCGGCGGGGGCATGAGCGCCCTCCTCTGGGGCGCCGTCGCCGCCGCCGGCCTGGTCGTGGAGATGACCACGCCGGTGTTCGTCGGCCTCTTCGTGGCCGTCGGCGCCGCGGCGGCCGCCGCCGCCACCCTGGCCGGCGCCGGGACGGCGCCGCAGGTGGCCGTGTTCGCGCTCGTCGCCGTCGGCAGCCTCGCCGTGGCGCGCCGTCCGCTGATGCGGGCGGCGCGCGGCGCCGCCCCCGCCGTCCGTCCCGGCCACGCCACCGCACTGATCGGCCGCCTCGGCCACGTGGAACGCGATGTGCGGGCGGGCGAACCCGGGCTGGTGCGCATCGGCGACGAGGTGTGGAGCGCCCTTCCCTACGCCGGCGTGCCGGAGCGCATGCCGCGCGGGGCGCGCGTCGAGGTCCTGGACGTCGACGGACTGGCCGCGCTGGTCCGGATCGTGGAGGAGGACGGGGATGCGCCGCGGCTGGACGCCTGACCGCCTCGCCGGCCGGCCGACGGCCGACGCGACCCCGGAGGCCGAGCTCCCGGGGGCCGCCGACCCGGGCACGCCCCGGCGCCGCCTCGCCGTGCTGTGCTGCATGGACTGCCGGCTCGACCCCGCGGCGCTGCTGGGCCTGCGCCCCGGCGACGCCCACATCCTGCGCAACGCCGGGGCGCGTGTGACGCCGGACGTGGTCCGGTCGCTGGCCGCCTCCCAGCACCTGCTCGGCACGCGCCAGATCGTGGTGATGGGGCACACCGACTGCCGCGGGCTGGAGAGGGCGGGCGACCCGTTCACCAGCGTGCGCGCCGCGATCCACGCCATCTTCACCAGCGAATCCATCCCCCACCGGGCCGCGGTCCGCGGCATGGTGGTCGACCTCGACGAGGGCCTGCTGCTGCCCGTCGCGGGCGGTCCCTCCCGCGCCGTCGCCTAGGGCAGTGACGCCGGCCGCGGCGCCGGGCGGCCGGCGCCGGGCGCCGGCGCGGCGGCCACCCACAGGGCGCCCGCCACCAGCAGCAGGACCAACGCGCCGAGGGCCGGGATCCAGGTGAGTTCGCTCTCGCGCGGCTCGGGGGCGATGATGCGGCCCATGTCCGCGAAGACGCGCTGCAGGTCGGGGCCGTCGGTGCTCTGCGCGAAGACGCCGGCCGTGGTGGAGGAGATGGTCGACAGGGTCTCGGCCGGGGTCGCCTGGTCGGGCCGGCCCGGATCGTCGCCCAGCAGGATCGTGTAGACGGGCACCCGCAGGGCGGCGGCCCGCTGCGCGCCCTCCTGGGGCTGCACCTGCCCGGCGCTCTGGGCGCCGTCGGTGAGCAGCAGCACCCGGCCCGCCGACTCCTGGGGCGTGGCCGGCGGGGGCGTCAGGGCGCCGGCCGCCTGGAGCGCCGTGAGGCCCGCGGCGATCGCGTCCCCGATCGCCGTCCCCTCGCGCAGTTCGGCGAACCGGGGGCCGGCGAGCGCGTCCCGCAACGCGTCGCGGTCGAGCGTGGGCGACACCACGACGTCCGCCGTGTCGGCGAACGCCACCAGCCCGATGCGGACGTCGCCGGGCGCGTCGTCCACGAAGCGCCGCGCGGCCTCGCGCGCCGCGGCGAGCCGCGTGGGCGGGATGTCGGTGGCGCGCATCGACAGGGACACGTCGATGGCGAGCACGACGCTGCCGCTGCGCCGCTGCTCCGTCTCCACCCGGTAGGGGCGGGCGAGGGCGGTCGCCGCGACGGCGAGCGCCAGCAGCAGCGCGACGGCGGCGAGGGCGCGGCCGCGGCCGACCCGCCCCGGCGTGCGCAGCGGCATCAGGGCCGGGTCGGCGTAGGAGCGCGCCAGGCGGCCGCGCCGCCGGGCGGCGGCCACCATCGCCGCGGCCGCCAGCGGCACCAGCAGGAGCGCCGCGAGCCACAGGGGCTGGTGCCACAGGACGTCGCTCACGACAGCCGCACCCCCCAGCGCCACCACGCGGCGCCCGCCGCGGCCAGCAGCAGCAGCCCGGCGCCCACCGCCCACGCCGTGACCTCCTCGGGCCGGCGCTCGGTGCCGATGAACGAGCCGAGCCGCTCGTACACCTCGCCGACCGACTCCGAGTCGCGGCTCTCATAGGCCTGGCCGCCGGTCTGCTCGGCGATCGCGGCGAGCGTCTCGACGTCGGGCGGCACCGGCCTCCCGTCGGCGAGCCGCCCGTCCTGCGTCCCGAGCGCCACCGTGAACACGGGGACCTCCGCGGCCTGCGCGCGGTCGACCGCCTCGGCGACCGAGACGCCCTGAGTGTTTGCCCCGTCGGACAGCAGCAGGATCCGCGCGGCGTCGCCCTGGGCGACACCGCCCTGGGACTCCTGGATCGCGGTGAGCGACGTGACGATCGCGTCCCCGATGGCGGTGGCGCCCCCGGCGAGCAGGCTCTCGACGCCGCGCCGCAGGCGCATGCGGTCGGTGGTGGGCGGCACCACGACCGCGGCGCCGCCGGAGAAGGCGACGAGCCCCACCTGGTAGGTGCGCGGGACGCGGTCGGCGAACCGGAGCGCCGCGTCCTGGGCGGCGCGCAGGCGGTACGGGGCCACGTCGTCCGCCGACATCGAGCCGGACACGTCCACGGCGAGCATGATCGTCGCCCGCTCCCGCGGGACGTCGCGCTGCAGCTCGGGCCGCGCGACGCCGAGCGCGAGCGCGAGCACCGCGAGCACCAGCAGCGCGGTCGGGATCCGGCGGCGGGCGCGCGGTGGGACCGCGGCCCGCTCCAGGACCCCCACGTCGGGGAACGGCAGGCCGGCGGACCCGCGGCGGCGGCGCGCGGCGGCCAGCGCCCAGAGCGCGAGCGCGACGAGCGGGATCAGCAGCAGGGCGAGCGGCGTGCCGACGCTCACGCGCGCACCCCGCCGCCGCGCGCGAGCGCGCGGGCCAGCTCCAGCACCCAGTCACCCGTCGTGTCCAGGCGCACGTGGCGCGCCCGCACGCGCGCGAGCATGGCCGCCCGCGCCGCCTCGTCCTCGGCGACGACCTGGGCCAGCCGGGCCCGGAACCGCGGGTCGGCGGTGTCGACCAGGCGCGTGGCGCCCGTCTCCATGTCGCGCATCCGCACGGCGCCCAGCACCGGCAGCTCGCGCTCGCGCGGGTCGCCGATCTGGAGGGCGATCAGCTGGTGCCGCCGCGCCAGCACGCCGAGGGCGGACTCGAGCTCCGACGACACCGGCAGGTCCGAGATCAGGACCACGGCGCCGCGGTGGCGCGCGACCCGCCCGAGCGTGCGGGCGGCGCGGGCGAGGTCGGTGCGGCCCGGCGTCTCCTCGGGCACCACCGACTCGACGGCGCGCAGGGCGGCGACCAGTCCCCGCCGGTCGCCCACCGGGGGGCGCACGAGGTCGAGGTCGCCGTGGGCCGTGGCGACCACGCCGAGCCGGTCGCCCCGGCGGCGCAGGACGACCCCGAGTCCGGCCAGCGCCTCGGACGCCAGCTGCGCCTTGGTGCGCACGGCGCTCCCGAAGGCCATCGAGGGGGAGCGGTCGACCAGCGCCCAGGCGGTGAGCACCGGCTCCAGCTCGGGGACGCGCACCGTGGGCTCACCCGCGCGGGCCGTCAGCGGCCAGTCGATCCAGCGCACGTCGTCGCCGGGCTGGTAGGTCCGCGTCACGGTGGGTTCCCCGCCCGGCCCCGGCCGGCGGCCGCGGCGCTCGCCCTGCAGCACGCCGTCCAGCCGGTGGCCGATGCGCAGCTCGACGCGGCGCAGCAGGGCCTCGGGCGACAGCGGCGGCGCCCCCGGGGAAGGGGCGGCCGCGGCGGACGGCGGCGGCGGGGCGGTGCTCACGGGCGGCCGGTCCCCCGGAAGGCCGCGCCCTGGCCGAGCTCGACGTCCGGCAGGGGGATGGCCTCGAGCACGGCGTCGAGCACCTGATCGGGCTTCACGTCGGCCGCGAGCGCCTCGTACGAGAGGACGATGCGGTGCCGCAGCACGTCGTTGAAGAGCGCATGCACGTCCTGGGGGGTCACGAAGCTGCGCCCGCGCATGACGGCGAGGGCGCGGCCCCCGCGGACCAGGTTGAGGGACGCCCGCGGGGACCCCCCGAGCTCCAGGTACGGCGCCAGGTGGGGCAGCCCCTCGGCAGCCGGGTCGCGCGTCGCGTTGACCAGCTGGACGGCGTACTGGCGCACCCGGTGGTCGACGAACACGGCATCGGCCGTCTCCTGCAGCTGGACCAGGTCCTCGGGGGTCAGCAGGGTGCGCGGGACGGGCGGGTCCGAGGCCATCCGCCGCACGATCTCCTCCTCGTCGGCGGGCGTGGGGTAGCCCACCACGACCTTCATCGCGAAGCGGTCGACCTGCGCCTCGGGCAGGGCGTACACGCCCTCGCTCTCGATGGGGTTCTGGGTGGCCATCACCAGGAAGGGACGCGGCACCGGGTGGGACTCACCCGCGATGGTCGCGTGCCCCTCCGCCATCACCTCGAGCAGCGCCGACTGAACCTTGGCAGGGGCCCGGTTGATCTCGTCGGCGAGCACGAAGTTCGCGAACACCGGCCCGAGCCGGGTCGCGAAGTCGCCCGACCGGTCGAGTACCTGGCCGCCGACCACGTCGCTGGGGACCAGGTCGGGGGTGAACTGGATGCGGGAGAAGCGCCCGCCGACGACGCGGGCGACCGTCTCCAGGGTGAGGGTCTTGGCGAGCCCGGGGACGCCCTCGAGCAGGATGTGGCCGCGCGAGACCAGCGCCACGAGGACGCGGTCGAGGAGCCGGTCCTGGCCCACCACGACGCGGCGCAGCTCGTACAGCACCGCCTCGAGGCGCTCGCGGGGGGACGCGGACGGTCCGGGGACCGGGATCGGATCGGTGCTCATCGCGCTCCTGTCAGGGGACCTGGGCGAGCAGGGCGACCACCCGGGCGGACGGCACGGCGAACCCGATGCCGACGTTGCCGGGGATGGGCGCCCGGATGGAGGTGGGGATGCCGACGAGCCGCCCCTGGAGGTCGAACAGGCCGCCACCGGAGTTGCCGGGGTTGATCGGGGCGTCGGTCTGGATCATGGGGACACCGCCGTCGCCGGTGCGCCCGACGGCGCTGACGATCCCGGCCGTGACGGAGTTCTGCAGGCCGAAGGGGCTGCCCACGGCGAAGACGGTGTCGCCGACGCGCAGGCCGCTGTGGTTCTCCTGGGCGATCGGCACCCCCGGCGGCAGGCTCCCGTAGGGCTGCAGGATCGCCAGGTCCTGGCGCGCGTCCTCGACGACCACCCGGGCGGGCACGGAGCGCCCGTCGCTCGTGACGACGACCACGCGGTCGCTGCCCGCCACGACGTGCTGGTTGGTCACCACGAGGTTGCGGGGCGCGACGATGACGCCGCTGCCCTGGCCGCCGGCCGAGCGGACGACCACGACGGACGGCGACACCAGCGTCACCGCGTCCGAGAGGCGGGCACCGCCGGCGTCGCGGGCGGGCTGGATGGGCGCCGGGGCGCTCGCGGCGGCCGGCGTGATGCTGCTGGCG
>Ga0247718_1000372_pt1 | contig 12434 bp, 11 predicted proteins | sample 21E_DmetaG_FD_189045 | JGI IMG/M metagenome (GOLD analysis project Ga0247718, IMG submission 189045) | Soil microbial communities from hillslope of Landscape Evolution Observatory, University of Arizona, Oracle, AZ, United States - 2-1-E_D | ecosystem: Engineered > Artificial ecosystem >...
TCCGGCCAGCCGGGTGGCGACAGCCTGGTGTTCCGGGGCCCACTTGGAGGCATCGGCGGGCATGTTGCCGGCACGAGCGCCAGCATTGCCGCGAATCACCATGAGCCGCGAATTCCAATCGACAAATCGCCGATCCTCGAGCCACAGATCTGTGCGCTCGCAGAGCAACTGGTCGATCGCGCGCCTCACTTGTGATCCGACCGAGATTCCGACGCGGTCGGCGATCACAATCGCGTCCGAGGCACCGAGACTTGTGAGCGCACTGACGAGCGCACCGTGAATATCCTGCGACGCGTCGACCAATTCCAGGAGTCGAATCGAGAACGTTTGCGCCAGGTCAGCGAGGAAGGCATCATCCCCCTGCAAAGGCACGGGTGCGATCGCAACCGTCGGCACATGTGTTGCGCGAGACGGATCGAGGACCGCGTCGATTTCCGCCTGTGGCAGGCCGGCAAAGACGGCCCATTGAGCCTTCTGCTCGACCGGGACGACGTCGGACATCACCATGGCGTCAACAACGGATGACCGGTAGAGGGTCCGCAGGCGATCACTAATGACACTCTTCCGACTTGATCGGCCTCCCAGCGCCGACGCAAGCGATGCCTGCGTGATGCCAGGGCCTTGAAGAATTCCGCCACCAGTGGCGTTGTGGACCTGCCTTCCGCACGTTTCGGCTTCCTTGGCGATCCAGTCACGGAAGGAACGAAGGTGCGGTGCGGTCCGAACGGGCGCGCCATCAACACCGGTCTCGATCGTCTCCGGCCAATCAGCGAGTCGCGCGGACCACGCCTGTTCAAGGGTCGAGCCCCACGCCACTTCCTGCTGCCACGATTCTTCGTAGGTCGTGCCTCGCGCGTATGGGCGGCCTCTTGTGTACGCCAGGTCTGCGCCTGCGAACGCAATTGGGCCACAACCCATCTTCAGCGCAAGATCAAATGCGGTCGTGAGCACCGACCCCCACGCACGGAGCAGGCCACGATCCACACCTTCCGCGCGCAGCCATGGCCACGGATGGTGATCGGCAATGCGGCAGGTGAACGTGCGGCCAGCGAAGTGACGGAGCGCTTCTGGATCGAGACTCCCCTCGGCAACGAGATAGGTCGCCGGGCATGGTGGCAGGTCGACCAGGTGATTGGCATTCGCCTCGCTCGGATCGACAGCCACAACCAGATCTGGCTGTACGCCTGCCCCGAGCAATGGACGCAATGCTGTGTCGACCGCGACGACGATGGCGACCTCCCGATGCGCGATGATGTGCGGCAGGTTTTCGTCGAGAGAGGGACCGGCTGCGACGACGATGGCCGGAACACCAACAAAGGCGCTGTGGAGCACCCTGACATCACCACTACTGACGATGCTCTTGATGTTTCGAAGCGTGTTTCTCAGGTATCGGCCGGCATTCTGGCGTCGCGCTTCCTGATTGGCTCGCGCGCCGTACCAGGCCTTGCCGATATCGCGAGCGGCCTGCTTGACGGCCGGCATGTGAAGGCGAACCACCCCGGGCTCGAGCACCAGCACCGGACGTTCAGCGTCGGCCTCGATCGACGAGGACACCGCATCGAGACCGTCGAATCGCGGCGGCGCCACTTGGATGACGCGTCCGCGCCAGCCGCGACCATCGAGCGCGCACCGCAGGCTCGCAACGTCCTCACCAACGAAGAACAGTGTCGACGAACTCTCGATCGGAACGCCGTTGAGCCACGGCTCCGCGCTCGTGCCCGTCATGCCGCGACCAGCTTGGCTGACGTTCGCCAGCCCCAGATATACCAGGCCGCTTCAGGACCCGTGTGGAACAGCAAGTCAAGAATGGTCACGCCATGCGAGAACGACTGGCGAACGTGGGGATACTCCGGGTATCCGCCATAGTCCTTCCAGACAACCTCGATCCCGGCGGCAGCAAAGCGGTCGTCGGTAATGTAGTTACGTGCCGCAGGACCAGACACGTAGACACTGGCGCCAGTTTTCCTGAGGAGCTCGATAACGCGTTCGCCCTTGGCGGCCGTCAGTCCGAATTCGCGGGAATCCACGAAGGTGGTGCCAATCCCGAGCAGGTCCTTCGAGATGCCGATGATCATGGCCTGGTTGAACGCGGAGAGCGCTTGCCAGCTCCGATCCAGGTAGATCTCGGCGAAGTAGTCTCTGAACATTCCAAAGTAAGGGGCGTGCTTGTACGCATCCTCGAGGCGTCGCCAGTGGTCTCGCGCCCACGCCGCATCGGGCAACGCCACATCACAAATCCGTCGACGCTCATCAGTGCCGACAGGGATCGTCAACCAACGCTCACCGTCGACCGTCTTGATGCGATTGCGATTACGCCAGTCGCCCTTCGTGAATTGGAGGTCATCGTGAAACACGAATAGATCGACATCGTGAATGATGTCGAAGTAGCCCTTCCACGGAATGTAGTTGGATTGAATCAGGGCGACGCGCTTCACACGGCCTCCGCACATTCAAACACAGCCGCTGGCTGCCTTGTCACTGCGCCCGCTGGAACATCGGCGATCACCAGCGTGTGCGCCCCGATGGTCGCCTTGTTGCCCACACAAATGCCACCGAGCACGGATGCGTGCGCACACAGCACGACCTCATCGCCAATACGTGGATACGAGCGGCCGGTACCCTTCCAGCTGCGGATCCCGCAGGTCACGCCTTGATAGATCGTGGCGTTCCCGCCAATGACGGTCCCCCGGCCGATGACGATCGCGGCGGGATGCGCGATGAGCAGGCCCGCTCCGATCTGCGCGCTGAACTCGATCTCGGCACCGGTGATCGCCTGGCTGAAGCGAGCGATCGACCAGGCCGCCCAGGTCATTCCCAATCGATAGAACGAGTGGCTGATCCGATACAGCAGCACGGCGTGAAACCCGCTCTTGAACAAGCACGTCTCCGCCGCGGCCACCCAACGGGGGCGGCGTGGGATCTCACACTGAACGGCGCTGGAGTAGCGCGCGAGATCGCTGCGGACGTACCCGAAGAGATTCATCGAAGGACCTTGCGAGCGACAAAACACTTGCGCGTCATTTGCCGTTTGACATCGAACTCCGGGTTGTCCAGCACGAGCTGGGAGATGGCCCGATTCACCCCTTCATAATTCGAGAACGCGTCGTCGAAACAGATCCACCCGCCGGGCACGACGAATGGCGTCAGCAAATGAAAGTCCTCGAGCACTGCGTCGTAGCTGTGGTCGCCGTCGAGGAACAGGAGGCGACACTGGAATCCGAACGGAGCCTGCGCCGCAAACGTGCGCGCTGTGCCGCGGTGCGGCCGCACCACGTCAGCGAGTCCACGTCGGTTGACGTTGCTCATGAAACCTTCAAAGACGCTGCGGTGCTCGGCGTAAGCGGGTTTGATTTGCTTTTCGAACGGATCCGCCCACACCGTGTGTTCTTTGAAACCCACCAGACGATGACCGTCGATGTCGACCTCAAAGGAATAGCTGCCATCACCGTTCTGCTTCCAGTCGCTCCGTTCCGGAAATGGGTCGATGCAGTGGACCACGCCGTGAGTATCTCGGGCGGCCGAGCCCAGCACCACGGCGGAGCGGCCGAACCATGAGCCGACTTCGACCACGTCCCCTGGCAGGTGCGACGTGGCGTACGCCAGCGTCGACAGCGTGAACAACTGGTCCACTGGAGACCAGCCATGAACGCCATCAACCAGGGTCTCGATCTCCGAAACCAGTGGCGTAGCGACGAATTCGTTCGCGATCAAGCCGCACTCTCCTTCAAGTCCCGCACGAGCGTTGCGTAGGTGGCGCCTTGGCCAGGCCAGCGCGTTTCCTGCCAATCCGGACACTGTCCGCAGAAGGTGTGGGCCGAGTAGTCGTTGTTCACGTGTGCGGATCGCAGCGAGCGGTACTGCGCGCCTTGCCACACGTCGGCGATGGTCGTGGTGCGGTAATCGGCCAGGGCCGACCCACCGGTCCAGTCCGTCGGGCAGAACGCCAATGTGGCGCGTGGGGTGACCATGACTCGCTCCCACGGATACACACAGGGTCGGCGCACCTTGGCCACCGCGTCGCGACGCAGCAGATCGGCAACCGGAATCACCGCACCTGCGGCGGAGTGCAACCGGCGAATGGCCACGGAGTCCGCGCCGGCATCGTTCCAGAACTTCTCGAACAGCGCGGTTTCGTGAGCGTTGTCGGGCTGCTCGATATAGCTGACCGCGACACGCATCGCCGATCCGGACTGGCGTGCACGCGCGATCAAACGCAGCACATTGGCGCGCGTGACATCCAGATCGCCACGAACGCGAATCGTGCTGTAGACGTCGTTCGAGTACGCGTCGATGCTGATGTCCACGAGGTTCACGCCGGTTTCCAACAACCTCTCAATCCGCGCGTCGGTCAGCAGGGTTCCGTTCGTGGTCAAAGACACGAACGTGCCGGACCGCCTCACGGCATCGTCCAGCATCGGGAACAGCGCCTTGTTCAGCATCGGCTCGCCATCACTCGCGAAGCGGACATACTGCACAATGCCGCGGCCGGAGGTGGCTACCTCGCTGACGGCCTTCGCACTCAGCTCAAAGCTCAGGGAGCGGCCGCCATAGAAGTCAGACTTCTTGAAGGACGGATGCGGGCAGTGCGTACACGCCAGGTTGCACAGCTCCGTCACGTCGATGATGACTTGCGACGGGAATGCCGCCGAAAGATGCCCGCCGAATCCGTACTGTGTCATCCCACTCTCCGCATCAGTGCCGCATGGTTTGGACCACTCGACAGCTCTTCCTCAAATGCCGACATCACGTCGCGCGCGTCCTTGAGGGTCATGGACGCACTGATTGGCAGCGTCAGGACGCGCTCGAAGACCTGTTCCGTCACTGGCAACGACGTGGGCCACTCCGCGTATAGCGGCATGGTGTGAATCGGCGCGTAGTGCACGCTGGCGCCGATATTTCTGGCACGCAGTCCCATGAGGATCTCGTTGCGCGAGCGGCCGATCTCGTCGATCGGCAACTGCGTCAGGAACAGGTGTCGCGCGTGACCGGCATCGGTCACGCCGTGCTGGACGCCGATGTCCCACGGCATGGTGGCGATCGCGCCGGCGTAGTAGTTCGCGATCGCGAGACGCCGCTCGGCAAACTCTTCCTGCCGGCGCAGCTGCACACGGCCGATTGACGACTGCAGGTCGGTGAAATTCATCTTGAAGCCGACCTCGGCGACATCGCCGGCCGACAGCTTGCGCGCGTCGGTGAAGCGCTTCCATGCATCGCTCGGCAGCGCGTGCTGGCGCAGCGAGCGCAGGCGATCCGCGTGTCGAGGCGACGAGAGCGCAATCGCTCCGCCATCACCGGTTGAAAGATTCTTGTTCGCGTAGAAGCTGAAACAGGTCAGGTTGCCGGACGCGCCGACAGGCGTGCCGTCAGCGAACCGCGATCCAAACGCGTGGGCCGCGTCCTCGACGATGGCGATGTGCGCGGGGACGACGCGGCGAATGGCAGCGACGTCAGCGGCAAGACCGCCAAGATGCACGACGACGATGGCTCGCGTGCGCGGTGTGAGGCAGGCGCGAACCGATTCAGGAGTCGCGTTGAGCGTCACCGGATCGATGTCGCAGAACACCGGGGTCGCGCCAAGGTGCAGCGCCGCATTCGCGGTGCTGATCCACGTCAGGCTCGGCACGACCACTTCGTCGCCGGGCTTCACGCCGTTCACGAGCAGCGCGAGAAACAGCGCGGACGTGCACGAATTTACCGTGACGACGTGCGGGGCGTGGCACGCGTCCGCAAGCTCCTGTTCGAAGGTGATCGTCTCGGGGCCCATGCCGACCCACCCCGATCGCAGCACGCGGGTCACCGCCGCGATCTCGTCGTCTCCGAAGTCCGGACGTCCGAACGGTAGATAGTCAGGCCGTGTTGTCGGCTTGCCGACACCAACGTTCCGGCCAACCGTCATCAACACGCCGGCCGTCGCGGCGAGATTGCCAGTTTGTTCGAGGAAATGCGCCTCGGGCTCGTTCATACGCTGTCTCCGGCAGGAGGGTGAGCGAATGACGTGCCAATGCGGTTACGGGCTCCCGGTTACCGGTTCCCGGTCAGGTTACTGGTTATCGGTTCCGGGTCAGGTTCTGGTTCGGCTTCACGGTTTGGCTCTTCGGTGGAGCCATCCCCTTTTCGACCCAACGTGCCAGGTGGTCGAGGGATTCGCGAACGGTTGGGATATAGGACGGGCTCTCGCCCATCGCGTCGGCGACGTCTTTATCCAGCTTCATCCGCGTCTCCGCCGCGTACTGAAAGCCCTGCACACCATCGTCGTCGCCAGACATGTGCCACACGCCTTCGACCTGGTAGAGGCGATGACGCTCCTTGGGCTCGACGCGCTCGGCGTAGGCGCGGAGCTCGCGGATCACGAGATCGTCCCACGTGCCGACGACTTCGATCACCGGAACCGATGGCCTGGCGGTGGAGTTCACCACAGTGCCGGCCGGCCGGGCATTCGCTGCCACCGCTCCTGCTCCCGTGTACGGCCACAAGCGGCGAGCGGCGACCGGGGTGCCGATGGCTTCCGAATACGACACGATCTTCGAATCGCGATCGGACAGGCCGTAATGCGCGCGCGGATCGATCATCGGCCACAGGTTCGCCATCTTCATCTGGCGATCGAGGCGCGTGATCACGTCGCCGCCGGCGCCGGCGATGATCACCGCACCGTCAACCGGAGACGATGATTGCTCGACGATGCTGCGCGTGATGCCGCCGCCGGCTGAGAGTCCCACAAGATACGTGCGGCTCGGCGCGCGGCCGGCCTTTGCGGCAACCTCCGCCTTCGCCTGCGCAATGAAATCGAGCGTGACCTTCACGCCCTCAGCGGAGCTGCCGATGCCGTCGCGATCGACGCTGGCGTAGGCAAAACCCTTGTCGAATGCGTACCGCCCGATCACATCATCGAGCGCCGTTTCGGACGTGGCGTAGACCTTTCCGGCCCTGTCCACGGCGTTCCCGCCACTGCCGCCGTGGGCGCCAATCACCAGGCCGCCGTTCCAACTCGGCGGAATGCGAAGGACATATCGCTTTTGTTGCGCAGAGAGGACGGCCGAGGCCATCAGCAGCACCACAAGCACCCCGTGGACCTTGCGCACCCCGCGCACCTTACTGACCCGCGCTAGAATATTCATCATGACAACCGCGACATTTGATACGACCGAAGGCACCTTCAAGGTGAAGTTATACGACGACAAGGCCCCCAAGACCGTGGCTAACTTCGTCGAGCTCGCCGAAGGCACCAAGGAATGGGCCGACCCCAAGACCGGCGACAAGGTGAAGAAGCCCTTTTACGACGGCCTCATCTTCCACCGCGTCATCGCCGACTTCATGATCCAGGGCGGCTGCCCGATGGGTAACGGCATGGGTGGCCCGGGCTACAAGTTCGCCGACGAGTTCGGCCCCGGCCTGCGCCACGATCGTCCCGGCCTGCTGTCGATGGCCAACGCCGGCCCGAACACCAACGGCAGCCAGTTCTTCATCACGCTGGTGCCGACGCCGTGGCTGGACAACAAGCACGCGATCTTCGGCGAAGTGATCGAAGGCCAGGACGTCATTGGCAAGATCGGCACGACGCGCACCGGCGCGCAGGACCGCCCCGCCAAGGACATCAAGATCAATTCGGTCAAAATCGAGAAGAGCTAACGTGAGCAAGCCGGAACCGGGAATCGGGAACCGGGAACCGGCGGAGCTCCTGCCTCTCGTTTATGACGAGCTGCGGCGGCTCGCGGCGAACTACATCCGGCGGGAGAAGCCGGGGCAGACGCTGCAGGCCACCGCGCTCGTGCACGAAGCGTTCCTGCGGTTGAGCAAGGAAAAGAATCAACCGTGGAAAAACCGCACGCACTTCCTCGCCATCGCCGCGCTGTCGATGCGCCAGATCCTGGTGCAGCGCGCGCGAGCGCGTCATGCCGACAAGCGCGGCGGCGCGCACCAGGAACGCATCACCCTCGATGAGTCCGTGCTGCCCGATCGCGGCACCGAAGCCACCGGCGGCGTGGACGTCCTGCAACTCGATGCGGCGCTCGAAAAACTCGGCGCCCTCGATCCGCAGCAGGCCAAGATCGTCGAACTCCGCTACTTCGGCGGGCTGACCGTTGAGGAAGCCGCGGAGGCGCTCGATATCTCACCGGCCACGGTGAAGCGTCACTGGACGCTGGCGCGCGCGTTCCTCAAGAAGGAACTGAATCCGGGATGAGCGCCGAGAGATGGCAGCGGGTCGGCGCGTTGTTCGATCGCGCGCTGGCGACGGCGCCCCCCCATCGCCTCGACGTGGTGCGCACATCGGGTGAACCGGCAGACGTCCAGGCCGAAGTGCTCGAACTGCTGAAGTCGCACGAGACCAGCGACGGGTTCCTCGAGCCGCCGTCGATCCTCGAGCCAGGCGCCACGATCGGCGCCTACAGGATCGAACGCATCCTCGGACGCGGCGGCATGGGCGTGGTCTATCTCGCACAAGACACGCGCCTCCATCGCCGTGTCGCGCTGAAGGCGCTCCCGCCACACCTGTTTCGTGATGACACGATGCGGGCGCGATTGCGCCAGGAAGCGCGCGCGGCCGCGGCGCTGTCGCATCCGTCGATCGCGACGGTGTTCGCGCTTGAGGAGATCGGCGATCAGATCCTGATCGCCTCCGAGTTTCTCGAAGGCCCCACGCTTCGTGAGGAACTTGCCGAAGGGCCGATGCCGATGCCTCGCGCCCTCGAGATCGCGCGCGCAATTGCCGCGGCGCTGACCGCGGCCCACGCGCGTGGCATCACGCATCGCGATCTCAAGCCCGAGAACATCATCGTCACGGCCGGCGGCGTCAAGGTCGTGGACTTCGGCCTCGCGCAGTTCGACGTCTCCGCGCAGGACCTGGCATCCGTGACACGCCTCACCGACGTCGGCGTGATGGCCGGCACGCCGCCCTACATGGCGCCCGAACAACTGCTCGGCCAGCCGACTAGCACACGCACCGATCAGTTCGCCTTCGGCGTGTTGCTGTACGAAATGCTGACCGGCCGCCATCCCTTCGGCAGCGGCGCCCTGCCAACGACGATCGCGCGCACCATCGCCACCGACCCGGATCCGGCCGACGTGCCGCCGTATCTCTGGGACATCATCAGCCGCGCGATCCAGAAGAACCCGGAGGAACGGTTTCAATCGACGGCCGACCTCGCGGAGGCTCTGACCTCCGGCACCCTGAGCACGCCAGGAACCAAACCCATTGGAACCATTGGAATCTCTGGAACCGTTGGAACCGGCGCCTTTCGCTGGTGGCGCATCCACCAGCTGATCGTCGCGTGGGTCTATTGGGCGATGGTCTTCGTCGCATGGCACGTGCACGAGTGGACTGGGCGCTGGGGCATCCTGACGTTCTTCGCCACGCTCGTCATCGTCATTGTCGGCGCCAACACGCGCTTCCATCTCGCTTTTACCGCGAGCACGTATCCCGAGCAGCTCGCGAAGCAGCGCGCCACGGTCGGCCGCCTGGTCTATGCTGCCGATATCGGCTTCGCGCTGCTGATGATCGGCAGCGGGCTGGTCATCGTTGGCGACCATACCGGCTGGGGCGCAGTCATGGTGGCGTTCGGTCTCGGCGCCGCACTCGGATTCCTGATCATCGAGCCGACGACGGCACGAGCGGCGTTCGGAGAGCAGTGATGGCAGTCTGGGACAGCGACAACACGATCAAGCAGGATCCGCCCGCATGGCTGCTGACGGGCCACATGCTGCTGTGGAACGACGGCTCTCCCGCGCATGTCGACATGTCCCCGTTCAAGGAAACACCGGACGGCTGGGAGGCAAACCTGATGATCAGCCGCAGCGCGATGCAGGGAACGCGCTGGCTGACCATGAAGATGCGCATGACGCGCGAGGTGCGCAGCGAATGGGAAGCAGCCGGACGCTCAGTCCGCCTGCGCGCGCTCCAGGTGTTGGCGAACTACCTACGGCTCACGGAATGGTACGAAGACGACATCGGGGTGCTAGAGCTCCGGTAGTAGGAAGTAGCAAGTAGCAAGTAGCAAGTAGCAGGAAGAACGCTTCCTTGCCTCTTGCTACTTGCCTCTTGCTACTTGCTACTTGCTACTTGCTACTTCTTTTCCTTGTCGCCCTCGCCAAGCTGCGGCAGGCCGCTGCTCTTCGATGGCTTCAGCAGGCCGCTCTGCGTGTAGATCATCAGCTTGTCCCGCGTGTCGATGATGTCCAGGTTGCGCATCGTCAACTGGCCGATGCGATCCTGCGGCGTGAAGAACACTTCCTCGCCCTTCTCCATCGTCAAGCGTTCCGGCTTGTAGGTCAGGTTCGGGCTCTCGGTGTTCATGATCGAGTAGTCGTTGCCGCGGCGCAGTTCGACGGTGACTTCACCGGTCACGGCCCGGGCAACCCAGCGCTGGGCGGTTTCGCGCAGCATCAGTGACTGCGAGTCGAACCAGCGGCCCTGGTACAACAGGCGGCCCAGGCGGCGACCGTTCATGCGGTACTGCTCGATCGTGTCCTCGTTATGGATGCCGGTGACGAGGCGCTCGTAGGCGATGAACAACAAGGCAAGGCCTGGCGCTTCGTAAATGCCGCGGCTCTTCGCTTCGATGATGCGGTTCTCGATCTGATCGCTCATGCCCAGGCCGTGGCGTCCGCCGATGGCGTTGGCTTCGAGGAACATGTCGAGCGCGGTGGCGAAGGTCTTGCCGTTGATCGCGACCGGGTGGCCTTCTTCGAAACGGATGCTCACCGTCTCCGCCTTCACCGCGACGTCGTCTTTCCAGAACGCGACGCCCATGATCGGCTGGACGATGGAGATACCCTTGTTGAGGAATTCGAGGTCCTTGGCTTCGTGCGTGGCGCCGAGGATGTTGGAGTCGGTCGAATAGGCCTTCTCCACGCTCATCTTGTACTGGAAGCCGTGCCGGATCATGTACTCCGACATTTCCTTGCGGCCGCCGAGTTCATCGATGAACTGCTGATCGAGCCACGGCTTGTAAATGCGCAGGCTCGGATTGGCGAGCAGCCCGTAGCGGTAGAAACGCTCGATGTCGTTGCCCTTGAACGTCGAGCCGTCGCCCCAGATGTTGACGTCATCCTCGCGCATCGCGGCGACGAGCATCGTGCCCGTGACAGCGCGGCCGAGCGGCGTGGTATTGAAGTAGGTCTGCCCCGCGGTCGAGATGTGGAAGGCGCCACACTGCAGCGCGGCCATGCCCTCGGCGACCAGTGCCTCGCGGCATTCGATCAGCCGCGCCTTTTCGGCACCATAGGCCATCGCCTTGCGTGGAATTTCATCGTAGTCGGCCTCGTCTGGCTGCCCCAGGTTTGCGGTGTAGGCATAAGGGATCGCTCCCTTGTCGCGCATCCAGTGGAGCGCGGCGCTCGTGTCGAGGCCCCCCGAAAACGCGATTCCGACTTTCTCTCCAACGGGCAGGCTCTGCAGGATGTTTGGCACTCAGCTCTCCGAACCTTTGATTCTATTGCGGTTTTATCGCGCCGGGTTTCCTAAGCTCAACAGCTCTTTTGGGAAAAACGGCTGAAGTCCTTTACAGATCAGCTCTGGTAAGGATGTTGCAGTGTGGTGACTTTGGCAGTGGAAAGACCGGTGGCCGGGGTGGGGGAATCACCCCGGCATGCCGGACGTGTGTAGAGCAACACCAAGGTTTGGGAAGACGCATGCCATCGCACGGTTCAGTACATCCCAGCGCCGACCTACCTGGAGTGGCCAAGACGGGCATCCACGGACTCGACGACATCCTTAACGGCGGCCTGGCGCGGGGCCGGCTGTTCCTGGTCGAAGGCGTTCCCGGCTCCGGCAAGACGACGCTTGCCATGCAGTTCCTGTTGGAAGGGGCGAAACACGGCGAATCCGTCCTTTACGTCACCCTCTCCGAAACGCGCGACGAACTGCTTGGCGTTGCGGCGTCCCACGGCTGGGATCTTTCGGGGGTCGTGATTCGCGAGCTGCTGCCGCAAGAGGGCGCCCTCGAAGCCGAGGACCAATACACGATGTTCCACCCGTCCGAGGTGGAGCTGGCGGCAACCACCAAGCTGATCCTCGAGGATGTTCACAAGCTGAAGCCCACGCGGGTCGTGTTCGATTCGCTGTCGGAGCTGCGGCTGGTCGCGGGCAACCCGCTGCGCTACCGGCGCCAGATCCTGGCGCTGAAGCAGTTCTTCGCCGGCCGCAGCTGCACCGTCCTGCTGCTTGACGACATGACGGCCGCCGAGCACGACCTGCACGTTCAGAGCATCGCGCACGGCGTGATCCTGCTGCAGCACCTCAGTCCCGAGTACGGCGGCGAGCGCCGCCGTCTGCGCGTCGTCAAGTATCGAGGGACGCAGTATCGCGGCGGCTACCACGACTACTCAATCGTCAAGGGTGGGCTGGACGTCTTTCCCAGGCTGATCGCCGCCGAACATCGCGGCACGACGGGCTCCGCCAAGCTGGAATCGGGCCTCCCCGAGCTCGATTCCGCCTCCCA
>Ga0247718_1000373_pt1 | contig 12433 bp, 10 predicted proteins | sample 21E_DmetaG_FD_189045 | JGI IMG/M metagenome (GOLD analysis project Ga0247718, IMG submission 189045) | Soil microbial communities from hillslope of Landscape Evolution Observatory, University of Arizona, Oracle, AZ, United States - 2-1-E_D | ecosystem: Engineered > Artificial ecosystem >...
CAAGCCCACGGGCGCCTCCTCCCGCCCGCGCCGAAGGATGCGCGACTCGTCTTCCTGTTCGGGGACCCCGTGGCCCACAGCGCAAGCCCCGCCTTCCAGAACGCGGGCTTCCACGCCCTCGGGATCCCGGCCCGCTACCTCGCGCAGCGCGTCACCGCGGCGCAGCTCCCTGGCGCCCTCCAGGCCCTCAAAGGGCTCAACGCCTTGGGCGCGAACGTCACCGTTCCCCACAAGGAGGCCGTGATCCCGCACCTCGACGAGCTCACCGAGCGCGCGGCGCGAGTGGGCGCCGTGAACACCATCCTGAACGAGGACGGGCGCCTCATCGGCCACAACACCGACGGCGCGGGCGCCATCCGCGCCCTGGAGCAGCACCAGGTGGACCCCTACGGCTACGAGGTGCTCCTTCTCGGTGCAGGCGGCGCCGCCCGCGGCATCGCGGCAAGCCTCCTCGACCACCGCGTGACGCTCCGCGTGGCGAACCGCACCCCGGAACGCGCCGAGGCCCTCGTGAAGCACTTCGGGAAGGGCGAGGTCGTTCCCTGGGAGCGCCGCCACGAGGTGCGCTTCGACCTCCTCGTCAACACCACCACGCTCGGCATGGAGGGCCACGGCACCCCCTTCGAGGCGGCGCACCTCCGGAAGGAGCACGTGGTCTTCGATGCCGTGTACGCGCGCGGCGGAACCCCGCTGGCGCGGGACGCGGAAGCCCGCGGCTGCATCACCGTCCCCGGCGAGGAGATGCTGCTTCACCAGGGCGCTGCGGCCTTCGAGCTCTGGACGAAGCGGCCTGCCCCCCTGTTTCAGATGCGCCGCGCCCTCTGGAATACCCTGGGGGTGCACCAGTGAAGGGCCGCGCCAGGGCGCGCGGCGCCGTAAGCGTCGTGAACGCCATCGCCACCGGCCGTGGCGCCTCCATGGCCATTGACCTCCCGCTCACCGCCACCGTTACCCTCCACGAGCACACGTCGGAGATCCGGGTCACCATGACGCCCGACGCGAGCGAGGACCCGCGGCTTGCGCAGGAAGTGGTGCGCGCCGTGTGCGCCCGCGTGGGTGTCGCCTACGGCGCGGACATCCACACCGAGTCCGCCATCCCCGTGAGCCGCGGCCTCAAGTCGAGCAGCGCCGCCGCCAACGCCATCGGCCTCGCCACGAACGCGGCCCTCGCCTACCTGGAAGGGAAGACTCTCCCGGAGCGGGAAGTCCTTGAGGCCGGCATTGACGCGGCGCTCAAGGCGGGGGTGACCGTCACGGGTGCTTATGACGACGCGTGCGCGAGCCTCCTCGGGGGCCTCTGCGTGACGGACAACCGCGAGCGCCGCCTCTTCCACCGCCACGAGATGCCCGACGGGCTCCAGGCCGTCCTCCTGATTCCGCCTGCCAAGACGCGCAAGTCCAGCGTGAAGGGGCTTCCCTACGGCGCCATCGCGCCCATGGCGGCCCTCGCCCACGACCTCGTGATGAGCCGCCGCGTCAACGAGGCCATGACGCTCAACGGGCTCGCCTACGGGCCCCTCTACGGCGTGGACCCCCAACTCACGGTGCGCTCGCTGGAGGCGGGCGCACTCTCCGCGAGCGTGAGCGGCACGGGGCCCGCCTTCGCCGCGCTCGCGCCCCCCGACGCCCTCGACCGCGTGAAGGGCGCGCTCTCCCAGTTCCCTGGCGACCTCCTGGTGGTCCCCGTCACGAACAAGAAGGCCGAGGTGCTTCCATGTTAGTCGTCCGAGCAAGTACCGTGACGGGCAGCGTGCCCGCCCCCGCGAGCAAGTCCTACACCCACCGCGCCCTCGCGCTCGCGCTCCTCACCGAGCGCAGCCGCATCGTGGAGCCGCTCCTCTCGGAAGACCCCCTCGCCACCCTTGCGTGCGTCCGCGCGCTCGGCGGGAAGGCCACGGAGGATGCGGAGGGCGTCACCATCGAGGGCGGCGCGCTCATCACGCCGGACACGATCCTGGACTGCATGAACTCGGGCACCACCATGCGCCTCTTTACGGCCATCGCGGCCCTCGCGCCGGGCGCGAGCGTGCTTACGGGGGACGCGAGCCTGCGGAAGCGGCCCATGCAGCCCCTCCTCGATGCCCTCAAGCCCCTCGGCGTGGAGGCGTGGAGCACGCGCGGCAACGGCCTCCCGCCTGTCATCGTTAAGGGCCCCCTCCGGGGCGGTCGCACGAGCCTCCCGGGCGACGTGAGCAGCCAGTACGTGAGCGCGCTCCTCATCGCGGGCACCCAGGCCCGCGAGGACCTCGACCTCACCCTCACGAGCCCGCTCAAGTCCCGACCCTACGTGGAGATCACGCTGGAGATGCTGCGCCACTTCGGGGCGCGCGTCGCCACCCGCGAGACCGGGTTCCACGTTCCCGCCGGCCAGCGCCTCCGCGGCCTGACGTACCGCGTTCCTGGCGACTACAGCAGCGCCGCCTTCCCTCTCTGCGCGGCCGCCGTCACGGGCGGCGAGGTCACGGTCACGAACCTGGACCCCCGCACGGCGCAGGGCGACAAGTTCATCCTGGAGTGTCTCCGCCGCTTCGGTGCGGCCGTCAAGGAGCACGAGGACGGCTCCGTCACGGTGAAGGGGGGCGCGCTCCAGGGGATCACGGTGGACCTCAGCGACACCCCCGACATGTTCCCCGCCCTCTGCGCCGTCGCCTCCCACGCGCGCGGCGAGAGCGTGTTCACGGGCGCGAAGCACCTCCGTTTCAAGGAGAGCGACCGCATCGCCGCCATGGTGACGGAGCTCCGCAAGATGGGCGTGGACGCCACCGAGCGCGAGGACGGCGCCGTCCTCCGCGGCGGCCCCGTGACGGGCGCCCGCGTCCACAGCTACCACGATCACCGCATCGAGATGGCGCTCGCCGTCTGCGGCCTCGCCGCCAAGGGCGAAACCGTGGTGGACGATCACGAGAGCCATGCCGTGAGCTACCCCCGCTTCATCGAGCACTTCCAAGGGCTCGGCGGCCACCTGGAGGTCCGCGCCACATGAACACCCTCGGGCGCCTCTTCCGCGTGAGCCTCTTCGGGGAAAGCCACGGCCACGGCGTGGGCGTCCTCGTGGACGGGGTCCCCGCCGGCATCCCCTTCGGCGTGGAGGACGTGCAGCCCGAGCTCGACCGCCGCCGCCCCGGCCAATCCCTCCTCACCACCCAGCGACAGGAAGGCGACCGCGTGGAGATCCAGAGCGGCGTCCACGAGGGCCGCACCACCGGCGCGCCCGTCCTCATGCTCATCCGCAACGAGGGCCAGCGCAGCCAGGACTACGCGAAGGCCCCCACCGTGCCGCGGCCGGGCCACAGCGACTACCCCGCCCGGGAGCGCTTTGGCGGCTGGAACGACCCCCGGGGCGGCGGCATGTTCAGCGGCCGCCTCACCGCCTGCCACGTGATGGCGGGAGCTCTCGCACAGAAGCTCCTCGACGCCCACGGGGTCCAGGTGGCGGCCCACACCACCCGCATCGGGAGCATCGCCACCCCCCGTACGTTCACGGTGGCCCAGATTCGCGAAACCGTTGAGCGCACCCCCGTGCGGTGCGCCGACCTTGACGCGGCGAAAGCCATGGAGGAGGAAATCCTGCAAGCCCGCGCCGCCAAGGACTCGGTGGGCGGCATCGTGGAATGCATCGTTGAGGGTCTCCCCGTGGGGTGGGGCGAGCCCAACGCGGACTCCGTGGAATCGCTCCTCGCCCACGCGATCTTCAGCGTCCCCGCCACCAAGGGCCTGGAGTTCGGCGACGGTTTCCGTTTCGCCGAGCGCCGCGGCTCCGAAGCCAGCGACCCCTACTACCGCGACGAGGCGGGGCGCGTCCGCACGCGCGCGAACCACAACGGAGGGATCCTCGGGGGCATCACCACGGGGATGCCGCTCGTGTTCCGCGTGGCCTTCAAGCCCACCTCCAGCATCGCCGTCCCCCAACCGACCCTGGACCTCGCCACCGGGGAGCCCACGCCGCTGCAGGTCACGGGTCGCCACGACCCCTGCATCGTGCCCCGCGCTGTTCCCGTCGTGGAGGGCGTGGCACGCATGGTGCTTGCCGACGTCCTCCTCATGCATGCCGCGCTCAGGCCGCGGGAGGTGAAGCGCGAATGGTGAGCCCCGACGTCCTCGACACCCACCGGTCCCGCATTCGCGCCATCGACCGCCACCTCGTGGCCCTCCTCGCCGAGCGCACCCATCTCGCGAAGGAGGTGGGCGAGATCAAGGTCCGGGAAGGCATCCCCATCCGCAACTTCCAGGTGGAGGCCGAAGCCATCCGCCTCGCCCGCCAGGAGGCCGAGGCCCGCGGGCTCCGCCCCGAGGCGGCTGAGGAGATCGTTAAGCTCGCCATCGCCGAAGCCGTCCGCGTCCAAGAACGGCACCGGTTCCTCGCCCACGCCCGCACCCAGGGCCGCGGCCAGCATGTCCTCGTGGTGGGCGGCCGCGGCAACATGGGCGCGTGGTTCGCCCACTTCTTCGCAAGCCTCGGCTGCCACGTGGCCACCTCCGACCCCCGTGGGCCCCTCGATGGGTACCCGCACGAGGCGGATGCCGTCACCGCCGCGGGCCGCTACGACCTCGTGCTCCTCGCGACGCCCCCGAGCACGGTGGGCCACCTGCTGGAGCCCCTCGCGCGCGTGCAGGGCCCCCTTATCGTGGAGATATCCTCCCTGAAGTCGCCCTTCCTCGCTCTCCTCCAGCGCCTCGCCGCCGAGGGCGCGCGTGTGGGGAGCTTCCACCCGATGTGGGGCCCGAAAGCGGAGATGCTCGCCAACCGCAACGTGGTGATCTGCGACCTCGGCAACCCGCAGGTGAACGCGGAGCTGCGCGCCCTCTTCGAGGACACGGCCGCGAACGTCGTGGAGGTTCCCGCGGAGGCGCACGACGCCTACATGGCCTACACGTTGGGACTTCCCCACGCGCTCAACCTCGTCTACTCCCGCGTCCTCTCCAAGGGCCCCTACGCGCTCCCGGCCCTCGCGCCCCTCGGCGGCCCCACCTTCCAGAAGCAGACCCGGGTCGCGGAAGAGGTGGCGCGCGAGAACCGCGACCTCTACCACCAGATCCAGCGCCTCAACGCCCACACGCCCGAGATCTATGCGGCCATCCGCGCCGCCATGAACGAGCTCGAGGCGGCCCTCTCCCAGCCGGAGGCTTTCCGGGCCTACATGGGCGCCTGTGAGGCGTACTACAATGCTCCCGTTCCTCTCCCCAAGGTGACGACCCTATGATGCGTGTGATGAAGTTTGGAGGAACGTCCGTGGGGTCGGGCGAGATGCTCCGCCGCGTCTCCTCCATCGTGAAAGCCCACCCCGGTGAGCGCGTGGTCGTGGCGAGCGCCATGGCCGGCGTCACCGACAGCATCCTCGCCGCCCTCCCCCGGGTTCAGCGCGACGAGGGCGCCATCGCCCCCTTCCTGGAGGAGCTCCGCTCCCGCCACATGCAGGCCGCCGAGGAGGCCCTCCGCAGCCCCGCCCTCGTGGACGAGGTGTACGGCGAGATCGATGCCCTCCTCCAGAAGTTCGAGCGCCTCCTCTACGGCATCGCCTACACGAGCGATCTCACGCCCAAGAGCAAGGATCTCGCGCTCAGCTTCGGCGAGCGCCTGAGCGTCCGCGTCCTCTCCGCCGCCATGCGCGACCAAGGCGTTGACGCCGCCTTCCGCGACGCCGAGCACGTGGGCCTCGTGACCGACGGCACCTTCGGCAATGCGAGCCCCCTCATGGGCGAGATCCAGAAGAATTTTGACGCCACCCTCCGGCCCCTCCTGAAGGGCGGCGTCGTGCCCGTGCTCACCGGCTACTTTGGCGTGAGCCCCGACGGGCACGCCACCACCTTCGGCCGCGGCGGATCGGACTACGCCGCAAGCATCGTCGCCACCGCCCTCGACGCGGAGGCCCTCGAGGTGTGGAAGGACGTGGACGGGTTCCTCACGGCGGACCCCCGTATCCTGAAGGACGCGCGGCCCATCCGGGAGATGAGCTACGACGAGGCGGCCGAGCTCGCGTACGTCGGCGCGAAGGTGCTCCACCCGCGCACGGTGGAGCCCGTGAAGACGAAAGGCATCCCCATCTTCGTGCGGAACACGATGAAGCCCGAGGTGGAGGGCACCCGGATTGGGCCCCCCACAGAGGCGCGGGCCGCGAAGCTCCGCTCCGTGGCCACCCGCGACGGGCTCGCCATCCTCCGCATCTACGGTCCCGGGATGGCCTACACCCCCGGCATCGGCCAGAAGGTGTTCACTGCCCTCGGGCAAGCGAAGGTGAACGTCTACAACATGGCCGCCAGCCAGGCGAGCTTCGCGCTCCTCATCAACGAGGAGGACATCACGAAGGGCCTGAAGGCGTTGGAGCAGGTCCGTGAAGGCATCATCGAGTACGTCGAGGGCCTCAAGGACATGACGCTCGTGTGCGTGGTGGGCGACATCGGCCGCGTCGAAGGCACGGCGGGCCGCATCTTCAGCGCCATCGGCCACGGCAAGGTGAACATCGAGATGATTAGCGTCGGCGCGTCGGAGATCGCGCTCAACTTCGTCATCCGCAGCAAGGACAAGGAGGCGTGCATCCGCGCCCTCCACAACGAGTTCGACGTCGAATAAGAGGGCATGAACATGGTTGGACAAACAAAACGCAAGGTCGCCATCCTCGGCGCCACCGGCATGGTGGGCCAACGCTTCCTGAGCCTCCTCCAGAACCACCCCTGGTTCGAGGTCACGGCCCTCGTGGCGAGCGAACGCAGCGCCGGCAAGACCTACGGCGAGGCCGCTCGCTGGGTCCTCAACGAGCCCATGCCCGACAAGTACCGCGACATGCCCGTGGTCCTCTCGGATGCCGCGCTCGACGCCGACCTCTGCTTCAGCGCCATCCCCGGCGACCTCGCGGGGCCCGTCGAGAGCGAGCTGGCGAAGAAGGGGTACAAGATTTTCAGCAACGCGAAGGCCCACCGGTGGGACCGCGACGTGCCCCTCCTCGTGCCCGAGGTGAACCCGGACCACGCGCACCTGGTGAAGCGCCAGAACCACGGATCGGGCGGCTACATTGTCACGAACGGCAACTGCAGCACCATCGTCATGGTGATGACCCTTAAGCCCCTCGTGGACGCCTTCGGCGTGAAGCGCGTCTTCGTCTCCACCTACCAGGCCGTGAGCGGCGCCGGTTACCCCGGCGTCCCCAGCATCGACATCCTCGGCAATGTCATCCCCTACATCGGGAGCGAGGAGGAGAAGATCGAGCGCGAGCCTCTCAAGATGCTTGGCACCCTTGGCCCCGACGGCGTGGCCCCGGCGGACCTCCGCGTGAGCGCCACCGCCGTCCGCGTCCCCGTGGAGGAGGGCCACAGCATGGCCGTCTCCGTGGAGCTCGGCCGCGCCGCGACGCCCGAGGAGGTGGCGCGGACGATGCGCGAGTGGCGCAGCCGTCCCCAGCACCTGAAGCTCCCGAGCGCCCCCGAACGGCCCCTGGAAGTTCTTTCCGAGACGAACCGCCCCCAGCCCCGCAAGGACTGGCGCCGCGGCAACGGGATGAGCGTGAACGTGGGCCGCATCCGCCCCGACCCCCTCTTCACGGTGAAGTACTTCGCAAGCGGCAGCAACACCGTCCGCGGCGCGGCAGGCAGCAACATCCTCGGCGCCGAGCTCCTCCTCGCCGAAGGCCTCCTCTGAGGCGGGCGAAGGGGCAGCCCGGGGCCCTCGGGGCCCTCGGGGCCCCGTTCTCCCCCTTGGCAGGGTCGTGTATTTGTAGGAAGAGGGTTGAGGGCGGGGGCAATGCCGGACGCCCGAGAACACGTTGCCCTCGATCACGTGAGCCCGCTCTCTCTGAAGACGCGCCCGAGGGAGGCCCCTGCCGAGGCGCCCGGCTGCTCCTGCGCCACCGCTCTGGAACATGCTTCGCTCGGTGGGGTGCGGGACGTGAAGGGGCTTCATTCCCATGGGCGCGTCACGCCGCTCGACAACGGCTCCCGCCTGCTCGAAACCTTGGAGGCCGTGCAGCCGGGCGACCACCTCTGCCTCGTCTACGAGACGCAGCAGGAGCAGTTCGCCGCTGCCATTCCCTTCCTCCGGCACGGGCTCGAGCGGGGCGAGTTCTGCGTCTACATCGCCGACGACAACAACGCCGCGGCCGTCCTCGACGGCCTCCGCGCGGGAGGCGTGGACGTGGAGGGGACGGTTGCCTCGGGGGCCCTCAGCGTGGTCACGAAGCGCGAGGCCTACCTCAAGGACGGCTTCTTTGATCCCGACGCGATGATCTCCTTCCTCGCTGCACGAACGGAGGCGGCCGTGGCGGCAGGCTTCACTGGCCTTCGGGTCACGGGCGAGATGACGTGGGCCCTCGGGCCCGAGCTCGGGGTCGACCGCCTCATGGAGTACGAGGCGAAGCTCAACGAGTTCTTCGTCGGATCCAACGCTTCCGCCATCTGCCAATACAGCGCCACCCGCTTCGGACCGGAAGTCATCCTCGAGGCCCTCCACACGCACCCGCTCGTGATCTACGGCGGCCTCGTGTGCCGCAACTTCTACTTCGTTCCCCCCGAGGAGTACCTGAGGCCCGGCCAGGCGAACCGGAAGGTCCAGCGCCTCCTGAAGAACATCCTGGCGAGGGAGGAGAGCGAGCGGGAGATCCGGTCCCTCACGGACACCCTGGAGGCCCGCGTGGACGAGCGCACCCGGGAGCTTCTCTCCGCGAACCGGGAGCTCGAATCCTTCGCCTACACGATTTCCCATGACCTCAAGGCGCCCCTCCGCGGGATCCAGTTCTACGCCCAGCTCCTGGAGGAGGATCACGGCACCGCCCTCGATGCGGAAGGGCAGGCCTACCTCAGCCGCCTCCGCTCCGAGAGCGAACGCCTCACGCTGCTCGTCAACGACATCCTCTCCCTCAGCAAAGCCATGCAGGAGGAGGTGACCCGCGAGCCGGTCGACCTCGTCCCCATTGCCCGCGGCATCCTCGACGAGCTTGCGGCCGCGAACCCGGGCCGCCGCGTGAGCGTGGTGTTGCCCGCGGAGGCTCCCGTGGAAGCCGACCCCCGCCTCATGGGCGTGGTGCTGCAGAACCTCCTCGGGAACGCGTGGAAGTTCACGAGCAAACGCCCCGACGCGCGCATCGAGCTGGGGGTGTTACCGCCCACGGCTCCAGGGGATGGTCAGGGCGCGTTCTTCGTGCGCGACAACGGGGCAGGCTTCGACGCCTCCCGGGCCGACCGCCTCTTCGAGGCCTTCCAGCGCTTCCACGGGGGCGCCGAGTTCGAGGGCACAGGGATCGGGCTTGCCACCGTGAAGCGGATCCTCCGCCGCCACGGGGGCGACATCCGCGCGGAGTCGCGCGTGGGGGAAGGGGCCACCTTCTTCTTCACGCTGTGACAGCCGCGGCTTTATCCCGCCAGGCGGCCATGACGCGTCGTGGTCGCCCCCCTCATCGCTACCATTCCTGAAGCGCTCCGGCACTGGAAGCGCGTGGACCCCCGCCTCCACGCCGTGGCCCGCAAGCACCCGCCGGAGGGGTTTGCGCTCTCGCGCGGCTCAAGCTACAGCACCCTCGTGGCCTCCATCCTCAGCCAGCAGGTGAGCGTGAAGGCGGCGGACGCAATGTACCGGAAGCTCGAGCTTGCCTGCGGCGGCAGGGTGCGGCCGGAGCTCGTGGCCGGGCTTTCCGACGAGGCCCTCCGCGCCTGCGGGTTCAGCACCCAGAAGCGCGTCTATGTCCGGGACCTCTCCGAGCGCGCCCTCGATGGGCGGCTAAACTTTCGTCGCTTCCCCCGCCTCCCCGACGAGGAGGTCATCGACGCCCTCACGGAGGTGAAGGGAGTCGGGCGGTGGACGGCCCAGATGTTCCTGCTCTTCCACCTCGCCCGCCCCGACGTGGTGGCCCCGGACGATCTGGGTCTGCAGCTGAGCGCCGTGGAAATCTACGGCCTCGCCGACGCGAAGGCAGGGAAGCGTTTTCTCGCGCTTCAGGCCCCGGTGTGGTCGCCCCACGGCAGCCTCGCCTGCCTCACGCTGTGGCATTACCGCCGCTTACGCCTCAACGGGCAACGCGCCGTCCCCGCTCAGTAGGCGGGCGGCCCGTACACGGTGAGGAAGAGCAGGGGTTCCTTCCCGACGCTCTTCACCCAGTGGGGGGTGCCCGCCTCGATCACGAGGAGGCTCCCGGGGCCGCCCCGCACCTCCTTGGGCGTTGAGCCGCCGCCGACGCGCGCGAGGATCTCGCCCCGGACCACGTAGATCACTTGGTCTTGCGTCTCGTGGACTTCCGTGGGGCCCGCCTCCTCGCCGGGCGCGATCGTCATGAACGCGGTCTGGGTGCGGGGCGTGGTGTGGAGCACCTCGAAGAAGGGTCCCGCCCGCTCGGGAAGGCTTGTCCACAGCATGCGCGAGCGAGCCCCTCGGGGAGGATAACCCTTTCCCGTTCCCTCAGCTCGGCTGCACCGTGAGGGTGGCCTCCGTGACGGGGAAGTTCCCGTCGAGCACGAGTCGTGCCGTGTACCCTTCGCCGTAGGTGCGGACGTAGGCGTCCGTGGTGAAGGTGGCGCCCGCCTCGAGCATCTGGGGGATCGCGGGGGGCTCGAAGAGCCACGCGAAGGCGAGGATGGCGTCCGTGAGGATGAGGGCGGGGGCGGCAGCCGCCGCGATGGGCATCGCGCCGGGGGTCGAGAGCACCTGGTCCGTGATGGAGACGGGCATCACGCGGGGCAGGCTCACCGTGTTCTCGGGGGCGCCCTCGAGACCCACGCGGGTGAGGAGCGCGTCCGTGTTGGGGTCGAGGTTGCGGATGCGCAGGCGCACCGATTCCTGGGTGTCCGTGCCCACGGTCTTGGTGGCGGGCTCGAACTCCACCTGGAGGCGGGCGCGGAGCAGGGGCTTCCCCGCAACCATCACCTGGTAGGCGTGGCCCTCCGCGGAGAGGGCGAGGTTGCGGGCGGCGCTCGTGAGGCTCACCTTCGTGCCACGCGCGAGGGTCAGGATCGTGTCGCCCTTGAGAGCGGCGGGAGTGCCGCCGTCGAGCCGGGCCTCCCCCTCCGCGCCGGAGAGCGCGAGGGTGCCGCGGCGCTTCGCCACCTCGAAAGTGAGGCGGGAGGCCGCCTCCTCGAGGACAAGGGGCGCGTTCGCCTGGGCGCCGGTGACCCCCGTGATGGTCACGGGGCCCGTGAGGTTGCGGAGCCCCGCCTCGGTGGCGAAGACGAGGCGGTCCCCGCTCACACGCACCTCCCCGGGGAGCGTGAGCCCCACCGGGGTCGCGTGGGCCATCGGCCAGAAGAACTCGCCCTCGAACACGGGGCCCGGAACCGTGAGCTCGGTGGCCCGCATGTTGCCGCGGCTGAGCGCGAGGACGACACGCTCGTTCCCCACGAGAACGGAGGCGGCTCGGTAATCCAGGCTCCCGGTGAGGGAGAGGGTGGGGGAGGAGACGAGGAGCAGCCCGCGCTCGCCCGAGGCGAGGGTGGCATCGTGGAGGAGGAGGGTCGCGGGCTCCCCCGTGTCGTTCCCAGGCCCGAAGCGGAGGTGCGTGATCCCGTCGCGGTGGCCGGGGTGGTCGAGGCCGTCGAGGCGGAGGACGCTCGCGCGGGAGACGCTCGCGGAGAGGGGATGGCCCGCGCCCTGGTTGTCCACCTCGATGCCGTCGCTCACGCACCCCGCGAAGGGGACGGCGAGGAGCAGGAGGGCGAGGAAGGCGACGCGGAGGCGGGGGCTCATGGAGGCGAGGACGGAGGGGGCGGCATTAAGGGTTGTTGAATTCCGCCTTGTAGCTCGCTATCGGGGCCTGGCTCCTGCAGGTCGGGCTCCCCGCTACCCGTTGGCTTTAAATCCCGCCGCCCCTTTCCCGCGCCTGATACCATGGATGCGCCCGAGTGCCGCATCCCCCAGGCGAAGCGGGGACCTGCCGTGACGATCCGGGTGGACGGCCGCGCCGTCCGCGCCTACGTTGGCGAGACTGTGGCGACCGCGCTCTACGCGAACGGCGACCGCGTCCTGTCGCGTTCCATCAAGTACCACCGCCCCCGCGGCCTCTGGTGCGGCGTGGGCAAGTGCGCAAGCTGTTTCATGCGCGTGGACGGGAAGCCCAACGTCCGCACCTGCGTCACGCCCGTCAAGGAGGGCATGCGGGTGGAGTCGCAGAACGCGCTCCCGAACGCGAAGCTCGACCTGTACGCCATCGTGGACAAGGTGTACCGGAAGGACTTCGACTACCACCAGAAGTTCATCCGGCCCCGCCTCCTCAAGCCCGTTTACCACGGGGTCATCCGGCGCATGGCGGGCTTCGGGGAGCTCCCCGACGCGCCCAAGACGCCTGACCCCGAGCCCACCCTCGCGCGCCTCACCGTGGACGTCGCCGTCATCGGGGCGGGCGACGCGGGCCGCGCCGCCGCCGAGCATGCCGCGAAGGCCGGTGCCACCGTGGCCCTCTTCGAGGAATCCGCCGACGCCCCCGACCTCCCGGGCGTCCAGGTGTACCGCCGCCACCAGGCCGTC
>Ga0247718_1000374_pt1 | contig 12413 bp, 8 predicted proteins | sample 21E_DmetaG_FD_189045 | JGI IMG/M metagenome (GOLD analysis project Ga0247718, IMG submission 189045) | Soil microbial communities from hillslope of Landscape Evolution Observatory, University of Arizona, Oracle, AZ, United States - 2-1-E_D | ecosystem: Engineered > Artificial ecosystem > Mesocosm...
GTGTGGGAGTCGAGCATAAGCCCGCTCGAGTCGCTCAGTTCCTGGACCGAAGGCCCGAAGAGCGTGCTTGTGATCCGGGTCGACTTCTCGGATCGCCCGGGCGAGCCGGTAGATTTCGAGAACCTGCCGCTGACCGTCGCGCGTGCCCAGAATTCGTTCGCGACCGAGATCGCCCCGTTCTACGCGCAGGCTTCGTACGGGAAAACGACGTTGCTGCCGCCGACCGTCACTCCCGTCGTGCGCGTGCCGCAGACTCAGACCTACTATCTCAGCAACATCAACGCACTGCTCGCTGATGCACGGGCGGCGGCGCGTGCGGCCGGGTTTGAGACGAACAACTTCACGTTTGATCTTGTCGCTTTCAGCTACGACCAGCGTATCTCGTGGAACGGGGCGGGCGTTGTCGGTGGCCGAGGCTTTTTGCTGAACGGTGACTTTGACGCCGGCACCATCGCACACGAACTCGGTCATAACTACGGCCTGCTGCACGCCAACCTTTGGCGCACTAACGATGGGACGGTGATCGGAACGGGCGTCAATCAGGAGTATGGCGACGGGTTCGACGTGATGGGCCGCGGTGCCGCGTCACTGACGTCGCACTTCAACGCCCGGTACAAGCGCGTTCTCGACTGGCTCACCGAGGAGAATGTCGCGACGGCCTCGGCCGACGGCGTTTACCGGATCTACGCACAGGACATAACTGGTGGAGGTTCATCGCTCAAGCGTTTGCTAAAGATTCAAAAGAACGCGTCCAAAACTTACTGGGTCGAATTCCGCCAGCAGATCACCAACAACCCGAACGCGATGAACGGTGCGATCGTGCGCTGGGACTTCGCGGTCGGCAACAATTACCAGGCGCAGCTGCTCGACATGAATCCGGCGACGCTCGGCAATACATTCGACGCGCCTCTCAACATAGGACAGACATTTTACGACCAGGAAAGTCAGATCAGGCTGACCGTACTCGGCAAGGGGAACACGACGCCCGAGAGTCTCGACATCCGCGTCGAACTGAACCGCCCGCCTCAGACCGCTCCCGCCGCGGCTCCGTTCGATTTTGACGGTGACCGCAAGACGGACATCGCGGTGTTTCGCCCTAATGGCGCCTCGGGGGGCGTGGCCGAATGGTGGGGCATCAGGTCCTCAAACGGTTCAAGTTTTGCCGCCGGGTTCGGGGCGTCAACCGATACGGCCGTTCCCGCCGACTTCACGGGTGACGGGAAGACGGACATCGCTTTCTTCCGACCTTCCAGCGGTCAGTGGTTCGTCTTGAGAAGCGAGGACCAGACGTTTTACGCCTTTCCGTTCGGCGGGGCCGGCGACATTCCTGCCCCCGCGGACTTTGATGGTGACCGCAAAGCCGATGCTGCCGTGTACCGGGCGGCGAGTGGACAATGGTTCATCCTCCGTTCGTCGGACGGCTCGGCGACGGCCGCCGCCTTTGGGACCACCGCGGATCGGCCCGTGCCGGCGGACTATGACGGCGACGGCAGAGCCGATATCGGTGTCTTTCGGCCGAACGGCAATTCGGGCGGCGCCGAATGGTGGATCCTGCGAAGCTCGCAGGGATTGCTGGCGGCCGCGTTCGGCTCTTCGACCGATAAGACGGCGGTTGGCGACTGGACCGGGGACGGGAAGGCGGATGTCTCGTTCTACAGACCGGCGACAGCTGAGTGGTATGTACTGAGGAGCGAGGATCGGAGCTTTTTCGCATTCCCGTTCGGCTCGGCAGGCGATATCGCTTCGCCCGGCGATTACGACGGCGACGGCAGGACTGACGCCGCCGTGTTCCGGCCTTCCGACTCGACGTGGTTCATTAACAGGAGTACCGGCGGCACGCAAATAACCCGGTTCGGGGCGGGCGGTGACAAACCAATCCCGAATGCTTTCGTCAGATAGATCCGTACCCCTCGATCAGGCGGAAGCTGCGGTGAACAGAATTTACTCTGAAACGGCGCACACGACCGGCGAGTAGGTGTTTCAACTACTCGCCGGTCGTGAGTTTATCTTGTCTGACAACCGAGGCCGTGGCCCCGAGAAGAAAAGCACCCGATCTTTACAGGGCGAAGCTCACATTCCTGACAGAGTTATGGAACTGAAAGTCGGCGACAAATTTTCGACCTCGCGGCTGGTGACGGATGAACTTATCCGAAAGTTCGCCGACGTCTCGGGCGACTACAACCCGATCCATCTAGATGAGGAATTTGCGAAGGGCACCCGCTTCGGCAAACGCATCGCTCACGGGATGCTGAGCGGCGCGTTCATCTCGGCGGTGCTCGGGTACGAGCTCAAAGAGAGAAAGATCGTCTATCTCTCGCAGACGCTCAGATTCACCGCACCAGTTTTTATCGGCGACACCGTAACCGCGACCGCGACAGTCACGAACATCCGCGAAGACAAGCCGATCATCACGCTCGAAACAATCTGCACAAACCAGAACGGCGACACACTGGTTCAAGGCGAAGCCGCGGTGATGATCCTGCCGTAAAGGGACTAAAGGCGGGAGCGGGTCGAAATTGTCTTCGACGAGTTTCCGGGTAAACTTCTAGAGACAGATATTTGCGATCTTAAGGGGATTCATCGAATGACACAAAACAGCACGACATTGTACCGCTGGGACGAGATGCCGAAGGAGCAGGTGACCGAGCAGCTCTCGCGGCGACTGATCACCGGCGAGCGAATGATGCTGGCTCACGTTTATCTCGACAAGGGCTGCATCGTCCCGCGCCACTCGCACGAGAATGAGCAGATAACTTACATCCTAGAAGGGGCATTGCGGTTCTGGATCGGCGAGGATGAGCAGGAGGAAGTGATCGTGCGGGCGGGCGAAGTGCTGCATATTCCCTCGGGCGTCCCGCACAAGGCCGAAGCTCTCGAAGATACGCTCGACGTCGATATCTTCAGCCCGCCCAGAGAGGACTGGCTCAACAAGACCGACGATTATCTGAGGCACAAATAGCTATGGACCTCGGCTTAAGAGGAAAGGTCGCGCTCGTGGCCGCGGCGAGTCAGGGCCTGGGCCGCGCCGTCGCGGAAGAACTCGCCGCGGAAGGGGTCTCGCTGATCTTGTGCGCGCGCGGCGAGCGACAGCTCATCGAAGCCGCGCAAGACATCGGCCGAAGATTCGATGTTCCTGCCCACGCGTTGAGCGCCGATCTCTCGGTGCTCGGCGACGTCGAACGCCTGGTCGCCGATGGGCTCAAGCGCTTTGGAACAATCGACATCCTTGTGACAAATGTTGGCGGCCCGCCGGCCGGCCGATTCGAAAGCCTCGGGCGTGATGACTGGAAGCGTGCAACCGACTTGCTGCTCATGAGTGCTCTCGATCTGACGAGACTGGTCCTTCCCGCGATGAAACAGAAACGCTGGGGACGCATCCTGAACATCACCTCGATCGCTGTCAAACAGCCGGTCGACAATCTCATCCTTTCAAACAGCCTGCGAGCGGCCGTGACCGGATTTGCACGCACGCTCGCGAACGAGGTCGCCGAGTTTGGCATCACGGTCAACAACATCATGCCCGGCTACACGCTGACCGAGCGGGTCGAGCAACTTGCCCGCACGATGGCCGAAAAGCAGGGCGTCACGCCCGATGCGGTCAAGGCTGGATGGGAGCAGGAAATCCCGATGAAGCGCCTCGGCCAGCCGAGCGAGTTCGCAGCCCTCGCCGCCTTCCTCGTCTCCGAACGCGCCGGCTACATTACCGGCACCTCGATCCCGGTCGACGGGGGTTGGATCCGCTCCATTATTTGATCCAGGAATAACCTTCGCGAACAGACAACAGAAACAGTAGCCTTAAGTGACGCTCAATTCTGACCTTCGTCGTAGATCTTCGTAATGAACTCCGCCGGCATTGGGGGGCTGTATTTTTTCTGCTTGCTAAACGACCAATGGCGTAACCAATTCGACGTTGGGATGTATCTTTCCGGAAACTGATACACCGGATCACTCAATGCCTGCTCGAGCGTTACCAACTTATACCCGCGCCTTTCGATCACCTTCACCAAATTGTCAAGATTATCGGCGGTGAGTTCGTTGGCGTGCAGGAGGAGTATGTGATCGATATTTCGCCCGAACAATTCGGTCGCCGTCTCTTCGGCGTGCGCAAATCTGCGGTCCACGAATTTCAAGTATTCATCAGAGACCCGCCGCGCCGTCTCCAGGTCGCCTCGATTTCGCACCTTGCGATAAACGGAGGAGATCATCCAGTCCAAGCTATCGATCGTTATCGGGGCGGCCTGGTAACCGCGTTCCGCCATAAAACTTCGAAAAGATTTTTCGAGCTCCGGCGTCGTCCCCATCTGGAGAAAGGGGTGACGGAAGTACCGTGCCTTCTTTCCCTTTTCACGAAGCAGTCGGTTGATCACCGTGTCGCCCCGCACGAAGTCATCCTGATACTGTGCGAGCGATGCGTCTCTGAAACCAATGTGTGAGTAAGTGTGGTTGCCGAGTTCCGCGCCGGCGTCGAGCCACGATCTAAGCAATGCGATTCGCTCGTCCGTCTCGCCCGTGACGTACAACTGCGATTCGTTGACAAAACCCACAATCGGGATTTGCCCTTTAACAACGGACAGCAGCTTATTCGTCATCGATCGCAGGCGATCAAGTTCGAGTGGAGGGCCGTTCAAAGGTAAATCGTCAATTGTAAGAGCGACCCGCTTTTGCTGCTGCGCAGGAGCGCCGGTTGCAGTCTGGCCCTGAATCTGGGCCGAACAAACACACAGCAGTAAACAGACCCGGGCAAAAAGATAAACGGATGAACGCGGCATATCGATCTATTGTGCAGTATCAGACAAGGCTAACTTCCCTTACCGATGTGTTTGAATGCCTCAAGCGGCACCATTTCCATTACTTGAGGGATGATACGTCGCGATTATGACTCCGTTGTCGGTCATTCTTGAACTGTGCAGCGTTAGAGATGCGCTCCCGCTGCCGTCCGGAAAGAGGCGGCGTCCGGAACCAAGCACCAAAGGATGAATCAAGAGCACGTAGTCATCTATCAGCCCGCTCCGCATCAGCGACCGGATCAGTTCTCCGCTGCCGAATATAACGAGATCTTTATCCATGCCGGCCTTTATTGCAGGAAGAGCCTCTGCAGCATCGCCTTTCAGAAGTGTGGAGTTGTTCCACGGCAGCGGCTCCTCGAGCGTCGTCGAAGCAACGTACTTCGGGATATCGTTGAGGAACGCCGTAAACGGATTACCCTGCTGCTTCGGAAAGAAGTCGTAAAAGCTCTCGTAAGTCCAGCGTCCAAAAAGCAACGCACCCATATTCGCAAGTGCGTCACCAGACTGCTGCATCGCGCCGAAGGGGGCCGCCCAGCCTCCGTGCTGGAAGCCGTCGCGAGTGTCCTCGTCGGGTCGCCCGGGAGCCTGCATCACGCCGTCGAGAGTCAGGTTAGTAAACGCAATAATCTTTCCCATTCGAATCCTCCAATTCAAATTATCGGCGGCAGCTCGATCGTCGGCCGCCGCGAGTTACCTCTTTGCGTTGGTGTCGCGGGCAACGGCGATGACCGCGTGGAATGCTGGTTTTTTGTTGCCGTCGCGATCAAACAAAAGCGGATGATTGGTGCGACCGCGGACCGGATAATTGTTCAGCCACGTTCCGGCATCGGTCACGCCCCAAAAGGTGACGCGGTCGATCACGTCTTTATATTTTAGAAAAATTTTGAACAAATCGGAGTACCGCTTTGCCAGCTTCTGCTGAATTTCCTCGGGCAGACCTTTCTCGTAAGGGTTCATTCCCGGTTTCAATTCAAGCTTGATGTTGATGTCGGCTCCAGGCGCGGCAGCGATGGGCAAAACGTCGATATCAAGTTCCGTGATCATGACGCGCAACCCGAGGCTCGCGAATGCCTTGATGGTTTCTTCCTGCTGCTTGACGGTTGGGAATTCCCAGTTGTTGTGCCCCTGTAGGCCGACGCCGGAGACCGGAATCCCCTGCGATTTGAGTTGTTTCAGCAGATTAAGCGCACCCTTGCGTTTCGGCTCGCTTTCGAGCGAATAGTCGTTGTAATAGAGTTCGGCTTGCGGGTCGGCTTCGCGAGCGAACTGGAACGCCTTTGCGATGTAATCTTCGCCGATGATCTGTAGCCATTTCGAGCGCCGCAAAGTGCCGTCTTCGTTCAAAGCTTCGTTGACGACGTCCCAGCCTTTGATCCTGCCTTTGTATCGGCCGACGACAGTTCGAATGTGTTCGCGCATCCGCCAGAGCAGCGTCTCGCGGTCGACCGGGTTCCCGCGCGCATCTTCAAAAACTTCTTTCGGCGTCTGATTGTGCCAGACGAGCGTGTGCCCGATAATCACCATTTTGTTCTTCTCGCCGAACTCGACGTAGCGGTCGGCCGCGGCAAAATCATAAGTGCCGTGTCGAGGATGGACCGATTCCCATTTGAGAACGTTTTCGGGCGAGATCGAGTTGAAGTGTCGTTTGATTATCTCGACCTCGTGCGCGCTCGATTCGTAAAAGTGCGAGCGGTTCAGAGCGGCGCCGATCAGGAATGAATCTTTGAATGCTTCCTTGAGCGTAGTTTGAGCGTTGACGCCGCCAACCAGCAGGACGGCCCAAAGAATGAGAATCGTTTTCGGAGGTGACATCGCGAGCAAAGTAACGCTCAATAAGTATCTCGTAAATTCGTAGCCGGACATAGAACAAAAGGCCCACAATTCTCAATAATAGAAAAATGAACAAAAAGGTCCGATGGGGCGTTCTCGGCGCGGCGAAGATCGCCGTCGAGAAGGTCATCCCCGCGATGCAGCAGGGCGAGTGGTGCGAGATCGCCGCCATTGCTTCGAGGAACGTCGATAAGGCCGAGAGTGCAGCATCGAGTCTAAAGATCCCAAGAGTTTACGGATCGTATGAAGAGCTTTTACTCGATCCCGAGATCGAAGCCGTTTACCTACCGCTCCCAAATCACCTGCACGTGCCCTGGACAATAAAAGCGGCCGAAGCCGCAAAGCATGTATTGTGCGAAAAGCCGCTCAGCCTGACGGTCGAAGAAGCGAAATCACTACTCGCCGTGCAGGAGCGGACAAACGTAACGATCCAGGAAGCCTTTATGATCCGGACGCATCCGCAATGGCTCGGCGTCATCAAGTTGATCAGATCAGGGCGGATAGGCGAGTTGCGAGCGATCAATGGATTTTTCAGTTATTTCAACCGCAATGCTGAGAACATACGAAATAAACCGAAGTTCGGTGGCGGCGCACTGATGGATATCGGTTGTTATCCAATTTTCATTTCGCGCTTGATTTATGCCGAGGAGCCGAAGAGGGTGCTCGGCCTGATCGAACGCGACCCTGAAATGCAGATCGACAGTCTAACTTCGGCAATATTGGATTTTCCTTCCGGACACGCGTCTTTTACCTGCAGCACCCAGCTCGCACCATACCAGCGAATGCAGTTTCTAGGTTCAACCGGCAGGATCGAAGTCGAGATTCCTTTCAACATTCCAACCGATACGCCGACGCGGGTTTACATCGACGACGGCTCCGACCTGTATGGCCGGAATATTGAAACGATCGAATTCGATCCTGCGAATCAGTACACAATTCAGGGCGACGTGTTTTCGAGAATGATCCGCGAAGGCGGAGAGCAGGCCGTTTCGCTTGAAGATTCGATCAGAAACATGGCGGTCATAGAGGCCGTATTCCGCTCCGCACGCTCAAGCAATTGGGAAGCGCCGTAAACGATGACTCAATCGCTTTGACCCAATGAAAGCACCGGCCACCTATGCCTCTTCACAATGGACCTCGCCCTTACATCGGTCGATCAAGACGTTGTTGTGCTCGTACGAGAGATGACCGTTGCACGATTCATCCAGTACGGGCGGATAAATGTGCCTTCGATAGATCGGGTACGCCTCTGTCCGAAGGTGAGCGAGCATATGGTGGCCCGTCCGCACTGACCGCTCGTGGCGGAGTGCCGATATGTCGATCGGACCGACCACGATGCGCTGACCGGGTCCCGGCGAAGCATCGGCTAATAGTCTTCCCTCAAAATCCACGATCTGACTTCCGCCCGACCAGGAGTACGGCGGGTAATTCTCCAGACTCGCCGCCTGGTTGGCGGCCACCACGTAAGCTGTGTTTTCGATCGCGCGTGCTCTGTTGATGACCGTCCACCAGTCCATCGGCGAGGTCGCGTTCCACGGGTCCATGTAGGCCGAAACCCTGATCATAACTTCCGCACCGTTCGCCGCGAGCTGCCGCATCGCCTCCGGGAAAAGCCAGTCGTAGCAGACCGCGCATCCGATCCGGCCGATCGGGGTGTTCGCGACCGGGAAGAGCGGCTCATCGTAGCCTTCGATGTCGTGCGGGCTGGTGTGCACCTCGTATGGGATCCAGGTGTTGACCTTTCTGTATTTGTAGAGGATACCTTCCGGGCCGATCAGACAAGTCGTGTTGAAAAGAGCCCCTTTCCATCGCCGGTCGATCTCGAGCATCGTACCGGTTTGGATGTAAATCCCGTACTCTCTGGCCTTTTGCTCGATGCGGTCCGTGTGCTCGTTTGGGATCTCCACGGCGAGTTTGCTGACCAATTCTTCAGCGCCCGGAAACACCGGCGCGGCATGAACGAATTCCGGAAAGACGACGAGCCGCACCGGCAAAAACGGAGCGCTGCCGGCGACCGCCGAATCGATCATCGAAATGACCCGATCGGTGTTTCGTCTCATTTGACTTCGCTCGACCGGGTTTGGCAAATCCGTCTGGCAAGCTGCTGCTGAATATCTGATGTGTTCCATGTAGATTCGAATTTAAAGAGAAAATCTAATGCGGGTGGGAGAGAATCAACCCGAGCAAAGCGGCCCGCTTGAAGTACCCACCGCGTCAAGTAGTCAGTAGCCCGCACATGAGTAAGGGCTCGAGCCGGTCGATCGACAACGTTGAGCCCTTACTGACGTGCGGGCTACTGACACTGATCTGGCCGGGCCGCTCTTTTATGAGACCGCTTCCAAATTATCTCAGTAACGCGGCCTCAAGGCGAGGCAGCGAGTTTTTGCTGACGCGTGTCGTGTACTCATCATAAATTCGCTGCTTTTCCTCGTTCATCGGGAATCGTTCGTCCGGCCCATATGGATATTTCGTCATACCCTTGAACGGAAGCGGCAGCACCGCGTCCGGGCTGCCCGAGTTTATATCCATCTCTTTGCTGTACCCGTCGGCATAAAGCAAAAACGTGTATTTTCGTCCCGCGGCCGGTTCGGGCAAAGCGTCAAAGCTCAACACCAACTCGTCACCGGTCCTGGAGATGACAAACACGTCGTCGACCTTGTACAACAACGGTCTGACATCGCCCGTGCGGGTGAATCTGCCGGAGAAATACTTCCACCGGCCATCGTTCACGACCTGCTGGTAATCCGGAACGATCATGCCGCCAAGCCGGCTCTCGACGGAGAAGCCGCGTTCGCCAAGGTCGGCCCGAATCGGTTCCAGCTCGGTCGTTTGTACGCCCCGCTGTTCGGACGTGTCCACGGCAATTTTGTCCCAGTAGGTTTTGACGTTTGTGACGATGCGGACCTCGCGCGAATCGGACAGAAACTTTCCGGTCAAATCGACAACCACCGTTTGCGGCCGACCGATCGAGATGCCAATGCTGTCGATCACCGTTTGCCACTCGCCGCGTTTATTCCTGACCTGCAATTTCGGAAAGAACAGAGACTTTCCGCTTTGCGACGCGGCGACGTTGTCGGACGAAAAAGCGTAGTCGGTCCAACCAGTCAGCAGCAGCAGCGTCCGGCCGTTATAGCCTTTCCGCTCGTCCAGATTCAGAGTCAAGTTATGAGTCTCGGCGTAGCCGCGAATGCCGAGCGATGTAAAGGAATCGTAAAATGACCGATCAAGATTCCTTATCTTCGGCAGAACGTCGTTGCCGTCATTATCAATGGCCGATTTCGGTGGACGCTCGCCGCTCGTGGTGTAGAGGATCCTCTTTCCCGCCGTCGGTATCCCGAGCCCCTCGTTCGGATAAACTTCGGTGCCGGCATCATGTTCGATCGCGATGAGTTTCAGGTGATCCAGGAAGAGAACTTCCTCTAGTTCGTTCGTGACGCGGATCTCATACTTCCCGTCTCTCGGTTTTAATTTGTCCGACGGTATGCGGACAAATTCATCCGAATCGGGAAAGTGATACGCCTCATACTCCTTCCAGTAACCCATTTCACCCCCGCCGAGAAAATCGGTGACGAACTCAAATTTTTCCCCGTTCCAGGTGTAAAGGTATGGGCACGACGACGGCTTGCGGTCGAGCTCTTCGATCGTGATCGGCCTCGCCGCGAGCTGCGTTTTCGGGACCTGCGGGAATTCGACCTCCGCCTGCACCACGCCCGAAGGCCAGATGATGCGGATGGCGTCGGGCCTCTCGCGCTTTCCCAAACCGAAATGAATGTCCGACGGTGCCGGCATCGGGCTCGCCGAGTAGCTTTCAAGCTTTTGGGTAAGGCTTCCCGCACGCATGTCGATCTTGGATCCGATACCCGTCCGGTTGCTGACGCGGCCCTTCAGATCGATGGTCCGCGCGTTGTTAGATTCGGCGGCGTTGTTTCTTAGAAATTGCAATGCACCGTCGGTGGCGAACGACACGAGATCGATGTCGCCGTCTCTGTCGATGTCTCCGGAAACGAATCCTGAAGAAGATGCGCTCGTTCCTCTAAACGCCTTCTGATCAGCCTCGGACCATCGGTCTCCGAGATTGCGCGAGACTACGAACCCCTTGCGCGTGGCCGCGACCAGATCAAGCAAACCGTCGTTGTCGAAATCGAGAATTTGCGCGGCGACAGCACTTTCGGTCCCGGCCGGAGCGTCCCGCAGAACGAACTTCCCTCGTCCGTCCGAGACCGCGAAGAGACCCGTTTGACCTTCGCGGCCGAAAAAGAAATCGACAAACGTATCCTTGTTAAAATCACCGGCCGCCGCGGACGTCCATTTCGCCGTCCCGTTGAGGCCGACGCTCTCGGCAACATCCCTGAACGAGCCGTTTCGCAAGTTCTGAAAAAGGCTCGGCCTCTTGCCCGCGCTTAGAACGAGCAGATCGATGTCGCGGCGGTTATCGAAATCGGTTGGGATGACCGCGACCGCGGCATCGGCCGGCACATTGATCTTGGCCGCCGCGGAAACATCGGTGAAGGTTCCGTCGCCGTTGTTGCGGATGAGCTTGTTTTCAGAATTACGCGTCGCACCGGCAGCCGATCTCTGCTTTGATTCACCGCCGCCAAGAAAAATATCGAGGTCACCGTCGTGGTCGGCGTCCACGAAAGCAGCCGAAATGCTTGCGATCGGCTGCGTTGTCAGCTTGGCCGCGGCCGTTACATTCTTGAAGCCGCCCTTGCCGTCACCGCGAAACAGGTTGGGCGTTCCTCGACCAAACAACAGCAGATCTTCGAACGTATCGTTGTCGAAATCGCCCGCGACAGCACCGGCCGTCGCCGCCGCGGTGAGGCCCGTCGGTCTGAGAAGATCGCCCGCAGCTCGCGACACATCGGTGAACTTGCCGGCATCGTTGCGAAACAGTCGAACGTTCGATCCGGAACCGCCTATCTGCAGCAGGTCGAGATCGCCGTCATTATCAAAATCGAAAAGTGTCGTGCGGGCGGAAGAAGTGCCGGGACGCGGACTTGTGCGGGGCCGAGCAGTGCTGCGGCGCGGCGCCGGCGCGGCCGGTGTTCTCGACAACCCGACATCGGCGACTTGAAACACAACGCCGGGCGCGGATTTGTCGACAAGTTCGGCTTCGGCGCCGGTCGAGACCAGAGCCTCGGCGTACCGGCCCTGTTCGAGATAGCTCTGACCGATGCTCGTCGCCGCTCCGCTCTGCCTGAGCGCCTGGAAACGCTCGATAAGCTGCTGCCCTTCGTCTCGCTGGTTGTTTCGGATCAGCGCTGTGGCGAGATTGTAAATCGCGGTCGAGTTGTACGGCTCCGATTCGAAAGCTCGTCGGAACGCGCCGATGGCTTCCGAATAGCGGCGCTGCTGGGTGTAGATCTGACCGACGTTTACGTTCGTGCCGACGTCCTGCGGGTCGGCCGACAACACCCTTTGAAAATGATTGAGAGCATCCTCGGTGCGATTCTGGTTTCTCGCGATCAGCCCGAGAACGTAGTGAGTCTGCAGCAGGTCGGGTGCGATCTTGAGCGATCGTTCGGCAGCCTGCGAGGCCCCTTCGATGTCTTGAGCGTTGAACAGTGCGATCGCGAGATTGATCTGCGCGATCCTCATTTCGGGATCGATCACCAAAGCTCGACGAAAGGCATCGGCGGCCTCGCGGTAGTTGAACTGCTCAAGCTGCGCGACGCCGAGATTGTTGGCCCGATACGCATCTTCGCGTGCCGCCAGGGAGATGCCCGACGGCGGACGCTGATTCTGCGACTGAGCAGCGCTCGGCGGGAAGATCTTTAACGTTAGACAGAATAAAAA
>Ga0247718_1000375_pt1 | contig 12413 bp, 7 predicted proteins | sample 21E_DmetaG_FD_189045 | JGI IMG/M metagenome (GOLD analysis project Ga0247718, IMG submission 189045) | Soil microbial communities from hillslope of Landscape Evolution Observatory, University of Arizona, Oracle, AZ, United States - 2-1-E_D | ecosystem: Engineered > Artificial ecosystem > Mesocosm...
GCCGGGGGCCGTGACGCTGAAGGTGGCGCTCTGCTCCTGGGTGGTGACGGCGGCGAAGCTCAGGTTCGGGGGGTCCGCGCGCCACCCGGAGGGGAGCTGCGGGGTGAGGCGGACGTCGGCGTCGAGGCCGTTGCCCTGCGCGATGCGGACGGCCACGGTGAAGTCGATGCGCTCGCCCGGCGTGAAGGCGCCCTCCGTCTGGCCTGCGCGCACCGTGAGGGCGCCGCAGGGGTTCTGGCCTGCCGGCAGCGGCACCTGGGCGAGGGCGGGGGCTGCGATGGCAATCGCCAGCAGCAGGGGCACAGCCAGAAGTAGAGCGGAGCGGGCGTGCATCCGGGTCAAGCGGGGACCCACGGGGCGGGCCATAAAGGTTCGGATAACGCGGCGCGCCGTCAGATCTGGGCCGCAGGGGCGGCCGGGGTCTCGGCGGCGGGCGCCACGCGGCCCTTCAGGGTCACCGTGGCGCGGTCCCTGGGGCGGTCTACCCGGGCGGCCGTCACCGTGGCGCGGCCTTCGGCGCCGGCGGCAGCCTCGGCGGGGGCGCGGAGGCTTGCCCACAGCTCCACGGCCTCGCCGGCATCGAGGTCCACCTCGTCCACGGCGAGGAAGGCGGACCAGCCGGCCCCGTGGACGCGCACCGTGAGGTGCGCCTTCAGGCGCTCGGGGGTGTGGTTCTCCACGAGAAGCGGGAAGCTTGCGGCATCCCCGGGGGGCACGGGTTTCGTGCCCGCCTCGCACCGCAGGTGGACGCTGCGGCGGCGGCCGCGGACCACCATGAGGACGATGGCGCCCGCGACGGCGGCGGCGAGGCCGAGGCCCCACAGGACCCAGGCGAGGCCGAAGACGGCGAGCTCCACGTGGAGGGTGTGGGTGGTGGGAATGGACTGGGTGGCGATGGGCTCCGTCTGGCAGGCCATGGAGGCCGTGAGCTTGACGTCCCCCGCCTCCTGGCCCACGCCGCGGGCGGGGGCGGCGACGGTGACGGTGAAGGAGGCCTCGCCGCCGGGGGAGACGGCGCGGGCGGATTCGCCCACGATGGCGCTCCATCCGGGGGGCATCGCGTCCTGGGGGACGGTGAGCTTCACCTGCCCCGGGACGGGGTTGGGGTTGGCCACCATGACGGTGAAGGGGCGCGCGTTCCCGGGCTCGAAGGGGCCGGGAGGCTCGGGCACCGTGAGGAGGGGCGCCCGGCAGCGCTGCGTGCCGTCGCCCTGCGCGAGGGCGGCGGGGGCGAGGACCGCGAGGGCAACCACGACCGCGACGACAAAAGAAACGGCGCGCGTCGATGCCATGGGGTTGTCTATCCGCAAAAGCGCCGTGGGACTATATGTAGCCCCCACACAAGCGCCCCCTCGCCCGTTCGCCAGCTCAACACCCCGGACGGGTTCGGAATCCGTTCAGTGCCCCTGGGAATACGTTAAAGGGGCGAGAGCCGGTTGGCGCCCGCCATGGATGCGAGCGGGGCCGGGCCGGCACCCACAGGAGCCCCCACGCACGTGAGCCACCCCGCCATCGCGGAGGGCGCCGTGCTCCGCCGCGACTACCAGGTGTCCGTGGCCGTGGAGTGCCTCAAGCGGAACACCATGGTGATCCTGCCCACCGGCATGGGCAAGACCGTCATCGCGCTCCTCGTGATGGCCCACCGCGAGGCCGTGGCCCCCGGCAAGATCCTGTTCCTCGCGCCCACGAAGCCCCTCGTGGAGCAGCACGCCGCCTTCCTGCGCGACACCTTCCTGAAGGGCCCAATCTCAGTGTTCACGGGGGAGACGCCCCCCGAGGACCGGGAGCACGACTGGCGCACCGCCCGCGTCATCTGCAGCACGCCCCAGGTCATCCAGAACGATCTGGTGGCGGGACGCATCGACCTGAAGGACGTCACGCTCATCCTGTTCGACGAGGCCCACCGCGCCACCGGGAACTACGCCTACGTGTTCATCGCGGACCAGTACAAGCGCACGCGCCTCAACGGCCTCGTGGTCGGCATGACCGCCTCGCCCGGCAGCAAGCCGGAGAAGGTGCGCGAGATCTGCGAGAACCTCGGCATCGAGGGCGTGGAGGTGCGCACCGAGGCCGACGAGGACACCCGCGACTACGTCCAAGACGTGAACGTGCAGTGGATCCACGTGGCCATGCCGGACAACCTGAAACGGATCGCGGAAACCCTCCGGGCCATCTACGAGGAGAAGATCGGGAACCTCCAGGGCCTCGGTGTCCTGTCGCGGCGGCCCACGAAGGTGGAGCTCCTCAAGCTCGCAGGCGTCCTGCAGGCGAAGATCCGGGAGGCGGGGCAGCAGCCCGACTCGCGCTGGTTCAGCGCCCTCAGCGCGCAGGCGGCCGCCCTCAAGGTGGCCCACGCGCTGGAGCTCGTGGAGACCCAGGGCCTTGGCGCCTTCGAGACGTACCTGGAGCGCCTCCAGAACGACGAGTCGAAGGCGGCGAAGGCGCTCCTGCAGGACCCGCGCATGCTCCACGTGCGGATGCTCGCGGACAAGTCCCGCGCCGAGCACCCGAAGCTCCGCCGCGTGGCCGTCATCATCTCCCAGCAGCTTCGCGAAAAGGCGGACAGCCGCATCATCGTGTTCACGAATTACCGCGACACCGCGGAGCTCCTCACGCGCGAGCTTGCGAAGGTGGAGAACGTGCGCCCCGCGCGCTTCGTGGGCCAGGCCTCCCGCAGCGAGTCCGACAAGGGCCTCAGCCAGAAGGAGCAGGTGGCCATGGTGGCGGACTTCCGCGCGGGCACCCACAACGTCCTCATCGCCACCAGCGTCGCCGAGGAGGGCCTCGACATCCCCTCCACGGACCTCGTGATCTTCTACGAGCCCGTCCCCTCGGAGATCCGCAGCATCCAGCGCCGCGGCCGCACGGGGCGCAAGCAGGCGGGAAAGGTCGTGATTCTCGTCACGAAGGACACGAAGGACGAGACGAGCCTCCACGTGTCGCGCAACCGCGAGAAGAAGATGAAGACCGAGGTGCAGGCCCTCAAGCAGTACTTCCGCGCCGTGAACGCCTCGGAAGAGAGCGAGGAGTGGCGCGCCTGGTTCAAGCCTGGAGGGGCCGACTCGACCGTGACGCTGAGGCCTGCCGCCGCCCCGGCGCCCGCGCCGCCGCAGGAGCCCGCGCGCGAGGAGGAGGAGGACCGCCGCGGCGCCCTCACGATCCTGGCGGACCACCGCGAGTTCGCGTCCCCCGTGGTGCGGGAGCTTGCGCGGAAGGGGATCATCGTGAAGCCCCACCAGTTGCCCGTGGGCGACTACGTGGTGAGCGACCGCCTCATCGTGGAGCGGAAGGCCGCCACCGACTACACGGCCTCCCTGATGGACGGGCGCCTCTTCCCGCAGGTGAAGGCGCTCCGGGAGGCCTGCAGCGCCCCGCTCATGCTCATCGAGGGGGACGGCCTGTTTGCCACCCGCATGTCCCCGGAGGCCATCTGGGGCTCCATCGCGTCGCTCCTCACGGACTTCCGCGTCCCCATCCTCACCACGCGCTCCCCCGAGGAGACGGCCGACCTCCTGGCGGCCCTCGCAAAGCGCGAGCAGCGGGACGAGCGGCGCGCTCCTGCCGTTCGCGGCGAGAAGGCGGCGCTTGGCGACGAGGAGCGGCAGCGCTACATCGTGGAGGGCCTTCCCGGCGTGAGCTCCGTGCTCGCGCGCCGTCTCCTCGACCACTTCGGCACCGTGCGCGCGCTTGCGAACGCGGAGCCGGACCAGCTTGCGGAGGTGGAGGGCATCGGCAAGGAGAAGGCGGCGGAGATCCATCGCCTCCTCACGCTGCGTTACCGCCGCCCGGGGCTTCGCCGCAAGACTGCCGAGGCGCCGAGCGCTCCCGAAGAGGAGGCTTCCCCGTGACCGAGCCCGCTCCCCCGCCTCGCCGCCGCGACCTCACCGCCTACCCTTCGCCCGGGCCCTACAACAGCTTGTGGCACTGGACGATGCGGTTGAACCCGCTTCGCGTGGGCTACAACTACGTGCTCATGGCCCTTGCCCGCGTGTCCCCTTCCCTGAAGCTGAAGCGGGGGCTCTACCGCCTGATGGGGGCGAGGGTCGGCCGCCACGCCGCCGTGGGTCTCGAGGTCACCTTCGACATCTTCTACCCCGAGCTCATCGAGATTGGGGACAACAGCATCGTGGGCTTCAGCAGCACCCTCCTCTGCCACGAGTACCTCGTGAAGGAGTATCGCACGGGCCCCATCCGGATCGGGCGCGACGTGACGATTGGCGCGAACACCACGATTCTTCCCGGCGTCACCATTGGCGACGGGGCCACCGTGAGCGCGATGAGCCTCGTGAACCGCGACATCCCCCCGGGGGAGTTCTGGGGCGGCGTGCCCGTGCGGCGCCTCCGGGGCGCGGCGACGGAGCCGGCCACCGCAACGGAACCCAGGAACCTGTAGCTCCGCGGCGTGCCATGCCTTGCACCGGCGGGACCCATCCTTTGGTCCGGCCGCAACCTATTTGGTCCCGAAAGGGGCAGGTGGCTCATGCCCGGCGCCTGGGGAAACCCGGTGGCGCCCTCATCCGTAACGGGTTTCTCCTGGAGAAGCTAAGCTTTATCAGAGGGAAGCACGCTACGAGCCAAAGCCCCCCGGTGGTTACCCTACGGTACTACCCCTTCCTGTTCAAGGAGGAATTTCCCTCATGGCCCCTTCTGATGACCGTCTCAAGCAGTTGACCAATGTCATTGATCAACTCATTGAGGACAACAGCGTGCCCCGCAACATCCGCCGCGGTGCGGACAACGCCAAGAAAATGCTCCTCAACAACGCCGAGGCCCTCGACGTCCGCGTGAGCGGCGCCGTCAACATCCTCGACGAGCTCGCCAACGACCCCAACATCCCCCTCCACGGCCGCACCCTCATCTGGAACATCATCAGCGGCCTCGAGACCGTGGCCCGCGCGGCCAAGTAACCCGGGCCCCTGAAAGGGCCCCTTCTTCTTTTTCACGTCTCCAAACCTTGAGCGGAGCGGCTCCTCGCAGGGCCAACTGCGAGGCCTCAGGCAGGGAGGCGAAGCCGCGCCAGGGCCCTTCGGGGGAGGACGCGAACAGCGGCGACGACAAGAAGCCCCGCGGCCGAGATCAGCCATCCCACAAGGGCGAGCCCGGAGGCCGGTTCGGGCAGGGAACTCGTGGAGGGGCCAGCGGGCGGGAAGGCCGCGAGGAACCCAAGCCCCTGGTGGTGGGGCGATTCGCCGTCGCGGCGCCAGGCAGCGACAGGCACGCCTGGCAGGGGGGCTTGCACCGCCCACGTTCCCGTGAGGCCGCGATCCGTCGTGAGGAGCGTTCCAGCGAGGGGCCGTGCTTCGCTGACGGCTTGGAGGTCCGCCCATTGTTCAACGTGCAGCACGGGCGCGTCAGGAGTCCACGCGGCTCGCGGCGCCGTGTTCTCGTACAGCGCCACCTCGCGGTTCTCGAGCACGAGCCGGAGGTCCCGTTGCGCGGCGAGGGCCGCGTTGAGGGGCTGCCAGTCGGCTTCCTTGAGGACGAGGACGTACTGGACGTTGAGGGGCGCGAGGAGGTTGCCGAAGGTGCGGATTCCTCCGGGGTTGCCGTGGGCGAGGGCGCGGTCGTTCAGCCAGTAGGACACGTAGCGGCTCACGGGGTCCGGCGACTGGGTGGCGATGCCGCCCACCTCCAGGTTGTCGGGTGTGAAGGCGGGGCACGAGAAGTAGAGTTTCGCGGGGTTCGTCACGCGCGGCTCCCGGTTGGGCACCCACGCGAGGTCGAGGTACATGTGCCACGGCGTCACGAGGAGGGCGCCGTCGCATCCCGCGGTGGCGCGCTCCGCTTCGGCCCACCCCTCGGGGTACTCCGTGGTTGCCACCTGGCCCCCGTAGCCCCCAAGAAGGGGGGTTGCGGCGACCACGGGGGCTGCGAGGAGGAGCGCGAGGACGGTGACGGAGGCAAGGGGGCGGAGACGGGGCGCGGGCGCGCGCCGCAGCCCCTCCAGGAGGGCTTGCGCTCCGGCAGGCGCGAGGGCACCGTAAGCGAGGGCCACGAGCGCGAGGAGCTTGTGCGCGTCGCGGAAGCCGCGGAAGAAGGGCACGTGGTCCCACGCGAAGTGGAACAGGGGCGCGGTGAGGGTGCTCGCGGTGCCCACGGCGAGCACGAAGCCCAGGAGGGCAGCCACGACGAGGGTGAGGCGGCGCGCGTCCTCCCGCAGGGGCGTGGCGCCCCGCACGGCGAGGAACAGGATCAGGAAGGGCACCACGAGGAGCGCGGGCCGCGTCGCGTAGTAGGTGGCGTAGCCGCCGCGCCAGAACCCTTCGAGGGTGAGGGCCGCAAGCCCCACGCTCGGGAGGCCCGCGGCGGTGGTGGCGAAGACGGCCTGGTCGGCTTCGCTGATGCCCGTGAGCGTCGTGGCTCGCGCAAGGAGGACGGGAAGGATCCAGGCCGCGTTGAGGACGAGGACGCCGCCGAGAAAGAGCCCCGTGCGCTTCGCGACAGCCGCAAGCGGCTCCTTCCGAGTCGCCACAGTCAGGCCCCCGTGAAGGGCCACGAGGAGCGCCAGGAGGAACGCGCCGTGGGCTTGGAACACCGCGGTGGCGGTGAAGAGGAGGAGCGCGGTGGCGAGGGCGCGGCGGGACCCCGTTTCGCTCGCGTGGAACCAGGCGGCGAGGAACCAGGGGGTGAGGGCGTAGGCCCAGAGGACGCCCATCTGGCCGACGACGCCGCGCACGTAGGCGAAGGGGCTCAGCGCGTACACGAGGCCGCCGAGGTAGGCCACGCCCGGGGAGAGCGGGGTGAGGCGGCCGCTGAGGCGGTGCATGCCGAGGCCCGCGAGGAAGAAGGGCGCGAACAGGAGGAGCTTCTGGGCCCACGCGAGGGGGAGCGCGGCATCGAGGGCCGCAAGCGCGAGGGCGAAGCCGCCCTTGTTCTGGATAGGGTCGCTGTTGTCCGTCAGGAAGCGCGCGTAGTACCCCGCGCTCTCAGGACCCATGGCGTGATCGAGGAAGAACAGGTAACCGCCCGAGAGAAGGGGGAACGCGATGGCGAGGGTGACGACGGCGTAGACGAGGGGCGGGAGGAGCCGGCGCGTCCACGCGCTCACGCGGGGGTCAGGCCTCCTCGGTGGGCGACGCGGCCTCGTCGCGCGGGGCGCGGCCAGCCGGGAGGAGGCGCGCGAGGCGCCGCCGCTCCTCGGGGGAGAGGACGCCCAGCAGGAGGAGCGCTGCAGCGTAGGCGAAGAGGCCCGCGCTCACGGCCAGGAGGGCTTCGAGGCGCGTTGCGGGCGCGAAGGCCGCCACCACGGCGGCGAGGAGCCCGAGGGCCGTCGTGACCTTCAGGACGGCCCAGGGGTCCACGCGCAGCTTGAAGGCGCGCACCGAGGCACCGAGGGCGAGGAGCGCGCCCGCGAGACACGCGAGGGAGGTGGCCGCAGCCGCGCCGAGGATGCCCCACTTCGGAATGAAGGCCACAAGGAGCGCCACCTGGAGGGCGGCCGTCACCGCGAGGAAGGCGCCGGGGGTGCTCGCGCGGTGGGTGGCCTGGAGGCCGCGCGTGAGGACGAAGCAGACGCAGAGGGCGCCCATGCCGAGGGCGCTCACCGCGAGGGCGGGGGCTGCCGCCTGGTAGGCCTGGGGAAACAGGATTTCGATGAGGATGCCGGGGAAGGCGGCGAGGAGCACCGCCACGGGCGCGAGGGCAAGGAGCGTCCAGCGGAGCACCTTGCGCAGGAGCGCCGAGGCCGCCGCCGGGTTCCGGGCCGCCTCGCGGCTCATGAGGGGGAAGAACACGCTGAGACCCGCGATGAGGGCCCACAAGGGGGCCTTTGCGAGAATGCTCGCCGACTGGTAGTAGGCCGCCAGGCGGTCGCTCTCGCCCACGGGGGAGAGGTACTTCACCGCGAGGAGGTCGAGGTTCATGAGCAGCGTGAGGGCGAGGCTTCCGAGGAAGATGGCGCCGGTGTCGCGGAGGAACCGCCGCTTCTCGGCCTCCTCGAGGCCCTGGTCCTCCGGGAAGGCGTCGGCGTGCTTCCGCAGGAGGAGGGCTGCGGCAAGAATGAGGAGGATGCCGCCCACCACGAGGCCGCCGAGGGCGCCCGCGACCCCGAACCCGAGGAGGACGAAGAGGGCGCCGAAGAGGAGCTTGCTCACGGACTTGCTCGCGTGGAGCAGAGCGAAGCTCGTGAAGGCCATGCGGCCCTGGAGCGCGTAGTGGAGGGTGGTTCCCACCGAGAGGAGGAGGATGGTGGCGGCGACGGCGATGAGGAGCGTCTCGTAGTGCTCGCCGGGCGAGAGGGGCCCGCCGAGGGTGAGGGCGAGGAACAGGGCAACCACGAGGAAGGAGAGGACGAGGTTGCCGCGGACGGCGTACCGGATGAGGCCGCGGGAGGCGCCCTCCCGTTCGGCGAGCACCTTCGCGAGGCTCATGGGGAAGCCGCTTCCCACGAAGTACGACAGGAGCAGGAAGAAGGACATGGCCACCGAGAGGGCGCCGTAGTCCTCGGGGGCGAGCATCCACGTCATGCCCGCGCTGAAGGCGTAATCGAAGAGGGCGGCCACGAAGAAGGAGGCGAACATGAGGACCGTCGAGGTGGCGACGCGGGACTTCATGGCGGCAGGCGCGGGAGCAGTGGCGGGCGGCACGTCAGGGCACCTCGGTGGAGTCGGGGGTTTCGGTGGGAACGAGAGGGTTGCGCTCGCGCCTGGAACGGAGACGCGAGAGCGCGGCGGCAACGCCGCGCGGCAGGAGGGGAAGGAGGGGGAGCGCGAGGAGCGCCGCGGCGGTGATCCAGGCCCCCGTCTCCGCCCACTCCTGCGGGGCGTAGCGGACGGTGAGCGTGGTGGGACCGTCGAGGTCGAGCAGGAACCCGGTGATGACGCCGTTGGCGAGCGTGGCTCGGACGGTGCGGCCGTCCTGGAGCTGCGCAACCCAGCCCGCGTCGTAGGGCTCGCTGAACGTGAGGACCATGGGTCCCGTGGCGTTCACGTGGACCCGGTATCCGGTGGCGCGCACGCGCTCCCAAGTGGCTCCGGGCGCCTCAGGCCGACCGGTCCCGAGGGCGGCGCGGTCCGTGGTGAGCGCGAGGAGGTCAAGGAGGGGCGGGGACTTGGTGCCGTTGGGCTGCGCGAGCGTGAGCGTGTGCGCTCCCTCGGACAGGTTGCCGAGGGGGAGGCGGTACCACGGCGCGGTGCCGTTGCAGTCGGCCGCGCACAGCGCCTCGCGAGTGACGGCTCCGTCGAGCGTCACGGTGGGGAGGAGCCCGGGGGTGGCCACGCGGAGCCAGAGATCGGCCGACACGGCGACGGGCATACTGAAGGGGAGGTTCGTTGCGTTCGCGATGCGGGCGGCGCGGCCCACGCCCGGGACGGCAACGGCGCCCGCGGGGAAGTGGCGTTCCGCCTCGGCAAGGAGCGTGAGCGAGCCTTCGGTGAGCCGTTCGCTGGCCCTGGCGTGAGCCTCCGCGAGGCTGCCCGGGGTCGCGACGGCCAGCAGGTTCACGCCCTGGAAACCCCCGTCGTTGCGGAGGGTCAACGCGGGAGCCGCGGCAGGAAGCGTTCCCACCGTGACCCAGCGGAAGCCGGGCGCGCCAGCGGTGGTGTTCACGACGCCGAGAACGGGGGCCTCGGGGCTGTCCCCTGCGAGAACGGAGAGGGAGCCGCCCTGGGGGTGGAGGTAGACGCGCGCGAGGACGGTGCGGGCCTCTGCCGCCTCGGGAACGGGCAGCACGAGGGTGGCGCCGGGGGCACTCGTGTAGGCGAGGCCGTCGTTGCCGTCGAAGGCCCAACTCTCCTGCTTGAGGGCCCGCAGCGAGTGGGGCCACCCCCACTCGTAGTAGGTGAACTCGCGGGTGCCGCGGGCCCACCCGGCCTTGCCGTCGGCGGACACGGTAGCCTTGAAGGGAGCGATGAAGCTCTCCGGGGGAAGGAAGGGGACGGCGGCCTCGTGGGGGCTCTCCTCGAAGCCGGTGACCCAGTGCCAGGCGCGCGCGTCGCGGGCGAAGGCGGCGCGGCTCGCCGCGTCGGCGCTCGTGAACACCACGGGCGCGTCGCGGAGGGAGCCGTTGGGGAGGACCGCGAGGCGGCTGAGGAGGTCGAGGCCGTCGGGGGATGCGACGGTGGTCGCGGAGGCCGTGAACCGGGCCACGGGGTCAGGGTTCTTGAGCAGGGTGATGAAGCCGCTGGCGCGGGCGCGCAGCTCGAAGTAGACGTCCCCCGCGAGGGGCTTCCACGTCTTGCCGTCGTTGGCCACCGCGAGGGTGCCGGGCGCGTAGACGTCGGCCTTGTAGTAGGAGACGTCGTACCGGTGGTCCCCGGCCTTCGCGTACACGACGTCGTAGCGGTTGGCGGCGTCGCTTGCGGGGGACGGCGCCGTGAGGCGGAGGAGGTGGGGCGTTCCGGCCTCGACCTGAAGGCCGACAAGATCTACCTGCGCCTCCGTGGCGCCGGGCGCGAGGGTGAGGTTCCGGGCGGCCAAGAGCGTTCCCGTTGCGTTGAGGATTTCCACCTGGAGGGGCCCGGGCTCCCCCACGCGTGCCGCCTTCAGGGTGAGGCGCGTGAGGTTCTGCTCCAGGGGAACAAAGGTCTGCGCGAGGGCCCGCGTATCGTGGAGCGCGTACTTTGCGCCGGGCGTGCCCGCGGGGGAGACGCTCGATGCGTCCACCACCGGCGCACGGGTCGTGCCGAAGGTCTGGACCCGCTCGAGCCCCGCGTCCTCCAGGGCGTGGAGGGTGCGCGCGTCCCGTTCGGGGTTGCGGTCGTTGTGGAAGACCACGTACTCGAGGCCCGCTCGCGCAAGCAAGGGCGGGATGGGCCCGGCGTCCTCCGTGGCATCCCCCAGGAAGTTGAAGTAGGTGCTCGTGTGGGGCCGGAAGGGCCCGAGGGCCGAGCGCGCGCTCGAGGTGGCATCGAAGTAGGCAAGGGTGCGGCCCCCGCCCCAGGTGGTGGCGCCGAGCATGCGCGGCATCCAGACCACGTGCGTGTCCTCCGGGAGCGTTGCAAGGTGCGCGTTTGCGGCGCCGTACTCCTCGGGAACGACGACGGGAGCGAATACAGTGCCCACGTACCCTCCGAGGGCGGGACCGGCGAAGAGGAGCACGCAGGCCACGGCACCTGCAGGCCCCGCAAGCGGGAGGAGGCGGCCCACGAGGCGCGGCAGGCGGGCGGCGGCAAGGGCCGCCTCGTGGAGCGTGAAACCGGCGAGGACAGCGTAGGCGAGGGCCTGGAAGCCGCCCCACCGGTAGGGGTCGCGGAAGAGCCAGGAGAGGGATTCCCCCCATGGGGCACCGAAGAGGAGCCACTGGTACAGGGCGGTGAAGGGCGCCGTGTCCCCCATGCCGAGCGCGAGGGAGGCGGCGCCCACGGCCGCGAACAGGTAGGTGGTGGCGGTGCGCCGCAGGAGGAGCGCGTTGAGCGCGAGCAGGGGGACAGCGTAGCTCGCGACCTCCCACAGGAGGAGCGCCGTGCCGCCTTCGGGCGCGAGCGCGGCCCGCGGGAGGTAGTTGTGCATGAGGCGCATGGCGGACAGGAAGTCGCCGTTGCGGCTGAGGGTGTGGAGCATCTCGGTGCTCATCACGTAGGTGGGCCCGAAGCTCGGGTTCGTGACCGCGTTGTACGCGTAGGGGAGAATCCAGTAGGCGCCAAGCAGGAGGTAGGCGCCTGCGGCGACCCCGGTGAGGCCCGCGAGGCGGCCCGCCTCGGCCCGCGAGCGGCGCCAGGCCTGCACGAACCGGAGAAGCCCCAGGGGGGCGAGGAGGAGCAGCAGGTTGGGCGGGTTGTGCGGGTCCGTTGTGGCAAGCGCGAAAACGGCGGCGAACCCGGCGGCGCGCGCGAGGGAGGGGCGGGCCGCGAGGCGCTCGAAGGCGAGGAGCACGAAGGGCGCGAGCGCGTACCCGAGCCACAGGAAGTAGTGGAACACGCGGTGGACGGACCACGGGTTCACCATGTAGAAGAGGGCGGGCGCGAGGGGGAGCGCCGCGACCACCCACGGAGCAAGCGCCGTGGCCCGAGGGTGCTCGGCAAGGTAGTGGCGCAGGAGCGCGTAGAGGCCGCAGCCCGCGAGCGCGAAGCCGAGGAGGATTCGCACCTTCACGTGCATGGCCATGTCCCAGGAGAGCAGCCGCCCCACGAGGAGGAGCGGGAGCTCGAAGAGGAGGGCGGGAAGGAACTGGAGGGTGCTGATGCCGCCGCGTTCGTTCCACAGGGGCCAGAAGCGGTCCTCGTAGGCCTCGGGGGAGAGCGGGAAGAAGCCGCTGATGTCCACATTGTACGGGAGGCCTGGGGCTGCGAAGAGGGGCCATGTGATGGCGAGGGCGGTGGCCACGAGGAGGCCGTAGGGCGCTGCGGCTGTTGCCGCCTCGCGCCACCGCGCAGTCATGCCGATCCCCGGGCGTCGATGAACTGGCGGAGACGGCTGAAGTTCTCTCGGGCGAGGGCCACCATGGCAGCGAGGGGCGCCTCCGCGCCCGCGCGGAG
>Ga0247718_1000376_pt1 | contig 12400 bp, 9 predicted proteins | sample 21E_DmetaG_FD_189045 | JGI IMG/M metagenome (GOLD analysis project Ga0247718, IMG submission 189045) | Soil microbial communities from hillslope of Landscape Evolution Observatory, University of Arizona, Oracle, AZ, United States - 2-1-E_D | ecosystem: Engineered > Artificial ecosystem > Mesocosm...
CTCTTGACCGCGCTCCCTTCCCCGCCGCCGGCGGCGCTCAAGCAGCCGCCCTCCAGAACACGCTCCCCCTGCCGCGCCCCGCCATGCCCGAGGAGGCGCCGCGGGAACCCCTCGTGACGGAAGCAAACGGCGAGGACTGGCCCACGAGCGAGGAGTGGAACCGCCTCTTCCGAGCCGTGATGAGCCAGGACAGCATCCTACGCGAGCGCGGCCGCGGCCTCAGCCGACGCCGCAGCCTCCAGAGCCTCATCGCGCAGCTTCGCGACCGCGACCTCCTGTACGAGAAGGGGAAGAAGATGGGCGAGGCCCTCTACAGCGCCTCCTACTCGGAGCTGTCGGAGAAGCTCGTGAAGAACGGCATCTGCACCGACGCGCAATTCGGGCGCCCCACCGCGGGCGGCGACGGCCTAGAGATCACCCTCACGGGCACCGCCATGAGCCGCGGCGTGCCCCGCATCGGCGCCTGCATCTGCTACCTCGAAGCGGGCCTCCTCGCGGGAGCCCTCCGCAACATCGAGCGGCAGGACCTCGCCGTGAACGAGACGCTCTGCGTGGCGAAGGGCGACCCCTACTGCGCCTTCCGCGCCCACGCGGCGGCAAAGCCCGACGGCGGGGAAGCGGCGCTTCCCGCCTTCAGCCCCCCGACGCCCTCCCGGTGATGCTCATGTTCGGCCTCACGACCGAAGGAATCCGCGCCCTCGTCACGTTCTGCCTGCTCGCGCCCGTGGCGATCTGGTTCGCCGGGAAGTACCTCTCGAAGCTCATGCCCCAGGAGGGGAAGGGCGAGGACGGCCACGGCCGCGACTACTACCTCGGCTTCCTCGTGGGCCGCACCGTGAGCGGCGAGGACCTCGACCACGTGCTCAAGCGCCTCCAGACGGAGGACATCCCCTTCCAGCTCGTGCGCGACGCGGGCGGCGAGAAGGTGTTCACCTCCCGCGCGCTCCCCGCAAACGCCCGCCACAACCACGAGATGGAGGCGGGCGTCCTGAGCGGCGCCCTCTACGCGACGCTCAAGACGCGCTTCGACGTGGAGGAGGAGCGCTGCACCGAGCGCGGCGACGGCTACTGCAAGTTCGTTGCGGTGAAGGGGTGACCCCATGGAGATCAACCCGCTCGTCATCCTCGTTGCCGGCCTCGGCTGCCTCGGCGGCGTCATCCTCGTCCTCCTCCTCAACCGCAAGGCGGGCACCACGGAGAACCCCTACGACACGCCCCCCGAGCAGCTGCTCCTCGCGGATGCGCTCCACCAGGTGCGCCACAGCGAAGCCCTCTACTACCAGGGCCTCGAGCTCGGGCGGAAGCTTCCCCGCGGCCGCGCCGAGGACGTCATGCGAGGCCTCAGCCGCCTCGGCCTCGGGCGCTTCCAGCTTCAGGGCCACAGCCCCCGCCGCATGGAGGTGCGCGTCACCGAAGGGCCCCTGAAGGGCGCTCCCGGCGTGGACGAGCCCCTCTGCTACTTCACCCTGGGTCTCCTCACGGGCGTGTTCGAGACCTACAGCGGCCGCGAGGTGTTCGTGCGGGAGGAATCCTGCTACGGCACCGGCCACCCCGAATGCATCTTCAACGTGGAGGTCACCGACCGTGCCATCCCCTCGACGTGAGACCGCGAAGCCGAAACTCCAGGCCCCCGCCGGGGCGAAGACGCCCCGCAAGCGCTACGGCCCGAGCATGGTGTTCGGCGGCCTCGCCGGTCTCCTGCTCTACGTCCTCGCCCGCCTCACCGCCCTCCCCGAGGGCGTGGAGGCCACCTCGGACTTCTTCGTGGAGGCCCTCACCGAGATCAGCCTCTGGAAGCTCCTCCTCGTGGGCACGGGCGTGGGCGTGGGCGCGTGGCTTGCGAGCGGCAAGTGGACGCCCATGGGCGTGCTGCTGTACATGAGCCTCACGGCCACCGTGTTCGGCTTCATCCTGTACTCCGCCACCGTGAGCCTTCCCCGAAACTTCACCCTCCTGAACCTCCTCCTGTTCATCGCGGAGTGCCTCTCGCTCGGGTTCGTGGTGATTTACGCCTACTACACCATCGACCGCACCTCGCGCACCGTTTGGAACCGCCACTACCTCAACCAGCCGCGGCGCATCCAGCGCTTCCCGAAGGTGGAGTTCCACGTCCCCATGTTCAACGAGCCCCCGCACGTCGTGCTGGAGGTGCTCGACCACCTGCTCCGCGTGGACTACCCGCGGGACCGCTACACGATCGTGGTGGCCGACGACTCCACCGACGAGCAGGTGCGGGGCGAGATTGAGCGCTTCTGCCGCGAGCACCCCGACCGCATCCGATACATTCACCGCGTCAAGCGCGGCGGGTTCAAAGCCGGAGCCCTCAACCACGCCCTCCGCTTCACGCCGCCCGACGTGGAGCTCCTCGCCGTCATCGACGCCGACTACAAGGTGGAGCCCCAGTACCTGAAGGAGACGGTGGGGTACTTCGAGGAGAACCCTGAGCTCGGGTTCCTCCAGACGCCCCAGGACTTCCACAACGTGGACTACTCCCCCTTCACGGAGCAGATCTACCGGGCGAACAAGTACTTCTACGACGCCATCATGCCCGCCCGCAACGAGGTGAACAGCATCATCTTCTGCGGCACCATGGGCATCGTGCGCAAGCGCGCCCTCGAGGAGGCCGGGGGGTGGGGCGAGGACACCCTCACCGAGGACTCCGAGACGAGCGTCCGCATCATGGCGAAGGGCTGGGAGAGCCTGTACGTGCCCCGCGTCTACGGCCGCGGCCTCCTCCCCCAGAGCTACAGCGCCTACAAGTCGCAGCAGTACCGGTGGGCCTTCGGCGGCGCCCAGATTCTCCGCAAGCACGCCATCACGGCGGTGAAGAGCGGTCTCAGCCTCCGCCAGCGTTGGGACCTCGTCACGGGCGGCCTGCACTACTTCAGTGGAACCATCCTGTGCGTCATCGCCTTCATCCTGCTCATCATGGGCCTGGGCGAGATCTATGATCTGCGGGGCTTCGTGAACTTCCACAAGGGTGAAATCATGTTCATGGGCTTCGTGCCCTTCTTCATCATGCTCGAGGGCATCCTCCGGATGCGCTGGGCCATGGGGAAGGCCATGGGCCTCACCATGCGCGAGACCTTCCAGGTGATGGGCGTCTGGTTCAGCCAGATGTTCTTCACCACCTACGCCGCCCTCAAGGCCTTCGCGGGCAGCAACGAGGGCTTCGTGCGCACGCCCAAGTACCGCTCGCGCAAGGTAAGCAGCGCCATGGCGTGGTACCGTGCCATCCGCCTCATGAAGTTCGAGGCCACCGTGGCCTGGCTTCTCCTCGTCACGGGCGTGGGCGTCCTCCTCACGAACCTCATGAACCTGGAGTACATCTGGGCCGAGGGGCTCTACGCCACGGTGAGCGCTTTCGTGCTCGCGTTCTGGCTCATCTGGTACGCCTACGTGTTCGGGTGCGGCCCGATCTACGCGGCGCGCGGGTCCAAAGGGCCCGCGTGACGCGGAGAGACGACGAACCTCAGTTCGTTGGAATCTACGCGGCGCGCGGGTCCAAAGGGCCCGCGTGACGCGGAGAGAGGACGAGTCGCAAATCGTCCGTATCTACGCGGCGCGCGGGTCCAAAGGGCCCGCGTGACGCGGAGAGACGACGAACCTCAGTTCGTTGGAATCTACGCGGCGCGCGGGTCCAAAGGGCCCGCGTGACGCGGAGATCGGTCCCGTTCCGGCCTCGCTCTTGAGAGAGGGGCGGGGCCCGCGGTCCCGTTCCTTCCCCTGGACCCCGAGCGCGCCCGCGCCCCGCGGCGTGGGGCGCTTCCTTCTTTCTTCCTTCATCCTTCCCTGAAGCCTCGGTGGGCTCCCGCCTGCCGCTCCACCGGAAGGGGGCCTGCTTTTACGATCGTACCAGAAAGGGAATCCCCCCGCATGAGGGCCGTCGGTCTGACCCGTCCCTAAGGGACGTATCCCCAGGTGACCACATGCAGCCGAAACTTGCCATCCTCGCTGCGGGCCTCCTCCTTGCCGCTTCCCTCGTCGTGCCCGTTGCCTCCGCCCAGGAGCCCGGGACCGAGCCGACGCCTGAGCAGCAGCCCCAGCAGCAGCAGCAGACGACCTCCACGGGGGCGCCCACCACCACGGTGACCATCGCGGGCAACGAGAAGACCGCCGCCAACGAGATGGGCTGGACCCGCATGCTCAACCAGATTGAGCTCACCGAGGGCTGCACCGCCATCGACACCGTCGTCCACTTCAACACCTACCTCGCCGAGCGCCACGGCACCTACTTCATGTTCCAGGTCATCTGGAACACCTACCCCGTGGAGGCCCGCAACATCCGCCTCGAGACGGACCTCGGCCAGAACATCACCCTCTTCCAGCAGGGCCCCGAGGGCACCACCGCCTACAAGCTCGTGGTCCTCGCCCGCGACATGCCCGCCCTCGGCACCACCGACCTCCACCTCAAGTTCGACGCCTGCAGCACCGTGAAGGGCCTGCAGGAGATCGGCACCATCGTGATGGTGTTTGACGAGACCTGGACCAAGGTGAAGCTCAGCGGCGGCATTGACGCCGAGATCTTCAACTCCGCGAAGCTCCTCGTCATGAGCGGCGAGGAGACCGGCCCCGGCACCGGCCTCAGCGTCCCCGGCCCCGGCATGGTCATGGTCGCTCTCGGCCTCATCGGCACGGGCGCCATCGTCGGCCGCAAGCTCCGCCGCTAAACCCACCCCCGGCCGGGCAGAAAGGCGGCCCGGTCACCTCCTTTTTCTTTCTTCACCCTTCCCAGCATCCTCTCTCTTCTTCCTGTAGCCTGCTCGAGCCGAGCGGGTTACAGGGGGAAGAGGACGAGGCTCACCGCGATGCCCGCCACACCCAGGAGGCTCACGACCGTGAAGGCCTTCCAGGAGGCGTTGAACACGGAAGCGCTCGTGGCCCGCAGGATGATGAGCTTGTTGGCGGCCCCGATGAGGATCGCGAGGCCCGCCACGAGGCCCGCCGTGGCGAGGGGGAGCCCGCCCCCGGCGTAGAGGGCCGCGACGGAGGCCACGACGGCTCCCGCGGACCCGAAGGCGCCGAGCGCCGTGAGGTAGATCCCCCAGTCCCCAATGAGGTCTGGATTGCGGCTCACGAAGGTGGCGAAGGCGCTCACCACCGCGAACCAGAGGGCAAAGCGCAGGGCGGGGCCCACGGCGAAGGGGCTCTTGATGGTGATGCGGACGTTGCCGGACCCGCTCTGGAGGGTGCGGTAGCGCCGCCACGCGAACAGGAGGCTCGCGGCCCCGATGAGGAGGCTCGCGGGAAGCACGTACAGGAGGATGCCGAGGCTCGGGTCCACGAAGATGGCGATGACCATGTTGCGCACCACCATGGTGGCCGTGGAGAGCAGGGTGCCGGTGACGGCGGCAGGCACGAGGGCCTCCACCTCGCCGGCGTGGCGCGCAAGGGAGACGGTGGTGGCCTCGCTGTTCACGAGCCCACCGAGCAGGCCGGAGGCGACGATGCCGCGCTCAGGCCCCGCCTCGCGCATGGCGAGGAAGCTCACGAAACTGATGCTCGACACGAAGATGACGAGCACGAGGATTCGGTAGGGGTCGATGATGAGGCCGGGGCCCACAAGGCCGCGGGTCCCTTCCACGGGGCCGTCCAGGGACCCCGCGAGGGGGAACAGGATGAACAGGACGGTGATGAACTGGAGCGCGCTCATCATTTCCGCGTCATCCAGGTGGAAGGCGAAGCGGTGGAGGCGGCTCTTCGTGAGGAGCAGGAACGTCGTGACGACGCCGATGACGATGGCCTCGAGCACGAAGGCGTAGGCGATGAGGAGGCCGATGAGGAAGGTCACGAGCATCGCCATGGGCGTCGTGAGGCCCGAGGTGCCGAGGCGGTGGCGCACCACGTGGAAGGTGGCGGCGAACAGGGTGGCGCACAGGATGCCGGCGGCCACCACGAGGTCGCTCCCGGTCTCCCGGGAGAGGAGGCCGATCATGAAGCCGCTGAGGCTCACGAGGGGGAAGGTGCGGACGCCCGCGATCACCTGGACCTCGTCCTGGCGGTGCTCGCGCTCAAGCCCGATGAGGGCGCCAAGGCCGCCGGCAATCGCGAACTGGTAAAGGAACTCCCCGGTGATCTCGGTGGCCATCTACATCCATCCCTTGCGGCGGAAGAAAACGATGAGAACGAAGGCGACGGCGCCCATCACGGCAAGCACCGCGGGGTACCCGAAGGCCCAGTCGAGCTCCGGCATGTTCCAGGGGCTTACGTCCGTGTGGAAGTTCATGCCGTAGATGCTCGCGATAAACGTGAGGGGAACGAACAGGGAGGTCATGATGGTGAGCACCTTCATGACCTCGTTCATGCGCGTGTTGACCGTCGCGAGGTGGAGGCCCTGGATGTCGCTCGCAAGCTCACGGTACACCTCGATGACGTCGATGATGCGGACCGTGTGGTCGTACACGTCGCGGAAGAAGGGCCGCGACTCGCGGGAAAGGGCCGTGTGGTCCCCGTGCTCGAGGAAGGCCACGGCCTCCCGCTGGGGCCACGCGATGCGCCGCAGGAGCAGCAGGTCGCGCTTCACCTCCACCACCTGCTGGGTGACGTTCGCCTCGCCGGGCTCGAGGGCGGCATCCTCCAGCTCCTCCAAGCGGTTGCCGATGGCCTCCATGAGGGGGAAGTAGGAGTCCACGACGGCATCGAGGATGGCGTAGGCGAGGTAGTCCGCGCCCGAGTTGCGCATGCGGGAGCGCCCCACGCGGATGCGGTCGCGCACGGGCGTGAGGACGTCCCCCGGAGTCTCCTGGATGGTGATGAGCCAGCCGCGGGCGATGAACATGCACAACTGCTCGGACTGGATGCGGTCCTCGCGGCGGAAGGGCATGCGCGTGACCACGAACAGGTAGTCGCCGTAGTCCTCCGTCTTCGGGCGCTGGCGGGGGTTTCGCACGTCCTCCAAGGCGAGGGGGTGGAGCCCGAAGGAGGCCTCCAGGGAGGCGATCACGGTGGGCATGGAGTTCGTGTTGATGTTGAGCCACGTGACGGGAAAGCGCCCGAAGTGCTCCCGCGCCTCCTCCATGCTTGAGGGGCTCACCTCCATGAACTGGTTGTCCCCGGGGCCGTACGCCATCAGGTGGAACCGGCTCGTCTGAGCCTCGAGCTCCGACTCCGGGAGGTGGACCGCCACGGCGCCCGATAGCTCATGGGCCCTCTTTAGGGTTTGCGCCTCCCTGCCCGCTCGGCCCCCAGGCGGAGGGCTCACGCACCGAAGGAAGCGAGAGAAGGCTTAAGCGGCGCACCGGGGGAACCGCCAGGTGGGACGAGCATGATTGATCACTTGGTGGAGACGGATTTCAAGGCGGTCGACAAGCGGGACGGCGTGGCGGCGGCGACCGGGTACCTGCTCGGCGACACGGACCGCGTGCCCATCGTTACCGACCACGAGCGCCCCTGGGGCGTGCTGAACGAGCGGGGCTTCATGCGCACCCGGGTCCACCCCTACGAGCGCGTCGAGAACTACACCCTCGGGACGGGCGCGCTCACGACCGACCTCACGCTCGAGGAGACGGTGCGGCGCATGGCCGCGGCCTCCGTGGACCACTTCCCCGTCGAGGAAAGGGGCCGCCTCATCGGGTACGTGTCCGCCCTCCGCGTTCTCGAAGAGCTCGAGGTGGACCTGCCCGCGCACCGACTCCTCGACGAAGTGCCTCACCTGAGGGAGGACCAGTCCGCGGGGGACGCCATCCACTTCTTCCACGACACGAAGGTGGCCGTGCTTCCCGTGGTGGACGCGAGCGGCCACCTTGCCGCCGTGCTCCACCGCAGGGACATCGTGCCCATCGGCCTCAACAACGACCGCGGCCTTGGCGGCCGCACCTACGCTGGCGGCGAGCGCAACCACTTCAGCGACATCGAGGTGAAGGGCCTCATGGAGACCTCCTACGGGACGGTGCGGCCCAACGACGCCTTCGACCACGTGGTGGAGGTGCTGAAGCAGTTCCGGGCCGCCGTCGTGGTGGACGAGCAGGACCGGCCCCTCGGCGTGATCACGCCCACGGGTGCCGTGAAGCGCATCGCGCCCGAGCTCAGCTGATCAGAGGGGCGTGGAGGGGATCCCCGCCCGGGGCTCGACCAGCACGCGGTCGAGGTCCGGGGGCGCGCCCACGATGTTGTAGCCCGCGTCCACGTAGAGGGTTTGGCCCGTGATGCCCGCCGAGTCCTCCGCGAGGAGGAAGGCGGCGGTCTTCGCCACGTCCTGCTGCGTGATGTTGCGGCGCAGCGGCGTGTTCGTGCGCATCCAGTCGAGGATCATGTCGAAGCCGGGGACGCCCGAGGCAGCGAGGGTCTTCACGGGGCCCGCGCTGATGGCGTTGACGCGGTGGTCCATGGGGCCCACGGCCATGGCGAGCTCGCGCACGAGGGACTCGAGGGCGGCCTTGGCGGTGCCCATGATGCGGTAGCCGGGGACGACGCGCTCGGCGCCGAGGTAGCTGAGGGTGATGGTGCTGCTGCCGGCCTTCAGCTTCGGGAGGGCGTGGCGGATCACGCGGACGAGGGAGTAGGAGGAGACCACCATCGTCTTGCAGAAGTCCTCCTCGTTCGTCTCCACGATGCTCGCGTTGAGGGCCTCCGCGGGCGCGAAGGCGATGGCGTGGACGAGGCCATCGAACTGCCCCTCAAGCCCACCGAAGAAGGCCTTTGTGGAGTCGTCGAGGCTCACGTCGCACTCCTTGTAGGCCTCGATGAAGGGCTGGTCCTTCACAAGCTGCATGATGCGGCTCAGGAAACGCTTCTGGTAGCCGAGGGTGACGGTGGCGCCGCGGGCGCCAAGCTCCTTGGCGATCGCCCAAGCGATGCTGCTGTCTGCCGCCACACCGAGCACGATGTAGCGCTTCCCGGTCAGGTCCTGCATGGGGCGGGCAAGGGTGGGGGGCATTATGGGCGTTTCGCATGGCCCCGGCGGCCGCGGTGAGGCCCCGACAGACCCCACACCCCAAGACCAACCAATCAGACAAGTCACCCCTGGTTGTACCCATCTATATGCACCCCGGGTGCCAGATCGGGATTGGGGTTGCACGTGGGTGATGTCCGGTATGTCCCCTACTACGAGCGTTTGCGCCGGTCAGGCGACCCCATCGGAGAGATCCGGCTCCTCGACAACGAAGCCGTGGTGAGCGCCCTCGCCGGAGCCGTGGGCCACGGCGACCGCTACCTCACCAACGTCCTCGCCACGGAAACGATGAACCGGCTCGAACGGGCCGCCGCCATCCTCACCCACCTCGAGCCCGGCGTCTGCGCCGTGGACGCCACCGGCCGCATCTCCTTCCTGAACCCGGCCGCCGAGGCCCTTCTCGGGTGGAGCCTGGAGGACGTGGCCGGGGAGGACGCCCACGCCGTCCTCGGGTGCGCCACGGCCGACGGCGGCTGCCCCCTGCGGGAGGCCTTCGGGCGGGCCGCGGCGGGAGTGGCACGGGACGCAGCGCTCCGCAACGCCCACGGCCTGCGGCTGCCCGTGGACCTCACCGTCTCCCCCTTCCTGAAGGAGGGCGAGGTGACGGGGGCCGCCCTCCTGTTCCACGACGTCACGCCCCGCCAGCAGGAGGAGGCCCGCCGCGGGGCCCGCGCCGCGGCGCGCGAAGCTGTGGCCTCCCTCCTCGCCCGGTCCTGGGGCATCTCCGACGCCGCCCCCCGCCTTCTCGAAGTGATCGGGCGAAGCCTCGGCTTCGACGGGGCAGCCTTCTGGGCTTACGACGCGGCCGGAAACCTGCTCCGCTGCCGCGCCGCATGGACGGGCAATCCCGGAGGAGCCACCGGGCCCCTGGAGGCGGGAGCCCTCGCGACCCCCCTCGAACCGGGCGAAGGCGCCACAGGCCTTGCCGCGCTGCGCCTCCGCACCGTGGTGCAGGACCTCCCCGTGGAGGCGGTGGAACCGCGGGCCCGCCGGGCCCTCGCGGAGGGGCTGCGCACCTGCCTCGCCATCCCCATCGCCGCAGGCGGCCGCGCCGTCGGGGTGATCGAGCTGTGGTCCCGGGCCGCACCGCAACGGGACGAGGCGCTCCTCGTCACCCTCGAGGGGATCGCCGCCGAGGTGGGTCTCTGGGCGGACCGCGTGGTCCTCGAGACCGCGCTGCGGCGGAGCGAGCGCCGCCTCTCCGAGGCCCACCGCATCGCCCACCTCGGCCACTGGTCCTGGAAGGCGGGCAGCGACCGCATCGAGTGGTCGCCCGAGCTGCGCCGCATCTTCGGCCGCCCCGCCGAAGCGGGAGCCACCACCTACGACGAATACCTGGAGGCCGTGCCGCCCGAGGACCGCGACCCCCTTCTCGCCACCATCCAGGAGGCCCTCGCGAGCGGAGGCCGCTTCGAGATTGAGCACCGCATCCGGCGGCCCGACGGCGAGACGCGCTGGGTCTCCTGCCGCGGACAGGTGGTGTCCGAGGACGAGGAAGGGGTGCCGCTTCTCCTTGGGGTCGCCCAGGACATCACGCCCACGAAGGCCGCCCAGCGGCGGGCCGCGGAGGAGGAGGCCCGGTTCCGGGCCCTCGCCGATGCCTCCCTCGACGGCGTCGCGCTCCATGCAAACGGCCGCATCCTCATGGCCAACGCGGCCTTCGCGCGGATGTTCGGGTACAGCCTCGACGAGGTGGTGGGCCTCCCGGCCGAAACCCTCGTGACGGCCGCCACGGCCGAGGTGGTGCGCCACGCCCTCGAACGGGGCGACGAAGGCCCCCGCGAGGTGTTTGGGCGGCGCAAGGACGGCACCCTGTTCCCCATCGAGCTGCGGCCGCGCTCCGTCCCCGTGGAGGGGCGCGCCCTCCGCGTCATCGTGGCGAAGGACCTCACGGAAGCGAAGGCCGCGGCACGGTCGGTGGAGGAATCCCTCGGCTACCTGCAGGCCGCCCTCGACGCCATTCCCGCCCACGTGGCGATCCTGCGGAGCGACGGCACCATCCACACCGTGAACGACGCGTGGCGGCGCTTCGCCCTCGAGAACGGCCTCCACCTCCCCGCGAGCGGCCTCGGCGTGAACTACCTGGAGGTGTGCGACCGCGCGGCCCAGGCGGGCGTGCCCGAGGCGGCGGAGATGGCGCTCCGCATCCGCGCCACCCTCGCGGGGGAGGAGGGGCGCTTTGCCCTCGAGTACCCCTGCCACTCGCCCACCGAGCCGCGCTGGTTCCTCGCCCAGGTGAGCCCCTTCGTGGCGCCCGGGGGGCGGCGGCACGCCATCATCGCCCACGTCAACATCACCGCCTCCAAGCTCCTCGAGGCGCGCACCCGCGACCTCCTCGATCGCAACCGCGACCTCGAAGCCTTCGCCTACACCGTGAGCCACGACCTGAAGGCGCCCCTCCGCGGCATCGAAGCCCTCGTCTCCGCCGCCCTTGAGGACAGCGCCGGCAAGCTCCCCGCGGAAGCGCACCATTGCCTCGAGGACGCCCTCCGCGCCTGCCGGCGCATGACGGGCCTCGTCCAGGACATCCTCGCCTTCTCCCGCGCGGGGTCCGGGAGCCTCCACCGCGAGCCCGTGGACCTGACGCGGATGACCCAGGAGGTGGCGCAGGCCCTCGCGCGGGCGGAGCCCGAGCGCACCGTCACCCTGCACGTCCCCCCGGGGCTCCAGGCGCTCGCGGATCCCGCGCTCCTGCGCGTGGTGCTCGAGAACCTGCTCGCGAACGCGTGGAAGTTCACGCGCGGAACCCCCGCGCCCCGCGTGGAGGTGGGGCAGGTGGCGCGGCCGGGACGCGCGCCCATCTACTACGTGCGCGACAACGGCGCGGGCTTCGACATGGCGCAAGCGGACCGCCTCTTCCACCCCTTCGAGCGCCTCCACGCGCCCCAGGAGTTCGAGGGCACGGGCGTCGGGCTCGCCACGGTGCGCCGCATCGTGGAGCGCCACGGCGGCCGCGTGTGGGCGGAGGGGCGACCAAACGCGGGAGCAACCGTGTACTTCACCCTCGGGGAGCCGGGCTCGGCGGGGCCACCACAAGAGTCAAGCAGGCCTCCCCCTCTCTCTCCTCCATGATTCCCCGTCCCTGGCGCACCCTGGTGGATCCCCTCTCCCTCCAAGCCGCGCTGGGCGACCCGGACGTCGTCCTCCTCGATTGCCGCCACGCGCTCACGGACCCCGAAGCGGGTCCCCGCAGCTACCGGGAGGGGCACCTGCCCGGCGCCTTCCACGCCCACATCGACCACGACCTCAGCGCGCCCGCAACCCCTGCGACGGGGCGCCACCCCCTGCCGGACCCCGAGCGCCTCCGCGAGTTCTTGGGCCGCCTCGGCATCGGCCCGGGCGTGCAGGTGGTGGCCTACGACGACAGGGGCGGCGCCTTCGCGGCCCGCGCCTGGTGGCTCCTCCGCCACTACGGCCACCGGGACGTCGCAGTGCTCGACGGCGGCCTCCCTGCCTGGACGGCGGCCGGCCTCCCCCTCACCCGGGAGGTGCCCCACCGCGCGCCCGGGC
>Ga0247718_1000377_pt1 | contig 12383 bp, 12 predicted proteins | sample 21E_DmetaG_FD_189045 | JGI IMG/M metagenome (GOLD analysis project Ga0247718, IMG submission 189045) | Soil microbial communities from hillslope of Landscape Evolution Observatory, University of Arizona, Oracle, AZ, United States - 2-1-E_D | ecosystem: Engineered > Artificial ecosystem >...
GGCGTAGTCCCCGCCCACCGCCACCCCGTTCCGCGCATCAGCGAAGGTGACGGAGAACACCCCCGCCGAAGCCTTCCCCGCCGCGAGCGGGGTGGGCACCGCCACCCAGGTGCGGCCCGCGTCCGTCGAGCGGAACACCCGCGCGACTGCCGCTCCCCCGGTGCCGAGCCAGACGGTGTCCCCCCGCAGCGCGATTCCCGTCCCGCTCGCCGCGAAGCCGGCCTCACCGGGAAGCGCGGGCGGCAGACTTTCGCGCGGCAGCTCCGTCCAGCGCCTCCCCCCGTCCGAGGTGGTGATCACCAGGAACCGGCCGTCCACCGGGTCGCTGTAGGCGATCCCGCGCTCCGCGTCGCGGAACGCCATCCCGTCGAAGAACCCCGCCGGGTGCGGGTTCGTGTACTGGAGCATCCAGCTCCGCCCCCCGTCCGTGGTCTTGTAGATGCGCGACTGCGCTCCCTCCCCCGCGCTCATCAGGTAGGCGGTGCTCGCGTCCACCGCATGCACGTCGCGGAAGTCCAGCCCCGTGGCTCCCGGAACGGTGTCCGCCTGCCAGGTGGCGCCGCCGTCCACCGTGCGCAGGAAGGTGCCGCCGGTGCCGCTCGCCCAGGCCACCCGCGCATCGACGGCGCTGATGCCGCGGAGACCAACGGAGGTAGGGGCAGGCTGAAGGATCCACTCAAGGGTCATCGCGAAACGCGATGGATTACCCAGGGCGGGAGGTGTGCAGGCGCCCACACCTCCAAGGAGGAGGGTTGTTGCGACGAATGCAACTCCGGGAAACATGCTCACCTTCGGGTCTCCGGGCAAAGCGCGTACAAGCGATTCTTCCAACATCCGGATGGACCATCCATGTTCCGGCCTGCATACTGGAACCGCAGGAAGTGCTCCCAAGCCCGAATGATGGCTGCCGGTGCATCAAGAAAATGTGCAGGAGTGTCCATCTAGATTCACATCCGGGTCAAAGCTGGTCCGCACCCTCTGGCCTGGCTAGCCGCGCCCGAAGACGAGCAACATCCCGAGTACACCCGACTTACTGGAGGTGGATCGTGCCTTCGAAACTGCTGGGCTGCCTGATCTCTCTGCTACTACTCGCCCCCTCACCCGCCCGTACGCAGATGATCCGTTGCGTGCAGCCGCCATCCGCCACACCGACCGAGGCTGCTTGCCGCATCGCAGTCGAGGCAGGCGAGAGAGAGATGATCCTCGTACTACAACTGCTCTCGCGAGACAATAAACCTGCGCCTGCGGGTACGTGGGTCCGCCTGATCACACTGGAGGGAACAGGCACGATACCGGATTCAGCAATCACGGAGGAAGACGGGCTCGTCCACTTCACCTGGAGGGGAATTGTCCGGGATCAACCGAATACGATTGTGGCAACTACTACGATCGACAAGCGGCTGACTCGTCGCGAAATCCGGATCACACGGAAAGAGCCAGGAACCCCAGCCGCTATCGACAGAGTGGCTCCCACGGGCGGCCATTCCGCCTTCGCGGGCAAGTATCTTGCCGACGATGTCGAGGTTCTGATCGAGACTGACCCGACGACCTGTATCAGAACGAACGTCGTTTTCGAGTACCTGAGCGTAGGGACTGCGGCCGCGCCCGAACCAAAGCGGATAGAGGTGCCAGCTCTCTGGAGTGAGACTGATCCCGGGACGTTCCGCTGTACCGCGCAGCTGCGATGGGTGCTCTCACCGGCGGTCGGTAAGCAGGAGCTACGGACCTGGATCAAGCGGGACAGCACCTTTGTCCTTCCCACGGATGCCGCCGGCGCCCACAAATACCTGAAGCCGCACGTTATCCATGCCGTCGCCCACGCTCAGCCCGCGTTCCTGGCCGGTGCGGCAGTCGTAGACAGCACCGAGGGAGTCTCCGTGCCCCAGTTGGTCGGCTTGAGCCTATCCTTTCCGTCGTTCGCGGAGTACCTGAAGCATCGGAAGTTCGAGGAAGGAGGCTGGATTGTGGACCGGCTTCGGATCTTCGCTGCGACCGAATTCAAGGCGGACCTCGGCCGAACCGTCTACCTTGGATTCGAGCCCATCGTGCTTCTTGTTGGGCCACGAGCCGCGGATCTTCCGGTGGCAGTGGCAGCGGGGCGCCGTATGGGGAAAGGGGAGAACCGGTGGTTCGCCGCAGGACTCGTGAATGCCGGTCAACTCGCCGGGCTCGTGGCACAGGCTCTGGGCTTCGGCGGCTCGGAGTGACCCGCATGCCCTGAAGAGGCGAGACATCCGGGCTCCGGCGAAGTTCGCCGGAGCCCGGAAGCGCAGGCGGGTGAAGACCGCTCCTGGGGTAATAGCTGGAAAAATCAGACCCCTGGCTGCCCATGCGTCGGGTTGAAGGTTCCCGCGGGCCGCATCACGCGCGGGTAGCGGATTCCCTCCACCATGGCCTGCACCTCCGCCGGTGGAGGCGGGGTCAGGAGGCTCACCACCCACATCACCGCGAAGTTCAGGAACATCCCCACTGTCCCCACCCCCTGCGCGTTGATCCCGAAGAAGTCCTTGATGACGGGCGCCCCCGCCCCGAAGATCTGCGGAGCCCGGATCATGGCGATCACCGCCACCGTGAAGGCCAGCCCGGTGACCATCCCCGCGATGGCCCCCTGCTTGGTGGCGCGCTTCCAGAAGATCCCCAGGATGATGACGGGGAAGAAGCTCGCCGCCGCCAGCCCGAAGGCGAAGGCCACCACCTCCGCCACAAAGCCGGGCGGGTTGATCCCGAAGTATCCCGCCACCACCACGGCGACGGTGGTGGTGATGCGCCCCACCAGGAGCCGCCTGCGGTCGTCCGCGGCCGGGTTGACGAGCTGCCCGTAGATGTCGTGCGCGATGGCGCTGGAGATCACGATCAGCAGCCCCGAGGCCGTGGAGAGCGCCGCCGCCAGCCCGCCGGCCGCCACCAGCGCGATCAGCCAGGGCGCCAGGCGCGCGATCTCCGGGGTGGCGAGCACGATGATGTCGCGGTCGATGGCCGCCGTGACCTCCGGCGGGCCCTTGCTGCCGAACAGCTCGGGAGCGTCCGCGATCCCGTTGCCGTTCACGTCCTGGAGCTTGATGAGCCCCGTCTCCGTCCAGTTCTGCACCCAGGGAACCGCCTGCACCGCCGCCATGGGTTGCCCCGCCAGGTCGCGCAGGATCACGTACTTGGCGAAGATGGCAATGGTGGGCGCGGTGGTGTACAGGATGGCGATGAAGAGGAGCGCCCACCCCGCGCTCCACCGCGCCGCGGCCACGCTCCGCACCGTGTAGAAGCGCACGATCACGTGCGGGAGCCCCGCCGTGCCCACCATCAGCGCGATGGTGATGAAGAGCACGTTGAGCATCGAGAGCTCGGTGAACGCCCTGGCGTAGTGCGTCAGCCCCAGGTCCACCGTGATCTGGTTCAGCTTCGGGAGGATCTCCCCGATGGCCGCCTGCGGGAAGGGGTTGTTGGTGAGCAGGAAGGCGATGGCGATGGCGGGCGCCAGGTACGCGAAGATCAGCACCATGTACTGCGCGATCTGCGTGTAGGTGACCCCCTTCATCCCCCCCAGCACCGCGTAGAAAGCCACCAGCACCATCCCGATGGTCACCCCCACCTCGATGGAGACACCCAGGAAGCGGCTGAAGACGATCCCCACCCCGCGCATCTGCCCCGCCACGTAGGTGAAGGAGACGAAGATGGCCGCCACCACCGCCACGACGCGGGCGGTGCTGGAGTAGTAGCGGTCGCCCACGAAGTCGGGGACGGTGTACTTCCCGAACTTGCGGAGGAAGGGCGCCAGCAGGAGCGCCAGGAGCACGTAGCCGCCCGTCCACCCCATCAGGTACACCGCGCCGTCGTACCCCATGAAGGCGATGGAGCCCGCCATGGAGATGAAGCTGGCCGCACTCATCCAGTCGGCGGCGGTGGCCATCCCGTTCGCCACCGCGCCCACGCCCTGCCCGGCCACGTAGAACCCCGCCGTGGTCTTGACCCGCGTCACGACGGCGATGCCGATGTAGAGCGCGAAGGTCAGCCCCACCATCACGTACGTCCACTCTTGAATACCCATTCGATCACCCGGGAACAGGAAGAAGGAGCCGGTCCGTCGGAGCGGACGTACAGTCAGTGCTCGCCCACCACCTGGCGGGTGGTCTCCGGCGTCTCGTGCACGTCGAACTCCCTGTCCTGCCGGTCCGCCAGCCAGGCATTGACGAAGATGAGCGCCACGAAGACGTAGATGGAGCCCTGCTGCCCCATCCAGAAGCCGAAGGGGACGCCGCCGATGCTGAAGCGGTTGAGCGGCTCGACGAAGAGGATGCTCATCACCGGGCCCACCAGGAGCCAGACCGCGAGGAGCACGAGAATGCGGGTGATGGTCCTGCGCCAGTACCTCTCGTGGTCGAACGTGTGGGGCGCGGTCATGGGATCTCCCGGTGCGGGTGGACACGTGAGTGCCGGCTGGATTTGCAGTATGCGCGCCACGTGCCGGGGCGGCAAGGCGGCGCGGGAGAGTTGCGGCGCGCGCAGCGCGCCTTCATCTTGCGGCTTCGACGGAAGAGGACCTCTCCGCTCTCCCGGACCCTTGCATGGCCCACACTCCACAGCCTCCCCCGGGCGCGCCGCGGCGGCACCCCGGGCTGGTCCCCGGCGCCATCGACCGGCTCAACGGCGCCATCGGCGAGTTCGTCCGCTGGCTGGTGGCGCTGATGGTGTTCTTCGGCGCGTTCAACGCTGCCGCGCGGTACCTGAACCGCTTCACCGAGACCAACCTGGCCTCCAACGCGTACCTGGAGGCGCAGTGGTACCTCTTCTCGCTGGTGTTCCTCCTGGGGGCGGCCTACGCACTCCGGGAGGACGCGCACGTGCGAGTGGACGTCCTCTACGGGCGGCTGGGCCCGCGGGGGAAGGCGTGGATCGACCTCGCCGGGACGGTGCTCTTCCTGATTCCCTTCTCCGTCCTGATGCTCTGGGTCTCCTGGCCCTCGGTGGCGGCCTCGTGGCGGGTGCGTGAAGTCTCCCCGGACCCCGGGGGGCTGCCGCGCTACCCCATCAAGACGGTGCTCGTCGTCGCTTTCGTCCTCCTCCTCCTGCAGGGCGTCTCGCAGCTCGTCAAGCAGGTCGCGCTGCTGCGCGGCACCGTGCCGCCCGCGGAGGAAGGCCACCACCGCCCGGAGGAGGTATGACCGGAGACTGGCTCGCCCCGCTGATGTTCGTGGCGGCCCTGGCGCTGATCTTCTCCGGCTACCCCGTGGCCTTCGCGCTCGGGGGGACGGCGCTGATCTTCGCCTTCATCGGGGTGCAGGCGGGGTACTTCGACTGGAACCTCCTCTTCGCCATGCCGGAGCGCACCTTCGGCGTGATGAGCAACTACATCCTCCTGGCGGTGCCCTACTTCATCTTCATGGGCACCATGCTGGAGAAGTCGCGCCTGGCGGAGGACCTCCTGGAGACCATCGGGATCCTCTTCGGGCGGCTGCGGGGCGGGCTGGCGCTGGCGGTGGTCTTCGTGGGGACACTCCTGGCGGCGGCCACCGGGGTGGTGGGGGCCTCGGTGACGGCCATGGGGCTCATCTCGCTCCCGGTGATGCTCCGCTACGGCTACGACCGGAAGCTGGCGTCCGGGGTGATCACCGCGTCGGGGACGCTGGGGCAGATCATCCCTCCCAGTGTGGTGCTGGTGATCCTGGGCGACCAGCTGGGCGTCTCGGTGGGAGACCTCTTCCTGGGGGCGCTGGTGCCGGGGCTGATGCTCGCGGGGATGTTCGCGCTGTACATCGTGGGGGTGGCGATGGTGAAGCCCGAGGCCGCCCCCGCGCTCCCGGCGGAGGTGCGGACCATGAGCGGCGGGGCGCTGGCGAAGCGGGTCCTGCTGGTGATGGTCCCGCCGCTGGTGCTGATCGTGTTGGTGCTGGGGAGCATCTTTGCCGGGGTGGCGACCCCCACGGAGGCGGGTGCGCTGGGCGCGGTGGGGGCCGTGGCACTGGCTGCCGCCAACCGCCGCCTCACCGTGACCTCGGTGCGCGAGGCGCTGGACGCCACCATGCGGCTCACCGTGATGGTGATGTTCCTGCTGATCGGCTCGCAGGCCTTCTCGCTGGTGTTCCGCGGGCTCTACGGCGACTTCTGGATCGAGGGGCTGCTCACCAACCTCCCGGGCGGAAAGGTGGGGCTCCTGGTGGTGGCGAACCTGACGATCTTCGTGCTGGGGTTCTTCATCGACTTCTTCGAGATCGCCTTCATCATCGTCCCCCTCCTGGTCCCGGCCATGCGGGCGCTGGGAATCGACCCGGTGTGGTTCGGGGTGATGCTGGGGATGAACCTGCAGACCTCCTTCCTGACGCCCCCCTTCGGCTTCGCGCTCTTTTACCTGCGCGGGGTGGCGCCGCCCACGCTCCGGACGTGGGAGATCTACCGCGGCGCCATCCCTTTCATCGTCATCCAGCTCATCGCCCTCGCGCTGATCATCCTCTTCCCCGGGCTGGTGAGCGGGTAGAGCGGCGGCCCGGACCCTACCGGGCCGCGAGCTGCGGAAAGGCGAAGCTCTCGTACGTGTGATCGGCGGTGGCGAACCAGCGGTAGGTGTCGCCCCGCCACCGCTTCCACTCGTCGTAGATCTTGCGGTACTGCGGGCTGCCGGCGACGCGCGACTCCAGCAGGGTGTTCGATTCGCGGAGCGCCGCTTCCATCATGTCGCGCGGGAAGGGGCGGAGCTGCACCCCCTGCTGGAGGAGCCGCGCGAGCGCCGGGGGGTTCCGGGCGTCGTACTCCGCCATCATGTTGAGGCTGGCCTCGCGCGAGGCCGTCTCGAACGCCTCCTGGTACACCTTGGGGAGCTGCTCCCAGGCGGCCTTGTTCACGTAGAAGGAGAGCGCCGGCCCGGGCTCCCACCACCCCGGGTAGTAGTAGTGCTTGGCGACCTTGTAGAAGCCGAGCTTCTCGTCGTCGTACGGGCCCACCCACTCGGTGGCGTCGATGGCGCCGCGCTCCAGGGCGGGGTAGATGTCCCCCCCGGAGAGCACCTGCACCGACACCCCCAGCCGGCTCATCACCTCTCCCCCCAACCCGGGGATGCGCATCTTCATCCCCCGCAGGTCGGCCAGCGACCCGATGGGGCGCCGGAACCACCCGCCCATCTGCGACCCGGTGTTCCCCCCGGGGAAGTTCACGACGTTGAAGTCCGCGAAGACTTCGCGCATGCGCTCAAGACCGCCGCCGTGCAGGAGCCAGGCGTTGTGCCCGCGCACCGTGAGCCCGAAGGGCATGGCGGCGTCGAAGGCCAGCGCGGGGTTCTTTCCGGTGTAGTAGTACGAGGCGGAGTGCCCGGCCTGCACCGTCCCCTGCTGCACGGCGTCCAGCACCTGGAGCCCCGGCACCAGCTCCCCGGCGGGGTAGGCGCGGATCTGGAAGCGCCCGTCGGTGAGCGCGGCGATGCGCTTGGAGAGGGTCTCCGAGGCGCCGTAGATGGTGTCGAGCCCGCGTGGGAAGCTGGAGGCCAGCCGCCACATCACCCGGCGCCCCGTCTGGACGGCGGGGGCGCCGCCGCCCTCCTCCCCCGCGCAGGCGGCCAGCCCCCCGCCGGCCAGGCCGAGGACCGCCTTCTTGGCAAACTCGCGTCGCTGCATGGGCTCTCCCGGTGGGTCGTGGTACGAGGGGGACGATCCGGCGGAGGATAATACGTCCGGCGCCACGGCGTGAAAAGCCGCCCGGGCGCGCTTGCATCCCCCGCCCGGGCACCCCACTTTCCCCGGCGATCCGGAAGGGGGCCTGGCAACGGAACGGAGGCGCGTGGAGGGGAAGGACACGGCGCGGGGTGCGGACCGGGAGGTCCGGCTCGGGCACATCAGCTACAGCAACTGCTTCCCCGTGCACGCGGGGCTCATCGACCGCGGCCCCCCCGAGGGCGTGGTGCTGGTGGAGGGGATCCCCTCGTACCTCAACGGGCTGCTGGAGCGCGGGGAGATCGACGTGGCGCCCTGCTCCAGCATCGAGCTCGCGCGGCACGCGGAGCGCTACCGCCTCCTCCCCGACCTGGTGATCGGCTCGCGAGGGCCGGTGCGGAGCATCCTCCTCCTCTCGCGCCGCCCCCCGGAGGAGCTGGACGGCGCCCATGTGGCGCTCCCCACCGCCTCGGCCACCTCGGTGGTCCTCCTCAAGGTGCTGCTGCGGAGCCGCTGGGGGGTGGAGGCGGATTTCTCCTGGTTCGACCAGGCCCGGGAGGACCCCTTCGCGCGCGGGGCGGACGCGGCGCTCTTCATCGGCGACGTGGCGCTCCGCGCCGACCTCCACCCCGGGCTCCCCGTGCGGCTGGACCTGGGCGCGGAGTGGACGGAGCACACCGGCCTCCCCTTCGCCTTCGCCGTCTGGCAGGCGGCGGGCGGCGACGACGCGGCGCTGGGCCGCCTGCACACCGCGCTCCTGGAGTCGCGCCGCTACGGGGCGGAGCACCGTGCGGAGCTGGCCCGCCGCTACGCCGCGCACTTCGGCTTCCCCGCCGCCATGCTCGACGCCTACTGGGGCGGGCTGGCCTACGAGCTGGACGACTCCATGCTGGAAGGGCTCACCACCTTCTACCGGATGGCCGCGGAGATCGGCGAGATCCCCGCCGAGCCCGAGCTCCGGTGGGTGGAGGTGGAGACGATGCACACCCCGGCCGCGCTGCGCCCATGACCCCGAAGCACACCGACGTCGTCCGCAGGCAGCGGCGCCTCCTCTTCTGGCTGGGGGTGCTCCTCCTCTTCCAGGTGCTGAACACCGTCTTCCTCTGGCGGGCGACCGGCCGCTTCCACGTGTGGGCGGGGATCGCGCTGCTGGGGATGATCCTCTTCACGTACTTCGCCTTCCGGCAGTACCGCCGCGCGCAGCTTCCTCCCCCCGCGCCGCCGGGCGAGCCCCGGAAGAGGAAGCGCCGCCTCCGCGACCCGCACCGGAAGGGGAAGTAGGCGCAAGGCGCGGCTCTGGCGGGAGGTCTCGAAGAAAACTTATATTTTAGGGTCATGCGGTCGGCCCATACCGGCGAGGCGTCCATGTCTTCCCGTACGCTATACGAGGGCCGTGACCCGCGAGAGCTTCCGGCCTACAGCATCGCAGATGCGGCGCGCTATCTCGACGTGCCGCCTGCGACCCTGCGGTCCTGGGTGGCGGGCCGAACCTACCCCCGTCAGAATGACGTGGGCTCGTTCGATCCCCTCATTGCCCCGGCAGATCCCCAGGGAAACCGGCTTTCCTTTTACAACCTGGTCGAAGCACACGTGCTGCGGGCGCTGCGTACGACACACGCCGTGCCGCTCAAACACGTGCGGCCCGCGATTGCGTACGCCGAACGAGAGCTGGGCATTCAGCGCCTGCTCCTCAGCGACGAGCTGCATACGGCTGGCGGTGACGTTTTCCTGGAGCATCTCGGCCATCTGGTCAACCTCACCCGCTCGGGGCAGCTCGTCATCAAGCAGCTCCTCGCTGCCTACCTTCAGCGCGTCGAACGGGACAGCGCGGCCATCCCCATCCGCCTCTATCCCTTCGTGGCTCACTCCACCGAGCCGGAGAACAGGTCCGTGGTCATCGATCCACGCGTGTCCTTCGGGCGTCCTACCATCGCAGGATCGGGGATTCACACCGCCGTGCTGGTGCAGCGCTTCGATGCCGGGGAGAGCGTAGCGGACCTGGCGCTCGACTACGGGCTCTCGGAGGCCCAGGTCAACACCGCGATTCTCTTCGAGCGAGCGGCGTAGCCTTGGAGTTCTTCGCCGACAGGAACCTGGGAACCCGCCTGTTCCCGGAGCTACTGCGGAGAGAAGGGCTCACGATTCACCTGCACCAGGACCACTTCGCGCCGGACGCGGCCGACGTGGACTGGATGCCCGTGGTCGCCCGGCGCGGATGGCCGATCATCAGCCCGGACCTCAGGATCTCGCGAGACTGGCTGGAGGTCAGCGCCGTGATGACTTCCGGCGCAGCGATGTTCTGTCTCTCGGGCGGCGAGCGTACGGCGGAACAGAAGGCGCGCAACTTCATGCGCTGCCTGCCCGCTATCCTGAGAATCCTGGAAACCACCGCACGCCCTTTCATCGCCAAGGTCTACCAGCCGAACCCGGATGATCCGGGCGACACGAAGACCAGGCGAGTCGAGGTCAAGCTGACGCTCCCGCAGTGGGAGGAGCGATACCGCAGGCGAGGGGCACTCTAGCACGAAGTGCCCCTCGCTTCTTCGACCTACCTGTTCCGCCGGAATCTCCAGGTCCCCTATCCCAAGGGGCGGTAGAGGCGTAGCGGATCAGCAAAGAGACAGCCCCCGATACCGCACCGACTCGCCACGCGCTGCAACAAAGCGAGAAGAATGGCGGGCCCTGCCGCTAGAACAGCACGAAAGACAGGCATATTATTCGGCCGTCCCCTTCATTCTCTCACCCGTTCCGGGAGACGACCATGCTCCGACTCCGTACCCTCCTCCTGGCCTCGGCGGCCCTCCTCGCGGTGGCGTGCACCGCCGAGCCACCCACCGGCGCCCCCACCCGCCCCGCGTTCTCATCCGGGAGCATCGTTCCGACCGACAGCACGTTCACCTCGCCCACGAGCGCCGAAACGGACAGCGACTCCACCTGCACCACCTGCCGCGGACAGTTGGGCTCGGGCGGGGGGTGAGATAGAGCCTCTTGTCCGGCAATCAAGGGTAATGGGGCTCGCGCAGAGCCGCGACGATGCTCTGCGCGAGCTCCGACCGGCGCGCACTCGACCTCGCGCTTTCGGTCTCGACCAGCCTTCGAGCGCGCACGTGCCCGAGCAGCGCCTCCGCCTGGAAGCGGACGGCGGCCTCGGATCGCCGGACTGCTACCTCGAGGGCGGCCAGAACCCGGCTTTCGGCGCGGTCCCACAGCCCGAGGGCCGCTGCACCTTCGCCCGTTTCGAGAAGACACCGCGCGAGATGTTCTTCGGACGAGCAGGCACCCGCCAGGAGATCCACCTCGACGCACGCCTCCTCGAACCGCTCCCGCTGTCCGGTTGCGGCCGCCGCACGGGCAATGTTCGCCCATACGAGCCTTCGTTCTTCGCCCAGCCGCAGGTGCGGCAACACCGCGTGCGCGACGGGGAGCGCGTTCCCGTAGTCCCCGATGACGATCCAGTAATCACCGATGTCGTGTGCCAGACGTGGAAGACTGCGATGGCGCAGGAACTTGTAGACTTCGAAGGCTTCCTCGGCGCGCCTGGCAGCTTCACGGTATTCGCCGGTATTTACGGCCAAACTGAACATGTCGTGCAGGATCATCCCTTCGACGGGGCGTGCTCCGTACTTCCGCGCCGTTCCCAGGGCCCGAGCAAGAAGGCGCCTCGCAGCACGATAGTTCCCGCGCTGCTCCGCCACCTTCGCATTTCCCAGTTGCGCGAGCGCCAGCGTCTCCCACGCGCGGCTGGCCCGCGCGATCCTCGCCGCCATCCTGAACCGCTCCTCCGCCCGCGCGTACTCCGACTTCCTCCGCGCCTCTCTCCCCTCCTCGTACGCCCGCCACGCCCCCTCCGGGTCCGCCATTGCCGCCATCCGTGCCAGCCTCCGCAGCGTGCGCCGGGTCAGCCGCAGCATGTAGCGCAGCGAGACCGACACCCACACCCACTCCAGCGACGCGATTCCGCGGATGCGCCTCCGCGCCTCCTCCCGCCTCTCACTGTCCACCGCCGAGCGCTCCAGCACCCCGCACAGCGCGAAGACCAGCGCCAGCACCGGCGGACTCTGCGGGCCCGCCAGCCGCTCCCCCACCTCCCGCAGGATCAGGAACCGCTCCGCTGCCTCCGGCGTCTCCGCGCGCACCAGCAGCCGCGCCGCCACCTTCTCGTCCACCAGCGTCGGCAGCACCAGGTCCTCCACCTCGCACACCGTCAGCCCCACGCGCGCCAGGAGCAGGAAGACGTCCGCCGGCTCCAGCGGCGCGAGCCCGTACTCCGGCACCGACTCCTGCGCCGCACGGCACAGTGCGAAGATCTGCCGGTCAAAGCCCGCCATCGGCGCCTCCGCTGAGGATCGCCCGCACGAGCGAGCGGAAGATCCGCCTCTCCTCGGGCGAGTACCCCTTCCCGCGCACGATCTGCTGCCCCACCTCGAAGCGCTGCTCCAGGGAGAGCCCCGTCTTCTTCCAGGCGGGAGCCATCAGGAGCTGGAACAGGATCTCCACGCGGTCCGGGCGGCGGGAGCCGATGGCCTCGGCCAGCGTCAGCGGATCGGGGCGGCCCTCCTCCTCCCAGACGGAGACGATCTCCTCCCACGCGCGCCGCTTGCGCGCGGAGAGCTTGCGGGTGACGCGGCCGACCCGGCTGAGGTCGTTGGGCGTCACGGAGGGGAAGTAGACCCGCAGCTCCTTCTGGCTCAGCCGTGCCACGATGCCGCGGATCAGGTCGGCCAGCTCGGCATCGGTGTAGTCCTGGACCTGCTT
>Ga0247718_1000378_pt1 | contig 12374 bp, 8 predicted proteins | sample 21E_DmetaG_FD_189045 | JGI IMG/M metagenome (GOLD analysis project Ga0247718, IMG submission 189045) | Soil microbial communities from hillslope of Landscape Evolution Observatory, University of Arizona, Oracle, AZ, United States - 2-1-E_D | ecosystem: Engineered > Artificial ecosystem > Mesocosm...
TTCGCGGTGCGCATCTTCTCGATCTCGTCCTTTTCGGACTGCCACTTGGCCTTCATCGCGGACGAGCGTTCTTTGAGATCGGCAATTCGGCGTTCGATGTCTTCGAGACGCTCTTTGGATTTCGTGTCCGTCTCGCGCGAAAGGGCCTGCCGCTCGATCTCGAGTTGTAGAATGTCGCGCTCGAGCTCGTCGATCTCCTGCGGCAAACTGTCGATCGCGATACGGATCCGCGACGCGGCCTCGTCGATCAAGTCGATCGCCTTGTCCGGCAGAAACCGGTCGGTGATATATCGGTTTGAGAGCGTTGCCGCCGCGACTATTGCAGCGTCCTTGATGCGGACGCCGTGGTGAACTTCATATCGCTCCTTCAATCCACGAAGGATCGCGATAGTATCTTCGACACTCGGCTCGCCGATGTACACCTGCTGGAACCGCCGCTCGAGAGCCTTGTCCTTTTCGATGTACTTCTGATACTCGTTCAGCGTTGTCGCGCCGACCGCCCGCAGAGTGCCGCGAGCGAGCGCGGGCTTGAGCATGTTCGAGGCATCGATCGCTCCCTCGCTCGCGCCGGCGCCGACCAGCGTGTGCAGCTCGTCGATGAAGAGAATGATCTGGCCCTCGGCCTTCTCGATCTCCTTAAGCACTGCCTTTAGACGATCCTCGAACTCGCCGCGGTACTTTGCGCCAGCGAGCATCGCGCCGAGATCGAGCGAAACGAGCTTTTTGTTTTTGAGCGTCTCCGGAACATCGCCCGAGACGATCCGTTGTGCGAGGCCTTCAACGATGGCGGTTTTACCGACGCCCGGCTCGCCGATCAGGACGGGGTTGTTCTTCGTCCGTCGCGAAAGGATCTGGATCGTGCGGCGGATCTCGTCGTCACGGCCGATGACAGGGTCGAGCTTGCCTTTGCGAGCCAGCTCCGTCAGGTCCTGCGCGTATTTTTCCAGCGCCTGAAAATTCTCTTCGGCGTTAGGATCGGTGATCCGCGAACCGCCGCGCATATCGGTCACCACCTTTTCGAGGTCCTCGCGCGTGATACCGTTCGAACGCAGGATGCGGCCGGCGTCGCCCATCTTCTCGGCCGCAATCGCGAGCAGCAGATGCTCGGTCGAGACGTACTCGTCCTGCATCGTCTCGGCCACCTTCTGCGCGTCCTGAAAGATCGTGTTAGTGCGTGAGCTGAAATACTGTTGGCCGCCCGAAACCTTTGGGAATTTTGCGATTTCCCGTTCGACTTCTGTGAGGATGCTCTGTGCATTCGCGCCGATTTTGCCCAGCATGGGTCTGACGACGCCCTCCTGCTGCTGCAGCATTGAAGCAAGCAGATGCTCGGGCTCGACCTGCTGATTCTGGTTCCGTTCAGCGATGCCGATCGCCTCCTGAACCGCCTCCTGGCCGCGAATTGTAAATCTGTCGAATCTCATTGTATTAGTCCCCGATTAAACCAAATTATAGCTCTTTTGAATTTCCCCCTGATCCCAAAAAAGGTTGGCAGCAGGCTCACTAGCCCACTGCCAACCGGAAGTTAACTCCGGCCGCGTGAGCTGCTGATATGCGCTCCTCGGCTGGCCGGCCCTGGTTGATCTTAGGCGCTCGCGCCCTTGGCCTCGGCGTTGATCTGCTTCGCCTTGGCTTGGGTGCCGGCCTTGATCTCGATCCGCCGCGGTTTGGCTTCCTCGCGCTTCATCAGCGTCAGACGGAGAATGCCGTTCTCGAACACAGCGTCGACGTTCTCGCTCGAGACCGTCGGCGGGAGCGTGAACGAGCGGGTAAACGAGCCGTAGCTGCGCTCGACGCGGTGGAAGTTATCGCCCTCGTCCTTCTTCTCGAACTTGCGCTCGCCGTGGATCGTCAGAAGGTTGTTCTCGATCGAGATGTTGACGTCGTCCGGCGTCAGGCCCGGAAGCTCGGCCTCGAGGACGATGTTGTCCTTGTTCTCAAAAATGTCCACGCTCGGGCTCCAAGCACCGCGCATGATCTCGCTGCTGTTACCGCCGCTGCGGTTAACACTGGAACTGAAAAGACGATTTACCTCGTCCTGAAGACTTCTAAGTTCACGGAATGGGTCGTATGTAACCAAGTTCATGATTTTTTACCTCCCAAACGTTTAGGTTGATATTTAATGACGACTAATTACTTAGCCTGGATACATAATAAAATCTGAGTGTATCCTTGTCAAGCATCTTTTTGAAGAAATTTCCAGCAGTCGCGTTGCCTGGCGGTTCCGCCCTGCAGGTGACACTTTTGGGGTTTGTCGGGTATAGTTAACACGCCCGTTTTCATTGTTTCAGCAGCAATTTCAGGTTAGTTGGCCCCGTCCGAGGCGGCAGACCGTTTATGAATATTCTCAGAGAAGTATTCTCGCCCCTGCTCGCGGTGATCGCGGCATTCATCGTCGGCGGGATCATCGTATTGCTGATCGGTGACGATCCGCTGGCGGCGTACTCGCTGCTGCTGTCGAACTCGTTCGGCTCGGTCCGCGATATCGGTTGGACACTGCATTACGCGACGCCGCTGATCTTCACCGGTCTGGCGGTCGCGGTCGCCTTCCGCTGCGGGCTTTTGAATATCGGCGCCGAGGGGCAGCTCTATGTGGCGGCGTTCGCGACCGCCTGGGTCGGGATAAAATTTGGTGGAGTAGCAGTAAAGACGCTTGTTGACGGGAAGATGGTCGATCAGGACTGGTCCTGGGCTAGTCTGCCGGGTTTTCTTCTTGTTCCTATGTGCGTCCTCGCAGCCGTGATTGCAGGCGGAATCTGGGGTGCGATCCCAGGAATACTGAGGGCAAAATTCGGCTCGCACGAGGTGATCAACACGATCATGCTTAACTTCGTCGCGATCGCCCTGGTCGGCTACCTTACTCAGTATCACTTCAAAGTGCCGGGCGACCCGATCCTCCAGACCGCCCCGATCGGAGAAGCCGCACGGATCCCGCGGCTAAATGAGTTTTTCCCTTTCATTTCGCACGATGTGCCGCTCAACGTGGCGTTCCTTTTGGCGCTGCTGATGTGCGTGCTGGTCTACATTTTTCTCTGGAAGACGAAATGGGGCTACGAGCTGCGGGCGGTCGGCGAAAATCCGTCGGCGGCCGAATACGGCGGCATTTCACCGAAAAAGCAGATCATAATCGCGATGACGATCTCCGGAGCCCTGGCTGGGATGGTCGCGATCGGGGAGGTTTTGGGCACGCGTTACAACTACTATCACGACTTTTCGGCCCAGTGGGGCTTTCTCGGGATTGCGGTGGCCCTGCTCGGCCGGAATCATCCGCTGGGCGTGCTAATCACGGCGATCTTTTTTGGGGTCCTGCTGCGCGGAGAGATCTTCGTCGATGGTTTCACCCGCTATGTTTCTAAGGATCTCGGATTTGTCCTGCAGGCGATTATGATCCTTTTTGTAGCTTGTTTTCAGAAGTTTGCACGGCGTTGACGAGTACAGGAAACTATGTCGGATTTTTTCACACTCGCTTTCCTTTTTTCGGCCCTGACCGCGGCGACGCCTTTGATGTTTGCGGCGCTCGGCGGACTTTTCTCGGAGCGGTCTGGCGTGATCAACATCGCCCTCGAAGGCCTCATGCTCTCCGGCGCGTTCACGGCCGCCGTCGTCACATACCAGACAGGGAATCCTTACCTCGGGCTTCTGGCCGGGATCGGCGCCGGCATCGCGACGGCCGCTATTTACGCGGTCGCGGTGATAAATTTTGAGGCCGATCAGGTGGTCGCCGGCATGGCGATCAATTTTCTGATGCTCGGGCTCCCGGCTTTAATCAGCGGTGTCATTTATGACTCGACGGGCTCGACACCGCAGATCGACCAGGCGCACAAGATACCAATAATCTTCGGCGGGCTGTCTTACGCCACCATCCTCGCGTTCGTCTGCGTCGCACTGAGCTGGTATGTGCTCTACAAAACGCCCTTCGGGCTCAGGCTAAGGGCCGTCGGCGAAAATCCGGGTGCGGCCGACGCGGCCGGGGTCAATGTCGTTGGGCTGCGGTACACTGCGGTGATCATTTCGGGACTTTTGGCTTCGATCGGCGGTGCGTTTTTGTCGACCGGTCAGTCGTCGCTTTTCACACGCGGGATGACGGCGGGCCGCGGCTTCATCGCCCTCGCGGCCCTGATCCTCGCCAAATGGAAGCCGGTCCCGGTACTTTTTGCCTGCCTCTTTTTTGGTTTCACCGAGGCTCTGACGATCCAGATCCAGAGCGCGCCGTGGGCAAAGATCGGCGATGAGCCGATGCCTGTGCAGTTCATCGAGATGATCCCGTACGTCCTGACGATCGTCGTCCTCGCCGGCTTTATCGGTCTCTCGCGTGCTCCCAAAGCACTCGGTCTGCCCTATCGAAAGGAAAGCTGATGAACTACGCAAACGCGGCAGAAGCTGCGGATTTCATCCGCTCGAAATACGACCGCCCGATCAAGACCGCGGTCGTTCTTGGCAGCGGGCTCGGCTCTTTCGCGGATGATCTCGAAAATTCGGTAAGGATTCCTTACGAAGAGATCCCGCACTTTGCGCGTTCGACGGTCGAGGGGCATGCAGGTCGGCTCGTTCTCGGTGAGGTGGACGGGAGACCGGTCGCGGTGCAACAGGGAAGGTTCCACTTTTACGAGGGCTACGACATGCCGCAGGTGATCTTCCCGATGCGTGCGTTTGGCAGGTTGGGTGTCGAGACGATCATTCTCACGAACGCCGCCGGCAGCCTCGATACCGAGATGGCTCCCGGCAGCCTGATGCTGATCACGGATCACATCAATATGATGGGCGTAAATCCGCTTCGCGGGGCCAACGATGAGCGCTTTGGCCCGCGCTTCCCGGACATGACGGAGGTCTACGACAAGGATCTCCAACGCGTCGCGATCGAAGAAGCGAACAGCATCGCCGCCGAGCGCTTCGACAAGGGCGTCGATGATCGGCAGATCGAATTTTTGCGCCGCGGAGTTTACTGCGCACTATCGGGCCCGACGTACGAGACGCCGGCCGAGATCCATCTGTACCGTCTGCTCGGAGCTGATGCAGTCGGGATGTCGACCGTCCCGGAGGCCGTCGCGGCACGACATCAGGGAATGAAGGTTCTCGGCATCTCGTGCATCACGAACTTTGGTGCCGGGATGGTCTCGGGCGTGATCAACCATGAGGAAGTGATGGAAACCGGCGCCCGGGTTGGTACAATTTTCAAAGAATTCTTACGACGTATTATCTCTCGAATATGATCATCGGCATCTGCGGCGGGACCGGCTCGGGAAAAACTACCATAGCGCGAGCGATCGTGGAGTTGATCGGCGCGGATCGTGTCGTGCTGGTCGAGCAGGATTCGTACTACCGCAACCTCGCCGACATGCCGCTCGACGCCAGGCATCAGGCGAATTTCGACCATCCGGACTCGATCGACAGCGACATGATGGTCAATCACCTGAAGCGCCTCAAGCAGGGGCAGAAGGTCGATATGCCGCTGTACGACTTCGTCACGCACACGCGCTCGGATCGCATCGAGGTGATCGAGCCGAAGCCCGTCGTGATCGTGGAGGGAATTCTGATCTTTGCTGAGCCGCGGGTGCTGGATCTGCTGGATATCAGAATATTCGTCGACACGCCGGACGACGTTCGGCTTATTCGCCGCTTAAGGCGCGACTTTGTCGAGCGCGGGCGCACGTTCGAGCGGACGCTCGAGCAGTACGAACGCACGATCCGGCCGATGCATTTCGAGTTCGTCGAGCCCTCAAAGCGTCACGCCGATGTCATTATTCCAGAAGGCAGTCAGACCGGTATCACAGTTGAACTTCTGTGCAGCCTAATCCGCGAAAAGCTGGCCGACGAGCAGAAGGTTATCGCCTGAACAGATGGGAGTTGCTGATCAAAGATTGATCGCGGCCGCTCAAGAAGTCAGAGACCGGGCACACGCGCCATTCTCGAACTTCAAGGTCGGTGCCGCCGTCGAAACCGCGGACGGCAAGATCTACACCGGCTGCAACATCGAGTCGGCGAGCTACGGCCTGACGGTCTGCGCCGAGCGCGTCGCGATCTGGAAAGCCGTTTCGGAGGGCGTAACAGAATTTCGTGCGCTCGTGGTCGTCGTCGAGACGGATGATCTGACACCACCGTGCGGAGCCTGCCGCCAGATCATTTGGGAGTTCTGCGGCGACATCCCCGTGACACTTGCCAACCTCGCAGGAATGTCCGAGACGTTGCCGATGAGCGAATTGCTCCCGCGTGCGTTCGACTCGAAGTTTTTGAAACAGGGATTATGAAGAAACTACTGGCCGTTTATTTGCTGATCTCAATCCTCCTGATGCCGGCGACATTCGCCCAGACACGCCGCGCTGCTCAAAGCCCGGCAAGTGCCGGGGTTGATGTGTTGATACTCGGCGGGACGGTGGTCACGATGGACGCCGAGCGCCGCGTCATCGAGGACGGGGCCGTCGCCATCCGCGGTCAGGAGATCATGCGCGTCGGGAAGCGGTCCGAGATGGCCGGCGTACGCACCCGCCGGACGATCAACGCTGCGGGCAAGATCATAATTCCCGGACTCATCAACACGCACACTCACATCCCGATGACCTTGTTTCGGGGCATTGCGGACGACCTCGATCTGCAGGAGTGGTTGACGAAGTTTATCTTCCCGGCCGAGGCGAAGAACGTCAATGAGGCGTTCGTTCGCGCCGGCACGCGGCTGGGCCTCGCCGAGATGATCCGCGGCGGCACGACCACGTACTGCGACATGTACTACTTCGAGGACGCGATCGCGGACGAATCGAAGAAGGCCGGCGTGCGCGGCGTGCTCGGTGAAACCGTGCTCGACTTTCCGGCTCCGGACAACAAGACCTGGGAAGCGGGTCTCGCCTATACCGAACGCTTCATTAAAAAGTGGCAGAACGACCCGATCATCGTTCCTGCGGTGGCGCCGCACGCGCCGTACACGGTCTCGCAGGAGCATCTGCTTGAAGCCCGCAGACTTTCGGATCGGCTGAACGCGCCGCTGATCATCCATCTCGCCGAGGCCAACACTGAGACTGAGTTTATCCAGCAAAAGCATCAGGGCAAGCGGCCGATCGAGTTTGTCGAGAGTATCGGCTTTCTGTCAGAAAGAACGATCGCCGCGCACGTAATTCAAGCGAATGAGCGGGAATTGGACATTTTAAAGAGTAGAGGCGTCGGCGTGGCGCACAACCCGCAGTCGAATATGAAGCTCGCCGCCGGTATCGCGCCGGTGCCCGAAATGCTCAGCCGGAATATCGACGTCGGGCTTGGCACTGACGGCGCCGCTTCGAACAACGACCTCTCGATGTGGGAAGAGATGGACACCGCCGCAAAGCTGCACAAGATAAGCTCCGGCGATCCTAAGACGCTCTCGGCCGAGCAGGCCTTCATGATGGCGACCATCGGCGGAGCACGCGTCTTGAATCTTGAAAAACTGATCGGCTCGATTGAGGTCGGCAAGCGGGCCGACATCGCGATCGTTGATTTTGACGATCTGCACCAGGTGCCTTTTTACAACGTCTACTCTCACCTCGTTTACGCGACAAAGGCACACGACGTGCGGACGGTGATCATCGATGGACGAGTCGTGATGCTCGACCGCGTTTTACTCACGCTGAACGAGAGTGCTATAAAAAAAGACGCAAACACTTACCGCCGCAGAATCATCGAAAGCCTGAAACAGTAACCTTGGCTACCGCACGCGGCTCGGTTTATTTGCTAAAATCGCGTTTCCATTTTTTTGTCGGGTCAACAAAAGTGAGCCTTCTGTTGTTCGCTTGACCTTTACGGAGCTTAAGTCGAAAGGAGGACTGAAATGCCGTTAAAAGTCGGAAGGTTTTGCACTTCTTTTTTTGTTTTCTTAACCGTTCTCACTGCCGCCGCGAGTGCGCAGACTACTCAGCCGTCGCCCGCGACCACCGCGACAAACCCATCGCCGGCCCCCCAGCAAACGGCTCCCGCCGTGAAGCCGCCCACCGCGGCAGAGGTGATGCGCGACCGCATCTCCAGGGCGAAGGCTTACATCGCCGTCCGCAACTACAACGCGGCGATCTACGAGCTCGAAGGCATCCGCCGCGAGTCGGCCGACCCGTCGGTCCACTCGGTCGTCAACGTCCTCCTGATGAACAGCTACCTCGAGCAGGGTGATTACAAACGGGCCCAGGATTTCTTGAATCAGGCTTACGCGGCCTCAAAGGCAAATAAGCCCGGAGCCTCGCCCGCTTACTTCGCCATTGCCGGGCAGGTCGTCAAAGGGGCCCGCAATCGCGTCGAGCGTTACCGGGCGCTTGGTCTGAACGTATCCGACCGCACGCTGCCGCTTGAGGCCATCAATGATCTCGAGAAGATGCGGGAGACGGTCGAGCTGGTGGTGACGCAGTCGAAGGACGTCGCTCAGGAACGCACCAAAACGCCCGAGGCGATGGCGTTGCTCGAGGAGGCGACTAATTCGCGCAGCCTGATGGCCCGCGACAGCTTTGACGCCCGCCGCTGGCAGACGGAGATCGGCGACGCACGCGAGCAGCTCGCAAACTCGCGCAGCGTCGTCCTCAGCGCGGTGAACGACGCTGCCTCGCCGGCCAGCACGAATACGGCCGCTGCGGGTAGCCCGACTGTTTCGGCTGAGAGACCGCTCAACAACTCGGCGCTTGGTCCGCCGCAGCAACAACAACAGCCCGTTTTCGTTCCGAACAGCCCGGCCACTGCCAACACGGGTGTCGCGGCGAATCAGCCAGCCGCAAACAGGACGCCGCCCGCTACAGATCCGGCGGCGGAGCGCGACCGTGTAGTGCCCGGCGGCAACCAATCGCCCGGCGAAAGGGCTCCGGCCACGGTCGCGGGCGGTGGCCGCGACACCGGTTCTAACGCCGCTTCTCCGACTTCTGCCTCCAGCCCCGCACAGCGGAACGCTCCCGCCGCGGTGGCTGGCACGCCTTCGCCCGCCGGACAGCCTCCGGTTGCAGCAGGCGGCGGAGGGGGGCCTCGCGACGATTCGCCGCTTCAGGTAGGTTCGCTGGTCGCTTACGCTACGAAGCAGACACCGCCCGTTTATCCCGTGGCGGCGCGCAGCATCCGGGCTACGGGGCTCGTGCGAGTTGACGTGATGATCGATGAGAACGGCCAGGTCGCGGCGATCGAGAGAGCGAGCGGCCCGGTCATACTGCAGGACGCGGCGAAGGACGCGATACGGAAATGGCGATTCAAGCCGTTCCAGCGCGACGGGCAACCGGTAAAGGCGACGGGGTTTGTGAATTTTAATTTCTCGCTGTAACGATCCCGGATTTTATTCCGATGAGGCGGCCGAGCTTGTAAAAGGTTCGGCCGCCTTTGCTTTTGACCGTGCAGGCGTAAAAGTGAATGCTGCAGGATCCCCAGTGAATGCCGCAGGAGCTTTAGTGTATGCCGCAGGAGCCTTAGTGTATGGCGCAGGCGTTAGTATGCACCGTGCAGGAACGAGAGTGAATCATGCAGGAACGAGAGTGAATCATGCAGGAGCTCGTGCGTAACATGCAGGAGCTTTTGAGGAATGTGCAGGAGCGAGTGTGAATGGCGCAGGGGCTTGTGTGAGAGTTGCAGGGGCTCGGGTGAAGAGTGTTTTAGTCCGTTGCAACCTTTTCGGCGGGTCCGCCGCCTAAGTTCTTGTATAATCGCCACATCCTCTCGAACTAGAATCTGAAATGCCGATCAAAGTGTTGTTTTTGCTACTCCTGCTCGCCGCGATATCAGCCGTGACCAATGTTGCCCAAACCCAGCCGCCGCCGATCGATCCCGGCGTCTCGCAGCAGCTCGCGCGTTGGCGTGCTGAGCGTTACTCGGACGTGCGGTACAAGCTGAACCTGACGCTCGAAAAAATGTCACCGGTACTGAAAGGCACCGTCGAGATCCGCGTGAACGTCGCAACGCGGATGCCCTCGCCCGCATCGCCGCAAACCGGCGAGCTCGCGCCGATCATCCTCGACTGGCGAAAGATCAAAGGCAGCGAAGCGCTCTCGACCGTTTCAAACGTCGCGCTCAACGGCGTGCCAAGCGTTTTGAGTCCCGGCTTCAGCCGGCCTTCTTCTTCGCCTGAAAAGCCGCCTGAAGGCGGGACTCAAAGCGCGTACGAGGAGATCAACGAGCACCTTGTTTTCCGCGAGGGCGTGAAGCCCGGCGAGAACGTGATCAGGCTCGACTTCACCTCGCCGATCCTCGCCTCGGGGTCGGCGGTGACGCGGTATGTGGACAAGGAGGACGGTTCGGAATACATCTACTCGCTGTTCGTCCCCTCGGACGCGAGCACGGCGTTTCCTGTGTTTGACCAGCCCGATCTGAAAGCGAGGTTTAAGCTGAATGTCGAGTTCCCCTATGGCTGGAGAGTGGTGTCTAATACTGAGCTAAAAGCTTCAGGGCAGGGCGTTCGAGGTCAGGGATCAACTATCGTTTCAGAATATTTGGTTGGTGAGTTTGACGAAACTAGCCCTATCAGCACCTACGTCTTCGCATTCGCCGCCGGGCCGTGGGTGGAGTTTGATGACGCAGCCGGTACAGGCAGAAACCCGAGCAGTAGCGAGGGTGCCCCGCAGCGCTCGATAGGAAAACGGGGCACACTCCCTATCGGTCGTGTTTCCGCCGGTCGCGACGAGGCCCGTGTCGGTAGCCCAACCGTGAGCAAGGGCTCAACATCGTCCAGTGACCACGTTGAGCCCTCCCTCACGGTCGGGCTACAGACACAAAGCCGCATTTTTGTCCGAAAATCCCAGGCCGAGAAGTTCAAACCCCACGCTGCTGAAGTTTTTCGGCTCAACCGTGAGGCGGTCAAATATCTCGAGGAGTACTTCGACTACAAGTTCCCGTTCCCCAAGTACGATCTTGTTTTGATCCCTGAGTTCCCGTTCGGCGGGATGGAGCATGCGGGGGCGACGTTTTTGCGGGAGTCTTCGATCATCTTCCCGCAGGAGCCGACGGCGAACGATTTTATCTCGCGGGCCAATCTGATCTTCCACGAGGCGGCGCACCAGTGGTTCGGGGACACGGTGACGATGCGGTGGTTCGACGATCTGTGGCTCAAAGAAGGGTTCGCGGAGTTCATGGCCTACAAGACGCTCGAGCGCGTGATGCCGCAATACAACGCCTGGAAGGCCTTCTACGAGCGCAACAAACCGCTCGCCTACCAGACCGATTCCACCAAAGGCACCGTGCCCATCTACCAGGAGATCCCAAACCTCAACTCCGCGAAAAGCGCCTACGGCAACATCGTCTACCGCAAGGCACCTTCGTTTCTGAAACAGGCGGAGTTTTACCTCGGGGCGGACAAGTTCCAGACGGCCGTGAGGGCGTTTCTGAAAAAGCACGAGTTCAAGAATGCGGGGTGGACTGATCTGGTGAAGGAGTTTGAAACCGCGACGAGGGAGAATCTCAAAGATTGGGCGACAAGATGGGTGACGCAGCCGAGGGTGCCCATGATCCGCATGCGGAGGTACAAAACCCGACACTTCTGTATGGTTCGCGATGCGTCGCGAGATACTCCGCAGTGGCCGGCAAAACTTGCAGTCCTGCAAGTTGAAAACGAGTATCGAAACATAGTAGAAGTCGAACTGCCCGGTCGAGCTACTGCGCAATGCACACAAACTAACCGTGATCCTGATAACCCCCAATTGGTGTTCCCTAACTACCAAGACCATAGCTACGGCATCTTCCTCCTCGACCCGAAAAGCCGAGATTACGTCCTGAAGAACATCCAGAACGAGAAGGACGACTTTCTGCGTTCGATGATGTGGGGCTCGCTCTGGGACAGCGTCCGCGAGGCCGAGCTCGACCCGCGGGAATACGTCGAGCTGGCGATCAAGAACATCGGCACCGAAAAGGACGAGCTGACGATCCAGACCATCCTCAACCGCGTCTCGACCGCGATGACGTACTACATCCAGTCAGAACCACCTGCGTTAGCGGGTGGTGCGGCGCCGGTTGGGAAATCGACGTCAGACGAACCGAGCGCTCGGCCACCCGCTAACGCAGGTGGTTCTGACCTGCGGCCGCGTCTTGAAGCGATGCTGATCAAGAAGATGCGCACCGCACCGACGCTCGGGCAGCGGATCACATTCTACCGGGCGTTTTTGAATATCGCTTCGACTGAGAATGCGCGGAGAGTCTTGAAGGAGATGCTGCGCGGTGGATCGGGCACTACGGCGGGTTCCACCACCCCGGCCGCCAAAAACGCGGCCACCCCTCCTATCCAGGAGGGGAATGTAAAGGTCACACCTCCGGCGGCGGGTGGTAGCGACACGGTAATTGCGATTCCGCTGAAGACCAAGGACCGATTCGACATCGTCACAAAACTCGCGATCCTCAATGATCCGGACGCCGCGAAGCTGCTGGCCGAGCTCGAAAAGACGGAGACGAGCGACGACGCCAAGCGCTACGCG
>Ga0247718_1000379_pt1 | contig 12367 bp, 9 predicted proteins | sample 21E_DmetaG_FD_189045 | JGI IMG/M metagenome (GOLD analysis project Ga0247718, IMG submission 189045) | Soil microbial communities from hillslope of Landscape Evolution Observatory, University of Arizona, Oracle, AZ, United States - 2-1-E_D | ecosystem: Engineered > Artificial ecosystem > Mesocosm...
GGGTGGGAGGGGCGATCCGGAACGGCCGGAACGGCTATCTGCTCCCTCCGGAGGCCCCGCCCCAGGCATATGCAGAGCTGATCCGTGACCTGTTCCGGGACAGGGACCGCTACCTGTCCCTCGTCGCCTCCAGCCGCGACACGTACGAAGAGACCCACAACTGGGACGCCTGGGGAGCCCGGACCCTGCGGGTCATCCAGTCTGCGGTGGGATGATCTCGCCGCCCGAGCCGGCGCACCTCCTGCGAAGCTCGATCGGCCGACTCCAATCGAGGAGACCTTCCGCGACCGTACGGGGTACATGAGGCTGGTGGAGTCCAGAGGTTTAACGTCCCCGTGGCGGTAAACCCCTGTCCGTAGGTCTCTTGCATTCTGGTGGCATGCGTTTTCGCAACCTGGCCGGCCGCACGTGTTCCGTTCTCCTGGGGCTGCTCTGCGCGGCTTCGGGCGTCCTCTCCGCGCAGGAGAGCGGGAAGGTCCGTGCCGGGAGCGAGGTGTTCGTGGGATCGGAGCTGGAAGACTACCTGCGCTGGATGCAGGTCGCGGGGAAGAGCGAGTTCTATCCCTGGTCCGTCCGCGGACTCTCGCCGCGGGAGGTGGACCGCCTTGCTCCCGCCGACTCCGCGCATCCCTGGGCCGGCCACTACGAGCTGCGCACTTCCGGTGGGAGCGGGCTCCAGGTGTCGCTGGTCCGTCCCGAGACGCGGGTGATCTTCAACTCCGCTTTCCCGTACGGGGCCAACGACGGGCCGCTCTGGGCGGGGAAGGGGATCACCACCGCGGTGCAGGCGGGGTTCTCCGCGCGCTTCGGCCCGGTCTCGCTGGTGGTGGCACCCATCGCGTTCCATGCCCAGAACGCCGCCTTCGACCTCCTGCCCATCGCCGGGGACTCGGTGGTCCGCTCTCCTTTCGGCGATCCCCGGAACGGTCACGCCATCGACCTTCCCCAGCGCTTCGGTGAGGGAGCGTACGCGCGGATCGATCCGGGGGAGAGCACGTTGCGGGTGGACCTTCCGGTGGTGACGGCGGGGATCTCCACTGCCAGCCAGCACTGGGGGCCCGCTGCCCACAACCCGATCCTCCTGGGGAACAACGCCCCCGGGTACCTGCACGGCTTCGCGGGGAGCTCTTCCCCGCTCAACGTGCTGGTCGGACGGGCGCACGGACGCATGGTGTGGGGGAAGCTGGACCAGTCACCGTACTCCCCCGTGCCTGGAGACCTGCGCAGTGCGGACCGCTTCATGGCGGGGATCGTCGCCACGTTCATCCCACGCGGCGCGGAGGGGCTGGAGATCGGCGGAGGGAGGTTCTTCCACACGCCCTGGCCGCTGGGAGGCTTGCAGTGGGGCCACTTCCTGAAGCCCTTCGAGGGATTCCTGAAGATCCACCTGGACACCACGGGGTTCGGAGACGACTCCGTCTCCGACATCGGCAACCAGCTCGCCTCCGTGTACGCGCGCTGGGTGCTCCCCAAGAGCGGGCTGGAGCTCTACGGTGAATACGGCCGTGACGACCACAGCAAGGACCTGCGCGACGTGGCCCTGGAGCCGGACCATGCCAGCGGCTTCATGCTGGGCTTCCGCAAGCTGCTGACCCGTTCGGACTCCCGGATCCTCGCGCTCCACGGCGAGGTGCTCAACCTGGAGGTCTCGCACCTCCAGCGGGTGCGCTTCCAGGCGCCCTTCTACACCCACGCCGCGGGGACAAGGCAGGGGCACACCCAGCGCGGCCAGCTCCTGGGCGCCGCCTCGGGGTATGGAGGCGGGGGGTCCGTGCTGGGGGTGGACTACATTCACCCCACCGGGCGCTGGAGTGCCACCTGGTCGCGGCAGCTCCGCCAGAGCGGCGGAGACGTGATGCACGGGGTGGAGCTGCAGGGACTCCTCTTCCACGGCCCGGTGGACCTGACGGCCGGGGTCACGGGGGTGTACAGCTTCAACCGTGACATGCTCGCCGACCGGTTCAACCTCAACACCGACCTCTCCGTACGCATCGCCTTCTGAGCGCGGCGGAACATGTGACGCGCCGCCTCCTGCGATCGTCATTCCCTGTGATGGCACCGCTCCGGCTGTGGGGCGTCTCCGGCGGTTAACCCAATGCGGGACAACGGCGCCCGCGGATGCGGACGGCCGGCGGGGATTGCGGGGGCGGGGTCCATCGGCTATAATCAGGTTCTCGTGCCGCGAGCGGGAGACCTGCCGTGTGCTCGGGGCCGGGAGCCCTGTTTTTTCGTTCTGAAAAGTTCTCATTTCGTGCCTCCTCGGTGATTCCGGTCCGCTCCACGGGGGCGCAGGAGAACGCCGGGGTGTTGCGGTTGGTGGAAGTAGAACCTCATGCTAGATCGCGATATCATCGGGGTGGAGGCACATCAGCCGGAGCCGGGGCCGTCCCGGGATGGATCGAGTCCCTCCGGGGGCGCGTTCTCCGTTCCGCACGAGCTCACGTCTTCGCCCGGCTTCTGGCGCGACCGGACCGTCCTGGTGACCGGAGGGTCCGGTTTCCTGGGCTCCCAGGTCGTCGGGCGGCTGCGGCAGCTCGGCTGCCGGAACGTCGTCGTTCCCCGCCGCGCGCAGTACGACCTCACCGAGCAGGCGTCCGTCCGCGAGCTGTACCGCGACGCCCGCCCCGACATGGTGCTCCACCTGGCGGCCGAGGTCGGCGGAATCGGGGCGAACCGGGAGAACCCGGGGCGCTTCTTCTACGCGAACATGATGATGGGCGTCCTCCTCATTGAGGAGGGCCGCCGGGCGGGGCTCGAGAAGTTCGTGCAGGTGGGGACCATCTGCGCGTATCCCAAGCACACGCCGGTCCCGTTCCGCGAGGAGAGCCTCTGGGACGGATATCCCGAAGAGACCAACGCGCCGTACGGGATCGCCAAGAAGGCGCTTCTGGTGCAGCTTCAGGGCTACCGCGAGCAGTACGGCTTCAACGGCGTGTACCTCCTCCCGGTGAACCTCTACGGACCCGGGGACAACTTCGACCCCTCCAGCAGCCACGTGATCCCGGCCCTCATCCGCAAGATGGTGGAGGCGCAGGAGAACGGCGCGGAGGAGGTCGTGCTCTGGGGGACCGGGAAGGCGTCCCGGGAGTTCTTGTACGTCGACGACTGCGCACGGGCGATCCTACTTTCGGCGGAGTACTACGATGGGGCGGAGCCGGTGAACGTGGGGACGGGGATGGAGATCCGCATCGGGGAGCTGGCCGGGCTCATCGCCGAGCTGGTCGGGTACGAGGGGCGTCTGGTGTACGACTCCTCGAAGCCTGACGGGCAGCCCCGCCGTTGCCTGGACACCTCGCGGGCGGAGCAGTACTTCGGCTTCCGTGCCCACACCCCCTTCCGGGAGGGACTGGAGGAGACCATCCGCTGGTACCGCGAGAACCACGGCGGGCTGGTGCAGGCCGCCGGGCGTTCCGCGTCGACGGCCGCGGATTGACGTCGCGATGACAGCCCTCTGGTTCGTCCTCCTCGCAGCGGTCGTCGCGGGTGTGCTCGTCACGCCCGTGGTGATCCGCGTTGCCGTGGCGCGGGGGATCTATGATGCCCCCGGCGCGCGCCGCATCCACACCTCTCCCATCCCCCGGCTGGGCGGGGTGGCGATCTGCACGGCCACGGCCGTGGGGATCGCTCTCGCCATGCTCCTGGACGGGACGGGCGGTCTGGAGTTCACGGCAGCGCATCGCGACTTCTTCATCGGGATCCTCTGCGGCGGGGGGATCCTCTTCGTCGCGGGGCTGATCGACGACCTCCGCTCCCTGCGCCCCGCCGCCAAGATGGCTGCGCAGTGCGCCGCGGCGCTCGTGGTGTACGCCTTCGGCTTCCGCGTGGAGACGTTGAACGTCGGGCACCTGGAGCTCACCCTGGGGTGGCTCTCCATCCCCCTGACCGTCGTCTGGGTGGTGGGGGTGACCAACGCCTTCAACCTGATCGACGGTCTGGACGGGCTGGCGACGGGGATCGCGCTGGTGGCGCTGGGGACCACGCTCGCCGTGGCGCTCTCGCTCGGGAACCCCGAGGTGGTGGTGGTCTGCGTCACGCTGATCGGGGCGCTCCTGGGCTTTCTCCGCTACAACTTCAACCCCGCGCGGATCTTCCTGGGCGACTCCGGGAGCCTGATGGTGGGGTTCATGCTGGCGGTGCTCTCGGTGCACGGCTCGCAGATGAGCGCGACGGCGGTGCTCGCCATCGTGCCGCTCTTCGCGCTGGCCCTTCCGCTCCTCGATACCTCGCTCGCCATGCTGCGGCGCTGGCTGCGCGGGGTGCCGATGTCGAAGGCCGACGCGCGGCACATCCACCACCAGCTCCTGGCGCTGGGATTCACGCACCGGCGCGCGGTCTTCGTGCTCTACGCCGCGGCGATCGCGCTCGCGGTGCTGGGGCTCTCCATTGCCTTCGCTCCGCCGGCTGCGGTGATGGCGATCTCCGTCGCGGGAGGGGCGGTCTCGTTCCTCCTTCTCCTGGCGGGGCTGCGCCGGCTGCAGTACCACGAGTTCTCCGAGGCGGGGCAGGTGCTCGTCTCGGGGGCGCTGCGAGTGCGGCGGGTCATCAGCGACCAGATCCACGCGCGGGACGTGGCGCAGGTGATCCGGCAGGCGGAGACGCGCCAGCAGATCGACGCGATCCTCGAGGACAACGCCGCCAACTTCGGCTTCCTCCACGTGGAGGTGTGCCGCGAGGGTGAGGTGGGGCGGAGCCGCTTCAACGGACACGCCGCGCGTGCCTGGAAGCTCGACTACCCGGTGATGGCGCGGGACGCGGAGCACGATCCGTACGTGCTCCGAATCTGGTGCCACCCCGGAGACGGGTTCCGCCCCTTTGGTGCGGAGCGCGTCGCGCACATCATCGCGCCGGCCATCGAGGACCGGCTGCACGTGATGGAGCCCCGCCGTCCGCTCGTCGTCCTTCGCAACGAGATGCCGATCCCCACGCCCGCCCCGGAGATGCCGCGAACGGTGGTCCGGTGAGCAGGGCGGGGCAGGTCCGATTCCAGAACGGGTGTCGAGAGCGGCCCCTCCCACGGGAGGGGCTCCTTTCGATTAGGGGTTTTCATGTCTTCAGCAGTTGAGTCGAGCGCGATCCCGGCCCGCGAGGCCGCCCGCCCCCCGCAGTTGCCTTCCGGAGAGATCCCGACGCTGATCCTCGAGCCCACGGGGCGCTGGCCGAAGATCGACCTGCGGGAGCTCTGGGCGTATCGCGGGCTGTTCTTCTTCCTGGTGTGGCGCGACATCAAGGTCCGCTACGCGCAGACGGTGCTCGGCGCCGGGTGGGCGGTGCTGCAGCCGCTGCTCACCATGGTGGTGTTCACGGTGATCTTCGGGATGTTCGCGAAGATCCCCTCGGACGGGGTGCCGTACCCGGTGTTCTCCCTCGCGGGGCTGGTGCCGTGGACGTACTTCGCGGCGGCGCTGACGGGGTCGAGCAACAGCCTGGTGGCGAGCAGCAACCTCATCACCAAGGTCTACTTTCCGCGGCTGGTGATCCCGTACGCGCCGATCATCGCCGGGCTGGTGGACTTCCTCATCGGGCTGGCCATTCTCGGGGCTTTCATGCTCTACTACGGCATCGCTCCCGCCGTGTCGGCGCTCTGGATGCTCCCCGTGCTCGTGCTCGCCATGATGATGACGGCGGGCGGGGTGGGGAGCTGGATGGCGGCGCTCAACATCCAGTACCGCGACGTGAAGTACGTCGTCCCCTTCGTGGTGCAGATCTGGATGTACGCATCCCCGGTGGTCTACCCGATGTCGATGGTCCCGAAGGAGTACCGTGCTTTCTACGCCCTGAACCCGATGGCCGGAGTCATCGAGGGCTTCCGCTCCGTCCTGCTGGGGGCGGAAACGGTCACCTGGGGACACATCGGGATCTCGCTGGGAGTGGGTGCGGTGCTGTTCGTGAGTGGTGCGCTGTACTTCCGGCGCATGGAGCGCGTGTTCGCCGACGTGGCCTGAGCCGGATCATGTCCAACATCGCAGTACGGGTCGAGAACCTGGGGAAGCGCTACCGCATCGGCGCGGCGGCGGAGCGGCACGGATCGCTCCGCGAGGCGATCGCGCACGCGGTGAAGTCCCCCTTCCGCAATCTCCGCGGACTCCGTGACCTCAGCCGCTTCGACGGCGGGGAGCGCGATGACGTGGTGTGGGCGCTTCGCGACGTCTCGTTCGAGGTGAAGCACGGGGAGGCGACCGCCATCGTCGGGCGCAACGGGGCGGGGAAGAGCACCCTCCTCAAGATCCTCTCGCGCATCACCGAGCCCTCTGCCGGGCGGGCCATGGTGCACGGCCGCGTGGGCTCCCTGCTCGAAGTGGGGACGGGATTCCACCCCGAGCTGACGGGGAGGGAGAACGTCTTTCTCAACGGCTCCATCCTGGGGATGGACCGCGCGTACATCGAGCAGCGCTTCGACGAGATCGTGGAGTTCTCGGGAGTGGGGAAGTACGTGGACACCCCGGTGAAGCGCTATTCTAGCGGGATGTACCTGCGCCTGGCCTTCGCGGTGGCGGCGCACCTCGAGCCCGAGATCCTGGTGGTGGACGAGGTGCTGGCGGTGGGGGACGCGGAGTTCCAGAAGAAGTGCCTGGGGAAGATGGGCGAGGTGGCGCGCGAGGGGCGCACCGTGCTCTTCGTCAGCCACAACATGGGCGCGGTCACCCGTCTCTGCACCCAGGGGATCCTCCTGGACCGCGGGACCGTGAAGATGCAGGGGCGGAGCAGCGACATCGTCTCGCAGTACCTCTCCATGGGGAGCGAGGAGGGGTCGCAGTTCGTCGCCGCGGATCCCGCGCGCGCGCCGGGGAACGACCGCTTCCGTCTGCGCGCGGTGCGGCTCCTGGACCACGAGGGGGACGCGATGTCCACCTTCGACATCCGCTACCCGATCACCGCGGAGATCGAGTACGAGCTGCTGCGCCCCATCCGGAACCTGCGGGTGGGCTTCCGCCTCCTCTCGGGCGACGGCACGGTGGTGTTCAGCACCACCGACATGGACGAGGGGAAGTCGCACGATTCCCATCGCACGGTGGGAACGTACGTGAGCCGCTGCACCATCCCCGGCGGCTTCCTCAACCAGGGGCGGTACAGCCTCTCCCTGGGAATCGACGTGCCGATGGTGGAATCGGTCGTCTTCATCGACAACATCGTCTCCTTCTTCGTGGAGCCCACGGGCGGGGTGGTCGGGGCCATTCCCGACAACCGGCTGGGCGTGGTCTGCCCGCTCCTCCCCTGGACGGTGGAATCCGTCGCGGTGGAGGGTGGGGAGGCGCGGAGGCGGGAGGTCGCTCTCTGAGATCGCGGGAGTCAAGTTGACGCAAGCGGTGGCAACCCGAAGCTGTCCGGCGTGTCTCCGGGCGGGCGCGACGCCCTCCGAGCCGCTGGACGGCTCTTCGTTCTACGTGTGCGGGCATTGCGGGGCGGAGCACGTGGCTCCGCTCCCCGAGGGTGTCCCGGTCTTCCAGGATTTCACGGAGTACGCGCGCGGCCTGTTCCAGGAGCTGAAGGGAGGCGCTTCCATCGACGAGGCGCTCACCCCCAACGAGCAGATCGTCCTGGAGCGGCTCAAGCGCGACCTCTCCCCCGGTGACGCGGTGCTGGAGCTTTGCTGCGAGACCGGGCGCTTCCTGGCGGCGCTGAAGGCCCACGGCTTCCGCCCTTACGGGGTGGACCCGCTGGCGCGCCCCATGGAGCTCCTCCGCGAGGAGGGATACCCGGTGGAGGTGGGGCTGGTGGAGGCCGTCCCGGCGGAGTGGCCGCAGCCGAAGGCGGTGGTGATCCTGGAGAGCATGGTGCGCTTCCCGGAGCCGGTGGCGCTCCTGCGGCAGGTGCGCGAGCGCTTTCCCGGGGCGACGGTGTACATGACGGTCCCGAGCCCCCGCCGCTCGCTCAAGCTCCCGGACTTCGACCGGCGCATGGCGTACCCGCCCCACCACCTGGTGAGGTGGACGGAGCGCGGGATGGTGGCCGCACTGGAGAAGGCGGGATACCGGGCGAAGGGGGAGACCCGGAACGTGAGCATCAACTGGCCCATGCGCCGGGGGGTGTTCGGCAACACGCTTTCGGTGGTGCTCCGGCTCACGGGGGAGGCGGAGTACTCCCACCTGGCGGTCGGCCGCCCGGTCTGACGTGCCGGGAGAAGCCATGCACTCTTCCCGCGGCGACCTGGTGGGGAGGGTGCTCCGCCTGGGGCGGAGGGTGCTCCCCGGTGGGGTAAAGGAGAGGCTCCGCTGGCTGTATGCCGGAATGCCGCGCTCCTGGCAGATGAGCAGCGAGTACCGGGCGCTCACCGCCCTGCTGCGCGAGTCGCAGTGGTGGAGCGAGGAGCGCCTGCGCGACTTCCAGCTCCAGCGCCTCCGCGAGGTGGTGCGCCACGCGGCGGAGAGCGTCCCCGGGCACGCCCGGCGCTTCGCCGAGCACGGGGTGGGGCCGGAGGAGCTCCGCTCGCTGGAGGACCTCCGCCGCTTTCCGACCATGGGGAAGGAGGACCTCCGCGGCGACCCGCGCGACTTCCTGGCGCGCGGCATCCCCGAGGAGCGGCTCCAGCTCGTGACCTCGGGCGGGACGACGGGGATCCCCACGGCGTTCTACCACCTGGCCCAGCGGAACGAGGAGGTCACGCGCGCCTTCCGGCTGGCGATGTGGGGACGGATCGGCTTTTCGTTCGAGCGGCGTATCCTGGACCTCACCGCCTCGTTCGGCGAGCCCTTCGGGTACGTGCCGCAGCGGCGGTCGCTGTACGTGTCCATCTCGTACCTCGGCCGTGACGGCGTGGACGCCTGGCTCGACCGCGCGCGCCGCTTCCGGCCCGAGTACATCCTGGGCCTCCCCTCCACCGTCGTGCTCCTCGCGCAGCTTCTGCGCGAGCGCGGCGCGGTGGACGACTTCCGCTTCCGCGGGGTGGTGGCCGGGTCGGAGGTGATGTACCCCTGGCAGCGCGAGTACATCTCGGAGACCTTCGGATGCCGCGTCCTCTCCTGGTACGGGATGGCGGAGACGGCGGGGTTCGCTGCGGGGTGCGAGCACTCCGACGAGTTCCACTTCTTCCCCGAGGCGGGAGTCGTGGAGCTCCTGGACGACGGCGGGAGCCCCGTCACCCGCGAAGGGGAGGAGGGGGAGATCGTACTCACCGGCTTCCACACGCCGGCCACTCCCTTCATCCGCTACCGCACGGGAGACCGAGGGGTGCTGGGGGCCCGCTCGTGCCCGCGGTGCGGGCGCAACTACCCGCTCCTGCGGGAGATCGCGGGGCGGCGGCAGGAGTTCCTGGTGGCGGCCAACGGGCGGCGCGTCCCCAACTCCGCGCTCAACGTGCACCACGACCTCTTCCACGAGGTGCGCAGCTACCAGTTCCACCAGGACACTCCCGGGCGGGTGGAGCTTCGCATCGTCCGGGGGGGCGGGTACCTGGAGGCGACGACGGCGGAGGTCCGGGAGCAGATGCTCCGGCAGCTCGGAGCGGGGTTCGAGCTGGAGGTCCGCTTCGTGGACGACATCCCCCGCACCGGGCGCGGGAAGCACCGCTTCATCGTCCAGGAGATCCCGGCCGAGCGGCTGGAGACCGGGACGGTTCTGGCATCACCCAACGAGAAGAGCTGAGCTGATGAGGGCATTCGTCACCGGCGGGACCGGCTTCGTCGGAAAGCCGTTCGTCCGCAGGCTGCTGGCGGACGGCTGGGACGTGACGCTGGTCACGCGGAGCCGCAAGAACGCGCCCGAGGGCGGGCAGGTCACGGTGTACGAGGGCGACCTCTCGGACCGCGCGGTGCTGGAGGAGGCGGCGCGGAAGGAGGAGGCGTTCGACGCGGTCTTCCACCTGGGCGCCTCGCTCACCTACTTCGGGGACGAGAAGGAGCTCCGCCAGGCTAACGTGGAGGGGACCCGCAACGTCCTCGACCTGGCGGTGAGGACCGGGGCGAAGAAGTTCGTCTACGCCAGCAGCATCGAGGCGGTGGGGACGGTGGAGCAGGTCCCCGCGCCGCACGACGTCCCCTGCCGCCCGGTGAGCTCGTACGGGCGGAGCAAGGTGCAGGCGGAGAAGCTGGTGCGCGAGGTCTCGCGCGAGCACTTCCCCTCGGTGATCCTGCGGATCGGGAACGTGTACGCCTCGGACCACTTCAACTTCTTCTACGACATCGCGGACGCCATCCTCACGCGGAACCGCCTCTGGGAGTTCCTCCCCGTCTACGCGCACCACCGCCTCCAGCCCGCGTACAACGCGGACGTGACGGAGGGGATCGTGGCCGCGTGGCGGGCGGACGTGAAGGGCTCCGAGACGGTGACGCTGGCCGGGGAGCACGCCAGCATGGGAGAGATGTTCGAAATGGTGGCCGACGCGCTGGGGCGGAAGCTCCACCCGCGCTCGCCGAACCGGGGGGACGAGATCTTCCTGAAGATCCGCCGGCACTACCACGAGTACCGGAAACAGATGGATCTCATCACCTACGCCATGGCCGGCTCCGGGAAGCGGGTGCACCGGGCGTACGACCTGGAGCACACGTACCGGACCATCGGATTTCGACCCGCCAAGCCGTTGCGCGAGGGGGTGAGGGAGTTCATCGAGTGGACCATCCGCGGCGGCTACGTGAACCCGGCGCAGGAGTGAGCCGGCGGCTGCCGTTTTTCGGCATTTTGCATTAGATTCAAACACGGGCGGTCGCCTCCGGGGACGGGGGCGACGCCTGTTTTTAGCGGCATACCCACATCCGGACGGCAGGCGAAACATGGCGGTTCGAGTCGGTCTCATCACCACTCTCGGCACCAACATCGGGGATGACTTCATCCGCGAAGGGGTGAAGAGGGTCGTCGCCGCCGTGCTCGGCGGGCGCGAGGTCGAGTTCGTGCCGGTGAACAAGCATGAGCCCCTCACCGTCTACCCGGAGTGGCACCCCGTCCGCCTGGCGGAGTCGCTCCCGCGCGGCCGCGGGGTGGCGCAGCGGGTGGCCCGCAGGACCATGCACCGCCTCCCCCTCACCCGCTTCGACGGGTGCGACGTGATCGTGCAGTGCGGCGCGCCGGTGCTCTGGCCCGGGTGCCGCAACGCCGAGTGGGCGGAGCCCCTCTGGAACGAGGTGGTGGGGCGGCTCGCGGGGCGCATCCCGGTGCTCAACCTCGCGGCCGGCTCCTGCTACCCCTGGGAGCGGCGCGACGAGGCGGAGGTGGAGGCGGAGGACGTCGCCTACGTGCGGCGGATGCTGGAGTACTGCCGCCTCACCACCGCGCGCGAGCCGCTGGCGCAGCGGCTGTACGCCTCGGTGGGAGGGGACGTCCCCTTCATCCGCTGCAGCGCGCTCCTGGCGGCCAAGGACCACCCGACTCCCACGGAGAAGGGGCTGGTGCTGGTGAACTACATGAAGGGCGCGGGGCACTACGACTGGGGGCAGGGGAGCAGCGCCGACGCCTGGGAGGCCACCCTGCGCACCGTGCTGGGGCGCCTCAAGGAGCGCTACCGGGTGGAGTTCATCTGCCACAACCGGGCGGAGTACGACCTGGCGGCGGAGCTCGATCCCACCCTGCGGCGCCACCTCCCCACCACTCCGGCGGAGTACTTCGAGGTCACCTCGCGCGCGACGGCGGCGCTCTGCAACCGCCTGCACGCCTCCGTGGCGATGGCGGGGATGGGGATCCCCTCCGTCGCGGTGGGAACGGATACCCGCATGCTGATGGTGGAGGCGGTCGGCGTCCCCTGCTACTTCGTGAAGGACGCCGACGCGGACGTGCTGGAGGCGCGGCTGGAGGACCTCGTCGCGCGCCGCGCCGAGGAGAGCGAGCGGCTCCTGGCGGGGCAGGCGGAGACCTGGAATGCCTACCTCGGCGCGGTCTCCGCGGTCCTCGACTGACGTGTCGGAGGCGGGGGTGCGCCGGGTGCTCGTTCTCCGGCCGGACAACCTGGGGGACGTGGTGCTCTTCACCGGAGCGCTGCGGCACCTCCGCGCGCGCTGGCCGGAGGCGGAGATCACCCTCTGCGTCCGGGCGTACGTCCGCGAGCTGGTGGAGCTCTGCCCGCACGTGGACCGGGTGGTCTCGTGGGAGGAGCTGAGCGATCCGCTCCCCGAATGGGTTCCCCGGGTGCGGGGGCGTGGACTGCTGCAGTCGCTCGCCTGCGCGGCCCGTATGCGGCTGGACCTCCGCCCGGACGTGGTGGTGGTCCCGCTCCGCTCGCCCTTCGGCACGGTGCACGAGGTGGTGCGCGCCGCCGGAGCGCGGGAGGCGTACGGCTTCGCCGGGGACCTGAACCATCAGACGGAGGCGGAGGACCGAGCCGCGGAGGCGTTCTACACGCACCGCCTGCGCCTCGGCGCCGGGCGCGCGGGGGACCACGAGCACGCCACGCTGGCCGAGTTCCTGGAGATGGTGGGGGTCCGCGTCACCCTCGAAGAGCTCCGCC
>Ga0247718_1000382_pt1 | contig 12322 bp, 10 predicted proteins | sample 21E_DmetaG_FD_189045 | JGI IMG/M metagenome (GOLD analysis project Ga0247718, IMG submission 189045) | Soil microbial communities from hillslope of Landscape Evolution Observatory, University of Arizona, Oracle, AZ, United States - 2-1-E_D | ecosystem: Engineered > Artificial ecosystem >...
GACCAGGAAGGGCGCGCGCAGTTGATGATGCGCACGCCCTTCCTGGTCTTGCCGAGGTTTTCGCGGCTGAGGATGTTCTTCGTCTCGCTGGTGAGGGGCGTGTGCAGCGTGATGAAATCCGCCTTGGCGAGGAGCGTTTCGAGATCGGCCTTTTCGACGCCCATTTCGATCGCGCGCTCAGGGGTGAGGAAGGGATCGTAGGCGACGACCTTCATCTTGAGGCCAAGCGCGCGGCTGGCGACGATCGAGCCGATGTTGCCCGCGCCGATGAGGCCCAAGGTCTTGCCGGTGAGTTCGACGCCCATGAAGCCGTTCTTCGGCCAGAGGCCTTGCTGCGTCTGCGCGTTGGCTTCGGGGATCTGGCGGGCGAGCGCGAACATCAGGGCGATGGCGTGTTCGGCGGTGGTGATCGAGTTGCCGAACGGGGTGTTCATCACCACCACGCCCTTGGTGGAGGCATAGGGGATATCGACGTTGTCGACACCGATGCCGGCGCGGCCGATGACCTTGAGGCGGGGGGCGGCATCGAGGATCGCCTTGGTCACCTTGGTCGAGGAGCGGATGGCGAGGCCATCATACTCGCCGATGCGGGCGATCAGCTGTTCGGGGGTTTCGCCGGTGATGACATCGACCTGGCAGCCCTTTTCTTCGAAAATGCGGGCGGCGTTAGGGTCCATCTTGTCGGAAATGAGTACGCGTGGCTTGGTCATAAAATCCTCGTCATTCCCGCGAAGGCGGGAATCCATGTCCCGGCGTCGCGTTCGGATGAAATGCAGTGAAGCTGGATCCCCGCCTTCGCGGGGATGACGAATGGAATGGGTTCAGGCGCTCGCGTGAACTTCTGCCCAGGCCCAATCGAGCCAGGGGCCGAGCGCTGCGATATCGGCCGCATCGACCGTGGCGCCGCACCAGATGCGCAGGCCCGGAGGCGCGTCGCGGTATCCGGCGATGTCGTAGGCTGCGCCTGCCTTTTCGAGGAGGCCGGCGACCGCCTTGATCAGCGCTTCGTCCGCGCCTTCGACGGTGAGGCACACCGAGGTCATCGAGCGCGAGGCCGGGTCGGCGGCGAGGTGGCCGAGCCAGTCGCGCTCCTGCACCAGCTTGTCGAGCGCGGCGGCATTGGCGGCGCAGCGGGCCTTCAGCCCCTCGAGACCTCCGACGGACTTGGCCCATTCGAGCGCGAAGATCGCGTCTTCCACCGCGAGCATCGAGGGGGTGTTGATCGTCTCGCCCTTGAACACGCCCTCGGCGAGCTTGCCCTTGGAGACGAGGCGGAACACCTTCGGAAGCGGCCAGGCCGGGGTGTAGGTTTCAAGGCGCTCGACGGCGCGGGGGCCGAGGATGAGGACGCCGTGGCCGCCCTCGCCGCCCAGCACCTTCTGCCAGGAGAAGGTGGCGACATCGATCTTGTCCCACGGAATGTCGTAGGCGAAGACGGCGCTGGTTGCGTCAGCGAAGGTCAGGCCTTCGCGGTCGTCGGGGATCCAGTCGCCGTTCGGCACGCGCACGCCCGAGGTGGTGCCGTTCCAGGTGAACAGCACGTCGGTCGAAAAGTCGATGGCGGAGAGGTCGGGGAGCTGGCCGTAATCGGCACGGATCACCGTGGGATCGAGCTTGAGCTGCTTGGCGGCGTCCGTGACCCAGCCCTCACCGAAGCTTTCCCACGCCAGCGTGGTCACGCCGCGGGCGCCCAGCATCGTCCACATCGCCATTTCGAAGGCGCCGGTGTCCGAGCCCGGGACGACGCCGATGCGGTGCGTATCGGGCAGCTGCAGCACTTCACGCATCAGGTCGATGCAGAGCTGCAGACGCGTCTTGCCGATCTTCGAGCGATGCGAACGCCCGAGCACTTCGGTGGCGAGTTTGGCGGGATCGTATCCGGGCGGCTTGGCGCAGGGGCCGGACGAGAAGTGAGGGCGCGCGGGTTTGCGCGCCGGCATTTGTGCAGTCATGTAGTCTCTCCTTGCAGAGAGCACGCGCGGCGTTGGGACCGCGTGGCCCGGCGCCGTGCATAGTGGCCGGGGGGGATGTGTCAACCGATCATCGCACCGGGGTCTCCCTTAAGCTTGATCCTAATCGCAAATTAACCATCGGCGCGGCACAGTGGCAGCGTGGTCCGCTCGCTTGCCCTGACACTCGCGCTCACCCTGCCGGTGCTGCTGTCCGGCTGCGTCGGGACATCGGAGCCCGCGCCGCGCCCCGTCCGCACGGCGACCACTTGGAACCCGCCGGTCGCGCCGGAAAACCGCCTGTGCCTTGCCAATCTGAGCCAGAAATACGCGACGTTCACGCCGCTGCCGGATCAGTATTACGGGGCCGGATGCACGGCTTTGGGTGCGGTGCGGTTGACCTCGCTGCGCAGCGACAATGGCACGCTGCAGATCGCTAACCTCGGACCCGTCACCTGCCCGCTGGCGAGCACCCTGTCCGGCTGGGCGCGCTTCGGCGTGGACCGCGCAGCCAAGGCCATCCTCGGTAGCCCTTTGGTGCGGATCGAGACCTTGGGGAGCTATTCCTGCCGCAACGTGGCGGGCACCAGCCGCCTTTCCGCGCATGCCAGCGCCAATGCGGTCGATGTCAGCGGGTTCGTGCTGGCGGACGGACGGCGCATCACCGTGCTGCGCGATTGGGACAGCGAAAGCCCGCAGATTCGCGCGTTTCTGGCGACGATCCGCGACAGCGCCTGCAAGCGTTTCAGCACGGTGCTGAGCCCTCAGTACAACGCCGCGCACCGCGATCATTTCCATCTCGAGGTAGGGGGCGGGCGGCCGTTCTGCCAATGATGCGCAGGCCCGCGGAGGGCCGCATAAAGCTGCACTGCACACCCTTTTAACATATCCTCACTTGCCCTTCTCAAGCGGATTTGTTGAGTAGCGTGCAGGGCTAGGTGGGACTGCCATGATTCGTTGTGCGTTCGCATTCGCGGGAACGGGTGCTGCTGTCTGTTTGCCGTTTGAGACCGGTCGTGGAGGCACGGCCTGATGCGCATGCGCAATTCGCCGCGCCGTCCGCAGGGATGGGTCGAATGGCCGACCATGCTGCTCGCCGCCACGATCTACGGTGGATGGTTTGCGCTCACCTATTGGCATGCCGCCATCCCCGGTGTGGTGCTGTTTCTGGCGGGCGGCTGGATCAGCGCCTGGCACAATTCGCTGCAGCACGAGACGATCCACGGCCACCCGACGCGCAGCCCGCTGGTCAATACGCTGGTCGGCTGGCCGCCGATCAATCTCTGGCTGCCCTATGAAGTCTACTTCCGCAGCCATGTCGCGCACCATTCGACGCGCAAGACGACCGATCCGTTCGACGATCCGGAATCGAAGTACGTCGCGAGCAAAGGCACCGTGCTGTGGTGGAGCGAGCGCGTGCAGCAGACGCTGCTCGGGCGGCTCGTGCTCGGCCCGGTGATCGTGGTCGCGCGGACGCTGGTGGAGGAGCTGGCGCGGCTGCCCAAGGAACCGGTGCAGTTCCTGCGCGATTGGGTGCCCCATCTGGCAGGCGTCGCGGCGATCGTGCTGTGGCTGAACTGGTGCGGACTTGATCTCTTCAGCTACCTATTGTGCTTCGTTTATCCGGGCACGTCGCTTTCGCTGCTGCGCAGCCACGCCGAGCACCGCTCCGATCCCGATCCGGCGCGCCGCGCCGCGACGGTCGAGCGCGGCGGGATTTTCGCGCTTCTCTATCTCAACAACAACCTCCATGCCGCACACCACGCGAAGCCTGATCTTGCGTGGTATCGCCTGCCGCGCTTCCATGCGGAGCGGCGCGGCAAAGTGCCGGCGGGGCCGGTCTATGCTTCCTATTTCGACCTGTTTCGCCGCTTCGCGCTGCGCCCGCACGATGCGTTGATTCATCCCGAATACCGGGCCAAATAGCGGAGATGAACAACTGGCTGGCCTCGCTGGGCATGTACGATCATCCGGCCCAGCGCGAAGCCAACGATGCGTTGTGGGACTGGATCGCGGCGCGGCTTGGGGCGGCGGGGGTGCCCGATGTTCCGTCAGGACTTGAGCGGGACCGGGCGCCGCACGAACTGTGGCCCGATCCGCAGCTGCTGTTCGGACAGGCCTGCGGCTATCCATTTGCGCGTTTTCACAAGGACCACCTGCGCGTGCTCGCGGTGCCGCGCTACGGAGCGCCGCATTGCGAAGGGACGCGCCATTCCAGCGTGATCGTCGCACGCGCCGGCGATGCTCGTGGGGTGCTGGAGGACTTTCGCGGCGCGGTTGCGGCGATCAACGAGTCCGCCTCCAACACCGGCACCAACCTGCTGCGCCATACCATTGCCGAGCAATGCGCGCCCGGCACTTTCTTCACCGGCATGGTCCGCACCGGCAGCCACATTGGCAGCATGCGCGCGGTTGCTGCAGGGGAGGCAGACCTCGCGGCCATCGACGCGTTGACGTTTGCGGCGGCTGACGCCAGCTATCCCGGCCTGCCGGAGTCGCTCAAAGTTATCGCGGTCTCGCGCAAGGTCCCCGCCCTGCCCTTCGTGACCGCGCTGGCGACACCGGATGCAATTGCCGTGCTGCTGCGGGAGGCGCTGCTTGCCGCGATGGCGGAACCTGCGCTGGCCGAGGCGCGCAAAGCGCTGTTCCTGCGCGGCGCCGAACCCGTCGACGCCGCTGTTTATGACGAAGTGCTGGAGCTGGAGCGGTTCGCGGACCTCGCAGGCATTCTGCGCCCGGAGCCATGACGCCCGAGCGGCCCGAAGCCTGTTCTCAGGCCGCCAGGTCCCCCAGCCCGCTGGCTTCGATCCGCAGGCGCACCGCTTCGGCGGCATGGCGCGCGCCGAGTTTGCCCATCATCTTCATGCGGTGGATTTCGACCGTGCGCGGGCTGATCTCGAGTTCGCGGGCGATGGCCTTGTTGCTGCAGCCTTCGGCCAGCCGATCAAGCACTTCGCGTTCGCGCATCGAGAGGCGGCTGATGCGCTGGCGCGCTTCCGCGGCGCGGGCGCGCTGCTGGCGCTGGGCATCGGCCTCACGCGCGCTGCGAGCCACGGCTGCGTTGAGCGAGGCGATCTGTTCGGGCACCGTGAGGTAGTCCAGCGCGCCGGCCTTGATCGCCGAGACCACCGCGTCGATCGTCGGTGCCTCCGCAATCGCGATGATCGGCAGCCACTGCCCGGCGCGCATCATGGCGGCGACGAGGCTGGATATCCCCTCCCCCACCGGCTCATCCTGCGCCAGGACCAGGCCACCCGTCGGCGCATGACTCAAAAGCTCATCCGCGTGGGCGTAGATTTCCGCATGATGCCCGGCGGCAAATGCGAGACGAGCGAGCTGGGCCCGGCGGGCTGAGTCGCTATCGAGGACATGGAGGGTGACGCGTTCGATCATGGGTTAACCAAACCATGATCCCCGCCCCTCGCGCCAACGAGGTTAGCTTCGTTCTGAACCCACAACAGTGCCTGCAGGCTGCTAGTTCTGCGAATTCCAAAGGGAATTACCCTCCGGAATGGACGCGATAGCCCCGCAATGGCGCTAAGTAGCGCTCCTTGGGCCAAGCCCGCAGCAGGAACCGATAGAGTTAAGGAATTTCCCTTAGCGGGAGCCGCGTTAACGATACTGGGCGGAGCTCACGTCACCGTTTCGTCGAAGCTGTAGTGCGGCAGCGAATGGAACGCCGAGCGCAGCGCCTCGCCCCAGCTTGAGGAGATCAGCTTGAAGAAGGGATCCTCCGCGGTGATGCGCTTCTGGTGCAGCGGCTCGAAATTGTCGCGCTCGATCACCATCAGGTCGAACGGCAGGCCGACCGAGAGATTGGCCGCGAGTGTCGAGTCGAACGAGACCATGAGGAGCTTGACCGCATCCTCGAAGCTCATGCCCTTGTCGTAGCCGCGAACGAGGATCGGGCGGCCGTACTTGGTCTCACCGATCTGGAAGAAGGGCGTATCGAACGAGGCTTCGATGAAATTGCCTTCGGGGTAGATCAGGAAAAGGCGCGGCTCCATGTCCTTGATCTGGCCCGCGACAATCAGCGAGGCGGTGAAGCGCGGGCCGTCCTGCCCGCCGGCGCCTTGCAGCCCGGAATCCTGCCGCCCCTCGATAACGTCGCGCAGCAGATGGCCGACGATCGTCGCGATCTGGAACATGGTGGGGGCATCGAGGATCGACGGTCGCCGCTCGCCGGGGGCTTTGGTGCGCTCCTCGAGCTGGCTGATCACCGATTGCGTGGTGGCGAGATTGCCGGCGGTCATGATCGTGATGATCCGCTCGCCCGGCACCGACCAGGTGAACATCTTGCGGAAGGTGGAGATGTTGTCGACGCCCGAATTCGTGCGGGTGTCGCTCATCAGCACCAGGCCCTTGTCGAGCACCATCCCCACGCAATACGTCATCGCTCCAGCCTCTCCGTACGCTTTCGCCTGGCCGCTCACTGTTCCACACGCTGCTGCGCAACCGCAAGCTTCACATGCAGTGTTTCGTCGTGAGAGCCGTATCGGATACCGGTGATCGGTGCCGCATCACGATAATCCCGACCTGTGGCAACGCGGACATAGTGCGGATCGGGGGAAATGCCGTTGGAGACGTCGAACCCGACCCAGCCGAGCCCTTCGACCATGGCCTCCGCCCAGGCGTGGCCGGCGTCCTGCTCGACGCGGTCGTTCATCATCAGGTAGCCGCTGACATAGCGCGCCGGAACGCCGAGCGCGCGGGCAGCGGCGATGAACACGTGGGCATGATCCTGGCATACGCCGTGCCCGGCCGCGAGCACGGCTTCGGCATTGCTCGCGGTATCGGTGTGGCCCGAGGCGTATTCGACCGCCCCGCGAATGAGGGTGGAGAGAGCGTGGAGCTTCTCCAGCGTATCCTGCTTGCCCGCGAGGCCGGAGAGCAGCGCGCGCAGGCGCGGGCCGGTGGTGGTGAGTTCGGTCGGCTGCCGGAAGTGCCAGAGCGGGAGGTACCCGGCGTGATGGCCGACGATGCCCGAATTGTCGTTGGTATCGACCACGCCCTCGCAGCGGATGGTGACTTCGGTGACGCCCGGCTCGAAGGCGATCAGGGTGACGTGGTTGGCGTTCTCGTCATCGTACTCGACTTCCTTGCGCGCGCCTTCGAGGCCGATGGTCCAAGAGACGATCGACTGCCCCGCGCTCGTCTTGGGCGTCAGGCGCAGGCGCTGCAGCCCGCGCGCTGCAGGGGCAGAGAACGTGTAGTGCGTGGTATGATCGACCCAGAGCCGCAAGCGCCCGATTCCCCTAATCGATAAAACGATAGTCGTACTGGATCTGGTTGGCGAGCCGCGTGTTCCGGCTGATGAACTGCGCGATGTATTCGTGCAGCCCCTGCTCGAAAATCGCGTCGATCGTCGTCTGGTGCAAGTCGCAATCTGCCTCCCGCAGGATCGCGTGCGCTTCGCTTTCCCCGCCGTATTCGCGGGCGAGATGGGCAAGGTTCGAACGCAGCTTGCCGTAGCAGAAGGCGAGGCTGCGCGGGAAGCGGCTGTCGAGAATGAGGAATTCAGCAATGCCGCGCGCTTCCATGCGGCCCGCGTTGAGCCAGCGGTAGGCGCGCTCGCCGGCGAGGCTGCGCAGCACGTTTTCCCACTGCACATTGTCGAGGCTGGAGCCGACGTAGGAAATCGAGGGCAGCAGCACGTAGTATTTCACATCGAGGATGCGTGCAGTGTTGTCCGCCCGCTCGATGAAGCTGCCGATGCGCGCGAAATTGTATATCTCGTTGCGCAGCATAGTGCCTTCCATCGCGCCGCGCACCTGCGTCGACTGGCGGCGGATCGTATCGAGCACATCGCCGAGGCGCGTCTCAGTGACCGGGCGGGCGAGCAGCTCGCGCATCTTGAGCCAGCTGTCGTTGACTGATTCCCACACCTCGCGCGTGATCCCGGCGCGGACCATGCGCGCGTTGGTGCGCGCGAGCTCGCACATGGTGAGGACGTTGCCGGGGTTGTCCTTGTCGCGCAGGATGAAGTTGATCACGTTCGGCCCGGCATAGTCGGTGCCGAACTTGGCCTCATAGAGCCCGCGCAGGCCGAGGGTGACGATGACCGAGCGCCATTCGTCGCTGGCATCGCGTGCATCGCGGGTGAGCGCCATGCGGAAGCCGGCCTCGATCAGACGCGCGGTGTTTTCCGCCCGCTCAAGATTGCGGAACAGCCAGAAGATGCCGTTTGCGCTGCGGCCTAGCATGCGCCTGCCCCAGCCAATTCGCCCTGTTCGCCCCGAGTTAAGCCGAGGCCATGCGCTTGGACGTTCTCGGCTACGCTCGAACCGGCCCCTCGACTTCGCTCGGGGCGAACGGGGTGGAGGGGAGCCGCGGTGTCAGTCATCCAGCACCCAGCTGTCCTTGGTGCCCCCGCCCTGCGACGAGTTCACCACCAGCGAACCCTTCTTGAGCGCGACGCGGGTGAGGCCGCCGGGGGTGATATCGATCCCGGCGGGCGAGACGAGCACGAAGGGCCTGAGGTCCACGTGGCGCGGGGTTAGCCCGGCGCGGCTGAGGATCGGCACGGTGGACAGCGAAAGCGTCGGCTGCGCGATGTAGTTGTGCGGACGCGCAGCGAGCTTGGCGGCGAAAGCGGCGATTTCCTTCTTCGACGAAGTCGGCCCGATCAGCATGCCATAGCCGCCCGAGCCGTGGACTTCCTTCACCACCAGTTCCGAAAGGTGTTCGAGCACGTATTTCAGCGCGTCCGGCTCGGAGCAGCGCCAGGTCGGCACGTTCTGCAGGATGGGCTTCTCGCCGGTGTAGAATTCCACGATTTCGGGCATGAACGAATAGATCGCCTTGTCATCGGCGATGCCGGTGCCCGGCGCATTGGCGATGGTGATCCCGCCGGCACGGTAGACATCCATGATGCCCGAGACGCCGAGCTGGCTTTCGGGCTTGAAGGTCAGGGGATCGAGGTAGTCGTCGTCCACCCGGCGATAGAGCACGTCGATCGGCTGGTATCCGCGCGTGGTGCGCATGGCGATGCGACCGTTCTCGACGCGCAGATCGCTGCCTTCGACGAGCTCCGCCCCCATCTGGTCTGCGAGGAAGGCATGCTCGAAATAGGCCGAATTGTAGATGCCCGGCGTGAGCACCGCGACGACCGGCTGGTGGCCTTTTGCGGCGGGCGGCAGGCAGGCGGCGAGGCTGCGGGCAAGGCGGCGGGGATAGTCCGAAACCTCGCGCACGCGGACCCGCGTGAACAGTTCCGGGAACATCGCCATCATCGTCTCGCGGTTCTCCAGCATGTAGGAGACGCCGCTGGGCGTGCGCGCGTTGTCTTCCAGCACCATGAACTCGTCCTCGCCGGTGCGGACGAGATCGATGCCGACGATATGGGTATAGACCCCGCCCGGCGGCGTGAAGCCGACCATCTGCGGAAGGAACGCGGGGTTCTTTTCCAGCAGGCGCGCAGGGAGGCGGCCCGAGCGGACGATTTCCTGCCGATGGTAAAGATCATGGAGGAACGCATTGAGCGCGCGCACCCGCTGCTCGATCCCGCGCGAGAGCCGCCGCCACTGATGCGCGGTGATTATGCGCGGCACCATGTCGAACGGGATCAGCCGCTCTTCGGCGTCCTCGTTGCCATAGACATTGAAGGTGATGCCGGTGCGGCGGAAGAAGGCTTCCGCCTCCGTCCCCTTGCGGCGGAGCAGGTCTGCCGGCTGTTCCTGATACCACTCGCTGTACCCGCGATAGGCGGGGCGCACCGCACCATCGGCGGTGAACATCTCATCATACGATGAGGGCGAGGCTGCTTTCATGCGATCATCCCGTGAGAGGGAAGCTTGCACAGCGCAAAGCCTTTGCCAAGCGCAATGCTGCAAGTGCGAGACAAAATTGTAACCGAATTGCAGGCCCAAAGTGTTTCGCCGCTTCCCGCTTGCCATGGTCGAGGCATGGTGACACCTTTAACTGCACAACTAAATCAGCCGGAGAGACCGCGATGGCCACGATCCATCACCGCACCTGCCACATCTGCGAGGCCAATTGCGGCGTGCTGGTGGAAGTGGAGGGGCGGCAAATCCTCTCGATCAAGGGCGATCCCGACAACCCGCTTTCGCGCGGGCACATCTGCCCCAAGGCGACCGCGCTCGAAGACCTGCAAAACGATCCCGACCGCCTGCGAGCACCGCAAAAGCGCGAGGGCGATACGTGGCACGAGATCTCGTGGGAGCAGGCCTTTGCCGAGATCGGCGAGAAGACCCGCGCCATCCTCGCCCGCGATCCGGCGAGCACCGCGACTTATGTCGGCAATCCCAATGCGCATTCATACGGCAATGCGCTGAACGCGCATCACCTGACCAAGGCGCTGGGAACGAAGAACCAGTTTTCCGCGAGCACGGTGGACCAGATGCCGCATCAGGTGGCGAACCTGCTGCTTTATGGCCATGCCAGCATGTTCGGCATTCCGGATATCGACCGCACGGAAACGCTCATCATCATCGGCGGCAATCCGATGGCCTCCAACGGGTCGGTGTGGACCGTGCCCGATTTCCGCAACCGGGTGCGCGCCTTGAAAGCGCGCGGGGGCCATCTGGTGGTGATCGATCCGCGCCGGACGGAAACGGCCAAGATCGCCGACAGGCATCTGTTCGTGAAGCCGGCGAGCGACGTGTTCCTGCTGGTGGCGCTGCTCAAGGCGGTCATGGCGCGCAGGCCGCATCAGCCGGTGCAGGAGTTTGTGACAGGGCTCGATGATGTGGCGGCGCTGCTTGCGCGGTTCGACGATGCGGCCTGCTGTGCGGCTTCGGGCGTGTCCGCCGAAGATGTCGCGTGGCTGGCAGACCGGCTGACATCCGGGCCTGCGGCGCTCTATGGCCGCCTTGGTATCGCGACGCAGCAGCACGGCACGCTCAATGCGTGGCTGATCGCGCTGATCAACATTGCGGCGGGGCAGCTCGACCGCGAGGGCGGGACGGTGTTTCCCATACCCGCGCTCGATACGCTCTCGATGCTGCCGCGGGGATCGCTCGGCAAGTTCACCTCGCGCGTTTCGCAGCACAAGTCCGTGCTCGGCGAGTTTCCCGCCGCCGCGCTTGCAGAGGAGATCGAAACCGAGGGGCCGGGCCAGATCAAGGCGCTGTTCGTGATCGCCGGCAATCCCGTGCTTTCGACGCCCAATGGACCCCGGCTCGACAAGGCGCTGGCGAGCCTCGAGCTGATGGTCTCGGTCGACATGTATCGCAACGCCACCAGCCGCCGCGCGCACTACATCCTGCCGCCGACCGGGCCTCTGGAGCGCGACCACTACGGCCTGTTCCTGCTGCCGATGGCAGTGCGCAACGTGGCGGTCTATTCGCAGCCCACGCTGGAGCGCGAAGACCCGGAGGCCCTCCACGACTGGGAAATCCTGCGCGGGCTGGCGAGCGCAATCAGCGGCCAGCCAGTGCAGGAGCCGACCCCGCGCGAGGCGCTTGACGGAATGCTGCGGGGCGGCCCCTACAAGGTATCCTTGGCGGAAGTGGAAGCGGCGCCCTCGGGCCGCGATTTCGGGCCGCCCATGACAGGCGTGCTGCCGGAGCGGCTGCGCAGCGATGATCAGATGATCAACTGCGCGGTACCCGCGTTGATGGAGGCCCTTGCCGCGCTCGAAATGCCTGAGGCGGGCAGTGGCAAGCTGACCTTGATCGGCCGCCGCCATTTGCGGACGAACAATTCGTGGCTCGCCAATAGCCACCGCCTGACCAAGGGCCCAAACCGCTGCACCTTGATGATCCATCCGGACGATGCGGCGGCGGCAGGCCTTGCGGACGGCGAGATGGCCACCGTGCGCTCGTCCTCCGGGGAGATCAGCATCCCTGCCGAAGTGACGGACGACATGATGCCCGGCACCGTCTCGATTCCGCATGGCTGGGGGCATGATCTGCCCGGCATGGCGATGCAAGTGGCGAAAAGCCGCGCAGGGGTGAGTGCCAATGCGCTGACGGAATCGGGTGCGCTCGATCCGCTTTCAGGCAACGCTGCGCTGTCTGGCGTGCAGGTGGAGGTGGCGAAGGCGGTGCTGGAAGCGGCGGAATAAACGTCAGCCGTCTTCCTTGCCGGTGCATGCACCGTTGTGCTTGGCGCTGAGCTGCATTTCCATCGACATCGCCTTGCCTTCCGGCCCGGCGCCGTTGATCGACATTGTCATCTGGTAGGTATCGGGCGTGTAGCTGCCCTGCATCGTCATCGTCTGCGTGCCCTGCTCGGCGTTGCAGGTCATCTTCGCGTCGATCTTGCCGCCGCCCATGCTGAAGGTGTCGTACTTGCAGCGCTTGTCGGCCTGGCCGAAGAACTTGCCGTCGGGCTTCTCGGCCTCTTCCTTGGTCAGGCAGCTGGCGAAGGTACGGTCCTTGCCGAGGATCTTGGACATCATCGCCTTGGCC
>Ga0247718_1000383_pt1 | contig 12321 bp, 16 predicted proteins | sample 21E_DmetaG_FD_189045 | JGI IMG/M metagenome (GOLD analysis project Ga0247718, IMG submission 189045) | Soil microbial communities from hillslope of Landscape Evolution Observatory, University of Arizona, Oracle, AZ, United States - 2-1-E_D | ecosystem: Engineered > Artificial ecosystem >...
GGCCGAGCGTGTTTGCCAGCGTTGCGGCGGCGTTTTTCCGGCGCATATCAAATTCTGCGGCCGGTGCGGCGGACCTTTGGGTTAAAGAATCTTTCGTTCAGTAGGCCGATTTGGTGAGTTACCAATAGCAGGACCGGCGATGATCTTGGATGATTACCGCCGGTCCTTCGTCGATACCAGTAAGAGAGCCAGGTTAAGGGATTATTTCTTGATGTATTTATCGATTATTCCCTTAAGTGAGGAGTACGAGTCCGGCACGCGGACAATCTCGGTCGCGCCGGCCTCCTTAGCCGCGACGTGACCGTTTCGCGAGTCCAGAAGTGCGATCACCGGTAGATCGCTTTTCGGCCATGTTTGCCGGATGGTCTTGATCAAACCAAACTGGTCTTCATTGTTAAAGTACCCTTTTGTAAGCACAACCTTCGGTTTATACTCCTCGACCTTTTTCATCGCCTCGTAGCCGTCGCCGGCGGTGATGACGTGAAAATCCTCGCACTGCAGATATAGCGACATCAGCTTGCGAAGGTCTTCGTTATCCTCTACCACGAGGACGTAGTCGTTCTTATTCGTTTCCATGAGGGGCACTATCTCCAAATAAACTATCGACTTTCTAGTGGACCTTCTGGTCCTTTTCCAACAAATTTACAATGATCGCTTCGAGCTCGGACGGCTCGACCGGTTTAGGAACGTGTACCTGGAATCCGGCAGCTAGTGCGTCCAGCCGGTCTTCCACGCGAGCCTTTGCCGTTAATGCTACGGCGGGGATCTCCGCTCCGCCTTCGCTACGCTCGTGAGAGCGGATTCGCTTGATGAGCTGGTAGCCGCTCTCCTCCGGCATGATTATGTCGGCGACCACGACGTTCGGCTTGTCTTCCCTGAAATGCTCAAATGCTTCAACTGGTGAGGTCGTCGCAAAAACCTCGGCTCCATTCTCTTCAAGGACGACCCTGACCAGCTCGCACGCGTCCGGATCATCGTCAACGACCAGAACCTTCGCTCCCGAGAGAGCGAGTCCCATATCGCGAGAGCCCGAAATCGCGGGCATACCTGCATATTCCAGAACGGCCGGCTGCTGGACGGCCATCGGAATGTTGACCGTGAATGTCGCTCCCTTTCCGTCACCATCGAATGTGCGGTGATGTCGCCGCCGTGCGCTTCGACCAGACTTTTTGCGATCGCGAGGCCAAGGCCGAGCCCGGCACGAGGGCCGACCGACAGTCGTTCGGCCTGTCGAAAGCGGTCAAAAACGTGCGGTAAAAACTCCGGCCCAATGCCGCGGCCGTTGTCTTTCACCGAGATCTCGTAGTGAGAGTTCTTCTGTTCGACGTTAACCTCGACGCGGCCGCCTTCGGGCGTGAATTTCACCGCGTTCGAGAGCAGATTCCACACGATCTGTTGGATGCGTTCGGGGTCGGCTACGACCACTTCATTCGTTACCGTGTTCGAAATTTTGACCGTAATCTGCCTGGCATTCGCGGCCGGGCGGACGTTCTCGATGGCGTCATCTATGACGTCCATCAGGCGAAAGGGCTTGACGTCGAGGCGGAGCTTACCCGAGACGATCCGCGACACATCAAGCAGGTCCTCGATCAGCTTCACCTGCGAGCGAGCATTTCGCTCGATGGTCTCGAGGGCCTTGTCACGACTTTCCGGGGTGAGATTTGACGAATTTCGGAGCAAGTCGGTCCATCCGACAATCGCGTGTATCGGGCTTCGCAGCTCGTGCGAGACCGTCGCGAGGAACTCGTCCTTGAGGTGGTTGGCTCGTTCGACTTCTGCTCTAGCGGCCCGTTCGCGTTCGAGAAGTGCTCCGCGCTCAGCGGCTCTCGCGGCCGCCTCGGCGGCCTCACGGCGCTGCGCGTCGGCGACCTTTTGAAAATTCTGAATCCGGTAGTATGCCAACGCACTGATAAGTACACTTTCAACAGTGAAGACGGCAAGCCGAACCTGATCGACCAGATCGAGACTCCTGAAACTGCCCCGGGGGAGGATAAAGAAATACGTTCCTACTACGATCGACAGAAGCGATGCGAGGATAGCGGGCCCAAGGCCGGCGATCAGCGCGCTGACTATAACGGCGCCGAGAAAGATGAGCATCGGCGCGTGCTCGCCGAGTACGGGGTCCAAAGCCCAGCGCACCCCGAGTGCCGCGATCACCGTTAATACGGCAAAGCCGTAGCGGGAGATGATTCTCATATTCGAGTCGCCTGCTCTCGGTAACAGCATCGTAAGCGTGAGGGTCTCGCCGTGTCTGTGGGATCAGGCCGGTCTTGCCATTCTACGATATGTCCCCGGTCGAAGCCATCTAGGATGCGGCGAGGCCGCGTCTATATGCCAGGAAAATTGGAAGAAGCACGCAGGGACTGAAAAGTTCAGTGCGGACTAATTACAGTCGTGATCCCTTATCCCCACAACTCGGCGACAGGGTCTATTCATTCCGGTGCCATTTATTGCAGTGCAGATCGGTGTCGAGGTCGTCTATGTACTCGTCGAATGCATCGGGAGCCACAATGCGCACGAGCTGTTCAAGCCTGTCGTAAAGGGCCTCGTCCATGTTCAGTTCGTCGATGTCGGTCTCAGCGGGCAGGCGTAGGTCACAGAAGCAGGGAAAACCGTCTTCCTCCCACTCGAGAGTGACGATTTTGTAAAGGCCTTCCTCGCGGAAGGAGCTGCGAATACGCGCGATCTCCTTCATAGGACCAAATGTCATCCGAACCCAGATAAAAAGCCGTAATAGAATACTGCGGCAAACGTGCGGGCTCTGTATTTTCAGATACACACCACGACCGATCTACCGTAGGTTGTAGTGGTGTATCCCGAAAGACGGAATGCTTTGGATAGGGGAGATAATGTGGCTTTGGGCAATCGCGTTTTGCTGGCGCGGGTCGGCAATGGCTTCGGCGATTGAGTTGGATTTCTGCGCGGTTTGCGATCTGGTTTTCGCTGCGGTCCTGCATTCAGATAGGATCGATCAGCGTTTATGGCGGCAGGATGAATTAATCCTGCCGCCGCTTTTTATTTCTTGTCTTTTTTCTGCCGCCACCGTATGGAACTGCGCGAAGGCTGCTTCGCCTTACGCTTTTCTTCGTCGCGCCGCTTGCGGCAGGCGTAGCAGACGGTAACCAGATTCTCAAGCGAATGCTCACCGCCGTCGCGTAGCGATACAACGTGATACACCTGGATGCTGCCCTGCTGGCGGCCGGGCTTGCCGGTCAGACCGCAGTCGCGGCAAGTGTACTGGTCTCGTTCGTAGACAGCCTTTCGGAGTGCCGCCGGCACCCTCGTTTCGATCAACCCGCTCGGTCGTATGACGTTTGGCGAAATTCGGCGCATAAATTAAAGATTTATTAACGTGCGGCCGCGCGAAGTATTGTGAGTTGTGCGCGACGCTGATGATCGATAGATAGATCCAATCAAGCGGCGTTTTCAGTTATAAAAATTCTTTAAGAAAAAGGCCGCGCAATGCGCGGCCTTTGTTCGGCTTTGGTACTTATGTAGCTTACGGCTTGGTAATGAGACTGATGGATTGGCAGCGGGGTAAGACAGTAATGACCCCATCAAGACAATTGCCGATGGATCAGACGTGGGGCGACGGTTCCGATCGTTCGCGCGGACGAGTTTCGAATAACCGCCGAGGATGCTCCGCAGAAACGTCGTGGGGCGGTTGCTGAAATATCAGGAATTAAATTCGCCGCGCGACCAGTCGAACCGGCACTCAACTTCGCCTGTCGAAACGCGAGAAAGAAAACCGGAAGTCACAGGGCGGGGTAAAGGCGGCTGATAATATCGCGTACGACTGACAGATCGACCGGCTTCTTTACGACCTCAATACAACCGGCGCCAATGGCGAGCTCGTGCATACCCTCATAGCCAGTGATAGCGACAATGGACACACCGGGGCAGAGATCTCTTGCAATTATCGAAGCGACACGGATGCCGTCGATCTTGGGAAGGCTGATGTCCAAAAAGATAAGGGCTGGCTGACCGTCGCGGGCCTGCTGGAGCGCTTCCTCCCCTGTAGACGCTTCGAGTACCTCGTGACCGAGCATCTCGATCATTACTTTTAAGGCTTGCCGCGAGTCGTCATGGTCGTCGACGACAAGTATCTTATTCTTGTTCATCGCCAAACCTCCGGTTAAGAGTTTTGCAATTAGGGGGGGCTGCTAAAAAACAAATATTTTATCGAATCGACGCGGGTGTTTGCAACGGAAACGCGCAACACTGAGACGGTCCTGTAAGACGACCGCGGCGAAAAGAGGCTTTGGCGGGCAATTAACTTGCGGCGTCGGCATTGCCGTGGCAGTAGGACCGAAGAACTTCGCCCATTTGGGCGAAATCAACGGGCTTTTTGATCACATCGAGGCAGCCGGCAGCGAGCGCATAGTCGCGAGCATTCTCGTATGCCGTCACGGCAACGATCGGGACGTTGGGACAGATCTGGGATTTTATCGTGTAGGTGGCTTGAATGCCGTCGATCTTTGGCAGGCCGATGTCCATCAGGATGAGCGAAGGGCATTCGTTCTGTGCTTGGTCGATAGCTTCCTGGCCATCGGCCGCTTCAATGACTTCGTATCCGAATTCCTCGATGATGTATTTCATCGCGAGACGGGAATCTTCGTAATCCTCAACAAGAAGTACCTTGTTCTTGCCCATTTGCCTCCCCTGACGTACTTGACCGTCTGAGTATCGAAGTATAGCGAAGGGAATTCAATTTTCAAGGCGGGACGCAAAAAGATGCGCCGCACAGGATATTTAGACCATAGAGTTATGGACCGGGCCGGCTCGCATCGAACCGGAAACGCTCAAGTCGCCGTTAGCAACTAACCGGATGATCTAGCGCGGAGGTCCAAAGTTGTGTTTATAATGCTCGCGCGGCCAATCAGGCGTGCCAGGTAACCTGAGGAGAATGATATGAAGATCTGCCCCAGTTGTCGGCGAGCTTATCCCGATGACAACCTGAATTTCTGTTTGGACGACGGCGAGATGCTGAATTTCTACCCAAGCGGCCTACAGGATGAACGCGTTCGTTCGCCCTTATCTGATTTCCAGGACTCTCCGCCGACACTGGTGATCGATCCGTCTCGAACCACGAACCCGATCGGTTGGTCTTCGGACCAGCCGATCAAGCCCTACGCTGCACCCCGACAGACCAACGCACAGGCCCTCAACTACGGAGCACCGTTCTCGCCGGCAAGACCAAATCAGACTCTCCCGACGGTGGCGCTAGTGCTCGGAATCGCATCGGTGCTCTTTACATGCTGTTACGGCGGCTTTTGGCTTGGTGGCCCGGCCGCGGTTCTGGGGATTATTGGTATGCGAAATGTGAAGGCCGATCCCGCCAACTACGGGGGCCGCGGAATGGCGATCGCCGGGCTGGTGCTAGGGGCTGCAACATTCACGATTTCGATTCTGATGGTGATCGCCTTCGCCATTCGGGGAGCAGGCTAGATTCCACTATACTCACGCAAATGCGCGTTACCCTCCATGTCGTCGCTGGCCCTCAAACCGGTCGGGTCTTCACTTTCGATCAACATGAGACCTTCATGATCGGTCGGAGCGAGGATGCGCACTTTTGCTTACCCCACGACCGCTTTTTCTCACGGCATCACTGCATACTGGAAATAGCTCCGCCGCAGGCGTTTCTCCGCGATCTGGGTTCGACGAACGGAACATTCGTCAACGGCTTGAAGGTGAAAACTGCCTTTTTAAAGAACGGGGATCGAATTCAGGGCGGCGAGACCGTTCTGGAGGTCGAGGTTGCGAGCGATGCCCGGACGCCGGCCGCAGGTCGGATACCGGAAAATAAGGAGCCTTCGTTGATCACGGTGTCATGCCTGGATTGCGGTCTGTCGTCCGAGGCACCGGCCGCCACACCAGACGCTAAGCTCTCATTTTTGTGCGACGAATGCCGCGAAAAGCTCAGGCGAAATCCTCAGCCTATCCCGGGTTACCAAATGATCAGGATGCTCGGACAAGGTGGAATGGGAAGCGTAATGCTCGCGCATTCGGTGAGAGATGGGAGAGCAGTCGCTATCAAAACATTGCTTCCAGAGGTAGCCGTCAGCGAGCAGTCACTTAAACGGTTCATGCGCGAAATCGAGGTCGCGGCTTCACTGCGGCACCCGAACATCGTCAGTTTTATCGAAAACGGCACTCACAATGGCACGGTCTATCTCGTCACCGAATATGTCGGTGGGACTGATGCTTCACGTCTTGCCAAATCGCGAGGCGGAAAACTTGATCATAGGGAAGTCGTTGTCATTATGGAGCAAACGCTCGCGGCACTCGACTTTGCACACCGGCTCGGATTTGTGCACCGCGACATCAAAGAGCAGAACATACTTGTCGACGGACGATATCCGAATCTTTTTTCAAAACTCACCGACTTTGGCCTGTCAAAAAGTTTCCGCCAGACCGGGATGAGCGGTGTCACGATGGTCGGGGACGTGGCCGGAACGATCGCTTACATGCCGCCGGAACAAGTGCGCGACTTTAAAGAGGTCCGCCCGCCGTCGGATATTTATGCCGCCGGGATGACGGCCTACAGCTTGTTAACCGGAACGAATGCCCTCGATATCGGTCCAGAGGCGGGCATTTCAGATACTGTGAAGGCAATTTTCGAGAAACCCATCATTCCTATTTCGAGGCGAGTGCCGGGCGTGCCTCCGACACTGTCAGCGGTGATAGAATGCGCCCTCGCAAAACACCCTGAGCAGCGGTGGCGGACCGCCGGCGAGATGCGCGAGGCGATGGTCAAAGCGCTTGGTTAGCTCTCTGGCTTTCTAACTGATCGGCTCTAATGGTTTCCGTGGTTCCTGTGATTTGCTCAGAAGCGATTATCATCCCCAACAAGACCCATAGGTGTTTCGCGTCTTCGAAAGAACCCAGCAATCCCTGATAAACAAATGCGACCGCGAAAGCCAGTACGAGTCCAAATGCCAGATTTACGGCCTCGCCGGTACGACCCCGAATCTGCAATATCCGCCAGCCGCGTCCTATAACCAGCCAGCACGTAATTATTAGAGCGAAAAGGCCGAAGACCCCACGCTCAGCCGCGACATTCAGAAAGGTATTGTGTGCGTCCGTCAGCAGGCTTCGTGTGCCGTCGGTGTTGGTAAAGATAACGCGCGCGACCGGGTTTGCCGGGCCGACACCAAGCCAGAAGTTGTTGATAAAGGTCTGAACCGATTCAGTCCAGACCAGATACCGCACTGATGGCAAAACAGTTATTCCGACAGATGGAATGTTTATGGAAAACGGAGCTTCCGGGTAAGGGCTTAGTGCGATGAACGCGAGCAGCAGCCAAGCGACGGCAGCGCTCGAGCAGAGTAATCTAAAAGCTTTCATTGCACCCGTGCCCGCGCCGTTGCGCAGCCAAAGCGCAAGCACCGCCATGATCACGAACACGCTTCCAAGCCCGATGGAAAATGTACACACAGCTACCACCACGACGCCCGCGATCAGAAGTTGGAACAATGGACCGTTTATCCAACGGTTACTCTTCGCGACAACGAGCAGGATCGCACCCACTGACAGGTAGTTGAAGTACATGCTCGCCGAAGCAAAGCCTGCCGTAATACGAGGGACACTCGTGATCGGCACGGCTCCGGTATGTGAGGTAAGGCGTTGGAGCAGGGAATGCTCAGGAGAAGTGTAATATAGTCCAATCGTCAAAAGGCCAAGAATGATCGAGAACGTGCAGCCGACAAACCAGAAAAAGATCAGTTGCTTAATTCGAGCCTGGTCGATACCAATTGTCGCGGTGAATGCGCAGAGAAGGGCCAGGTAAATTTCGCCCGTGACGTGTAGCAAGCTTCGTCCCGGGCTACCAGAAAAAGTTGCCGAGGCGGCTCCTGCGACGAGATAAGCCATGACGGGAAAGTAAATCGGAGACCATTTGATCTTTAGATTTCCCGTAAAAACCGCCGCTCCAATCGACAAGCCAAGTGGGAAAAATAGTACTTCCGTCAAGCCTATGGAAAGTTGCGAGACCGGAATGCGGAGAGCCGCCATGCCGAGTGACGCAACCACCGCGCAGAGCAGTCCGAACCAAAGTGTGCCTAGTTGCTCTTTAGTCCTCGGAAGGAGCTTCATTCGTCGTCCGCGGCGGGGCAGCCTATTTCGCTGGGCCCCGATCGTTCAAAGAGTTTTAGTTACTTTTGAGAGCGACCGTGGTGCGTCCGGATCGATCCCTTTCGCCTCGGACAAAAAAGCCGCAAACAACTGGGCCGGCACAATGAATGGTATGGGCGAAAGAAATTCATCGATATCGCTCGGCAGCATGATCGAACGGGAAGAGGCGGCCGCAATTTCGGCGTCATTCGTTATAGAGAGCGAATCGGCATGAAGCTCTCGAAGCCGGGCCAAAAGGTCGAGGTTCCCGGCCTTCGTCGCTCCCGACGGTCCGAACATAATAACCGGGAAACGACGCTCGACGATCGCAAGCGGACCGTGAAAGAAGTCGGCTGAAGAGAACCGCTCTGCGACCACGTAACAGGTTTCCATCAACTTCAAAGCCAGTTCGTAAGAATTGCCGTAGTTAAGCCCCCGTCCGACCACAACACAGTTGTCCATGAAGACGTATCGCTGAACCGTTTCTTCGACATCGGCACGCTGTCCCAAGGCGGCATGCGTTAGTTCCGGTATCCGGGAATAGTCTGGAGCCTTTGGCGAGAGGGCTCGAGCAAGCATATAGAAATGCAACATCTGGCCCGTGTACGTTTTTGTGGCGGCTACAGAACGTTCGCGGCCGGCGTGTATCAGGAGAGTCTCGTCGACTATCTTGGCCATCGAGGAGTGGCTCTCATTCGTGATGCCGAGAGTAAATGCTCCAGCTTTTTTCGCTCGATCCAGAACGTGGTTTATATCAGACCCCTCACCCGACTGGGACACGCCGACAACCAGTGCCCGCCGCAGGTTAAGTTGGGCATTGTAAAGAGTAAACACGGACGGAGCCGCAAGCGAAACCGGGATGCCGGTCGTGACCTCAATTAGATAACGCCCGAAGAGGGCCGCGTTATCGGAGCTGCCACGAGCGACCAAATAGATGAGATCGATGTCGCGGGAGGCGAATTGCTTAGTAATTGATGAGATCTTGTCGGATTCAGCGGATATTGTCCTTTCGAGCGCCGCTGGCTGCTCCAAGATCTCTTCGAGCATTAGTGACATAAGATAAAAACAATAAAGAGGTTGAAAATGACTCGATAGTAACTTATTCCATCGGCATCATGAAGTCCGCCGTCGCGAACACCGAGAATATAAAGGGTTTGAAGTTTTACCTAAAGCGTCAGGAGAAAACAGATAAGGCAAGAGATAGCTTGAAGTATGTCGCGGAAATTATGCAACTAAATAAGTTAGCAGCCGTAGCAGATATAACCACAAGAATACGGTTGATCTATGTGGATATTTTACATCAGCTTTGTTGCCCTGCTTCCTTAGGTGGCGTCGCTATCTCGTTGAGAACAGAGTTGATGGCTCCGCCAATCAAAAGGGCAGCCGCCGTAAGGTATAGCCACAGCATTAAGATGATAACCGCTCCTAATGAGCCGTAGGTCTTGTTGTAGCTATCGAAGTAGGTAAGGTAAAGGCGAAAGGCAGAGGTAAGCGAAAGAAACAAAATGATCGCAAGAGCCGCTCCAGGTGAGATCCAGACCCATTTAAATTCGGGGAAGGAGGGCAACCAACTGTAAATGACGGCTGTAGAGATCACTAATACGAGGAAAAGGGCAGCCCATTGGACTACTGTCGTTACGATAGATGCAATCCCGCCGAGTCCGATTGACTCGAAGACGGGATTCATCAGCTGATTTTCGTAAAAGACGAAGCCCAAAGCCACCATTAATAAAATAACGAACAAGAGAGTAAGGACGAGCGACTGAATCTTTGTGTAGAACCATGAGCGACGTTCGCTAGTTTCGTAAACGAGGTTCAAAGCCTGGCGCAGGGCATCGATACCGGCGGAAGCTGACCATAGGGTCACGACGAGCCCAACGGTGAGCTTGCCGCCTCCGCTGTCCTGGCTGACCTCGTCAAGCGTGGTGCGAACAAGCTCGAAAGCCGACGGGGGCATGATCTGGGCGAGATACATGAACAGTTCCCCGCGCAGATCTTGCGCGTTTGCCAAAATTAATCCGAAAAGACTGACGAGGAAGAGCAGCAAAGGGAAGAGCGCGAACGAAAAGTAGAAAGCGACCTGAGCGGAGTTGCCCAACACATCCGTCTCAAAGATCTTCTCGTAGAGCTTCTGCAGGATTACCTTGAATTCGGGCCATGAAGGTATCTTCATACTCGTTTAACTAGGTGAAGTCTAGACGATAAAGCTACGATTTTCTGTATTTCATGCGACAGAGGAAGGGGAGTATAGCCTCGGAACGCGACGAGTAATGCCGCACGTGACCTCGTAGGAAATCGTGCCAATCTGCTGTGCGACGTCCTCTGCGGTTATGCTGAGGTCGCCGGAGTTTCCGATCAGCACGACCTCATCACCAATTGCCGCTCCTTCGATCTCGGTTACGTCGATAATAGTCCAGTCCATAGACACTCTGCCCACTATTGGAGCAAATCTGCCTCGGACAATAACCCGACCGCGGTTGGACAGGTCGCGCCGAAGCCCGTCGGCGTACCCGGCCGAGATGGTGGCGATAAGCGAATCCCGCCTTGTTGTAAACGTCCTGCCATAGCCCAATGACTCGCCCGCGGATACGTGTTTGATCTGCGCGATACGGGTGCTGAGGGACATTACGGGCCGGAGTTCCGGGTTCGCTATGGACTGAGGCAGGACATCCCGTCCAAGGCCGTAGAGTATGCCGCCCAGTCGTACCATATTTCCCCGTGATTCACGATGGGCGACTGCGCCGGGCGAATTTGCCAGATCCAAATACCGCGGGTCGAAGCCCGCTAAACGAAATCGATTGACAGCGCTGTAAAACCGCTTAATCTGATTTCGGGTAAATTCGGTCTGCTCGAGATCATCGGCGACGGCAAAGTGCGTCATCAGACCGTCTATCTTCAAATTCTTTAAGTGGGTCAGTGTGGCGACGAACTCGTCTAGCACTTCATCGCGGATGCCGACGCGGCCCATTCCCGTGTCAATCTTGACGTGTGCGGCAAATGGTTTTTGTTGGCTAGCAGCTGCGTTGTTTAGCAACATCGCCTGATCCGATGTGAAGATGACCGGGGTGATCTCCCTTTCTATCAGCAGTGATTCCTGTCCTTGCCAGAATCTGCCCAGGCAGAGAAGCGGAGTTTTTATTCCTGCTTCGCGGAGTTCTACGGCCTCCTCAATTCTCGCGACGCAGAGCCAATCCACACCCTCATCCGCCAACGCGCGACTGCACGGCACGGCTCCGTGCCCATACGCATCGGCCTTTACGACTGCCATGTATTTCACGTTCGGGCCGATAAACTGGCGAGCTGACCGAAAGTTAAAACGTAAATTATCAAGATCGATTCTGGCTGATGTAGAACTTAAGGTTTTCATTTCCACGCAAGTCGAGTCGGAGCTCTGCGTACGGCTTAAAGTAAATTCTCAGCGGTCGATGGTCGGACAGTTAAAGTGGATGTTAAAGCGGTATATTGCCATGTTTTCGCGGTGGATTCGAATCTCGCTTGTTTTGCAGTAGCTTCAGGGCACGAATCAGCTTGGGCCGCGTAAGGCGGGGCTCAATGATTTCGTCGATAAACCCGTGTTCGGCCGCAACAAAGGGATTTGCAAACTTCTGCTCAAATTCTGAAATCTTCGATCTGCGAAACGCTTCATCGTTCTGGGCGATCTCTCGTCGGTAAAGCACTCCGACGGCCCCTTCAGCGCCCATTACGGCGATTTCGGCCGTCGGGTACGCGAAATTTACATCCGTACGGATATGCTTAGATGCCATGACGCAATATGCCCCGCCGTAGGCCTTGCGGGTTATAATCGTTATCTTCGGGACGGTCGCCTCGGCAAAAGCATAAAGGAGCTTTGCCCCATGACGAATGATCCCGAAATGTTCTTGGTTCACGCCAGGCAGAAATCCCGGGACGTCCTCGAATGTGATGAGCGGGATATTGAAGCAGTCACAGAACCTTACAAATCTTGCGGCCTTCACTGAAGCATCGATATCCAGCACTCCCGCCAGAAAGGCCGGCTGGTTTGCAACGATCCCGACAGAAAATCCGCCGAGCCGGGCAAAGCCGATGACAATGTTTTGGGCATATAGGGCCTGGACCTCAAAGAAATAACGGTCATCCACGACGGAATGTACAATATCGCGGATATCGTATGGCTGATTTGGCGATTCCGGAACGACGGCGTTCAGCGATTCGTCGGCACGATCATCTGGG
>Ga0247718_1000384_pt1 | contig 12316 bp, 8 predicted proteins | sample 21E_DmetaG_FD_189045 | JGI IMG/M metagenome (GOLD analysis project Ga0247718, IMG submission 189045) | Soil microbial communities from hillslope of Landscape Evolution Observatory, University of Arizona, Oracle, AZ, United States - 2-1-E_D | ecosystem: Engineered > Artificial ecosystem > Mesocosm...
GCCTGGGGAAAGACCCTCGACACCCTCCGGGAGGTCTGTCGAGAGGCTGACGTTCCCATTCTCCTCCTCAAGGATTTCCTGCCGGACCTTCACCTCAAGCCCCCCTCCGACCTCGACGTGGGCGTCCGCGCTGCCGACTGGCCCCGTCTAAAGGCCGCTCTGGAAAAGAAGGGCCCGGTAAAGGCCACGGAACCCGGCAAGAACACCTGGGCGAGCGACGCACCGTTCCTCGTCGACCTTTACGTGGGCGGCATCCACGACCACGGCCTTCCTGTAGTAGGGGAGGCGTTCCTGTGGCGGGAGGCCAAGCCCGTGCAGGGCGAGAGCCATGTCTATACGCCCGGCCCCTCGGCCCACGCCCTCACCCTTATCCAGCACGCAGCCCACGAAACGGGGTACGTCACGACCTTTGATTACCTCATCATCCGCCACATCGTGCGTACGCAAGGCGTCGACTGGACTGCCATGAAGGCCGAGGCCTCTGCACGCGGGTGGGCTCCCCTCTACACCCATTGGGTGGCACTCGCGAATACCCTTGAGCAACGCTCCACAGGCGCGCCCCTCGGGCCCGCCCTCCCTCTGGTTGCGATGAAGCGGATCACGCTTCCCTTCAGGGTGTCCTCCGTTGCGCTCGTCCGCACGTGGTATGCCATGGCCTGGAAGTCTCGCGCCACGGCAAAGCGCGTCCTCTACACGCTCGTAGTGGGCCCCATCCGCGCGGCCCGCATGCGACGTGTCCAGCTTCTGGGGCGCATCCCCTACCACAACCTCGACACTCAGGAGCAACGATTCCCGCTATGAGAGTCCTGCACGTGTCGAAGCTCTACCCCCCTTTCATCGGCGGGGTTGAAACCGCGGTCCAGCGCCTTGCCGAAGGCCTCCGCGATGCCAACCGCGGTATCGAGCCCGAAGTCCTATGCTGCCAACCCAAGGGCCCTGAGGTCCTTGAGCGTGTGAACGGCATTCCAGTGCGCCGCGTGAGTAGCCTGGGGATGGGTTGGGGGATGCCGCTCTCCCCGGCCATGGCGCTCCAGTGGCGCCGTCTGACGCGTGAATATGACCTCATCCACCTCCACGTTCCCTTCCCCTTAGCCAATCTCGGTGAGGTCCTCCACCGCGAAGGGCCCCCGGTGGTTGTCCACTACCACAGCCAGATTGTGCGCCAGCGTCTCCTTGCGCCCCTCTACCGTCCCGTGGATGCGCGCGTCCTCCGCCGCGCGAAGCGGATCATTGTGGGCTCCCCCAACATGCTGGAAGTGCCCGAGCTTGCCCCTGTTAAGGACAAGTGCCGCGTCATTCCCTACCCCCACGTCCCGGGCCCGCCTGTGCAGGCCGCCACCCAGGCGCGTCTCACGGCGCGCCTCAACTTGGGAGGCGGCCCTCTCGTCCTGTATGTCGGCCGCCTAGGTTACTACAAGGGCCTCCCCTATCTCATCGAGGCCATGCTCGACGTGGAAGCGAAGCTTGTAATCGCCGGAGACGGGCCGCTCCGCAAGGAGCTCGAGGAGCAGGTCACGCGGGCGGGGCTCACCCACAAGATCCAGTTCATCGGTGCCGTCACCGACGAGGAGAAGGAGTGCTTGTACGGCATGGCGACCGTGTTCGTGCTCCCCTCCATCCTCCCCAGCGAAGCCTTCGGCCTCGTCCAGGTGGAAGCCATGGCCCACGGCGTCCCCGTGGTGAACACGGCGCTTGCAAGCGGCGTCCCCTGGGTGAGCCCCCATGGTGAAACGGGGCTTACGGTGCCTCCGCGGGAGAGTAGTGCACTTTCAAAGGCGCTCAATCGCATAGTGTTCAACCCCGCCGAGCGGGAACGGTTTGCTAACGGAGCAGGCCTGAGGGCAAAAACCTTCAGCCGGGACCAGATAATTCGCGCCTTAATCGACGAATACCAGGCAATACTGGCGGAATCCCGTATCGGGTCCCAATCGCTGCCGCCCCATCCCGTAGAGAAGCCCCAAAAGAAACCCATTCAATTACAGAAGGAGTAGGCACCATCATGATAGAGGTCGGCGGCATCAATTTTCACCTTTTGGAGCCCTTCATTCTCGCATGGTGCATTTTCCAACTCGTACGATTTGTTAAGGACGCAAACCCCGTAACACAGGTTGCGAAGACCCATGTCGTTCTGGCCCTAGCGGCCATGGTTCTCCTGCTCCTTGCCATCGGGCTTTCGGCGGCTAACGCGGTCGATCCCGAGAAGGTCTGGTACAAGGGGGCGTTAAAGTGGGGCGAGATCTTTGGGATCGCCTTCGCTGCCTACACCTATGCAGATTCCAAACCGAAGCAGGAGCGGCTCCTTCTCCTCCTGAAGATCGTTACCGGTCTAGCAATTCTCGGTGGCTTTGCCCTTGGCGTATACAACCTAGTCGCTTCAGGGAAAGCAGCCTCGGTTGGAAATGTGGACCTTTGCCTCCTCATCCTCCGTCGTATCCCGGGCGACCAAAGCCTGCTCCTCTTCGCACTCTCCGCGCCCGCTTGGCACCGGGGGAAGGCCCATGCATTCATTACTGTGGCATCAGCTTGTCTCGTCGTGGCCTCCCTCTCGAGGGGAGCATTCTTGGGCCTTGTGGTTGTGCTTGGTGCACTGGCGCTGTATTCACGCAAGGCGGACGTGGCCGCCCGGCAAAAGGCTCCTGCGCATCGGAGAAGGTGGGTCACTGCGGTACTGTCAGCCACCGTCTTCCTCGTCGTGTTTGCGTTGGTGTTTCGCGAGGAGCTTGGCCGGCGTTTCAGTGAGATTGGGGACTTCAGCCTCCGTCTCAGGCTCCTTGAGCTCGCAGTGAATGCATTTTTGACATCCCCTATCATCGGCATCGGTGCCGAGAACTACGGGGCCTATCTGATCTCGACCAACCAGTTCCCAGCAGGCCATGGGCTCACAGAAAATCTTGCACCCCATAATCACTGGATACAGTTCTTGGCGGAGACGGGAATCGTGGGATTCGCCGCCCTCGTCCTCCTCTACGTCTGCCTTATCCGCATTCTTGTGTTGGGCACGCGGTCGAAGGAACTCGCTACCCTGGTGAGGCCGCTTTCACTTTTCCTGTTGACTCACATGGCAATCGTGACCTTCGGCTATGTCGCAGGTAGTGACAGGTTGGAACTGGGTCTGTTCCTTGGAACTGTCCTTTCGATCGGTGGATATATCGGGGGGAAAGCGGCGGTCGAGGACTCACCGGAAGCTTAGTGCATTAGTACTCTCACCCGCGATGTCCTTCAAGGTTCTTCGGCCGCCCACATGGCCTTCGCGCGGGGGCTCTGTCGGGACGTTACCTCCACCGTCGCGCCTGGGTCGCACCTATCGGCCCCTAGAGGCAAGGAGCATGCTGAGGGGGACCGCCAGCCCCAAGCAGGCCTTGGGCACGCCACGCGGCTTCAGAGACCCAGCGTCGGCTTCTCGACGGCGGGCTGGGGAGCCATGAGCGTCTGGATGCCGCGCTCAAGCGGAATCTGTGATGTGAGGCCGTACTTCCGAGCGAGGGTCACGTCCGCGATGCTGCGCTGGATCTCGCCCGAACGCGGCGGTGCGTGAACCGTTTTGAGCCCAAGATGGCCAGAAGCCTTGATGAAGAGCGCTGCCAGGTCCGCCACGCTGACTTCGCGCCCGCTCCCCAAGTTAATGGTGGCGCCCGCTGGAATGGGGGAGGCGAGGGAAGCAGCCTCGAGGAGGGCGCTCGCCACATCCTGCGCGTGGATGAAGTCCCGGGTCTGGGCGCCATCGCCAAACACGATGGGGGATTCCCTGTTGCGCGTTCGTGCCGCGAACTTGCTCATGACTCCCGAGTACGGGTTCGACGGGTCCTGCCGCACCGAGTAGACGTTGAAGGGCCGCACGGTGACCGTCTCGAGCCCGTGGAGCAGGTGGAACATGCGGGCGTACCCCTCGGCCGCAAGCTTGCTCGCGCCGTAGGGGCTGAGGGGGAGAGTCGGATGCGACTCCGCAATCGGCAGCGCCTGGGGGTTCCCGTAGACCGCGGCGCTCGACACGTTCACGAAACGCTTGATGTCTATGCGGCGGGCCGATTCCAACAGGGTAATGGTCCCCGTAATGTTGTGGCTCGCGTCGCCAACGGGGTCCTCGATGCTTCCCTGCACTGAAATTTGGGCGGCGCAGTGGATAACGGCGTCACAGCCCTGCATCGCAGCCCGGACGTCTTCAGGCCGCCGGATGTCCCCCACGTGGGTGGTGTGGGCGTCCGGACGGAGGTCGAGGCCGTTGACAAGCCACCCGCGGTGCTTTGCCTCTTCGACGACGTAGGAACCGATCTGGCCGGTGCTTCCCGTCACGAGCAGTTTCCCCTTCTGGGCGGGGGTCATAGGATACCCCCGTTGCGGCCAATCCATAAGAAGGCCGCGACAGCGGCGGCACCGATAACGAGCTCTACCCCCATGAAGAGGCAGACTAGACCGCGCTCGCTGATTCCGTTGCTAACCTTCATCACCCATTGAGCAAGGCCCACGGGCCCGTTCGGGGGGCAGTGCAGCCGCCCCTCCCGATAGTCGCCCCACCAGCCCTTGCTGGGGAACCCGTTGAGGCCCTTCACCATGAACTCCACGATATAGGGCAGGAAGAGGATGAGGCACCAGAACTCGAGCTTGCTCAGCATCGCGCCGAGCGCGAGGACGGCACCCACAGTGAGGGTCATCGTGTCCCCCGGGAACACCTTGGCCGGGTAGAAGTTGAACACGAGGAAACCGGCGAGGGCCCCCATGAGGGGGACGAGGAGGACGAGGCCGGTCAGGTTCCCCTTCAACCAGGCAAGAACCGAGAGCCCGGCGGCGATGACGAGGCCCATTCCGGCGGCGAGTCCGTTGAACCCCTCGAGCATGTTGAAGCTGTTGCTCGCGCAGGCAATGGCGAGGGGGACGAGCACGACGGGGTAGAGAAGGCCCATGTCCACGAAACCCAAGCCAGGGAACGTGACCGTCCAGTCGCTGACGTACATCGCGAAGGGAGCCGCGAAGATGAAGGGGATGATCGCCTTGAAGCGCTGCCGCAGGGGGATCAAATCGTCGATGATGCCCGTGATACAGGCGCCCGCAGCCACCACTAGCGCCGCGAGGACAGAGGCCTGGACGGGCCCTACAGGAGTCCAGGTCGCAAGGAGCAGGAAGGCGCCCGCGTTGAAGGCGAGGAAGACGGCGATCCCGCCCATTTCGGCCACCTCCGGGTTGCCAGGCTTCTGGCGATCCTTGCCGACGATGCCGGCGCCCCGCAGCTTGCGGATCGCAAGGGGCGTGACGAGAAGGGCCGCAACGAGGGACACGCCAAAGGCCACGGCGAACACGAAGCTCGCATCCGTACGGAGTCCCAGCGAGTCCATGAGGGTCATCGGCGCCAGGCCGGCATATCATTGATCTGCGTAATAAAGGATGCTGAACCGACGGAGGAGGCTGTCCCGAAGGAGCAAGACGGGCAGTCGGCCATCCGAGCCCGCTCGTCCCCCAACAGGCTCAAGTGACCCCGAATCGTTGCGGGGACGATGCCGCACCCCTCCTCTCCAGCGAGCGAGACGGGGAGTTCAAAAGGGTGGCCACACCACGCGCTCCTCGGGGCCGTTGTCCTCTGCGTGGTGGCGGTAACCTATAGCCCACACCTGGATTGGGAGACAGGCGAACGCTACCCATACCCGGTCCACATGGACGAGTATGTACACTGGGCGTACGCGAAGGCGACCGCAGAGTCCGGCACATTGGACTTTGTCAGCCCCTTCACGGGTAGTCCTCGTGGGAATTCCATCCTTGAGGTTGTTCACGAGAATGGCTTCTGGGCGATCCTCGCGGGGTTCCAGACGGCTACGGGCCTTGATTGGCTCCTTATCTTCGAGTTCGGCCCCGCCGCGGTTGCCGGCCTAATCGCACTCCTAGTTTACTGCCTCGCCGAGCGGCATACGGGGGGCGGCTTGTGGGCGGCGGGCTTCATCGCAGCGATCCCAACGACGGCCCGCTTCCTGGGCCCGGGTTTTCTCGTCCCCGTCGTCTTCTCGCTCATCTTCACCTTGGGCGCGCTCTATGTGGCCTTCTACCTCAGGGGGCCGGTCTCGCTCCTCCTTCTCGGGATTCTCGTCGGGGCCGCATGGCCAGTCCACCGCGTGGGCGGCTTCATCGCGCTCCTCGGAATCCTCGCCTTCGCGGCCTTCCTGTTTCCCTCCGACCGCCGGCGTGCTCTCAGCATTGCAGTTTTGGGCCTGCTACCTGTAGTGGCCGTCCTCGGCTACATCGAGGTGGTGCGGGAAATGGGCATCGCGCCCGTTCCAGTGTTGCCTGTGTACCTCCAGGTGCTCACCTTTCCCCTCGCTATCCTCTATGGCTTTGGCGCACTTGGTCTGCTCGCAATCACGACCCACCGTCGTGAAGCCCTCGCGCGCAGCCTCACCCTGGCCATCATCGTCCTGTTCTGCCTCGGCGTGTGGGCCCTCCGCATCATGTACGAGCGGGACTTCCTCTCTCTCTATGATCGGTCTTTCACGGTGTTCTTCCTGTTTGTTGCCGTCCTTGCCGGGGTCGGCCTGCATACTTACTTGGACCGGCTCAGCCATGCGTGGAAAAGCATGGGTCGGGGAGCCCTCGCGCGGCACGCTTCCCGCCCCGTTGCCGCTGCCTTGGGTCTTGCCCTCATCGTCGGCCTCACCGTTCTCTCCGCGCAGGCGAACCCCTATGGGGTCATCCCCCGGCTCCTCGATGACCAAAAATACGCAGACTTCCAATGGATCGCAGATTATTATGGCGAGGCCCCAGGAAGGGCCATCGCGCCAGGACTCACGGTGGTCCCCCTGGCTATCGTGGCCGGTAAACCCACCGCTTTCCAGGTGTCCCCCGGCAACTGGAGGATCCCGTCCGGCGCCGAGGACATCTACGCCACCACAGGGAACGATACCGCGTTCCTCAACGCCACGGGGACCACAATTGTGTGGAGCCCCTCGCCCCTGCAGAACCCGAAGCTTATCGAGGTTCACCCCCGGATCTATTTCTACGACCGCTACTCGACGTCCTCCGCGCCCGGCTCCTCCTAAGAAACACTTATGTCGGTGATGCGTCCTCGGTCCAGTGTGGGATCAGTGGACTCGCCCGCGCACGGCGCCGGCCGCGGTAGCAGCGTTACCGAACCGAGTCCAGTTCCTCCACCAGGAAAAGCCCTCATTTCTGGGGCCGCCCTCACGCGCAATGCGGCCTTCAACATCGTGGGACAGGCCGTCCCGATTCTAGCGGGACTGGCTGCGATCCCGATCCTCCTCCGAGGTTTGGGCCCAGCCGGTTTTGCTCTGGTCTCGCTCATGTGGAGCCTCCTCGCCTACTTCAACTTCTTCGATTTCGGGCTGGGGCGAGCCTTGACGAGGGCGATCGCCCGAGGCCGCGAGGACCCCCATGCGCCCCCTGCCCACACCCTTATCTGGGACGTGGTTCGGTTCCAGCTCGTTATCGCTGCTGTGGCTGCGCTCCTTGTTGCTGCCTTAAGCCCTGTGATCGTCAGGTCCCTGTTCCGCGTCGAGGCGGACTATGTCGAGACGGCGACCTATTGTTTCGTAATACTTGCCGGCATGCTCCCCTGTGTCGTCCTATCCGGAGCCTTCCGGGGTGTGATCGAAGCCCATCAGCAGTTCAAGACGCTCAACCTTATTCGTGCTACCTCCAACACCCTCTCCTTCGTGCTGCCCAGCGTTGTGGTTCTCGTCGGAGGCGGCGTGGTGTTGGTGTTCCTTATCCTTCTTGGGGTCCAAGTGAGCGCCACGCTGGCCTATCTGCTCGCCGGGCTGCAGCTCGTTCCCTGGCTGAGGCATCGGGCGCCGTTCAGCGGCTCAAACGTTCGTTCCCTCCTTTGGTTCGGTGGGTGGGCAACGGCGGTGAGCATCGTCTCCCCCATGTTGCTCTCTGTGGATCGATTCCTTCTTGCGAATCTGGCGGGGCTTACTGCAGTCACCTTCTTCGCGGTACCCTACGAATTCGCGGTGCGCCTCTGGATAATTCCCGCGAGTGTCCAAGCGGTCCTTTTCCCGGCTTTCAGCTCCAATCCGTCCGAAGCTTCCCGGCTTGCTGGTCGAGCCACAAAATATCTTGTCATCCTCATGACACTCGCGGGTTCCGTGTGCATTGTCTTCTCGGAGGAGCTGCTGAGCCTCTTTGCGACACCGGAGGTTGCCTCGGTGGCGGCTCCCTTCCTCCAAATTCTCGTCCTCGGGATGATCGCAAACGCCTTTTCATGGGTCCCTTACGTCCTGCTCCAGGCGCATGGCAGGCCAGACCTAATCGCGAAGCTGTATCTGACGGAACTTCCCTTCCGCCTCCTCAGCAGCTACTTCTTGATCCTCTACCTCGGCGTCCTTGGTGCGGTGGTGGCATGGGGCCTCTGGGCGGCGGCGGACTCCCTCGCTTTGAACTTGATAGCTGACCGCTTCATCCCCGCGGAGGCTCGGGGTGAGGCTCGTCGGACCCTCCTGAAGGCCTCAGGCCTCTGGCTCGGCTTTGGGATCGCGCTCGTCGTGGTGAGCACGCAGTTGTCCCCTCAGGGGCTTGCAATGAAGATCCTCGGCTTCCTCGCGGTGGTCCTAGCCTTCGGGGGGACGGTCTGGTACGTGCTCCTCAGGGGCGATGAACGGACAGAAATCCGCCGGCTTGCGGTCGCGTTCTGGCCGAGGCGCTCCGCTGATTAACCCCCACCCGGCGTCAAGCGAGGGCCGAAGGCGAGCGGCTCAAGCCGGGGCTGCGGCCTTCCTGGCACGAGTCCTCGACCAGGCCCACCCCAACGCCACGGCACCGGCCCCCTCCGTTACCCAAACGTAGGGCTCCGTGAGTAGCGCCGTCACCCAGTCCCCCGGCTCAAAGTGGCCCCGCGGCATCTCCCATCCAAAGGCTGGCCAGAGGAGGGTGGCGTGGAGTTCCCACATCCGGTCGAAGAGGAGGTGAGCGGTTGAGCCGAAAGCGAGGGCGGCCAGGAGGATGGGGACGGGGCCGCGAGGGTTCTGCGTCTGGCGGATCGTCAGCCCCCACGCGGCCCATAGGACTAGGGCGAACAGGAGGGTGTGGCCCCAGAGGCGGCCATTGCCCCAATCCAGGATCCAGTGGCCAAGGGGCTTGTCAATCAGGTCCGGGAGCATGGCGCCTACCGCTATCCAGCGGGGGTCCAAGGCCTGGAGCCAGGCGGCCCGGCCGCGGAGGGCTTCCGCAAGGCCGACGGTTAGCCCGATGTGGCCGAGAAGGAACATGGCCGCCCGGATGCGTGCGTGAGGCATGAAGGTTTTCGCGGTGGCACGAGGGGTGTACCAGAACCCTCACAGGGCCCGCGCGGGAGCCTCGGCGCAGGTGACCTGAATGCCCGACCTCTCCGGCATCTACGGTTGTGTTGCGTGCCATGAGCGCTTTGACAGCCCCCAGGAGCTTCGCGGGCACTTGGAGTACGTGCACCGGCACCAGTTTGCGGAGCTCGGGATTCCTCAGTGAGGTCCGCGGAAGAAGTGCCCCGAGGTGAAGCCGTCGGGGCAGGCCTCTTTTAGTTGGTCCCACCAGCTCATTTTGTAGATGTAGTCGGTGGGGTCCTTGTTGTATGCCTCAAGGGCTTCGAGGTAGACGCGGGTCTGCGCCTCCACGGCGTCGGGGCGGGATCCGATGGTTTCGATGCGGAGCACGTCGAGGCCGGCTGCCGCGAGTTGGGGCAGCTTGTTGATCATGTTGAGCTCCACGGAGTTCAGGATGTACATGCGGCAGGCGCCGTCCGTCTCCAGGGGGAAGTGCTTCCCGAGGCGGTCTTGGAGGCGGTACTTCTTGTCGTGGCAGGGGGCCCAGGTGCCGCCGTCGAGCTGGCAGGCTTCGGCGTGGCCGATGCTGCAGTACTCGCTCGTCATGAGCGTGAGGCGGCCGTGCACGATCGCCTCCACGCGCTCGGGCGTGTGCTTCGCGATATCGGCCATCTGGTCGAGGGTGAGCTCAGGGGAGAGGGTGAGGCGTTCTGCGCCGTGGGCGCGCAGGTAGTCCACGGTGACGGAGTTGTAGACGTTGAGCATCCAGTCGCCCACGACGCGGCGACCGAGCTGGCGGGCCACCTGGAAGGCGCCGTGGTTGCCGGCGAGGACGTTGAGGGTGGGGAAGCGTTCGAGGGTGGCGCGGAACTGGTCCACCTCGTAGTCCTTCTGGATCATGCCGCTCGCAAGCCAGAGGTCGGCGCCGTGCTCCTCGCAGAGGCGGAGGGCTTCGGCCACGGCTTCCACGTCGTACTTGGGTTGGAGGCCGCCCACTTTGAGGCCGCTGAAGTACACGGTCTTCGCGCCGCCGCGGAGGGCTGCGTGCAGGTTCTCAAGGGTCCAGCAGTTGACGGCGAGGCTCGGACGGGTGGTGGAGCGGTCCACGGTGGGGAACTGGACGAACTTGCGGGCCTTCTCCGCGTACCCGGGGATGGGGGCGCGATGGTAGTGCTCGGCGATGGTGTGCTCGAGGGCCGCGAGGCCCGCGCGCCGCGCCTCGTTGAGGACGCTGATGGGGGCGAAGGCGTCGGGCGCGAGATCAATCTGGAGATCCTCGATGAGCCAGTGGGTGTCTCCCACTTTGCGGAGCTGCTCCGCGACGTGGCCGTACACGAGCGGGGCCCGCTTCGCAGGGGGCACCACGTAGTCGTGCACGTAGTCCACCTCGAAGCCGCGCGTGGGCTCTTTCAGGTGGAGGCGCAGCTTCTCACCGGTCTGTACCGTGGCGTGCAGGCTGACGGCGACCTTGCGATGGGGCGTCTCGTAGGACTTGCGGGCCTTCTCAAGGGTCTCGAAGTCCGCGGTCTTGTACACAGGGTCGCCGGGGGCGCACCAGGCGCGGCCCTTCACGGTGACGGTCTGGCCCTTGTGGGCCTCGGTGAGGTAGCGGTCGCCGGGGCCCAGGATCTGGTTGACGGTGAAGCCGTACTCCTCCGGCGCCCCGCCGCGGGCGCCGTCGTAGTGGTCGGGCGTGTGGATGATCTCGATGCCGTCCTTCACGCGGAGCGTGTCGGCGAGCTTGATGCGGACCCAGCCGGGGCCCGCGTCCACGACCTCGCCGAGAGGGATGCCCTTGTTGCCGGCGGTGTCCCAGGTGGTGTAGTTCCACTTGTCCTTGCCGTCCACCCACGCCTTCGTGAAGTCGCGGTTGAACACCTTGAGGACGGCGTCCTTCTCCTCGTCGGTGACGTGGAACTTGCCCGCGTAGTAGCGGTCGATGGCGTTGCGGTAGGCCCGGGTGACCACGGCCACGTACTCGGGGCGCTTCATGCGGCCCTCGATCTTGAAGGACATCACCCCGGCCTCGATCATTTTCGCAACATGATCGAGGTCGTTCATGTCCTTGCTCGAGAGGACGTGCTTCTCGCGCACGTGGGGAAGGGTCTGGTAGGGGTCCTGAACGTCCGGGTTCTCCCAGGTGGCCTGCCGCTGGGTGGGCCGCGCGGGCACGGGCGGCGGGGGTGCCGTCCCATCAGCCTCCGCGGCCTGCATCGTGAAGGGGAGGCGGCACGTGTAGGCGCAGGCGCCGCGGTTGCCCGATCGCTCGCCGATCACGGACGACATGAGGCACTGGCCGGAGTAGCAGTAGCACATGGCGCCGTGGCTGAAGTGCTCGAGCTCAGCGTTCGTGCTCTCCCGCATCCGCTTGATTTCCTTGAGGGAGTTCTCGCGGGCGAGGATCACGCGCTCGGCCCCTAGGTCCTCCAGGAAGCGGATGCCTTCGGTGTTGTGCACCGTGGCCTGGGTGCTGATGTGGATGGGGAAGTCGGGACACAGGTCGCGGACGGCCTTCATGATCCCGAGGTCTTGGATGATGAGGGCGTCCACCCCCATCTCCCGGGCCTTGCCGAGGAAGCGGACGGCCTCCTCGAACTCGTGGTTGAAGATGAGGATGTTGAAGGTGAGGAAAATCTTCACGCCGCGCACGTGCGCATAGTCGCACGCCGCCGCCAACTCCTCGTCCGTGAAGTTGGCCGCGAACTTGCGCGCGTTGAAGGCGTTGCCGCCGAGATAGATGGCGTCGGCACCGTTCTCCACGGCGGCCACGAGCGCTTCGAAGGACCCTGCGGGGGCGAGCAGCTCCACCTTCTCCCGGCGGTGAAGCGCAGGATTGAGGGGAATCCGGAAGGTGGTTTCCACCCGGGCAAGGACCATGGGGTGGCTCTAAAGCACCCTTCTATATAGGATTATCCTGGGGCGCGCGGGGTCGGGGCCGTGGCGCGCGTAGGCCTCAGGTCCAGTCCTTCTCGCGGCCTTCCATGAGGCGGCGTTCCCAGTACTGGTTGACCATCGCCATGATGTCGGGGGGAATGCCGTTCGCAGGCCGCGCGCTGGAGCAGCCGGAGGGGCAGGCGGGGAGC
>Ga0247718_1000386_pt1 | contig 12303 bp, 9 predicted proteins | sample 21E_DmetaG_FD_189045 | JGI IMG/M metagenome (GOLD analysis project Ga0247718, IMG submission 189045) | Soil microbial communities from hillslope of Landscape Evolution Observatory, University of Arizona, Oracle, AZ, United States - 2-1-E_D | ecosystem: Engineered > Artificial ecosystem > Mesocosm...
CTCCTTGAAGGCCTCGGCGTAGGACTTGATCCAGGCCTGGATGCGGAAGCCTTCGGCGGCCCGGGCCTCCCCGACGCTGAGGACAGGGTTGAAGACGCGGGTGAGGACGCCCGCATAGGCGTTTACGGTCATGGTCACGACCTGGTCGGGGCTTGCGCCCGGAGCGAGGACGGAGGGGTTGCGCGCGAGGTCGGAGCTGAGGGCGACGGTGTCGTCAAAGAGGCGGGACACGGCCTCGATGGACACGCCCTCCGTACCGGGAACGGCAGGCACCGAGGGGCGGACCGCGGGCACGTCCCTGGCGCCAGGAGTCCAGACGGGGGAACGGGGGACCTGGAGGCCCGCCGTGGGGTCGCTCGGAGCGGCCACGGTGGGCAGGCGGGGGAACCAGTGGCCCGGAATGAAGGGGATGAAGCCGGAGCGCTCGACCTCCCGGCGGAACCCGAAGGGATCCATCGAGTCGACCACGGGCCGGGGATCGTCAGCGGTGCGGACGGCCTGGTGCACAACCCGGTTCACATCCGCGGGGGACGGGGCCTGCGCCTCCACGGTGGCGGGAATCAATACGAGGCCCACGAGAGCGAGCGCAACAAGACGAAGGGAACGGTTCGGCATGGCTCACGCACCCTGGCAACGGCACCCCACGGCCGGTTCGGCGCCGCATAAGGGTTCAGTTGTCACCACGGGGACGGAAGAAGGAGCGTGTAGCCCCGGCACGGGATCCCCCATCATCTTAGATGGTCAGGGGGGCCAGTCGGCCGAGGCAGGCGCGAGATGGGGGCCCTGCCGGATAAGCCCTTTGATGGCGGGCAGGCAAAGTGACGCTCACGCCAACGCTCACGCCAACGCTCCCGCTCACGCTAACGCTCCCGAAGAACGTCCCACGTGTCACGTGAACGGGAGCGTGAACGGGAGCGTGAACGGGAGCGTGAACGGGAGCGTGAACGGGAGCGTGAACGGGAGCGTGAACGGGAGCGTGAACGGGAGCGGGACCGCCCCTTCGGCTCGGCTCAGGGAAGCGGGAGCAGGCCCGCTTCCCGCATCTGGTCGGCGAGCACGTCCGCCCAGGCCTCGCGCGTGAGCCCGCTGCGGCCCGGGTGCTTCACGGCGACAACCGGGAAATCCGCGGGCATCGCCTCCCCAAGCACCTTTTGCGCGAAGGCGCCGAAAGCGAGGGCGCCGCGGAAGCGGAGGCGCTGGTCGAAGCCCTGGAGGGTTTCCGCCGCGAGCTCGCGGATGGCGCGCTGGCTGGCCCCGTCCAAGTGGCCGGGGGTGACGTTGGGCTCGTCGAGCTTTGGGTTCATCGCGAACAGGGGCCACCCGTTCACGACGAGGGCGTCGCAGAAGAACGCGAGCGCGTCCCCATAGATGCGGTCGCCGAAGCCGTAGACGCGCCGCGAGGATTCCTCGAAGGTGCGGGAGAAGGCCTTCCCGCGCCCGTAGTGGGGCGCGAGCTCGGGCGGGCAGAGCCCGAGCCCTTCGAGGTGGAGGCCGTACCGCTCGTTGGCCGTGGGGATGTCCGTCCACGGGATGCCGGTGAGGGTGGCGCCGTAGGCGCCCGGGTTGAGGCCCACGAGCGCCAGGCAGCCGGGCTCCCGGGGCTGCGCCATCTCCAGGAAGCGGCGGTAGTTTGCCTCGCCGTATCGGTAGGGAGCCACCACGAGAGTGCCCTTCGGCAGGTTCAGGTCAAGCGCGAGGGCGCGCTCGGTGTGAACGCGCACGTGCTTGAGGAGCGTGGTGGGGCTCACCATGCTCAGCGGGCAGCCCGGGCCTTGGGCTTCGGCTTGTTCTTGCTGCCCTTGGGGCGGCCGCGCTTGGCGGGTGCCGCCTCAGGAGCCTCCACGTGGTGGCCGTTGCCGTTGCCGTTCTTCGCGCCGTTCCCGTGGCCGTTCGCCGCGGGCGCGGCGGTCACGAGGTGCTTGGGCCGCGTGACCCCGGGGACGCCGAGGCGGCCCTTGAGGAGGGGCTTCAGGAACTGGCCCGTGTAGCTCTCGGGAACCCGCGCAACGTCCTCGGGGGTGCCTTGGGCGACGATGGTGCCGCCCTTTTCGCCGCCCTCCGGACCGAGGTCGATGATCCAGTCGGCCGTCTTGATCACGTCGAGGTTGTGCTCGATGATGACCATGGTGTTGCCGCCGTCCACGAGGCGCTGGAGCACTCCGAGGAGGCGCTTCACGTCGGCGAAGTGGAGGCCCGTGGTGGGCTCGTCGAGGATGTAGAGCGTCTTGCCGGTGGCGCGCTTCTGCAGTTCGGTGGCGAGCTTCACGCGCTGGGCTTCACCGCCCGAGAGGGTGGTGCTGCTCTGGCCGAGGCGCATGTAGCTTAGCCCTACGTCCATGAGGGTCTGGAGGGGGCGGTGGATGACGGGCACGTTCTCGAAGAAGGTGCACGCCTCCTCCACGGTCATGTTGAGGACCTCGTGGATGTTCTTGCCCTTGTACCGGACCTGGAGCGTTTCCTTGTTGTAGCGGGCGCCCTTGCACACCTCGCAGGGCACGTACACGTCGGCGAGGAAGTGCATCTCGATGGTGGTGACGCCGTCGCCCTCGCACCCTTCGCAGCGGCCGCCCTTCACGTTGAAGCTGAAGCGGCCCTTCTCGAAGCCGCGCTGCTTCGCGTCCTGCGTGGAGGCGAAGAGCTCGCGGATGGGCGTGAAGAGGCCCGTGTAGGTGGCGGGGTTGCTGCGGGGCGTGCGCCCGATGGGGGACTGGTCGATGATGATGACCTTGTCGAGGTGCTCGAGGCCTTCGAGGCTGTCGTGGACGCCGGGGGCCGTGGAGGCGCCGTTGAGGGCGCGGGCCATGGCCTTGTACAGGACGTCGTTCACGAGGGTGGACTTGCCCGACCCGGAGACGCCCGTGACGCACGCGAAGAGGCCGAGGGGGATGTCCACGTCGACGTTCTTCAGGTTGTTCTCGCGCGCCCCGCGGACGCTGATCCACTTGCCGTTGCCCGGGCGGCGGATGAGGGGGACCTCGATCTCCTCCTTGCCCGACAGGTAGTGGCCCGTGATGGAGTTGGGGTTCTTGATGATCTCCTCAGGGGTGCCTTCCGCGACGATGCGGCCGCCGTGCTCGCCGGCGCCGGGGCCGAGGTCGAGCACGTAGTCGGCGGCGCGAATCATGTCCTCGTCGTGCTCCACGACCACGAGGGTGTTGCCGAGGTCGCGCAGCCCCTTGAGGGACTGGATGAGGCGGTGGTTGTCGCGCTGGTGGAGGCCGATGCTCGGCTCGTCCAGGATGTAGAGCACGCCCACGAGGCCGGACCCGATCTGGGTGGCGAGGCGGATGCGCTGCGCTTCGCCGCCCGACAGGGTGGCGCTGCTGCGGTCGAGGGTGAGGTACTCGAGGCCCACGTCGAGCATGAAGCGGAGGCGCTCCCGGATCTCCTTGATGAGTTCCGCGGTGATCTTGCGCTCGCGCTCGCTCATGCCCTGCTCAAGGCCCTGGAACCACGCGAAGAGGCGTTCCACGGGCATGGCGCACAGCTTCGCGATGCTGTTGTCCTTGATGGTGATGCCGAGGATCTCCTTCTTGAGGCGGGTGCCGTTGCAGCCCTTGCAGGGGCGGCTGCTCATGAGCTCCTGGATGCGCTCGCGCTTCGCCTCGGACTCGGTCTCCTTGTAGTAGCGCTCGAGGCGGGGCACGATGCCTTCGTACTGCTCGTGGGACTCCCACACGAAGCCGGACTTGCTCTCGTAGCGCATCTTGAGGGTCTTGTCGGATCCGTGGAGGATGATGTTGCGGTGGGCTGCGGAGAGCTGCTTCCAGGGCGTGCCGAGGCTGAACCCGTAGTGCTTGCCCACCTGCTGGATCTCCTTCAGGATCCAGGGGGAGGAGCGCATGACCTCGGGGTGGAGGGCGCCGTCGTTGAGGCTGAGGGTGGCATCCACGATGACCACGGCGGGGTCCACTTCGAGGTTGAAGCCGAGGCCGGCGCAGTCCGTGCAGGCGCCGTGGGGGCTGTTGAAGGAGAAGTTGCGGGGCGCGATCTCGCCGAGGCTCACGCCGCAGTCGCTGCAGGCGTTCTTCTCGCTGAACTGCTGGTACTGGTCGCCCACGAGGACGCCGACGACGCCTTCGCCGAGCTTGAGGGCCTGCTCCACCGCATCGGTGAGGCGCGTGTTGAGGCCCTCATCCCCTTTCTTGGTCACGACGCGGTCCACGATCACCTCGATGGTGTGCTTCTCGTACCGCGCGAGCTTCCAGTCGTCGTCCACGCCGCCCGTTTGGCCGTTCACGCGGACGCGGAGGTAGCCCTGGGCCTTGAGGTCCTGGAAGAGCTTCTTGTACTCACCCTTGCGGTCGCGGACGACTGGCGCGAGGATCTGGAGCTTGCTCCCCTCGGGGAGGGCGAGGAGGCGGTCCACGATCTGTTGCGCGGACTGGCTCATGATGGGTTTGCCGCACTGGGGGCAGTGGGGGATGCCGAGGTTCGCGAAGAGGACGCGCAGGTAGTCGTAAATCTCGGTGATGGTGCCCACGGTGGAGCGGGGGTTCTTGCTCGTGGTCTTCTGGTCGATGCTGATGGCGGGGCTGAGGCCCTCGATGGCATCCACCTCGGGCTTCTCCATCTGCCCGAGGAACTGGCGCGCGTAGGCGCTGAGGGATTCCACGTAGCGGCGCTGCCCCTCGGCGTAGAGGGTGTCGAAGGCGAGGGAGGATTTGCCGGAGCCCGAGAGTCCGGTGATGACGTTGAGCCTGTTGCGGGGGAGCTCCACGTCGATGTTCTTCAGGTTGTGCTCTCGCGCCCCCTTGACAATAATCGAATCCCGAGCCATCGGACCAGACCGGGGCCGCGATTCGCCCCCATTCTATAAAGGGCTTCCCCGGTGGGGGGCGAAAGAACCCCCTTGCCGTTCGCCTCCTCGAGCGACACGCAGAGGTTAATAGGTCCAACCGATATCGGTCGGGTGAGGCTGTCCGATTGCTCCCCAGACCGACAGGGAAGGCCGCCGCCGTCGCGGTCCTTGCCCTCCTGCTCCTGCCCCTTGTGCCCGTCGCCGCCGTTCCCGTGAACCTCGGGACGGGCGCCGTCGCGGGGAACTTCAACGTCGTCGTCCTCCTCGTGCAGTTCGAGGACGTGAAGGGCCTCCACCACCCCGCCGAGGTGCGCGACTGGTTCTTCTCCGAGCCCGGCCTCACCGAGGAGCGGAGCGTCCGCGACTACTTCCGCGAGGTCTCGAACGACCGCCTCGTGATCGGCGGGTACGTGCACCCCGTGTGGGTGACCCTGCCCCGCCCCATGGCCGCCTACGGCAACTCGGACTCCGACATCCGCCGCAACCCCACCTTCGACGCGGTGTGGCCCGACCACCGCCCCGCCTGCTCCCTGCCCTATGATGCCGCGAAGGCCGTGGAGGCCGAGGTGGACTTTGCCGCGCTCGCGAACGGCGGCGTCGTGAACCTCGCCATCGTGCACGCCGGCACCGCTGACGACGACGTGGGCCTCGGCCCCGACATCTGGAGCCACGCCTGGGGTGTGTGCGACGGGAACTTCAACTGGGGCCCCCACTACGTGGACGGCGTGCGGCTCAACCGCTACATGACGGTGAGCGAGCACGGCCAGTTCGGCACCATCGCGCACGAGCTCGGCCACACCATCCTCGGGTTCGCCGACCTGTACCACCACCCGGACGTGGGCCGCTGGGACCTCATGGCCTCGGGCGACCAGTACGGCACCGGCGCCCCCAAGGGCGACCCCTACACGGGCCTCCCCACGGGCACGGACCCTGCCCACCTTGGCGCCTGGACGAAGTACAGTCTCGGGTGGATGACGCCTATCGTTCGCGCCCCCACCGACCGCGCCGCCACCTACACCCTCGACGCCGCGGAAGGCAACGGCGCCACGCGCCTCCTCCGCCTCAACGTGGACACCGGCGCGTGCAGCACCTGGCGCCTCAACGGCTACTACAGCTTCAAGTGGACCTCGGGCGACCGCTACTTCCTCGTGGAGTACCGGGACGCCGACGCCGGCCGCTACGACGGCGACCAGACCCGCTCCGGCGTGGTCGTCTGGTACATCGACGAGTGCGCCAACGGGGGTGGCTGGTGGAACATGAACGAGGGCAGCAACCCCCGCGTCCGCGTCATCAAGGAGACGGGCCAAACCCTCGGGTGGGCCGCCATGCCCGAGGGCGCGAGCCTCTCCCACCTCTCCACATGGTCGAGCACCGTGGACGGTCGCCGCACGGGCTGGTTCGTGGAAGTGCACGACGTGGAACCCGGCAAGGCCACGGTGCGCGTGGGCAACAGCGCCGCCGACCTCCGCGTCCTCTGGGGACCGCGCGCCGGCTTCGTGACCACGGACCGCGCCCGCGCGCCCCCCGTGACGGCCTACGAGTCCGTGACGGAGACGCAGCAGCCCGGAGTGCCCACCACGATGACCCGCGAGACGCGCGTGAGCCTCGCCTTCGACGCCGTCACCGCCTACTCCGCGACCCTCGAAGGGCCCACGGCGGGCCCCGCTGGCGCACCCACGACCTTCGCCTCCGGCACGCGCGCGCTCTCGTGCACGGCGACGGCCACAGGCGTGGATTGCCAGGTCCCCTTGGACACGCCGCCAGGCGAATACGTCCTCCGGGTCGCGGCCTGGAAGACACCCGCTGCCAGTGAGACAGTAATGGACCGCGCGCGCACCTTCGTCATGCCGCTGCAGCTGGTCTGAGGAACCCTGCCCCGGCGCGCGAGCGGCGCGCCGGGCGTGGGGTGAGAGGTGGGCCGGGGCGCTCCGGTTGGGGGGTGTACTTGAGGCACCCTGCAGAGGGAAGGGAATGATTCCAGCCATTCCACCGCAACTGCGGTGCCAACCTCGGTTTAGGGGGGTTTGACTCTTGGGAGCGCCCGCCGGCCAAGGGCACGGTTCGCGGAGGACGTATTTGGTTCTTCCTAATCACGCCGGGGGCGCTCTCAGGACTCAGGGTTTTGGCGGGTCGTGGCGCGTGAGCTCCAGGACTGGTTCGATGGTGCCCACCACGATGCTGTTGTGGTTGCGGAGGGCGGGACGCCACAGGTCGCCGAGAACCTCCAGGGCCCGGGGCTCGAGCCACCCGAGCTGGCGCGCCGCCTCGATGGCTACCGGGCTCACGGCGCGCCCGTTACCGTCCTCGATCTTGATCACCATGGCATGCCCCGTTTCGAAGTCGGCCACCGCTTGCACGGCCTCGCCGCCCACCTTGCAGAGCAGGCGGCCTTCGGCGGCCTCCATCACCTGGGTGTCGAAGCGGCCCGACCCCGCGACGTACCACGCGTTCTGCCACATGGCCTTCTGGAGGCGCTCCAGGTGGGGCGCGAGGGCCTTGTCGCCGCGCCAGGGGCGCGCGAGGAGAGCGAAGGCGCGCGCGGCATGGTGGAGCCGCAGGTTGAAGGTGGGGGCGGTGCACCCGTCCACGCCCACGGGGATGCGGTCCGCCGGGACGCCCGTGATCTGGACTAGCGCGTCGAGGATGGCGCGCTGCACGGCCCCCTTCGGATCGAGGTAGGTGGCGGGGTCCTGACCGAGGTGGAGCGCGAGAGCGAGCATGCCCGCGTGCTTCCCCGAGCAGTTGTTGTGGAGCGGCGTATACTTGCCTTGGAGGCCGGCAGCGGTGGCCTCGTGGTAGGGCGCGTGGGCGCCGCACCGCAGGGCTTCCGCGGGGAGGCCGATCTTCGCGAGCATGCCCTCCACGAGCTTCGCGTGGCCCGCTTCGCCATTGTGGCTCCCGCAGCAGATGGCAAGCTCCGCGTCCGTGAAGCCGAACCGGTCGGCCGCGCCCGTGCTTAAAAGGGGGAGAGCCTGGAAGGGCTTCGCGATGGACCGCAGGTAGGTGGGGAAGGTGGGCTCGCCGAAGGAGGCGACGAGGGTTCCGGAGGCGTCGACGACCGCCACGTGGGCCCGGTGGCGGCTCTCGAGGGTGGGACCGCGGGTCACGTTCACGGCGACGGGGTCGGCGGGCCGGAGGGTCGTCATCGGGGAAGCATCCCGCAAGCCACCCATAAAGGATGGGCCTTCCCGGGGGCAGAGCCACCGAGCGGGGGCCACGTCGTGCAAGGCCAACGGGAGCGGTGGGGACGCAAGGTTGATGCCTGGAGAGCCCAGTGGTAAATCAATGAACCGCGGTCGGGACCAGGCGATCGCGGGTCCGGAGGGCCCCGGAGGCGAGGGGCGTCTCCCGGGGGAGATGGAGGCGTTCTACCATTTCCTCACGGAACACTCGAGGGACCTCTTCCTGCGCCTCTCGCCAGAGGGGCGCGCCTGGTACGTGTCCCCCACCATCCGGAGGGTCCTCGGCTACGCGCCGGAGGAGGTCGCGGGCACGCGGTTCCTCGACCTTGCCCACGCCGAGGACACACCCACGGCCGCGGAGGTGGAGGCGCGTCTGCACGAGGGGGACGGACCGTGCGCGGCCACGGCCCGGTTCCGCCGCAAGGACGGGTCCTACGTGTGGCTCGAGCTCCTCATGAAGCCCGTCCACGACCACGGGACGGGAGCCCTCAGGGAGGTCCTCGTGACGGCCCGGGACGTGACCGACCGGAAGCTCTCCGAGAGCGTCATGTCGGAGAGCGAGCGCCGCTTTCGCGCGGCCTTCGAGCAGGCGGCGGTGGGGATGAGCCACAACGCGCTCGATGGCCGGTGGCTGCGGGTGAACGCACGGCTTTGCGAGATGATGGGCTACTCGGAGCATGAGATGCTCGTCCGCGACTTCCAGAGCCTCACCCATCCCCTCGACCTGCCGCGGGACCTGGAGCAACGGGAGCGGCTCCTGCGCGGCGAGATCCCCATCTACAAGACGGAGAAACGGTACCTCCGGAAGGACGGCCGCATCCTCTGGGTGAACCTCACCCTCTCCGTGGTGCGTCACGAGAACGGGGACCCGGACTACCTGCTTGCCGTCCTTGAGGACATCACGCAGCGCAAGCGCTCCGAGCAGGATCTCGCCGTGGCCCGCCGCGACCTTTCCCAGATGGAGCGGCTGTCGGCCCTCGGCACGCTCGTCGGCGGGGTGGCCCACGAGGTGCGGACGCCCCTCACCTACGCCGTGAACCACCTCCAGTTCCTCCGCCTCCGCCTCGCGAGGGCCCGCGACCAGAGCCTCACGGAGGCGGACATCAAGCAGTTCCAGCAGGGCGTCACGGATGCCCTGGAGGGGCTCGACCGCATCAACCAGCTGGTGCAGGACCTGCGACGCTTCGCCCAGCACGGCACAGGGGAGCATGCCCCTCGCGACCTCAACGAGGTGCTCCAGGAGGCGCTCACGCTCTTCCACGCAACCCACCGTGGCACGCACCAGGTGGTCACGCGGCTCGCGCCCCTGCCGCTCATCCCGCTGGACCGGGTGCAGGCGCAGCAGGTGGTCCTGAACCTCCTCGATAACGCCGCCGACGCCATGCCCCTCGGGGGCCAGATTGAGGTGGTCACGCGGGTGGACGGGCCGGAGGTGGAGCTCGCGGTCAAGGATCGTGGGACCGGGATTCCCCCTGATGTGCAGGCCCGCATCTTCGACCCGCTCTACACCACGAAAAGCAAGGGGATGGGGCTCGGCCTCAGCATCGTCCGCCGTATCGTCGAGGCCCATGGGGGACGCATCGGCTTCGAGACGGCGGCGGGCGTGGGGACCACCTTCCTTGTGCACTTCCCCAAGGCCCCGCCCGGGAGCGCCGCGGGCCCCGAGGCTCCGGCCGCGGGGTCGTCCGTCCCCGGGCCCGCGCCACGCCCGGGGCCGCGCTAGGCCGCCCCGCGGGGCGGCGGGCGGCTTCACCGGAGGGTTGCGTCGAGGCGTTTGAGCGTCACGCGGATGCCGTTGGCCTCGCCGGGCTCGATGGCGGTGATGGCGTAGAGCTCGCCGGTTTGCTTCGTGATCGCGTCCTCTACCTTGAAAGCCGTGAGGCAGCCTTCGGTATCGAGGGTGCAGCTGCTGCCGCAGAGGTGGGTGGTTTCGGCGGTCGCAAGGGAGCCCTCGTGGGCGACGCGGAGGTCGAGGAGCCAGGGGTTGTCGGGGAGCTCGGCGGCCACCATGCGGAGGAGGAGGACACGCATGCCGAGCCGGTCGCCCACCCGGAGGAGCGCGTCCTCAATCTCGAGGGAAGACTTGGGATTGGCGACCACTTAGACCGCACCCCCCAGGCTTGCGAGGTGGAGCCGTGTTGCGCGGAGGACGCGTTGGCCGATGACGGGCTGCAGCTCGTGCAGCGCCACAAGCACCGCCTCCGACGGCGGCATGGCGACAGGGATCGATTGCCGGGTCTGGAAGAGGGCGCGGACGGTGGCGGCCTCCTTCGCGCCGAACACATCGACGAGGGCGCGGGAGAGGGCGAGGTCGAAGCGCTCCTCGTCCTCCTCGGGGATGAGGTGGGAGTGGCCCGCGCAGAGACCCTTGAGGGGCCCTGCGTGGGTCGAGGGGTCGAGGTTGTCCACCTGGTAGGAGCAGAGGAGGCGCAGGTTCTGCTCGTGGACGACCTCCGCCCAGAGGAGCTCGAGGGCCTCGGCGCCGGCGGCGTTGCCGCCGTGGAAGAGGAGGTTCACCATCTCGCCCCACGCACGGAGGCCCGCACCGGGGGCCGGGCAGGCAGCGCGGAGGCGGGCGACGTGGCTCTCGATGAGCGGCCTGAAGCGGGCGGGGTCCGGCGCGCCCTTCACCATGAAGCGGGTGAGCGTCTCTTGGGCGTCGAGAACGACAAGGCGCCCCTCGCGCTCGAGCGCGGAGGCATCCAAGCCTTCCGCGGCAAGCCCGCCGCGGAGGAGGTCGGCGTTCTCGGGGGTGCTGAGAAGCAGGGCCCCGCCCCCGTCGCGCAGGGCAGGCCCGATCCAGGAGGAGACCGCTTTCACGAGGAAGGCTGGCTCGCGGTAGAGTTGGACGATGTGGCGCTCCTCCTGCGGATTGTGGACGAGCTGCTGCCAGGAAGGAGGGGACACAACCTTCTCTAGACCCCCACCTATCTTAAAGACCGGGGGCTAGTACCGGTCTCCCGGGGGCAATCGGTTGGGGCCCGGGGAGGCGGCGGCCCGTCGCCCTTCACGGCGGGGCAGGCCGCCGGAGGCCGGACGGCGGCGATGCGGGCCGCGAAACAGGGGGCCCACCAAACGCCGACCGCTCGGAGCGCCCGAGGCATGGACGAGGGCGCCACAACCCCTTTTCTTCCTCCCTCGGACGAGCAAAGAGCGGCCTCCGTGAAGGCGGGGCCGAGGAGACGTGAAACGATGCTGGACGAGAACCGGATACTGGACTACAAGGTGTTCGACGCAAGCGGCGCCAAGGTGGGAACCCTTGACAACGTGTACATGGACGAAACGAGCGGGAGGCCGGAGCTTGCGAGCGTGAAGACCGGCTGGTTCTTCGGCAAGACCCACGTCGTTCCCTTGGGAGCGGCGCGCATCGACGAGGACCGGGGCGAGATCCACCTCCCCTACACCATCGACCAGATCAAGAGCGCGCCCGCCTACGGGCTCGACGAGGACCTGTCGTCGGAGCACCACCGCGGCATCTACGACTACTACGGGTACCACCGCGAGCCCGGCCTGAGGGAGCGCGAGGGGCTCGGTGCCCGCGGCGGCGAGTTCGGCGCGCAAGAGGAGCACCGCATCCCCCTCGCCGAGGAGGAGATGCAGGTGGGCAAGCGCGCGGTCGAGGCGGAGGCCCTGCGCCTCAGGAAGGTCGTGCGCACGGAGCGCGTGAGCGAGCCCGTGGAGCTTCGCCGCGAGGAAATCCACGTGGACCGCGTGCCCGCTTCCGGGCAGCAGGTGCCGGCGAACGCCTTCCAGGAGGAGGACGTCACGATCAAGGCCACGCGGGAGGAACCGGTCGTGGGCAAGACGGCGCGCGTCCGCGAGGAGGCGCGCGTCTTCAAGACGGCCGACACCGAGGTCCGCAACATCGAAGGCGACGTGAAGCGCGAGGAGCTCGAGACCGACCGGGGCACCGGGCGCAAGAACCTCCGCCGCGAGTAAGCCCGCGGCCGGCCCGGACCCTTCCGGGCCCTTTCCCTTTACCCCGTATCGAGCGTGACGAAGCATGGACACGGACACCCACAGGAACCCCCGGGAGAGCGCGACGGAACCCGGAGGCTGGAACGAGACCCGGTTCGGGGAGATTCTCGACCGCGGCGACTACGTCGAGATCCCCATCGTGGAGGAGATCCTCGTGAAGAAACCGGTGGTCCGCGAGGTGCTCCGCATCCGGAAAGAGGTGCTCGCGGAGACCGAGCTGGTGGAGGGGACCGTGCGCATCGAGGAGCTGCGCCGCCTCTCCGAGCGAGGCGAGTGGGTTCCCGCGTTCCCGCCGGAGGAACCGCCGCCCCCGCGCAAGCCATGAGTGGCCTCCGCGAAGGC
>Ga0247718_1000390_pt1 | contig 12236 bp, 12 predicted proteins | sample 21E_DmetaG_FD_189045 | JGI IMG/M metagenome (GOLD analysis project Ga0247718, IMG submission 189045) | Soil microbial communities from hillslope of Landscape Evolution Observatory, University of Arizona, Oracle, AZ, United States - 2-1-E_D | ecosystem: Engineered > Artificial ecosystem >...
CGAGCTTGATGCGTTGCGCTTCGCCCCCTGAGAGCTGCGTGGCCGACTGCCCCAGCCGCAAATACCCGAGGCCGACATCGCGGACCACGCCAAGGGCACGCGCGAGGTGAGGCTGGTCCGCGAAGAACTCGAACGCCGCATCGACCGTCATGTCCAACACTTCGGCGATGTTCTTGTCGCGATAGGTGATCTCGAGCGTCTTCGCGTTATAGCGCGCGCCATGACAGGTTGGGCAGGGCGCATAGACGCTGGGCAGGAAGAGCAACTCCACCATCACGAAGCCTTCACCCGAGCACGTCTCACAGCGTCCTTTCGGAACGTTGAACGAGAACCGCCCAGCGTCGTACTTGCGGGCGCGTGCCATCTTCGTTTCGGCGAACAGCTTTCGCACGTGATCGAACAGGCCGGTGTAGGTCGCCAGGTTCGAACGCGGAGTTCGGCCAATGGGTTTCTGATCGACGACGACCAGCCTGGTGATGCTCTCCATTCCCGTCACGATGCGGCCGCTCGCCTTTGACACGGGCGATAGATCCAGGTCGTCGACCTCGTCTTCATCCTCACTGACGGTGTGACCGAGGTGCGCCGCCACGAGATCGACCAGCGCCTGGCTCACCAGGCTCGACTTTCCGGATCCGGAGACACCGGTGACCGCGGTGAATACGCCGAGAGGGAACTCGGCGTCCAGGGCGTGCAGGTTGTTCAGCGTGACGCCGGCGAGCTTCAGCCAGCCTTTTGGCGATCTCGCTGCGCGCGCGGGTGGCGTCGCGTTCTGGAACAAGTGCACACGCGTCTTCGAAGCCTCGACGCGTTCAAGGCCTGCCGGCAGACCGCTATACAGGATGCGGCCGCCGTGCTGCCCGGCTCCTGGGCCGACATCCACGATCCAGTCGGCGTGGCGCACGACGTCGAGGTCGTGTTCGACGACGAAGAGGGAGTTGCCGGAAGCTTTCAGTCGATCGAGTGCCCGCAGTAGCGACTGCGTATCAACCGGATGAAGCCCGGCCGACGGTTCATCAAGCACGTAGACCACGCCGAACAGATTCGAGCGAACCTGGGTGGCAAGCCTGAGGCGTTGCAACTCGCCGGGCGAGAGCGTCGGCGTGCTGCGCTCGAGCGACAGGTAGCCGAGTCCCAGGTCGAGCAGTGTCTCGAGCCTCGCGACGATATCCTCGGTGATTCGCAGCGCGACCACCGCCTGCTCAGGATGTTCCTTGGTGCGCTTCGCCAGGCTCTTATTCACGCCACTGGCGAACGGCCGCAGCAACTCCGCCAGCTTTTGCAGCGGCAGCCGGGAGATCTCCGTGATGTCGAGATCCGCAAAAGTGACGCTCAGTGACTCGGGGCGCAGGCGTTTGCCATGGCATACCGGGCACTCGGAGCTCACCATGTAGCGCGCCACCCGCTTCTTCATCATCGCGCTTTGCGTTGTCGCGAACGTATGCAGGACGTAGCGCCGGGCACCGGTGAACGTCCCCATGTAGCTGGGCTCTTCCTTGCGCTTGCGGGCCCGCCGCACTTCGTCCGCTTCGAAGCCGGCATAGACCGGAACGACCGGCTGCTCGTCGGTGAAGAGAATCCAGTCCCGTTGCTTCTTCGGCAGGTTGCGCCACGGCGTGTCGATGTCGTAGCCGAGCGACACCAGGATGTCGCGCTGGTTCTGGCCCTGCCACGCCACCGGCCAGGCCGTGACTGCACGCTCGCGAATCGACAGTGACGGATCCAGCACCATCGACTGTTCGGTCGCATCGTAGATACGGCCAAGGCCATGACAGCGCGGACACGCGCCTTCCGGCGTGTTCGGCGAGAACGCTTCGGCGTAGATGATGCTCTGGCCGGGCGGGTACTGGCCGGCTCGTGAATACAACATCCGCAGCAGATTGGAGAGCGTCGTCACGCTGCCTACCGATGAGCGGGTGCTGGGCGAACCGCGCTGCTGCTGCAGCGCTACCGCTGGCGGGAGGCCCTCGACCTCATCGACCTCGGGCACTGACATCTGGTGAAACAGGCGTCGCGCGTAGGGTGAGACCGATTCCAGGTATCGGCGTTGCGCTTCCGCATACAGGGTGCCGAAGGCCAGCGAGGATTTGCCAGAGCCGGACACGCCGGTGAAGACCACCAGAGCATCACGCGGAATATCGACGTCGATGTTCTTGAGGTTGTGCTCGCGCGCGCCCCGCACGCGCACGTAGCCGCCGGATGTGTCCGTCACTCCCGTAGCGTATGCAATCTCCGGGTCAACCCCTAGCCGTTCTTCAGTGCCTCCGTCGGATCGACGCGGGTAGCTCGACGGGCAGGTCCTGCCGCGGCCAACAAGCCGATCGTCATGATGAAGAGGGCGGCGGCCGGCAGAATCCCGGGGATGTGCCATCCCCCTTCGACCTCGATGTTCATCCGCTGATGCAGGAACAACGCGATCGAGACGCCAACACCAACGCCGGCGGCGATTTGCCACATCGCGCGCGCGAATACGCTTGCCAGCAATCGGCCCTGCCTGGCGCCAAGTGCCGTTCGAATGCCGATCTCGCGGCGTTGCAACGTGACCGTGAATGACATCAACGCATAAAGCCCCGCCGCTGACAGCACGAGCACACTAAACGTCACGATGGCGAGCGCGTAGGAGGTCAGGTTGCCGGACATCTGCGCTTCGGCATGCACTTCATCGAGGCGGCGCACATCATCGAGGCGGAGGAGCGTGTCGAGATTCGTGCCGATCTCTTGGAGGCGCCGCGACATCGCCGCGGGATCGCGGCCGGCATGCAGCGCAAGCTGGATGGCGCCGGTGGCCATAGGTGCGCCAGGCTGTGCCGCAACGTACATGCGGCCCTGCGACGTGTTGGCGGGTCGATCGGGGACCACGCCTACGATTTCGAACCATGGACCGGCCTCGGTTTCGGTGTCTCCAGATCGCGCGGGGGCCGGCCTGATGCGGCGGCCGATGGGATTGCCGTCGCCAATCACCTGCCGCACGAACGTCTCATCGACGACCGCCGTTGTCATGCCCGAGAAGTCACGTTCGTCGAGCGTGCGCCCGGCTGAGGCCGACACTTTGAACACGTCAAAGAACGCCCGATCGACCTGGTTCGCCCGGACGTAACGTCGAACGCGCCGATCGTTCGCGGCGCCCTCTTCCATCTCGATCAGCGTCATCGGCTCTGCACCAGGCAGGGCTCCGACGAAGGTCACCGCCGATGCTCCGAGGTCCGACTCGATCTGGCGGACAACATCGGCCTGGATGGCACGGACCCGATTCGCGACCGCAGGAAGATCCGCCGCCGCGGCCGGCGCTTGCTCGGGGTCAACAACAATCCGCGCAGTGAGATATTCGTGTGCGGCAAAGCCTGGTCCAAGTACGGCTGGGCGCAGATGTCCCCACGCAAGCTCGATCGTCGATGGCAAGGCCGCCAGCGCCAGTGCGACTTGCGCCACGATCAGCGCCGTCCACGTTGCTCCGAGCGGAATGCCGGTCCGGCTTCCCAGCGTGCGAAGCGCGTTCGGCAGCACGCGGCCGGTTGCCTGAAGCGCGGGAATCAGTCCTGCGATCAGCGCGGCAACCACTGACAGCGCGGCGACGAACAGCGCGGCGCGCCAGGAGAAACCGAAGGTGATCCAGAAGGGCAGCGAGCCGCCGAGGTCCGGGAATCGACGGATGATGTCGCCGATCTCGACGAGGATCGGCCGCGCGATCGCCAGCGCGATGATGCCGGCCACCGACGAGAGCACCAGCACTTCCACGCACAACTGCGCCACGATGCGCGCCCGGCTTGCGCCCAGTGCGAAACGGGCAGCGAACTCTTCCTGTCTCGTCACGGTCCGCGCGTAGATGAGGATCGCGATGTTCAGGCAGGGCGGCACGAGCAGCAGCGTGACCAGCAGCAGGATGATGCGCTGTTGCCAGGCCAGCTCACCCTGCTCGACGTCATCAGTGAACGCGAACGTGTACGGCACGACGCGCGCGCGTCGCGTGTCGGCGGTCGCCGACAGCGTCGTGGGCGGCAGCAATCCGATCGTCGCCAACTCCGCTTGTGCGCCGTCGATCGAAACACCATCAGCGAGCCGCGCGAACACCACGACCTCGGGTGCGGCTTTCAGCGACGCACCGGGATCCGGGCGAAGCGGGATCCAGTAGCGATGGTTCACCGGGAAGGCGAACTTCTCGGGCATCACGCCGATGATGGTATGGAAGGTATCGCCGATGCGCATGGTCGTGCCGATCACCGTGCCGTCGGACGCGAAGCGCGACTGCCACACGTCATGGCCGATCACCACCACCGGCGTCGCCCATAGCTGTTCATCGCTCTGGTCGAACCATCGCCCCAGCAGCGGCGCGACTCGCGCCAGCCGGAAGCCAGACGCGGTCATCTCGGCCACGCGCACCCATTCGGCCGGCCGTCCCTCGACGATGGAGCGGCGCTCGATCGTCTGGAATCCGCCGAGCTCCTCGACCGACCGCAGCGTCTGGCCCCATCGCTCGAGATCGCGCTGCGGCACTTCGCGCCGGCGATGCGCGTCCGCATCCCAGCTCTGAATGGCGACGATGCGCTCGCCCTCGTCGAGCGGTGGCGCGGTGCGCCCCATGAACTCGTCGAGGAACACGAACACGACGGCCGCGATGGTGATGACGATCGTCATCGCCAGTCCGCCGGCGAGGGTGAGCCCCCATGAGCGTCGCAGCATGCGAAGACCGAGCCGGGCGTCGAGCGCAAAACCGTCGAACCACGTCACGCCCGATGTTTCACGCCATGACTGGCGCAACTGCATCATGCCGCCCAACTGGACGCGGGCGGCCCGGCGGGCTTCCGCGGGGCTGAGACCGCGGCGCCGGCCGTCCTCTTCCGCCATCGCAAGATGGGAGGCGAGCTCTTGATCGAAATCCGACTCCAGGTCAGCGGGGCGGAGGAACGCGCGGATGCGGGCGGTGATGGTGTGAATCAGCGCGCGCACGTCTTAACTGCCAGTCTGCGGGTTCAAGACCCGGCCCATGACGCCGGCGACGCGTTCCCAATTCTCCGTCTCGGCCTGCAGTTGCTTCTTGCCGGCCTTGGTCAGCGAATAGAACTTGGCCTTGCGGTTGTTCTCCGAGAGGCCCCACTCGGCGCTAATCCATTTCTTCTGCACCAGCCGGACCAGGCACAGGTAGACCGTGCCCTGGTTGACGATCAACGCCTTTTCGCCGACCTGCGCAATGCGCAACGCGATGCCGTAGCCGTGGAGCGGGCCGAGGTGCTCGAGTGTCTTGAGGACCATCAGGTCGAGCGTGCCCTGCAGAATGGACGATTCAGAATCCGACATACCGGAACTACCACCTCTGGGATGTACAGAGGAGCGTAGCCGCCCTTCCTCTGGGATGTCAAGAGGAGAGCGTGGCGCAGCGGATTCGGCGCGTCTTAGTAGGGGACCGTCGCGTGCCTGATCGCGTCTTCCACCGCCTGGCGGGCTGACGCGGTCACCGCGCTCCGGTCGTAGCCGATCCACACCGTGCCATCCGGCTCTTCCCACACCGAGGTGCGGATCGTGACCTGTTTGTCCTTCAGGAACGACGCGATGCGCGCTCTGGTCTCCGCCACCGAATACGTGCTTTCACGGCTGACCATTCCCTTTGCCGCCGCGGGAGGACCAAGCTTGCGGTCGAAGGCGCCGGCAATGCGTCGTCCGAGGTCGACAAAGTCGATGCCGTCGCGGTTGCCGCACAGCGTGACGCACAGCAGCTCGGATGGATCGGTGAATCGCGCGAGGTAGCACGAAAAGCCGGGCACGTTGCCTTCGATGTCCATCAACCCCTTGTGCTTCGGGAAACGCCATCCGGCATTGGCCGGAACGATGGCGCCTGTGCTCAGCGCCTGGCCGCCGTAGATCAGGTCGCGGTTCTTCTTCTCCTTGACGAGCAATCCGCCGGCGAGGCCGATGTCCCACAGGCTGATGTCCTGCGCGGAGGCGTAGATCGCGCCGCTGCCGGTCCACGCGCTCGCGCTGTTGCGTCGTGCCTTGATCAGCGAGTCGGCTTTCATCGAATAGCCGGTGGCGGCTTCGGTGGGATCGATGTACGGGCGATCCTGGAGGAACAAACTGTGCTTGAAGGGCGCGGCGTCGAGCGCTTCCTGTTTCACCGCCGCCAGCCCGGACGCGAACACGGTATTCCTGAGCGACAGGCGCTCGATCTGGTGCTTCGTGACGAACGCCTGGTAGCTCATGCCGCTGGCACGCTCGATCGCCAGCGCCAGCAAAAAGAAGTCGGTGGCGCTCGCGGCGGCCCGTGCGCCGGGTTGGAATGCAGCCGGCGTGTGTCGCACCAGCCCGAGGATCTCCGCGGCGGTGTAGTCGCGCGCCGGATCGAATCCGGCCTGCTTCGTGTAGTCGGGGAGTCCCGATGCGTGGGCCATCAACTGGCGGAGCGTCACCGCCTGCCATGCGGCCGGGAGATCCGTGACGTGCCTGCCGATCGGATCGTCGAGCGAGATCGTGCCGGCCTCGACCAACTGCATGATCGCGACGGCTGTGTAGGCGCGCGTCATCTGTCCCACATCGAACAGCGTGTTCGGGGAGGCGAGGCGCCGCGTTTCGAGATCCGTAACGCCGTATCCCGTGGCGCGCGAGATATACGGGGCTTGCACGATCGCCAGCGTCACGCCGGGGATCTGACGCTCGGCCATGAAGTCCGCGATCATCTGATCGATGCCCTGCCCGTCGAACTGCACCGCCGGGTTGCCCCGCTGTGCCGACACGACGGCGGTCATGACGATCAAGGCTCCAACCAGGAGCACGGATGGCACTTTCGTGAGCATGCGACTAGCTTACGCCAGCCGAACCGTGGGCCGATCCGCCACCAACGGGTGATTGCGGCTGATGACCCGGACGAGGTAACGTAGCGTCGCTCACCCCCCAGGTGAGAGGCGCCCCTGCCGGAATGGCGCCCTCCTTATTCAAGGAGCTCAGATGTCGTTGCCGCGCACTTCCCTGAAATTTGCAGGATTGTTCACCCTTGCCAGCGTTGCTGCGCTGACGCCCGCGGCTGTCTACGCGCAGGACAAGAGCGGCGTCACCAAGTGTGCCGCGCCTTACGGAACGATTGCCGTCAACGAGCCGTCGCAGGATTCGCTGAACTACCTGTATGGCTTCAAGCTCGGCTCGCCCTCGTCGCTGCTGCGCGTCTTCGCACAGGAGTCCAACTGCTTCATCGTGGTCGAGCGCGGCAAGGGCATGGAAAACATGAAGACCGAGCGCGCGCTGGCGGGAAGCGGCGAACTGCAGGAAGGCCAGAACATCGGCAAGGGCCAGATGATTGCCGCCGACTACATGATGACGCCGTCGATCCAGGGCGCGAACAGCAACGCCGGCGGCATGGGCGCGGCGGTCGGCGGGCGTATCGGCGGACGCCTTGGCGGCGTGGTCGGCGGTGGCGTCAAGACCAGGGAGGCGCAGACCAGCATCACGGTTGCGTCGGTCCGCACCGGTGTGCAGGTGGCGGCCGCCGAGGGCGCAGCGACCAAGCGCGACTTCGGCCTCGGCGGCTTCGGCATCGCCGGCGCGTTGCTCGGCGCCGGCGGCTACACCAACACGGCTGAAGGCAAGATGATTGCCGCCAGCCTCCTCGACAACTTCAACAACGTCGTCGCGGCCATCAGCAAGAATCCTGGCGTGCGGCCGATGAGCGCCGAGCGCATTGCCGCCGTCACCGGCGCAGAAGTCAAAGCCGGCGCGATGAAGGAAGGCGACGTGGTCACGCCGAAGATCGACGTCAGGATGCTGAAGAGCGCGTCGGACAGCGCTGCCGTGGTCGCCACAATCAAGCGCGGCGAAGACCTGGTCTTCCTCGGCGAAGAAGAAGGCAGCTACATCAAGGTCGCCGGCAACGGCGGCGAAGGCTGGGTGCGGAAGTCACTCGTCGCACCCAAGCAGTAATCTGCGGCCCATCGCCGAGCATTAACGCGAGCTGGTTGAGCGGCTGCGCATCACTGTTGGCGCACGCGCACCGACGTGACGCAGTCGTTCATCCCGCCCTCTTCGCAGTCGTGTTGCCTGATCAACTGCAGGTTGGATACATCCGCCGTGATCTCGAGGGCATCGTCTCGATAGTTCGCGCCGCGGTACAAGGTCGCCTTCCAGCCAGGCGCCACCCGCACGGAAGAAGCGCAGTCGCTCCAGTTGCGCTCCGACGTCTCGCTGCCCTGGTGGAGGCACGGGCCACGGAAGTCACGCAGGTCCGGCGTGTCACCGGTCAGGTGCGCTGAGTTACCGAGAAAGTTCGCGTGTTCGTAGAGGATGATGCCGGCAGTCAATGACGACGGCGCCATGGGCAGTTCGACGTAACTACAGCCCTGGGTCAAGACCGCGAGAGCGACTACGGTGACCAGTCCAGAAACGCGGGAGTAAGCGTTCACGGAACACTCCAATCAGCAGGCCTAATCATTATAGCCAGCGGGCCGCGTCCAAATGGGCAATGTGTTCAATACAGCACAGTGCGCGCCGACTGCACGGTCTATGGTGAAGACGAGCATTCGTCACTCGCTCGGAGGATTCCATGTCGGCTACAAACGGCGAACGTGCCCGGTTTCATCGCAATCGTAAGAAGCGCATTCTGCGGCGCATGCACTTGAAGACAGTCCTGGCGGACATCAAGGCGAAGAAAGCGGCGGCTACGTCAGAAGACGCGGCGGTTGGCGGTAAGAAGAGCGGCCCGGCTCTCACGGCGGAGAACTGATGGCAGCAGCCGCAGAATCGCCGGCCTGGAAGACCGCGATGGTCGACTCGTTCGGCCTGATGTTCGTTGTCTGGGCCATCCCGGTGGCGATCGTCGTGGTTGGCGCGCCGATCGTGCTGGTGGTGCGGTTGTTGCTATCGCTGACGGGGCAGTTGTGATGAATGTTTCGCCGATGGTCTTTCTCAGCCTGGCTGGCGGCGCGTTCGCCGTCGTGCTGCTCGCCGGACGCTACTGGAACGGGCTCAACTCGCGGGATCTTGGCACGATGAGCCGGCAGTGGGTCGCCGAGCACAACGCGCAGCATCCCTGACCTCGCCGCCTCGCGGTGGGCGATCAGTCGTGAAGGACGATGCTGAGCAGTGAGCCGTTGACCTTCAGCACCCCGTTGTATTCGATCAATCCCAGCTTGCGAAACTTGTTCATGAAGAAGTTCACGCGCGAGCGCGTGGTGCCGACCATCTCGGCCAGCGTCTCCTGCGAAAGCTTCGGCAGGACGCGCGGCGTCACGTCTTCCTTGCCGTAGCGCGCGAGCAGCAGCAGCGTGCGCGCCAGGCGCTTCTCGCTCGAGTTGAACAGCTGATCGACCAGGTCTTCTTCGATGCGGATGTTGCGCGTCAGCATGTGCTCGATGAAACGGTTCGAGAATTCAGGACGTTCGTGCAGCAGGCGCACCATGTCGCGTTTCGCGATGCGCAAGAGCGTGGTCTTCATCACCGCTTTGGCGGTGCCCATCCGAAGTGGCTGGCCGGCCAGACACCCCTCGCCGAAAAAATCACCCGGACCGAGTATGGCGACGACGGCTTCCTTGCCGGCCGAGGACAGGACGGCGAGCTTGATGCCGCCCTCCTGGATGTAGAACACGCTGTTGGCCTGTGCGCCTTGCGCGAAGACGACCGCTCCCTTCGCGATGCGAACGTTCCGCGGCGACATCTTCGCGCTGGTGAGGAACGCGTGGACGTCAAGGACCGGATGCGGCCGGCGGGTCGACGAGGGCTTCGGCGGCATGTGGCCTGATCATCCCACGGACGCGTCGGTTCGACCGGGAGGAAGTACCTGTCCCGTGTTGAACAGACATCGTGACCGAAGAGCGCCACGATGTGCCATGAACACGCCCAATGCCGCCGCTGCCGTCGCTGAAGACCTGGCCGCCGAACAACGCTGGACCGAGTGGGTGGCGCGCGGCGCTGCGCAGAACAGGACCCGAAAGACCCGCATGACTGCTGTCGCCGTGGCGATTGGCGGCGCCTTCGCGGTGTGGTTCGTGATGCTGCTCGCCCGAGGCTAGGACACACGGACGGGCTGGAGCCGGGCTCGACGCCCGGCTCCACATTCCATCTCTCTACAAGCCGTCGATCACGCCCTGCAGCGCGGCACGCAGTTCCTGTCCCTGCGCGGCAGTGAGCTTGCCGGAATTCACCAGCGCGTTGACGCGGTTGATTGCGGCGTTGAGCTGGTTGGCCGCAGCGGCGACATTGCCGCGGTCGAGCGCCGCGATTGCGGCGTCGAGCTTCGTGGTGATCGAGCTGGCCTGCGTGCCGGACAATACGCCGCTGGTCACCATGGCCTCGATGTCATCGGCGATCGCTTCCGTCGCCGCCTGCGGTGTCGGCGGTACCGGTGGCGGCACCGTGAAATAGAGGCCGCGCTCGTGACCGCCCACAAGGGCCGCGATCACTTCACCATGGTTGTTGATGCTTACGGGCCGCACGGCCGAGTATCCGGAGACCACGATCTCGCGCAGGCCGGAGACGCGGTCCCATACGAACGGCACGAAGCCGCCCGATGGAGACGTGGTGATGCCGACTGCCTGTCCGTGATCGTTGATGGCCGTGACCGCCGCCGACTCCAGCCAGCCGTATTCGAACTCCTCAAACCCGGCAAGCGCCGGGATCGCCGTCACGCTGCCGTCCGCATCCCACACCGCGCCCTGCCAGCCGGACGGCGTGTGTATGGAGCCTGCGGCCTGGCCGATGTTGTTGATGTCGACAGCAGTGGCGTGTCCTCCCGGAGCCAGCGCGCGCACGGCGCCGTTGGCGTCGCGAATCACGGGCTGGTAAGACCCGCCGCTGCCGACGATCTGGCCGGCGTTGTTGATCGCCTCCGGATCGATGCCCGTCAAGAGCGTCATTCCCGCGGCTTCGGAGAAGCTGAATGCGCCCTGCCATGAGTGGCCAATGACGACGTCGTGGTCGTTGATGTCGCGGGGAAACATGCCGATGCCGCTGCCGGGCAGCATCTCGCGCCATTGGTTGACCGGATCCCACAGCAGCCCCTGGTTGTGGCTGAAATCAGCCGCGAGGTTCATCGCGGCCACGACGCCGTTGTTGTTGATGGCTTCAGGGTAAGTCCAGAGCCCCAGCCCGCCGATGTTGGTCCACCCGTTGGTCTTGTCCCACAGCATGGCGCTCGGGGGGCAGTTGCAACCCAGGTTGGCGGTGACCACGCCGTGGTCGTTGATGCTCGTCGGCTTGACGGACCAGCCCCCTGCGTTGGGGACATCAAGAAAGGTGACGTTTCCCGCGATGACCTGGGCTGACGCGCGGCTCGCAAGGCCGAGCACCGCAATGACGATCGCCGACACCAAGGCGTTTCTGGGGGAGCGCCTCACAGTACCTCCTGTTGAGAGTCGAGTGAGGCGCCAGTATCGGCCAGAACCGCTCCCGGTGGTCTTTAGTTAATTCTTGGCAATCGTCAACCAGCAGCACGAGCGGCGGCATGGCGCCCTTGGCCACGATCTCGCTGACGCTTTGCGCGGTGGCAGCGTCAATCACCGGCGGGCCCGGCTTGAACAGGCCAAGTTGAAAGGTGGATTGTTCCGGATGTTGCACCGTGAGCCAGCGGTAATCGCCGTTCTTCACGTCGGTGTGCACCTTGAACCCCAGCTTGTCCACGTAGAACTGGAGCGCTTCTTCCTGATCGCGAACGTATAAACCTACGACTCCAACGCCTTGACTCACGGCAACCTCCTTAATCTGGAGGAATCTTATCGTCCGCTTTCTGGCGTCGCTTCTCCGAAACTGCGATTGTGAGGTCGGGGCGGAAGGCGGCGGCCAGGTGGCAGGCGGGGACGTGCTCCGGCTGGTAACCGGCGGCCTTTTCCCGGGCCCGCAGTTCCGTCGGCGTTTCTCCCGTGACGTCGCGGAAGGTGCGGCCGAATGTGCCCAGGCTCTTCCACCCGGTCTCGAACGCGATGTCGATGATGGGCCGATCCGTTTCGCGGAGCAGCGCGGTGGCCCGTTCGATCCGGCGGGTCAGCAGGTAGCGATGCGGGGGAACCCCAAACGCGTCCTTGAACGAGCGCGCGAAGTGCGCCTGCGAAATGCCGCTCACTTGCCAGCCGCTCGACCGGCCATTCTTCATGGGAGGCGGCGTCCATCCGATCCTTCGCCCTGAGCAGGCGGCGCAGGAACTCGGGATCGACCGGCGCGGGCTGCTTCACCACTAGTACGTCATCCGCAGGATGCGGCCTTTTTCCCCGGCTCCCCATCCGGTGCGGCCGCGTTTGGCGACGGCGAAAGTGTGGAGGCCGGTTGCGCCCGTG